>JGI12316J15310_10000649_pt4 | contig 13742 bp, 15 predicted proteins | sample MarCyaLeptolynsp_FD_15310 | JGI IMG/M metagenome (IMG submission 15310)
CGCAACCTAGAGATGCGCTTGGTATAAGCTACTTTCGGTTCCGCAACCTCCGAATTCGCTGCAACATTAAAGCCAAGATCACGCTAAATGCAACCAACAGAGTGAAAATCTTTGACCCGTATATGCTGTAGGGTGTGGCGTTAACGGAGATCGGCAGGCCCCCTTCGACAATTCCACGTTGATTGAGGCCCAGGGAATGCCGGACGCGTCCGTAGGCATCCACGATCGCCGATATGCCGGTATTGGCGGCCCGCACCAGGGGCAGACCCTGTTCGACCGCGCGCAGGCGGGCTTGGTGAAAATGCTGGTAGGGTCCCGGTGTAACGCCGAACCAGGCGTCGTTGGTGACATTGAGAAGCCATCCCGGCCGGGGCGGCGTAGAACCGTCGAGATCGGGAAAGATAACTTCGTAACAGATCAGCGGCAGGGCCGGCGGCGCCGCGCCGATCGTCATGGATTGTCTTGTTTGCCCGGCGCTGAAGCCCCCGACCTGCCGGGTCAGCGGTTCAAGGCCAAGCGCATCGAACATGGACTGAAAGGGAAGATATTCCCCGAACGGTACCAGATGCAGCTTGTCGTAGGCGTCTATGATGGTGCCGTTGCTGTCCAGCACGTAAATCGAGTTGTAGACTTTGCGGCCCTGTGGATGGTTGGGAACCGGCTCAATGCGCAGCGCTCCTGTAATCAGGTGGGTTTGTGGCGGAAGCATTGCCGCGATCGCGCTGAGTTCGTTGCGGGCGTTTGACAACAGGAACGGCAGGGCGGATTCCGGCCAGATCAGATGGGTGACCTCATCCAGTCCACCGGTCCCGGGCGCCGGTCTCTGGCCACTCAATTGCAGGAGTTCGTTGAAGTTTCGCGATTTGAACTCCGTCATCCATTTTTCCGCTTGCGGTATGTTCGGCTGGACGATCCGGATCCTGACAGTGTCGGTGACCGCCGCTTCGGATCCGGCCAGCCGGACGAACCCGTAAATCAGGATCGCGGCAAACAGGGCAGCCGTGCCGCCGCCAAGTCCGAATGCCAGCCTGCGGTCACGGTTGTGTCCGAACAGGAGTGCCGGCGCGCAGAATATGACCATGGCAAACAGCGTCATGCCATGCATTCCGACCAGTGCGGTGGCCTGCATTGTGATGTCGCTGGCGGCCAGCGCGTGTCCGGGCGCATTCCAGGGAAAGCCCGTCAGTACGATGGAGCGCAGATATTCTAACAGTGCAAACGAGATCGCGAGCACGAGAATTCTGACCGGCCCGTCAACCCAGAACGCGCGCGCCAGCGCGGCCGCAGCCGCCCAGAACAGGGCGAGACCGGCTGGCATTGCAGCGACCGCAAAGGGGATGAGCCACGCAAACGTATCCGCTTCGACCAGAAACGCCGAACCGATCCACCACAAGCCGGCAAGGAAATAGCCAAATCCGAAAACCCAGCCCGTCACGGCGGCCTGCCGCACTGCGCCGGTTCTGCTTTCGCCTGGAGCCGCCAGCGTTCCGTCGATCAACAATACCAGAATCGGAAATGTCAGCCAAAGGACCGGAAACAAAGAGATGGGGGCCTGAGCGAGAGCGGACAGGGCGCCGGCAATGAAGGCCAGGACAATCCTGCGCCAGCCCCAGGACAGAATAATGGCATTGGTCGCGGATGACAGGAAGGAGAGGGGCACGAATCACCGACAGGATACGGGAGGAACGACTACCTTCAGTCCGCCGCTTGGCAAAGGCAAGCGGCAACAGGAGATTTTGGCATAATCCACCACGACCGGAGGGACCGGACCCGGCCGCTTTGCTCAGTGTCGCGGTGGTACAGAAACCGAACTCACCGTTCGGTCGCCGGAATGTCCGCCTTGTCCCGCCGTTGCGGCCTGCGCTGGCCGTCAGCCCGCCTCTGGTAAATCCGCAACCGTTTGATCCGCCTTGGATCAGCGTCGAGAATTTCCATCTCGTAACCCGGCAGGTCGGGCGAGGATATCAGTTCTCCGCGAACGGGGACGCGTCCAATCATGCTGAACAACAGGCCACCGAGCGTGTCGACTTCCTCCGCTGCCTCGGCGATCTCGAAGTCTTCGCCGATCGCCGCGACGGCATCCTCCAGGTCGATGCGTGCATCCGCAATCCAGATTCCGTCGCCGGAAGATGTGATCATCGGCGCTTCGTCATCGTCATGTTCATCGACAATGTCGCCGACCACGGTCTCAACAATATCTTCGAGCGAAACCAGGCCGTCGGTTCCGCCATATTCGTCGATCACCAGGGCCAGTTGCATCCGGTTCGCCTGCATCGTGGCCAGGAGATCCGTGGTTTGCATGGACGGCGGTACGAACAGGACCGATCGAATAAGATTGGTGTCTTTCAATGCTGTGGAGAAGTCGATCTGGCGAATCGGATTGTCGGCGGCGGCGTCATCGTGATCGGGTTCCTGCTCGACGGGATCCGTGAGGTGGGCCATGACGTCCTTGATATGCACAAGGCCGCGAGGGTCGTCCAATGTATCGGTATAGACCGGCATGCGCGAATGGCCGGATTCGCGAAACCTCTTGACGAGCTCATCGATCGAAACAGTGTCGTCCACGGCATCAATGTCGGCCCGCGGAACCATGACGTCGTCAAGGCGGATCTCGCGCAGGCGCAGGATGTTGCGCAGCATCAGCCGTTCTTCCGGCGTAAATGTGGTTTCCTCTTCGGCCTCGTCGCGCAGCGCGTTTTCCAGATTGTCGCGCAGGGATCCGTTGGTCTTCAGACCGACCATCGCTTTCAGTCGGTCAAGCAGGCGGCCACCTGCGGGAACGCCGGTTTGGCCATTGGTGGCGACCGGGTGGCCGTTCTGTTCGGTACTGCCAGGGTACGGGTCTTCCGGCTCGTCCTGTTCCGGACTGCCTGGCGTATCATCCTGAGCGCTTGTTTTGTATAATTCGGAATTGTCCATTGCTCTCGTCCGTCGGTCGCTCGGTCCTGCCGGAATTTGTACCAATTATGCGCTATCCAACCGCGCCGGCATAGGGATCGGAATAGCCGAGTTCATTCATCACGGCCGTCTCCAGGGCTTCCATAGCGTCCGCATCCTCTTCTATTTGGTGATCATAACCGAAAAGGTGAAGGAATCCGTGAACAATCAGGTGGGAGAAATGTTCATCCATCGGCTTTTTCGCGGCTCTCGCCTCGTTTTCTATCGTTTCGTACGCCATGACGATGTCTCCAAGCAGCGGCCCCATGACCGGCGCCTCCGGGTCACAGATTGGAAACGACAGCACATTCGTCGGTTTGTCCTGGTCACGATGCTCAAAATTGAGCGTTCGAATATGGTCATTGTCAGTCAACAGGATGCCGGCTTCGGATCCCGCGACCATCCTGAGAGCACAGACCCGGCATGTCGCTTCCACGGCGTCGCGACTGAGTGCGAGCATATGGTCTTCATCCGCCCAGGCGCCAGCTTCCAGTCTGATGTCCAATGCGGGGGTCATCAAGAGTGTCATCGAGCGGGGTTATTCTTCTGCCGGAGCATCAGGCGTGGCGTCCTCCGGGTCATGGCCCAGCCGTTCGGATTTCCTCCGTCCGGCCGCGTCGTAGGCGCGAACGATCCGGCCGACAAGTTCGTGCCTGACCACGTCCTGATCGGTGAAGCGCACATGTTCGATGCCCGGCACGTTGCGCAGCAGGCTGAGCGCTTCGCGCAGCCCGGACTCGTGACCCCGGGGCAAATCGATCTGGCTCGGATCGCCATTGACGATCATCTTCGAATTCTCGCCGAGTCTGGTCAGAAACATCTTCATCTGCATCGGCGTGCAATTCTGTGCTTCGTCCAAAAGGACAACGGCGTTTGACAATGTCCTGCCGCGCATGAATGCGAGGGGCGCCACTTCGATGATATTCGACTGCAATCCCCGTTCAACCTTGTCTGCGGGCATCATTTCATAAAGCGCATCATAGAGCGGGCGCAGATAGGGGTCGACCTTGTCGCGCATGTCGCCGGGAAGGAAGCCCAAACGTTCGCCGGCCTCGACGGCAGGTCGTGACAGGATAATCCGCTCCACACTATCGCGTTCAAGCAGCGACGCCGCATAAGCCACGGCGAGGAAGGTTTTTCCGGTCCCGGCCGGCCCGGTTCCAAAGGTCAGATCGCTGCGGTCCATGGCGCGGATATAGGCGTCCTGGATGGGGGTTCTTGCCTGAACCGTTTTTTTCCGTGTCGCGATTTGCGCCACGGCAAGCCGCGATGTCGCCTCAATCGTCGGCAGCATCAATTGCGCATCGGACACGCCGACCATCCGGATAGCCCCATCCACGTCCCCCGGCTGGATCTCGTGTCCCACAAGGAGCCGATCATACAGCATCTCCAACGTCTGTCGCGTTTGATTGCAGGCGTCCACCGACCCGGAAATCGTGACTTCGTTTCCGCGCGAGGCAATGTCGACGCCGAGCCGCTGTTCAAGCAGCGCAAGCGTCTGATCGAATTCGCCGAACAGCATGCTCGCCAGCCGGTTATCGGGGAAAACCAGCTCCATCTGAGTGCTTTCGGCATCGCCGTTCGCATGGGCGGACAAGGAACTGCCCTGCGCTGTCGCATTTTCCTGCTCCGGGGATGCAGCCCCCTTGGTGCGGCCGTTCAAGCGGTTTCCTCCAGATGAGCGATCGCGGCATGCGTTGCCTTGTCGCGCTGGTCGCCGGTGGCGGACGGGGCGTCGATCAGGTCGCTGAACAGGCTGTTCCCGCCTACGGTGCGAACCCTGACATCGGCGAAGGTTCCGATCAGGGTATCCGGAGCATCTGCCTGCACCGCCTGCAGCCACGGCGAGCGTCCGACCAATTGCCCCGGATTGCGGCCGCGCCGCTCGAACAGCACCTTCATGGAGCGCCCGCAAAAACTCTGGTTGAACGCGCGCTGCTGGTCCGCCACAAGCTCCTGCACCTGACGCAGTCGCTCCGATTTCACCGCTTCGGGGACGTGGTCGTCACTCTGCGCCGCCGGTGTCCCCGGTCGGGGGCTGTATTTGAACGAATAGGCTTGGGCAAATCCGACCTGCCTGATCAGATCCAGAGTGTCCGCAAAATCTGCGTCGGATTCGCCGGGAAAGCCGACAATGAAGTCCGAAGACAGTGCCAGATCGGGGCGCGCGGACCGAATCCTCTCCACCAGATGCAGATAATGGTCGCGTGTGTGTTTGCGATTCATGGCATGCAGGATAGCATCCGAACCCGACTGAACCGGAAGATGCAGATAAGGCATCACCTTTTCGAGGTCGCGGTGGGCTTCGATGAGTTCGTCATCGACATCGCGCGGATGACTTGTCGTGTACCGCAGGCGTTCGAGTCCCGCCACGTCGGCAAGTGCATAAAGCAGTTTGCCCAGGCTCCAGTCGGACCCGTCCGGGCCGGTGCCGTGATAGGCGTTCACGTTCTGGCCGAGCAGTGTGATCTCGCGAACCCCCGATTCGGCAAGGTGTCTGGCTTCTTTGACGATATCGCCGACAGGGCGGGAGAATTCCGCGCCCCGTGTATAGGGAACCACACAGAATGTGCAGAACTTGTCGCATCCTTCCTGGATGGTCAGGAAGGCCGTTGCGCCGCGCGCCCGGATCCGCTCCGGTTTCGTTTCCGGCAGATGATCGAATTTGTCTTCCGCCGGAAAGTCCGTGTCGACGACCTTTTGGCCTTTGCCGACATCGGCAAGCACATCGCCCAGCCGATGGTAGTTCTGGGGGCCGATCACGAAGTCCACTTCCGGCGCGCGGCTGATAATTTCCCGGCCTTCCGCCTGGGCGACGCAGCCGGCAACGCCGATCTTGACATCCCGGCCGGATTCCGGGGTCTTGAGACTGCGCAACCGTCCGATTTCCGAATAGACCTTTTCTGCCGCTTTCTCCCGGATGTGGCATGTGTTCAGGACAATAAGATCGGCCGTTTCGGGCGCTTGGACCTCAGCAAAACCCGCCGTGCCGAGCGCGTCCAGAATCCGGCCGGAATCATAGACGTTCATCTGGCAACCATAGGTCTTCACAAAGACGCGCTTGGGTTCATTCATAATTGGTACAGTTCGTCGATACAGGAGCTTTGGGAGTGTTTGCGGCCCTGCGGACACATGACACGAGCCCGGAACAGTTCCACAAGTGCATGGTCCAAGGCAAGCATCCCGTTGTGTCCGTCAAAAGGGATCGCGGCCCGTTAGCACATTCGCGGTCATTTTGCGAACCGATTCTTCGCACACATTGGCGATCCGTCCGGCGTCGCCGTCCTGACCAAGCCGGACCGGCGTTCCGAAACTGACCACCGCGTCGATGGAATATTCGCGCAATACCGTCCACGCGTGCGGCAGGAACCGGATTGTGCCGGTCCACGCGACGACCGGACGAAACTGGCGGCCCATGGGCAGGCCTTGCAGGGTCGTGTAGGCGATTGAAAGGGGCTGCACCCAGATTTCCGGAGCGCCGTCGCCGCTGAATACATCGCAGGCGCCCTCCACAAGCGCCTCCTGAAACGGCAGAACTCCGTTTCCGGCATTAGACGTGCCTTCGGCGAACACGATCAATATCTCTTTTCCGTCTGCGCTCCTGCCAGACCTCGCAGCACCTTTCTGTTTCTCGCTTGCAGCGGGCATCGGTACAACGGGCTGCAGCTGTGCCAGGGCGCCCAGCATAGCACCGCGGTTGGAGGCGGTTTCGTCGAGGAAGGTAACCGGTGCAACCGATCCGAGAACGGGAATATCAAGCCAGGACGAGTGGTTGGCTGCCATCAACAACGGTCGTTCGGTTGCCGGCGCACCGTGTACGATCACTTTTACGCCGATCAGCGAGACGACCAGCCGATGCCAGAATTGCGGCAGATCCCTGCGCATTTCCCAATGCATGAGGACGGCCAGCCATTGCAGCGGGAACAGGAATAAACTTACCCCTGCCACGATCAGAATCGCAATTGTTGCCCGAATGATGGGGATCATGAACTCTCGGTCCCGTCGCTTGGCGGGATCGGGATCGCGTACAGTTCAAGCCTGTGGTCGACAAGTTCGTACCCCAATTCCCGGGCCACTTCCTGTTGCAGCTTTTCAATCACCTCGCTGCGAAACTCGATGACTTTGCCCGATCTGAGGTCAATCAGATGGTCGTGATGTTCGTCCGGCACCGTTTCGTAGCGCGAACGGCCATCCCGGAAATCGTGACGTTCAATGATTCCCGCATCCTCGAACAGTTTCACGGTTCGGTAGACGGTAGAGATTGAAATGCCGCTGTCGACGGCGGATGCCCTGCGATACAATTCCTCGACGTCGGGATGGTCGGCCGATCCTTCCAGTACGCGCGCGATGACCCGTCGTTGTTCGGTCATCCGCATACCTTTTTGGACACAGAGTTTTTCAAGCCCCTGTCTTGAGTCCGAGGCCCGGCCGTCATGCTGTTCTTGTCTGGAGTCTGTATCGCTCATGATCAGGGCCTTTGCCCGCTCCATCCTGATCTAGTGGATATAGAGCGTAACGGCCTAACGAAGATCATAGCGCATGACAAGCGCAGAAGCCGGTTTTTCGCGTCCTTCACGATAATATCCAAGGCGTTCACCGACAGTTTTGAAGCCGAGCCGATCGTATAGGGCGATAGCCGGTCCGTTGTCGGAGGCAACTTCAAGGAAAAGTGCGGAAATACGGTCCGCGAAAAGCTTTCTGAGCGCAGCTTCCATCAGCTTTCGGCCAATTCCGGCATTGCGGTAGCGCTTCAGGATGGCGATCGACAGAACTTCTGCTTCGTCGGCCGCCGATCGTATCATGACAAAGCCGACAGGATTTCTCGATCCGAGTGCTCGGTCCCGCCGCGCGATCACCACCAGAACCGATGGATCGGCTACCAGTTTGGCAATGTCTGCGCTGCTCCAGGCATGAGCGAATCCGTCGGCATGAATGTCCGCCAGGATCTGTGCGTCCGGGTCGGGCGCAATTTCCACGACAATCGGGCTCGAAGGCCAAAAGAACATCATGTCCCTGCCTTTGCCTTTGCCGGCGTTGCCGCAGCCGACGGCGCGGCGACCAGTTCCGCGGATATCTGGGGTTTTGCATCCGCTGCGCGGCTGTAAAGCGGTTTTGGAGGCTGGCCCTGCGGTTTTTCCGCTCCCAATCTGGCGATTGTCTCGATATCGGGCCAGGCACCGGCGCGATGCGCGCTCCGGGAATCGGCTTGATCATCCGGGAAACACGGCGCGACTCCCGAGCCGGTCAGGATGCCATCATTGCGGAACCGGTCTCTCGCCTGCTCCAGGGTCAGGGTTTGATGCGGGGCGATGGCCTGCAAAGTCGAGCCGTCGAAACTCTGGCACACCACCTGATTACGTCCGGCATCGAGCAGAACGTGGATGGTTTCCGGTCCGACGCCACATTCCTGTGCGAGGCATTCAAGCGCGTTGACACCGACACAGTCGCAGTCCAGCGCCAGCGCAAGGCCCCGGGCTGCCGCAATGCCGACCCGGAGACCGGTAAAACTCCCGGGGCCCGTATTGACGGCGATCCGATCGATATCGCCTCGGCCGATGGCAGCACCGTTCAGGGCGGCCTCAATTGTCGAAAACAGTTTTTCCGCGTGACCGCGACCGATCCGGTCCCGCTCGCTGTGCAATATGCCGACCCGTCCGTTTTCGGTTGCCAGGATGCAAGCCGAACAAAACGATTGTGCAGTGTCGATCGCGAGCAGGTTCATGCAACAGGCCTATACACGGCCCGGACAGCCCTGTTAAGCGCTCTTGCGCAATCCACCGGGATTTCTACGCGGATCCCGACACTTCGAGCCTTCAGACCGTCGGGCGGACTTCCTGCACATCGGGAATGAAGTGTTTCAACAGGTTCTGGATCCCATGCTGCAAGGTGGCCGTCGAGGACGGACAGCCGGCACAGGCGCCGCGCATGTGCAGATATACCACCCCATCCTGGTAGCCCTTGAACGTGATGTCTCCACCGTCCTGGGCGACGGCGGGGCGCACTCTGGTGTCCAGAAGCTCCTTGATCATGTCGACAGTGGCAGTATCCGCTTCGGCAAAGAACTCTTCTTCATCGTCCGCGCTTGCGTCATGTGCGCCTGTCAGAACCGGTGCGCCGGAAATGAAGTGTTCCATGACTGCGCCGAGAATAGCCGGTTTAAGGTGCTGCCAGTCTGATTCGTCTTTGGTCACAGTGATGAAGTCGTAGCCGAAAAACACGCCTTCGACGCCGTGGATGGCAAACAGCTTTTGGGCCAGCGGAGAATTGGAGGCTTCGTCGACCGCCCGGTAATCGACGGTTCCGCTCTCCAGGACCACTTTGCCCGGAAGAAACTTCAACGTTGCGGGATTGGGTGTGGCTTCGGTTTGGATAAACATTGGGGCCTCTCGCCGATCGGAGTACAGGGTCGGTATCTTTAGCCGGACCCATTACTTTAGAAACATTCTAACAAACGCAAATAGGCTTTTCCATAGCTATTTGCAAGGGCGGTTCGGGTGCAGGCGGATCGGGCCCCCGCTTGGCTTATTCGCGACCGCCAGGTCAGGCAAGCGCCGCAATGTCGTCATCGGACAAGGTTCCCGGAACAATGGTTACCGGAACCGGAAACGTGCTCGAACCGCTGCCTGCTATGGAGGATACGAGCGGCCCGGGACCTTCGCTGTCGGTACCGGCCGCCAGGACCAGGATCGCGATGTCCTCGTCCTCTTCGATCTGGCCCAGGATCACCTCGGCGAGGTTTCCCTCCCGGATAATGGTTTCCGCGGTTATGCCGCAAGTCGCCATGGCCCGTTCGCTGTGTTTGCGCAAGGCCTCTTCGGCCGCCTCGTTGGCTTCCGCACGCATGATATTTTCCACCCCGAGCCAGTGCTGAAAGTCGCTCGGCGCGATCACGTAAAGCATCACCAGCCCGCCTCCGGTGTGCATCACCCTGTGCGCGGCGTAGACGACGGCTCGGTCACATTCCGGCGTGTCGTCAATGATCACCAGAAATTTGCGCCGGTGACCCTCGTGAAAGCTCTTTCTGAGTTTTGCCATGCTGCCACCATGTGGTTTGCTCTGGTCGGCGCAAGGAGGTCATCTGGTTTCCGCCGTCCCGCATTGTCGCCAGATTTACAGCAGTGCCCGCAATTCGTCGATCTTTTCGTTCACCAGCCAGCCGTAATAGTTTTCCTTCGGCAGTTGTGGATCTTTACGCTTCTTGTTGATCGCGCGCAGTCGGGCGGCGCGTTTGGTGGCTCCGCCGAGATTGTACAAGGTCGCTGTGATTCCCGGATTCTGGGAGATGTCGAAACCGGCGATCGTTTTGTAAGTGTTGATGTCGCGCCATATCACCGCTGCCATGTAGTGCAGTGTCGTATCCGGATTCATGATTTCCTTGTAGATATGGGGGGCATTCATCGGAGACAATTTCTTAAAACCGCTGCGTTTTTTTACGATATCGGTCACTTTCAGCGCGGTCAGCGGATTGAGTTGCCCGAGGCCGAAAGTCTGCCCGGCATAAAGCGGTTGGAAGAAGGCCTGACCGAATCGTGTGTTGGGAAAGCTCTTGCCATCGACCGTTTTGCCACGAAACGTGGACTTCCAGACCTCTTCGCGACAGGTCCACAGAGAATAGGAATCCTTGTATTTCGCGCACTTTTGAAATTGTGGGCGTTCGACGAACTTCGACACGTGTTCGCCTTTGTTGGCGAATGTCAGGGCGCTTCCCGCATATTCCAGCGCCTTGATGTAATATCCCTGGATATGGTCGACCGAATCAACATTGTAGGTATGTTCCCCGACAATGGCGCCGATCATGTGCACCGGGTCGATTCCGTATTTCCGGCCGACTTTCTTGATCTTTTTCAGAAGCTTTTTGTCGCGTTTCAACGCCTTGTAGATTTTTCTGTATTTGCCCTCGAACGAGCCGTTTGTCTGTTTGGTTCGCCGCACGGCATGCGGCGAAACCGCAGGCTGCGTGGCGGAACGGTTTCCGGGGGGGACAAGTGTCACCGATTGCGCCTGGGCCGGGCCCGACGAGGCTATCGGTCCGCAGACCGCGGTTCCCAGAAAAAGGGCGGACAGAACGTAAAGGGTTTTTAGACGAATGGTCATCGCAAGCTCTGGTTCAAAAACGAGCGATGATTTACCTTTACTTGATCGAAGGATGCAAGCGATGAGTCACAATTTCTGCGACGCACGTTCTTGTTTCCGTTTGACCGCCTGCGTTGGACCGTATCCTAGGGGATGCGGCCTTCTCTAAAGGATGAACCGGCTGAGGTCGGCGTTTTTCGCAAGTTCGCCAATATTTTCCGTCACGTATTCGGCGTCGATCACGATGGTCTCGCCGCCGCGGTCGGGCGCGTTGAAGGAAATATCATCGAGGATGCGTTCAATCACGGTCTGCAATCGCCGCGCTCCGATATTTTCCACACTGGCATTGATATCGACGGCAAGGGTCGCGATCTCGTCGATTGCCTCGTCGGTAAAGGTCAATGTAACGTCCTCGGTCCCCATCAGCGCAACGGATTGCTTGATGAGGCTGGCCTCGGTCTCCGTCAGGATGCGGCGGAAATCGTCCCGGGTCAGCGGACGCAATTCAACACGGATCGGCAAGCGGCCCTGCAATTCCGGCAGCAGGTCGGACGGACTTGATACGTGAAAGGCGCCGGAGGCGATGAACAGGATGTGATCGGTCTTGACCGGACCGTGTTTGGTCGAAACCGTGGTCCCCTCGATTAGCGGCAGCAGGTCGCGCTGAACGCCTTCCCGGCTGACGTCACCCCCCGAGCGCCCCTCGCGCGCGCAGATCTTGTCGATTTCATCGAGGAATACGATGCCATCGTCCTCGACCGACCGGATGGCTTCATGCACCACCTGATCGTCATCGAGCAGCTTGTCGGATTCCTCGGTGAGCAGGATTTCGTAGCTGTCGCGCACCAGCACCCGTTTGGTCTTTTTCGCTCCGCCGAAGGCCTTGCCGAACATTTCGTTGATGTTCATGACGCCGACGCTGGCGCCGGGCATCCCGGGAATGTCGAAGCTGGGCATTTGCGGGGACGCGGAAACCTCGATTTCGATCTCTTTCTCGTCGAGGCTGCCATCCCTCAGCTTCTGGCGAAAACTCTCACGGGTTGCCGGACTTGAGGACGCGCCGACGACGGCGTCAAGCACGCGTTCTTCCGCAGCAAGGTGAGCCTTTGCCTCCACGTCCTTGCGCTTGTTTTCACGCACCAGTCCGATGCCGGTCTCCACAAGATCGCGGACGATCTGTTCCACGTCCCGCCCGACATAGCCGACTTCGGTAAATTTTGTGGCCTCGATCTTGATGAACGGCGCATTGGCGAGCTTTGCCAGCCGGCGCGAGATTTCGGTCTTGCCGACCCCCGTCGGTCCAATCATCAGGATATTCTTGGGCAGCACTTCCTCGCGCATGGCACCGGTCAGTTGCTGCCGCCGCCAGCGGTTCCGCAGCGCGATCGCTACCGCCCGTTTGGCATCCTTTTGTCCGATAATGTAGCGATCGAGTTCGGACACGATTTCTCGTGGCGAAAAATTCGTCATGCGTAGGTACCTGTCTTGTTGTGTGCGCGCCACGGCGGCACGAAATCGGCCAGCCTGGTATTCTCGAAGGGGATCATGACCCACCGGCGCAGGATTGGCCACAACAGTCCGAGCCCGATCACCAGGGCAGCGAGCGCGAACAATGTTACGACGATCGGCAAATCGGAACCGCTTTCAAACTTGGCGACTGTCGCGAACGTCGCGGCGGCCGTATAGATCAGCGCCGAAACAATCATGGAACGGCGATCGATGACAAGAGCGACCAACGTAATGATCGCGACAAGGGCAAAAACCGCAACTGCGTCCTCGGCTTCGAATCTCAGGCCGGACGTTCCGATTGCCCCGACCACGGCATGCACGATCAGCGGCGCTGCGATCAGATGCAGCCAGAAACCGCAATCCGCCCGCCGGGTAATGCGTGCCACATCCGATGCGTCAAAGCGCATGGCGGCCATGAACGTCAACAATCCTGCGACACCGAGAATAATCCTCAAATTGTCCTCGGTCCAATTCGGAGCAACTGAGGAAAGAATGGCCAGAATAAACAGAATCATGGCGCCGGCCAGCCCGGCAAGAACAAACGGCACCTTGAAACGGGCGTAGAAACCTGCACCGGCGGCAACCCCGGCAAGCGTTGCCGCGAGTGTGGGGTCGACGAAAGGCTCTGAAACAAGTGTTCCCGGGGGCACCAGTCTTGTAAAGCCGAAGGGGACCCAGTAGGGATCGATTGCCAATCCGCAGGCCAAAGCGGTCGCGACGACAAAGGCCATCGACACGATGATACTGGACAAGGCCAGCCTGTCTCTCTTGGCAACGAGTTCGGCCATGGCCCATGCCGCGATCGCCGCCAGCACGCTGGGCAGGAGAACGGTCTCGGTGAAGGCTGCAACGGTGACGAAAGCCGCGATCAGAAGCAGCAAGCCCACAGCAATGAAGAAATCCCTGAAACCGCTCAGGAATTTGAAGGGTTCGTCGGTATCGACCATCCGGACCCTTTTGCGCTCTTCCGCAAAAATCTTGACCGCCGCCGCCTGCTCCGGCGAAAGGATTTCCGCGCGAGCGGCGGCATCTATGTCATCATGACTGATCATGAGGTTTTCCGTTCAGCGTCAGTCCAATGGGTGCGTTTACGCAGGGGCCCCGGAATTCAGGACGGCAGACTCTCAACGACAACATTGTCATTGGTATAGACGCATATGTCCGCGGCGATCTTCATCGCCTTGCGGGAGATCGCTTCGGCATCGAGATCGGAATCGGCCAGT
>JGI12316J15310_10000159_pt1 | contig 13735 bp, 12 predicted proteins | sample MarCyaLeptolynsp_FD_15310 | JGI IMG/M metagenome (IMG submission 15310)
GGTCGACTTCCTTGCCGCTGGCTTGCTCGGGGCTCATGTACTGCGGCGTTCCGAACACCTGCCCCATCTTCGTATTGAATGCCTCGGGATCGCGTGACTCCTGCAGCACCCGCGCGATACCGAAATCGACGAGCTTGACCATTTCACGGCCTTGCTCGCCCCGGGACAGAAGGATGTTGTCCGGCTTGATGTCGCGATGCACGACGTTCCGCGTGTGGGCGTGCTCGAGACCAGCCAGGATCTGGCGAGCGATGTCCAGCGAGCGGAGCACCGGCATCGGCCGACCGAGGCATGCCGTCAGTGACTGCCCCACGATCAGCTCCATCACCATGTAGCGCAGGCCCGACTGCGTCTGGCCGACGTCGGTCACGCGAACGCAGTTGGGATGCTGCAGTCGCGAGATGGCCCGGGCTTCGCGAGAAAAACGCGACACCGCTTCGACGCTGTCGACGAGCTCGGGACGCAAGAGCTTGATCGCCACGTCGCGCGTGGCCGAGGCGTCGTAGCCGCGAAAGACGGCGCCCATCCCACCGACGCCAATCAAGCCATCGATGCGGTAGCGACGACCGAGAAATTGCCCGACCAGGCGCTGCATCGCTGCCTCGACGTGGTCGGTCGCCCCGGTCACCGCGGTGCTCATGCTAGCAGAGCGGATTGCGCGGGAGGGCCACCGGCGGCACCAACTGATCCTGCGCTTCGCGCGCGACCGATCGATTCCCTACCGCAACGCACTCGTCGAAAGGGCAGTGTTCGACCTCGGGACCGAATCGATTCGTAGGGACGACTGCTATGGTTTCGCCGCGGGGCGCCGAGCGATGGAGGACGAGCACGACCTACTCGAGGCGTGGCGCGCCGGAGACCGGCAGGCCGGCTCGCGGCTCATCGGTGGCCGATCGCGCGAGATCACCTGGTTCTTCCGCAACAAGGTCTTCGACGAGGACGACATTCCCGATCTCGTCAGTCAGACCTTCCTGCGCGCCGTATCGGCCAAGGACCGATTCGAGGGCCGAACGAGCTTTCGTCGGTTCATGTATGCGATCGCCCGCAACGTGCTCCGCGAGTACCTTCGCTCCAAGACCAAGCGCGAGCAGGAGCAACTGGACTTCACCGAGGTGTGCGTCCGAGACCTTCAACCCCGGTCGTTGTCGTCGCTCCATAGCGAAAAACGCCGCGTGCAAGCCTTGATCGAGGCGCTGCGCGAGGTCCCGGTCGACGATCAGGTGGTCCTCGAGCTCAAGTACTTCGAGGGACTCTCGGGGCGCGAGCTGGCAGAGGTTCTCGACATTCCCGAGGGCACGGTGCGGGGGCGCTTGGCGCGGGGGCTCGAGCGTCTCCGGAGCAAAGTCCGGCTGCAGCTTCAGACCGAAGGCGGCGAGATCACCGCCGACGACATCGACGAGTGGGCCGCCGAGCTGCGACGGATGCGGGGTGGCGTCTCGTGACGGACGAGAGCCACGGCATTCGCGGCGAGAGTACGAGCCCGGGTGGGCCCCAAAGCAAGGCGGAGATCACGGCTGATGCGCTGCCGTGGGCGCTTGCCGACGATCTGATCGCGGCACAGGTCGAGGCGATGGTGCTCGGTGAAACGGCGAGCCCCAAGACGCTCGGCCGCTATCGGATCGAGCGCGGGCTGGGCTCGGGCGCGATGGGACGATTGCTGCTCGGCTTCGATCCGGACCTGCAGCGCTCGGTTGCCCTCAAGTTGATCACGCCCGCGCAGGCGAGCTCGCAACAGGCTCGCCAGCGAATCGTCCGCGAAGCTCGGGTGATGGCGCAGCTGTCCGACCCCAACGTCGCGCAGGTGTACGAGGTCGGCGAAGCCGAGGGGCAGCTCTTCGTCGCGATCGAATTCGTCGACGGACAGGATGTGCGGCAGTGGCTCGACGAGGCGACGCGTGGGTGGAGCGACGTACTGCGGGTGTTCCGGCAGGCGGGTTCGGGACTCGCGGCAGCACACGACAAAGGCATCGTTCATCGCGACTTCAAGCCCGACAACGTCATGCTCGAACGCGACGGACGAGCCCGGGTGGTCGACTTCGGGCTGGCGGCACCCGACTCCGACGACGCCGAGGGCTCTGTCGCGGGCAACGAGAGCGGACCGCTCGAGCTCACGCGCACGGGTGCGCTCGTGGGCACCCCGGCGTATCTCGCTCCCGAGCAGTGGGAAGGCAGCGGTGCGAGTCCGAAGAGCGACCAATACGCCTTCTGCGTGGCGTTGTTCGAGGCCCTCACCGGCCGACGTCCGTTCGCGGGGACCACTGCCGTCGACCTTCGCGGCGCGCAGCAAAAGGGGGTCATCGCGTCATGGCCGAGCACTGTGCCCGGGTGGATCGGGCGACTGGTGCGGCGAGGGCTGCATGCCGACCCCGACCAGCGCTGGCCCGACATGCGGGCCCTCGTCGCCGCAATCGATCCGGCGCGTCGACGAAGGCGATTCACTGTCGCGGGAGTCGGGCTGGCCCTGGTCGCGGCCGTAGGTCTCGCCGTACGTCCTGCGAGCGACCCGTGCTCGGATGCAGACGCGCCGCTGACCCGGGTATGGAACGACGGACGCAGGCTGGCGCTGACCGAAGGGGTCGCGCGGGCCGAGCTCGTGTGGGGCGACGTCACGGCGACCAAGGTCGCACAACGACTGGCAGCCAACGCGGATGCCTGGAGCGCTGCCGCCCGTGAACACTGCGACGCTCGGCGACGGGGTCAGGCCAACCCAGCCGCGGCCGGATGCCTCGCCGATGCGCTGCGCCGACTCGACGTCGAGGCGAGGACAGCGACCGACGGCGACGCTTCGACCCTCGTGTCCGCGCTGGGGCGTGCCGAGCTCTTGCCAGACCCGAGGAGATGCGCGGAGGCCCCCAATCTCGAGGCCTTTGCCGACCAAGCTGCAGACCCGCAGGACGTCGACGAGCGACTCGGAGCGGTCGAGAGGAGCCTTGGGGCGACATCGGTGCCGTCGGGTGCGAATCGATTCGGCGAGGCACTCGATGACGCGCGCCGGCAGGTGCAAGCCGCGATCGCGACGGCCGAGGAAATCGGGCACGAGCCACGACTCGCCCGGGCCCTGTGGCTCTCGGGCCGCCTTTCGCTGACCGACGGGGAGACGCGCGCGGCAGAGCGGGACTTGCGACGCGCCCTCGTGCTTGCCGAGCAGGTCGACGAGGCGCCGCTGGTCGCCGCCATCACCTCGGAGCTGGTCTACGTCGTCGGCCGTGATCGCGAGCGTGCGCAGCAAGCCGAGGATCTGGCAACGCAAGCGGAGGGCATGCTCGAGGCACTCGGACGTCCACCGCTGTTGTCGGCCCGGCTGGCCTCGCACCGTGCTTCGGCGATCGCCCACGCACCGGAGGCGGACCGCGAGCATGCGGTGGAGCTGCACGAGCAAGCGGTGGCCACCTTGCGCGGGACATTGGGCGACGGACATCCGACGACGGTGGCCGCGGTGGGCAACCTCGCCGCCGCACTCAACTACGCCGATCGTGCGGCAGACGCCGAGACGCAGCTGACCTCGGCGCTTGCGCAGGCGCGCATCGTGTGGGGCCACGAGCACCCGCGAACGGCCGTGCTGCTCGGCACACTGGGCTTTGCCCGCATGCGGCAGCGCGACCTCGAGGGCGCCGAGGCGCATCTCCGTCGCTCGCTCGAGATCCGCGAAGCAGCCCTCGGCAGCTCGCATCCCCAGGTCGACGACGCGCGGTACAACCTCGCCTCCGCGCTGCGGCGGGCCAAGCGTCACGCCGAAGCGCTCGCGCTGCTGGAAGCGGGACTGACGAACCTGCTGGAGCGCTACGGACCCGAAGACACACGACTGGGCCCGTGGTGGACCGCGACCGGCGAGTCGGCGCTGGCCACGGGCCGGGAGGCCCAGGCACGCGAGGCCCTACAAGCCGCCGTACGAGTCTTCGAGCGCACCGGAGCCACGGCGCGGGACTATGCCCGGGTCCGCTTGGGGCTCGCTCGCGCATGGTCGGGCAAGGATCCCGCCAAGGCACGAGAGGTGGCCGAGCGAGCGCGCGATGATGCCGAGCGCGCCAAGGCTGCCTCGCAGCAGTCCGAGATCGAAGCGTTTCTGGCGACGCTTTGAGCGTCGGGCGCGGTCAGCTCTTCTCGCCCTTGAGCCGCTCGATCGTCGCCGAGTAGGACGTGTTGCGCACCATCACTGCGAGCGCAGACGTGTACTTGTCGACGAGGTCGGGCCGGTGCTCCTTTTTGTAGTGCTCGAGTGCCTTGTACGCCCGAATGTATGCCCGCTCGGCGTTGATGAAGTACTCGACACCTTCGAGCAGCGCCTCCATCGAGGACGAGCTCACCGAACGGGACATCGCCCGAAACTCGAACTCGACGCCTTCGGAGTTCGACAGGCCTACGATCGCTTCGGCCTGGGCGTCGCTGGCCTGGTCGTTGCCCGCTTCGGCCATCAGCCCTTTGACCATGAACGAGGAGAAGACGATCGACTTGAGCGACGGGTGCTCGCCCTCGTAGCGCGCACACAGGGCGTGAAAGAAGGCGTCGAGCATGCCGACGCCCTCGCCTTCGAGTGCGATCGTCTCGTTGCCGGGGTTCTGGACGATCTCGCACTGCAGCTTGCAGTGATTGTTCTCGAACTCTTCGGTGAATGAGATGCGCTTGACCGCCAGGCTCACGAAGTCGTCGTTGAGGAGCTGCTGCATCAACGCTTCGGCTTCGTGCTGTCGAGGGCTCAACGCTTCGCGCATGCCGACAGTGTCCAACGCTGCCGACGGCAACGCCAGGGTCGCAAACGACGCCGCGGTGATTTATTCGATCGCCGCCGGATCGGGCGGCGCGAGCTCGTAGCTGTCGGTCGCGTACACGAGCACGCCGCGCACCATGGCGAGGATTTCGCCCGTCGTGGGGGCGGCGAGGCCGTCGGGCATGAACCGGTCGTCGACGCGAACGGCGTCCTCGAGGATGAACTCGCCGTCACACGGGTCGTCGTCGGTGACGGTGGCCATGTCTACGCGCACGGACGCGCCCTCATAGGCGCGCGCCATGGGGTTGTCCGGAAGCAGCTCGGACGCGGAGACGACGATCGGCTCGGGCAGCATCTCCGGGCCGCGCACGGTGATGTCCTCCACCGACTCGACCTCGAGCAGGTAGTAACCATCCTGCGCGCGAATGCGACCGGTGACGTCGACCGCATCCCCGACCACGGCGAGGTTGAGGTTGGCCGTGACCGACGCAATGCGCAGACCGGAGTAGGGTCCGCCGTCGAGCTCCTGGACGAAGCGCTCGAACCCGCCCGGCAGCGCTTCGCTCGTCGCGACCGGCGTGGTCACCACGACGTTGGTGAGCACGACGAGCTCATCGGGCAGCACCATGTCCTGCTGGATGTCGTAGACGGCGAACGGCAGGGGCATGTCATCGCCCATGCCAAAGCCGGTGTCCTCGGCTCCGTCGTCGCACTCGCCACCCCCCGCGTCGTCGGGCTCACCGGGCCAAGCTCCATCCTCGCACTGCATCCCCGGGCTCGCCGTCGTCGCGTTGGTGGTGCTTTGGCCGGAGGTCTGGCCGGAGGTCTGGCCCGAGGTCTGGCTAGAGGTCTGGCCCGCCTCGCCGGACGATTCGTTGGCCTCGGTGTCGGCCGTGCTGGCCATGTCGGGATCGGGTTCGTCGCAGGCCACGACGAGACCGAGCGACAACCACAGCCAACCACGAGCACCGCGACCCAGCACGACGCTCAAAAACTAGCACGGCTTGGTCAGGATCAGCGCGCCCGACGACGCGGGATCCGGTGGACCGTGACATGAATGCCCCACCTCCACGAGTCGACTCCGATCGCGGGGAACGGACTCGCGTTGGCTTCGAAGCCGAGGGCAAGCCGCTCGTGGACCTTCCAGACGCTGCCGAGGCCGAAGCCATACGCCGGCAGAACGCCGACCGAGGCGCAGTCGTGCGCGAAGTTGCCGTAAAAGAGCGTGGGGCCCAGACCCGCGGCGAGGTAGGTGAAGTTGCCGCCAAGCACGCCACCGATGCGTGCCTGGGCCCACAGATCGACGAAGCCGTCCGTGACCGCGGCCCGGCCTGGCCCGTCGCCGAATGCCATCTCGGAGGTCATGCGCACGCCGAGCGCAGCATGCGGGCGCCAGCCGGTCGAAACGGAATCGGCCTGCAGATCGAAGAGCAGGCCCAGCGTCCCGGAGACCCCGAGCATGGGCTTGGATCCGCGGGCGGCGGTGACCACCGTTGGGCCGAGCGTGCCCTGATAGAAGCCGACGTAGCGCTTGCCGCCGGTGTAGAGGGATCCCGCGGGGGCGGGCGGTGGCGTCACGGGTGCGGCGACCGCCACCGTCGCGAGCAGAGAAGCGAGCAAAGCCAAGGTGGCTTGGCAGTGCCCCCCAGGGCCCAAACGATCGCGCGACCCCAAACAATGGCAGCAGGGAGCCCGAGAACAGACTTCACGCGGCTGTGACCCTCCGCTGGCCGGATGCGTGCATCCTTTGGCCACAAGACGCGTCGAGGTCGCCGGTGGGCCTGTTCGAGAAATACCTTTCGCTGTGGGTCGCGCTGGCGATCGGAGTCGGGGTCGCCCTCGGCTTGGCCGTGCCTTCGACATTCGCGGCGGTTGCGGGCCTCGAGTGGGCGCGAGTGAATCTGATCGTCGCGGTGCTGATCTGGCTGATGGTCTACCCGATGATGCTCGGGGTCGAGCCGGGGTGCTTGCGCGAGGCAGGGCGCACGCCGAAGGGCCTGGCGTTGACGCTCGTCGTCAACTGGCTGGTCAAGCCGTTCACGATGGCCGGACTCGGCATCCTCTTCTTTCGCTACGTGTTCGCGGGGCTCGTTCCCGTCGAAGACGCCGAGCAGTACGTCGCCGGCATGATCCTGCTCGGGGTCGCGCCGTGCACCGCCATGGTCTTCGTGTGGAGCCATCTGACCAAGGGCGACGCGAGCTATACCCTGGTGCAGGTCTCGGTCAACGACGTGATCCTGGTGTTCGCGTTTGCGCCGCTCGCGGGGCTGCTGCTCGGGGTCACCGAGTTGGTCGTGCCGTGGGACACCCTGGTCGCATCGGTGATGATCTTCGTGGTGGTGCCGCTCGGCCTCGCCGTGTTGACGCGAAGGCAGCTCGGGCCGCAGCGCGTCGAGGGATTGCAGCGCAGCCTCAAGCCGACCTCGATCGTCGGCCTGCTGCTCACCGTCGTGCTTCTATTCGGATTTCAGGCCAACACGTTGGTCGAGCAGCCGGGACGCGTCTTGCTCATCGCGGTGCCGCTGCTGGTTCAGAGCTACGGGATCTTCGCGCTCGCCTATTGGGCCGCAAGAGTCTTGCGACTACCCTTCGAGGTCGCCGCGCCCGCGGCGATGATCGGGACCTCCAACTTCTTCGAGCTCGCCGTCGCGGTCGCGATCAGCCTGTTCGGGTTGGGATCGGGCGCTGCCTTGGCGACGGTCGTCGGCGTGCTGATCGAGGTGCCGGTAATGCTCTCGCTCGTCGGATTCGCGAACCGCACCCGGCACTGGTTTCCGGTCACGCGCAGCGATCATTGACGCAGTCGTTGCTCGCGCAGTCGTCGTCCCACTCGCACGCGTCGCCGGGATCGCCCGGAGCACAGGCGTCGAATACACAGCGAAGACCCTCGTCGCAGTCGTCGTCGTAGCTGCAGACGTCGCCGTTGTCGCCGGTGGTGCATACGCCTGCGGCACAGACGTGGTCGCCGGCGCAATGGTCGTCGAAGTTGCACGGGTCTCCGGGATCGCCCGCTTGGCACAGCTCTTCGAAGCAGACCGCATCGCCTTCGCACTCGTCGTCGTCGTGGTCGCATGCGTCACCGACGGACGCGGGAATCAGGCACGCGCCGGCGTGACAGATGAGACCGGAGGCACAGTGCTCGTCGTCCCAGCACGGGTCGTCGGCGGTGCCGGCGTTGCAGACGTCGAGGTAACAGATCGGGTAGGCCTCCGGGCAGGCATCCGCTCGACCCTCACACGCGTCGCTGGCCCACGCGGCGACGACCTCCATCTCGCCGCGGCAGTCGATCTCGTCGCCGTAGTGGTCGCCCTTGGCGGTGAACACCAGCGTGCCGGCGAAGCCACCATGGCGCCCCATGAACGCGCCGTCGATCGTCGCGTCGATCTTCACGCCGCCGCCCGCCTCGGTCGCATGACCCGCGACGCTGAAATTGCCTTCGCGATCGATGGTGCCCTCGGTGCGGCCTCGCGCGAGATCGAGGGTCACGACGCCGTCACCGTGTTCGACCGCGACGTAGTCGTAGTCGGTGTCGCCGACGTCGCAGTAGCTCAAGGGTCCAAGAATCGAGGTCGCGGTCGGGACGGCGCAGGATCCGGAGCAGCTGATGGTGCGGAGCTCCGCGTCGTACTGTCCGGAGAGGGCGCCGGCGGGGGCGTCGTCCACACCGACGGGATCGAGGTCGTCACCGTCGGCGATGGGGACCTCGTCTTCGGCGGCCGGACCGACGGGGCTGCTGTCAGCGAAGCAGCCGGTGACGATGAGCGGGACGACCAGCCCTTCGAGTCTCACGCGCATGGTCAGAATGAATGTTCATTCCCAGGTGGATCGGCAACGACTTTCGTGAAAAGCCGGCGATTTCGCGCCTGTGCTCGACCCGTCGCTGGGCGGACCGTCGCCGGCGCGCACGACCCGCAACACTGCCCTTGTGTGAAGTCAACGGGGCGAGGAGGCCGTTTGCGTAGAAAGCGCGGGCGCGGGCAATGCTCTGCGGCGCCGGCGGAAAAGCGATGCGATCCGAACGACTTGCGATTTCGTCCTTGCCAGCCTGTGAATGAACGTTCATTCACAGACCGCCGTGACCAAGACGATTCTGATCACCGGCGCGACGTCCGGCATTGGCCGGGCCACCGCGCTTCGCCTGGCCCGCGAGGGTCATCGAGTGTTCGCCACCGGCCGCAACGAAGCCGGGCTGCAGTCGTTGCGACTCTCCGCCGCACCGGGCTCGGTGGAAACGCTGACCCTCGACGTCACCGACCGTGGACAGCTGGCCGATGTCCTCGAGCGCGTCAAGGTGCTGACCGACGGCCGTGGCATCGACGTTCTGATCAACAACGCTGGCTTTGGGGTGTTCGCCCCAACGTCGGAGGTCAACGAGACGGACGTTCGCGCGCAGTACGAGACCAACGTGTTCGGTCTGCTCGCCGTGACACAAGCGTTCGTCCCGCTGATGCACAAAGCGGGCTCGGGCACGATCATCAACGTCAGCAGCGTCGGCGGCCGGCTCACCCTCCCCTTCCTCGGAAGCTACAACTCCACCAAGTACGCCGTCGAGTCGCTCTCGGATGCACTGCGGGTCGAGCTCAAGTCATTCGGAATTCGGGTGGTCCTCGTCGAGCCCGGACTCATCAACACCAACTTCACGCCACGATCGACTGCCGAGATCGAGCGCTTTCGCGGCGACGACTCGAGGTATGCCGACGCGCTCGCGAACATCGAGCCGGTGATCGCCCGCACCGAAGCGATGGGCGTGCCCCCCGAGCGCATCGCGAAGACGATCGCGCGCATCGTCAAGACCCGGCGCCCACGTGCGCGCTACGTTGCGCCGTTCTCTGCGTGGTTGTCGTTGCAGCTGTCGCGCGTGCTGCCCACCGCGTGGCTCGACATGCTGCTGTGGAGCGCGACGAGGTTCGGCGGCGGAGCGAACAAGGCCCTTCAGCCCGCCTCCGGCAGCTCCCCCAGCTGAGCGAGCATCCGTGCCAAGATGTCCGACGCAGTGCCCCGAACGAGCGCGAGCAAGGGCCGCAAGGTTGCGGACAAGCGCGAGGCGATCCTCGGCGCCGCGCTCGAGCTGTTCGTGTCGCGCGGCTTTCACGGGACTGCAGTTCCGCAGATCGCCAAGCAGGCGGGTGTCGGTGCAGGCACGATCTACCGCTACTTCGAGAGCAAGGAAGCGCTGGTCAACGCGCTGTACCGCGAGTGGAAGTCGCGACTCGCGACGCACTTGCTCGCCGAGTTCGTGCCGACGGGCGATGCCCGGGTGCAGTTTCTCGCGATGTGGCGGCGCATGGCCGACTTCGTGGAGCAGTTCCCCACCGGCTACGCCTTCATCGAGCTCGTGCACCACGCCGACTACCTCGATGAAGAGTCGGGTGCCGTCGCCGAGCGCTACCTGCAGCTCGCCATCGCATACATCGCAACGAAGCAGATGCAGGGCGAGTTTCGCCCCGGCGCTCCCGAGCTGCTGTGGAGCCTGGTGGAGGGCGCCTTCATGGGCCTCGCTCGCTTCGCCCGAGAGGGACGCCTCGAGTTGACCCCCGAGACGGTCGACGCCGCGGGTGAGTCCGCGTGGGAAATCGTCCGTCCGCCGCAGCCTTAGACAAACCGACCCGCTGTCCGCACCCGGACTCGCGCCGTCGCGAGACCGGCTCGGCCCCTTGCGGCCTCTGGAGAACCACCATGAGTCACACGCCATCGATCTTTCCTCGTCTATGTCCCTTCGGCCTCGCCGCACTCCTGGTTGGGGGGTGCGGCGAGGCACCCGTAGAGCCCAACGTCTTGCCCGACCCCGATGCGCCGCGGACGACCTTTTACGGCGAGGTCGCGCCGCTGCTCGCGGATGCCTGCGGGTCGTGTCATGCCGAAGGCGGGGTCGCGCCGATGACCTTCGACACCTACGAAGACGCGGTGCACTGGGCTCCGGCGATCAAGGCCGCGGTCGACAACCGGACGATGCCCCCGTTCAACGTCAACAACGACGGATCGTGCGCGACCTATGCCGATGCACGCTGGCTGGGTGAAGAAGAGATCGCGAGGATCGATGCGTGGGTGGCCGAGGGGACGCCGGAAGGCGACGCGAGCCTCGGCATGCCGGAGCCGCCCGCGATGCCCCGCCTCGAGGGCGACAACCTGATGACGCTGCAGGGGCCGGCAGACTACCTACCGGCGACAGAAGGCTTCTCGTTCGCGCAGTCGGACGACTACCAGTGCTTTTTGGTCGACCCGGAGCTCGGCACCGACAAGTTCCTCACCGGGTACGACGTCCATCCGGGCAACGACGCGGTCGTGCACCACGTGATCGGCTTCAACGTGGACCTCGACCGGGAGGTCCTGATCCCGGGCCAGGGTTTGACGACCAACCGCGCGCTGATCGAGACGCTCGACGCGGAGAGTCCCGACGTGCCCGGCTGGGACTGCTACTCCGCCGCGGGAGAGGGCGTGATGATCGAGGGGGTTCCGGTGACGTGGGCGCCGGGGGCCGGTGCGACGAAGTTTCCGAAGGGCACTGGGATTCGCCTGGCCGAGCAAGAGGTCATGGTGCTGCAGGTTCACTACAACCTGTTGGAGTACGACGGTCGCCCGGACAGCACGACGGTGGAGCTGCAGCTGAGCGACGAGGTCGAGCGAGAGGCACGCATGCTGCTCGCCGATGGATTCCTGATGACCCTGCTCGAGCCCGAGCCGGCAACGCTTCCCGTGGGTCTGCCGGACGCTGCCTACGAGTGGTCGATGTCGATGGACGAGCTACGCACCAGCCAGGACCTGGGCGACCTCGATGAAGTCGAGGTGCTCGGCGTCCTCCCGCACATGCACGAGCGCGGCAAGACGATGAGCGTGGAGTTCGGTGACGCACGTAGCTGCGGCGCTCGAGTCGATCGCTGGGACTTCGCGTGGCAGCAGGCCTACTTCCTCGAAGACCCGATCCGAACCCGGGTCGACGAGCCCATGCACGTGCGATGCACCTTCGATACCCGCGACGCGACCGAACCGGTCGGACCGGGTTTCGGCACGGGCGACGAAATGTGCCTCGTCGGGGTGTACATCGCCCCGCCCGCGTAGGGGTCAGCGGCTCGTTTGCTCGACGAAGCCGCCCGCGAGCTGCTTGGCGATGCGTTCATCCATGTCGACGAGCGCGGCGGCGTGGTCGAGATGCCTGCGGACTCGCTCGATGCGTTCGCCGTCCGCGAGCACGATGACGAGCTGGACTGTGCTGCCGCCCACGTGCACGCCCCAGCCGCGGCCGTCCGGGTGGGTAAAGAAGCGCGGCTCGGTCGTGCGCGGCGCGGCGGGCACGGCGTCGTCCGGGATGTCCTCGGGCTCAGTGACCGTGATCGAAAAGGTGGCCTTCGCGACCGGATGCCCCTGCGGGCACTCGTCCTTCGCGTACTCGATCCCCTCCCCGCACACGCCGCAGGTAACCTCGACCCCGTACAAGAGGCAGCCACCCTGCGGATCGAATACGACCCACCCCGCGTAGTCGCAGATCGTCCGCACGAGCTCGAGCTGCTCCTCCGCCTCGTCCGGGTCCCGAGAAGGTTTGGAAAGCCACCCACCGTTCGCGTTGAAGAACAACTCCTCGAACGCATGCTCGTCGCTCAGCCGCGCCTCGACGTGGCAACCGTCGCTCCCCTCAGCGACCAACCACCCCTCCGCCTCGACAACCCGCACGAGTTCCTTGAGCTGCCCCTTGCTCAGCCGGCGTGTCCCTTGCCACGGGTCAAGCCCACCCGGCCTCCGAGGGTCCAAAGTCTCCGCCGGCGGCCCGAAGTCGTACGAGATGCCCATCGGCCGATCCTACCCCGGCGAGCCACCCGAAGCCCCGCGCCCGCTCGAAGCTCTACCTGGCAGATGCCGGTCGGGGCCTCACGCTCGTGGCTCGAAGCTCCACCCTCGAAGCTCCACCTGGTACCCAGCAAGGTCATGCCCGAAGCTCTACCTGGTACGGAAGCTCGCCCGAAGCTCTACCTGGTATGGGAGCTCCCCCACCACCTGGCACCGGGCCCGAAGCTCGCCAAAGGTCTACCTGGTACGGGAGGCTCGGGCGGGGCCTGCCGGCCGGGCAAGGCGCTGCCGAGCGCGGTGCAACACCGTGACAACGAGAAAACTGACTCCCGGGGCAAGATAGCTGCAACACGGGCGCGGCGCGGTCGACCAGCGGGGCGATGCCACCCCGTCCCGTCCTGAAGAACAAGACATATCTCGTGACCCGCCGCTGCTCGGATCGGCGCTTCTTTCTCCGCCCGAGCAAAACGACCAATCGAGTCGTCACCTACCTACTCGGGTTGGCGGCGAGTCGCTACAACATCCAGTTCCACGCTTGGATTGCGATGTCGAATCACATCCACCTCGTCCTCACCGACGTCGACGCAAAGCTCCCCGACGCGATGCACCTCATCGTGCTGCAAACGTCCAAGAGCGTCGGCGCAGAGATCGGTCGCTGGGGCGGCTTTTGGGAAGACAAACGATACTCCCGCGTCGAGCTCGTCGGCCCGCCGAGCGTGATCCGGAAGATCGTCTACACCGTGACCAACGGAGTCGCCGCAGGCGCGGTTCGCAAGGCCGAGCGATGGCCGGGAGCCACCTCCGCCTGCTGGAGCTACGGTCAACGCAAGAAGCTCTCCAAGCCGAACTGCAAATACATGACGGGCAAGAAGTGGGACGCGTTCGTTCACCTCGAGCTCGTGCCACCACCCGGCCTGACGAAAGAACAGGCCGACGCAGCGATTGCTCCGCTCGTGAGGCGCCGCGAGAAAGCGATGGCCCGCGTCCTCCGGATGCGAAAAGACGGCTCGAAGTTCATCGGCGAAGCCACCATCCTCGCCCAAGACCCATTCGACTCTCCCTCCGCCTGGGAGAAGCGCCGCGGTCGGAACCCCACGTTCGCCGCCACGGACCAGTGGTCGCGCGCCGAAACCGTCCAACGCAAGCGGGCATGGGAAGCCGAGTATCGCCGCGCCCTCATCGCCTACCGTAGCGGCGACCACAACGTCCGCTTCCCCGCCGGAACTTGGGCCATGGTGCAGCTCTACAACT
>JGI12316J15310_10000157_pt8 | contig 13709 bp, 12 predicted proteins | sample MarCyaLeptolynsp_FD_15310 | JGI IMG/M metagenome (IMG submission 15310)
CGCGCCGTTGGATCTTCGAGCAATACGACCACATGGTCATGGCCGATACGGTGCAACGGCCGGGCGGCGATGCGGGTGTCGTGCGGGTGCACGGCACGCAGAAGGGACTTGCGATCTCCTGCGACGTGACCCCCCGCTATTGCGCCGCGGACCCGTTCGAGGGCGCCAAGCAAGCCGTGGCCGAATGCTGGCGCAATCTGACTGCCACGGGCGCCAAGCCGCTCGCCATCACCGACTGCCTCAATTTCGGCAATCCGGAGCGGCCGGAGATCATGGGCGAGTTCGTGCGCGCGGTCGAAGGCATGGCGGAAGCCTGCCGCGCGCTCGATTTTCCGGTGGTCTCGGGCAACGTGTCGCTCTACAACGAGACCAACGGCGAGGCCATTCCGCCGACGCCCGCCGTCGGCGGCGTGGGGCTCATCGCGGATATCGCCAAGATGGCAGGGATCGCCCTGAAGCAAGACGGCGAGGTCCTCCTGGTCGTGGGCCCGGAGGCTGGTCATCTCGGCCAATCGACCTATATGCAGATCATGGAACACCGTCTTGCAGGGGCTCCGCCGCCCGTCGATCTGGCGCTCGAAAAGCGTGCAGGCGACCTCGTGCGCGGCTTGATTGCGGATGGCACAGTCTCTGCCGTGCACGATGTCTCCGATGGCGGCCTGCTCGTCGCCATCGCCGAGATGGCGCTGGCCGGTGACCGTGGCGTGCAATTGAACCAGGCGCCAGAGGGGCTCCCTGCCCATGCGGTTTGGTTCGACGAGGACCAGGCGCGCTACGTGGTCGCGGCTGCGGACGCCAACGTGGATGCTATCGTCAAGGCTGCCGATGCAGCCGCTGTGCCCGTCAGGGCGGTCGGCACGGTCGGCGGGGATGCAATCGCCCTTCCCGGCGAGACTCCGCTTTCCTTGACCGCGCTTAGGACGGCGCACGAGGCGTGGCTGCCGCGCTTCATGGCTTGAGCCCTGTGCACCCATAAGGAGCAAGACGACGATGGCAATGGCTGCAGAGGAGATCGAGCGCCTGATCAAGGAGCGCTTTCCCGACGCCTCGATTGAGATCGAAGACTTGGCAGGCGACGGCGATCACTACTCGGCGACCGTCGTGTCGGAAGCCTTTCGCGGCAAGTCGCGAGTGCAGCAACACCAGATGGTCTACGAAGCGCTTCAGGGCAATATGGGCGGCGTGCTGCACGCGTTGGCCCTCAAGACCTCGGCGCCATAACTGGGCGAGAAAGGAACCAAGCGATGAGTGAGCAAGACGTGCAGGACTGGATCGGCAAGCAGATCTCGGGCAACGACGTGGTGCTGTTCATGAAGGGCACCAAGCAGATGCCGCAATGCGGCTTCTCCATGCAGGTAGCCCAGATTCTGGACCATCTCGGCGTCGACTTTCAGGACATCAACGTGCTCGAGGACATGAGCGTGCGCGAGGGCGTAAAGGTCTATTCGAACTGGCCGACCGTTCCGCAGCTCTACGTCAAGGGAGAGTTCGTCGGCGGCTGCGACATCGTCCGTGAGATGTTCCAGGCCGGCGAGCTCCAGGAGATGCTGAACGCCAAGGGCATCGCCAGCAACGCGCAGACCCAGACGGCGTAAAGCCGGCGTTTTACACGCCCGCAGAAACCAAAACCGGCGCCGATCGAGACGATCGCCGCCGGTTTTCTATTTGGTCCCTGCGACCGCTTGCGCGGTTAGCGGGAGTAGTACTCGATGACGAGATTCGGCTCCATCATGACCGGGTACGGCACGTCCGATAGAGTTGGCGTGCGCGTGAACCTCGCGGTCATCTTGCCGTGGTCGACATCGACGTAGTCCGGCACGTCGCGCTCCGCGCTTTGCGCGGCCTCAAGCACCATGCCGAGATCCTTGGACTTGTCGCGCACCTCGATCACATCGCCTTCCCGGCAGCGATAGCTCGGGATGGTGACGCGGCGTCCGTTGACCCTCACGTGACCGTGGGAGATGAACTGGCGCGCAGCAAACACCGTCGGCACGAACTTGGCGCGATAGACGATCGCGTCGAGACGGCGTTCAAGCAGCCCGATCAGCCGCTCGGAGGTGTCGCCCTTCATGCGCGAGGCCTCGTGATAGATCGACTTGAACTGCTTCTCGGTGATGTTGCCGTAGTAGCCCTTTAGCTTCTGCTTGGCCCTGAGCTGCTGGCCGTAGTCAGACAGCTTGCCGCGGCGGCGCTGACCATGCTCGCCAGGTCCGTACTCGCGCTTGTTTTGGGGGCTCTTGGGTCGCCCCCAGATATTCTCGCCGAGCCGTCGATCGATCTTATGCTTGGCGTGAATGCGTTTCGTCATTCGTCAAGACTCCAAAGCCAAATCAGGCTTCTCGCGGGCGGTCCGTCTTGCCCGCGTCTGCCGCAAAAACCCTAAATGTTGAGTGATCCGGATCGCCAGGTCCAAGCCGACGGTCCCAAAGCCCCTGGAAGGCTCCGATTTGTCCGTTCTGTTACACGGAATGCCGGGAAACTGTCAATTGCGGCGATCCCTGCCGACCCGGGTTTTCCGGCGCCCAGCGCCCTCAGTTGGCCGCCTGGACAGATGCCACATAGGCCTTGATGGCGTTCTCGACCCTTTGCTTCTGCTCCGGCGGGCATTTTGGCGCCGGCGGCGCCTGGACCACCCGTTCGCCCTGGTCGGCGTCGGCGCCCTTGGAGACCGTGGTCGCGCCGTCAGAGGCGGTCTGGTCTGGGCCCTCAACAATCTGGGCATTCCCGGTGAAATAGGAGAGCGAGAAGAGATGCAAGGCCTCGATCATCAGCATCTGATTGGGGGTCCAATTCTTCTTGGACTCTTGGGTCATGAGCGCTTTCACATTGGCCTCCCCAAGGTCGGGTAAGCCGCAGACATCGGCATAGGCTGAGCGCGTGGCGGCGCGAATGACTTGGCGCGCATCGTCGCTCGGGATCACGAACGCGTTGAAATCAGACTTGTCGACAGGGGCCAACGTGCCGTCCGGTCCAGGCGCCTCATCGGGAATCAACGAGAACGCATAGGTGAGCATCACCCGTACGCGCGTCTCGCTCAGGCCCTTCTGCGGCTGCCTGCTACGCTTGTCGAGCTCTTCGGCGGCGACCTTCGTGAAACCGGATTGGTCGGCCGCCTTGAGCGGTGCACCCGCGAGCAGTGCAATCACTGCGAAACTTGCGGCCCCGCCCAGCAGAAACCACGCAACTCTCATCTGACGCCCCTCTCCCTTCCCGAGCCGGAAGCTAGCATTCTTGACAGGCATCGCAATAGGACAAACCCGGCGGAACTATGACACCCTATCCCCTTGGCGCAGCTCGCCGCCTTGTCAAAGCTGATACAATTCCCCGCCATGTGCGCACGTCTTGGTCGGTGGCGCCCATGCGATGAAACATGTTGCGGATGGACCGCACCATGGCCGGCCGTTTCTCCAGTGGCCGCAAGAAGCCGGCCTGGTCCAAGGCATCTTCCAGATGCGCAAAGAGGCCGAAGAGCTCCGCCCTGGTGGCGGCCCGGGTGTCCGGCGCGGAGATCCCCTCGCGGGCCGGACCGTCGAAGGAGGTAACGCGCCCAAGCGCCTCGGGGCTCTCCGCCTTACGCCATTCATAGGCGAACAGCAGCACCGCCTGCGGCAAGCTCAAAGAGGCGAGCTGAGGGTTGACGGGCGCCGTCAAAATCGCATCGGCCAGCGCGATGGCGTCATTGTCGAGCCCGTTGCGCTCCGGGCCGAACAGCACGCCTGTGCGCTCCCGGCCTAGCGTCTTGGCGCGCAGCGTGGCCGCGGCCGTCTCTGGGCTCATCACCTCCTTGACCATCTCGCGGGGCCGCGCCGTTGTGGCCAGCACATAGTTGAGGTCCCCGATAGCCTCTTCAAGGCTATCGAAAACCCGCGCCTCCTCGACGATGACGCCGGCCACGGCGGCCGCGGCGCGCGCCTTGTCGTTGGGCCAGCCGTCGCGCGGCGTCACGAGCCTAAGATCGCGCAAGCCAAAATTCCCCATGGCACGAGCGGCGAAGCCAATATTCTCGCCGAGCTGCGGCGCCACGAGCACGACGGCGGGCGCCGCCAGCCCCACACCTGCTTGGTCCGCGCGCTTGCCGGTCTCAGCATTTGCTTCCATCATGGCGGCACGATGCTATATGGGGCTGGCCCTCGCAATGGGGGCCAGCGGCTTCAGGGGCTTTCTTTCTTTCAACTTCATTCATTTCCTCTCAGCGGAGACGCGCGTGAACAAGATCAAAGTGGACAATCCAATCGCCGACCTTCACGGCGACGAGATGACCCGGGTCATCTGGGACATGATCAAGGACAAGCTGATCGAGCCTTATCTCGATCTCGAACTCCTTCCCTTCGATCTCGGCATCGAGCACCGGGACGCCACCGACGATCAGGTGACGGTCGACGCGGCGCATGCGATCCAGAAGCACGGCGTGGGCGTGAAGTGCGCGACGATCACCCCGGACGAGGCGCGCGTCGAGGAGTTCGGCCTGAAGAAGATGTGGCGGTCGCCCAACGGCACGATCCGCAACATTCTGGGCGGCGTAATCTTCCGCGAGCCCATCATCTGCAAGAACGTGCCGCGCCTGGTGCCCGGCTGGACGAAGCCCATCATCATCGGACGTCATGCCTATGGCGACATTTACCGGGCCCAGGACTTCCGCGTGCCCGGCAAGGGCAAGCTGACCATCCGCTTCGATGGCGAAGATGGAAAGACGATCGAGCACGAGGTGCATGTCTTCGAGGGCTCCGGGATTGCGCTTGGCATGTTCAACCTCGACAGCTCGATCCGGGATTTCGCGCGCGCCTCGATGAACTACGGCTTGTCGCGCAACATGCCGGTCTATCTCTCCACCAAGAATACGATCCTCAAGGCCTATGACGGGCGCTTCAAGGATCTGTTCCAAGAGGTCTACGACACGGAGTTCAAGGCAGCGTTTGAGGAGCGCGGGCTCACTTACGAGCATCGCCTGATCGACGACATGGTGGCTGCGGCCCTGAAATGGTCGGGCGGCTATGTCTGGGCCTGCAAGAACTACGATGGTGACGTGCAGTCCGACACGGTGGCGCAAGGCTTCGGGTCACTCGGTCTGATGACGAGCGTCTTGATGACACCGAACGGCAAGACCGTCTTGGCCGAGGCGGCGCATGGCACGGTGACCCGCCACTTCCGCCAGCATCAGGAAGGCCGGGCGACCTCGACCAATTCGACCGCCTCGATCTTCGCCTGGGGCGGCGGCCTGAAGCATCGCGCCAAGCTCGACGGCAACGAGGCGCTTCGGGACTTCGCCGAGACGCTGGAGAAGGTGGTCATCGGCACGATCGAGAGCGGCTCCATGACCAAGGACCTGGCGCTCTTGGTGGGCGCGGAGCAGGCCTGGCTCTCAACGGAAGGCTTCATCGACAAAGTGGCGGAGAACCTCCGCGCGGCCGTGACCGCGCGCGAAGCTGCGGCCTGATCCGAGGATAGCGGGCGTTACGCTTGCCCGGCGCGCTTGGCGTCTGCTGAGCCAGCCGGCGCCGCGTCCGCGGAGACCGCGCCGGCGATGGCATCGAGGGCCGCGTCGGCGCGCGCTGCGTCCGGACCGCCGGCCTGCGCCAGGTCGGGCCTGCCGCCGCCACCCTTGCCGCCAAGAACGCCTGCGCCGACACGCACGAGCTCCACGGCATTGTACGTCCCGGTGAGATCCTCGGTTACGCCAACGATCAGGCCGGCCTTGCCCTCATCGCTCACGCCTACCACCGCGACGATCCCGGAGCCGAGCTGCTGCTTGGCCTCGTCCACCAATCCCCGCAGGTCCTTGGGGCTAACACCGTGTACGGTGCGCGCCAAGAGTTTCACTGAGCCAAGCTCGCGCACGGCGGAGCCGGCCGCGGCACCGCCCTCCTCCGGACGAAGCGCCAGCTCCCGCTTGGCATCCGCCAATTGACGTTCGAGTTTGCGCCGCTCGTCCACTACCGCAGTGAGCCGTTCGAGCATCTCTTCAGGGGAGACTTTCAGAAGCTCCGCCGCCTCGCGGACACGCGCATCTTGGGCATCGAGAAAGGCGCGCGCGGCGGCGCCCGTCAGCGCCTCGACGCGCCGGACCCCGGCGGCGACGGCGCTCTCGCCGGTGATCTTGAGGAGCCCAATGTCGCCGGTGCGCGCGACATGGGTGCCACCGCACAATTCGATGGAATACGCCTGCCCGGCCTTGGAGCTTTCAGGCGCAATGCCCATGGACACCACGCGAACTTCTTCGCCGTATTTCTCTCCGAACAGCGCCAGCGCTCCCTGCGCGATGGCCTCGTCCGGCGTCATCAAATGGGTCTCCACGGGTGCGTTCTGCAGGATGAGGGCATTGGCCATGTCCTCCACCGCGCCGATCTCCTCCGCCGTCATGGGCTTTGGGTGCGAGAAGTCGAAGCGCAAGCGCCCGGGTTCCACCAGGGAACCCTTCTGAGCCACGTGATGTCCCAGCACTTGGCGTAGCGCTTCATGCAGCAGATGCGTGGCCGAATGGTGCGCGCGGGTCGTGGTGCGCCGCGCGTGATCGACGGAAAGCGACACGGTCTCGCCCTGCAGCAGCTTGCCCTGGCGCAGCGTGCCCTGATGCAAGAAGAGGCCGTGGAGCTTCTTCTGCGTGTCCGCGACGTCGAAGACCGTGTCGGCGCCGATGGAGAGCGTGCCCTGGTCGCCGACCTGACCGCCAGACTCCGCATAGAACGGCGTCTGGTTGACGATGACGGTGCCGCGGTCGCCTGCCTCCAGCTTGTCGACGCGCTCGCCCTCCTTGACCAGCGCCACGATCTCGCCCGAGGCCGTCTCGGTTTCGTAGCCAAGAAACTCCGTGGCGCCGAGCTCTTCCTTCAGCTCGAACCAAACCTGCTCCGTGGCCGCCTCGCCAGAGCCTGCCCAGGACTTTCGCGCCTCCGCCCGTTGGCGCTCCATGGCCGCGGCGAACCCTGCCTCATCCACGGCGATATTCATCGCCTTCAAGGCGTCCTCGGTGAGATCGTAAGGAAAGCCGTAGGTGTCGTAGAGCTTGAAGGCCACCTCGCCCGGCAGTGTGTCTCCGGGCTTCAGGCTCTCCACCGCCTCGTCCAGCAGGCGCAAGCCCCGCTCGAGAGTCTCCCGGAAGCGGGTCTCCTCCAGCTTCAGGGTTTCCTCGATGAGGTCCTCGCCCCGCTGGAGCTCCGGAAAGGCGCGGCCCATCTCACCGATCAGCGTTGGCACCAGCCGGTGAAGGAGCGGATCCTTCGCGCCCAAAAGATGCGCGTGACGCATGGCGCGGCGCATGATGCGGCGAAGCACGTAGCCGCGCCCTTCATTTGACGGCAGTACGCCGTCGGCGATCAGAAACGACGACGCGCGCAGGTGATCGGCAATGATCCTGTGGCTCGGCGCGTTGGCACCCTCGGCCCCAACGCCTGTCAGCTCAACGGACGCCGCGATCAGCGACTTGAACAAGTCGATGTCGTAATTGTCATGAGTTCCCTGCAGTACCGCCGCAATGCGCTCCAGCCCCATGCCGGTGTCGATCGACGGATGCGGCAAGTCAACACGCGTCCCGTCCTCGCGCTGCTCGTACTGCATGAACACTAGGTTCCAGATCTCGACGAAGCGGTCGCCATCTTGATCGGGACTACCCGGCGGGCCGCCCGGAAGATGTGCACCGTGGTCGTAGAAGATCTCCGAGCACGGTCCGCACGGCCCCGTGTCGCCCATGGACCAGAAATTGTCCGCACCCGCGATCCGCAAGATTCTGTTGTCGGAGAAGCCAGTCACCTTCTGCCAAAGCGCCGCCGCTTCGTCATCATCGACATAGACGGTGATAAGGAGTTTGTCCTCCGGCAGCTCGAACTCCTTGGTCAACAACTCCCAAGCCAGCACGATCGCCCGCTCCTTGAAGTAGTCGCCGAACGAGAAATTGCCGAGCATCTCAAAGAAGGTGTGGTGCCGCGCCGTGAAGCCCACATTGTCGAGGTCATTGTGCTTGCCGCCCGCGCGCACACACTTTTGCGAGGAGGCCGCCCGCGGGCTCTTGGCCTTCTCCTGGCCGGTGAACACGTTCTTGAACGGCACCATACCGGCATTGGTGAACATCAATGTCGGGTCGTGCCGCGGCACCAGCGGCGCCGACGGCACCACCAGGTGGTCGTTCTTCGCGAAAAAGTCGAGAAAGGCCGTGCGGATGTCGTTGGTCCGAGCCGGCACGACATGGGTCTTCGCACCAGGTTTTCTGCCACCTTGGGACTTCGCGGCGCTCATAGCGTTCGGCTGGGACCTTGGGTTTCTCGCGCGAAACGGGTGCTCGCACGAACCGGAGACCGGCGCCCCGCTCTACTCCTTGGCGGACACCTTAACCTCCTCGCGCGGCACCATTCGCCGTGAGACATACGGTCTGGCGCAAGCCCTGTCCAGGGATGAGGCCACGAACCGCGGGCGCGTCCTGCCCGCACCGGACGGCCCGCCCCAAAAGCACGCGGCCCCGCCGAGGACGGGGCCGCCACGGCCTCTAGGGGCCGTTGATCCGAGACTGGGCTCGCGTGGTCAGCCGCCGCGCTTCGCCTTGCGGCCGCCGCTCGCGGCGATCGGGGTGACGGTGCCTTCGTCCGCAGCCACCCTTTTCTTGGCGTCGGCGGCCCCGTCATCCAACTCGGCGTCCAGGTCCGCGTCCAAATCGCCTTCGAGACTCTGCTCGGCAATCAGACCGGCGCTCTGGCGGATGGCAGTTTCGATCTTCGCGGCCGTCGCCGGATTCTCCCTGAGATAGGTCTTGGCGTTCTCGCGGCCCTGGCCGATGCGCTCACTGTCGAAGGAGAACCAGGAGCCCGACTTCTCCACGATGCCGGCCTTCACCCCAAGATCGATCAATTCGCCCATCTTGGAGATACCCTCGCCATACATGATGTCGAACTCCACCTGCTTGAAAGGCGGGGCGACCTTGTTCTTCACCACTTTGATGCGGGTCTGGTTGCCGACCACCTCGTCGCGGTCCTTGATGGCGCCGATGCGCCGGATGTCGAGGCGGACGGAGGCATAGAACTTCAGCGCGTTGCCGCCGCTGGTGGTCTCCGGCGAGCCGAACATCACGCCGATCTTCATGCGAATCTGGTTGATGAAGACCACCATGCAGCGGGATTTGGAGATGGAGCCGGTGAGCTTGCGAAGCGCTTGGCTCATCAACCGGGCCTGCAACCCGGGAAGCTGATCGCCCATCTCGCCTTCCAGCTCGGCCTTCGGGGTCAAGGCCGCCACCGAATCGACCACCAGCACGTCGATGGCCCCGGAACGGACCAGCGTGTCGGCGATCTCCAAAGCTTGTTCGCCGGTGTCGGGCTGCGAGATCAACACGTTTTCGAGGTCGACACCGAGCTTCTTCGCATAGACCGTATCAAGCGCGTGCTCCGCATCGACGAAGGCACAAACGCCGCCCTTCTTCTGAGCCTCGGCGACCACATGAAGCGCCAGGGTGGTCTTGCCGGACGATTCGGGCCCGTAAATCTCAACGACGCGGCCGCGCGGCAGACCGCCGATCCCCAGCGCGATATCGAGCCCAAGCGAGCCGGTGGGAATAGCCTCCACCTCCACGGCGGTCTCGTTCTGGCCGAGCCGCATGATCGAGCCTTTGCCGCAAGAGCGTTCGATCTGCGAAATCGCCGCTTCCAGCGCCTTCTCTCTGTCCATATCCCCTCCTGCTTCGACAAGGCGCAACGCGGCGTTCGACATCGATCCTCTCCTTATTTCATAGCCCCACGGGGCTCGTAAACGGTGGCCCTCGGTGCTCCTGGGCCCGATCCACATCTCAAATGACGCGTCTCATGACGCGGGGGATGCCTGGCGGGTGAGCACGCGATGAGTGTACCCGCTTTGTTCTCTGTTCGCAATATGTTCTCGCCCTGGGTGCGCCGCGCAAAGAAGAGGCCGCCCAGAGGGGGCGGCCAGCAGACATCTCAGAGCCTTGTTGCGGCTAGCGGCAGCGCGTGCACCAGCAGCGCCAGGGCCGGCAGACCCGCGTATAGCCCGCAGGGCACAGGGGCCCGGCAAAGCGGCACGCCACCCGGTCCACGGGTGAGAAGGCCTTGGCCGCGGACGGCAGGCCTTGGGTGCCCGAGCCGATCGTGGCCTCGGCGTGGAAGCCGAGCGAGCCGGCGAGCAGCAGGGTAACGGCAGTTATCAGCAATAAGGCGATTCTCCGCATGGTTCCCTCCCTGGTAAAGGGCCCCCGCCCTCCCCTTCGGACCGCGGGGACGCCAACCTTGCGAGTATAGCGCAAACGCCCTGGCCTGGCGCGGGCCAAGCGCGCCAGCGCAAGACATCACGCGGGGGCGAACTTTCAGCACGACGTGCGGAGCGCCGCCGCTATGATCGGGGCCCACCAGAAGCGAGTCGTTTCCCATGAGCCAGAATCCATGAGCCAGCTCCCGCGCGTCAGCGTCCACAAGGACAAGGCCTTTCTGGTTCTGCTCGTGGCGGTGTCGCTGGCGTTCGCCTGGATCTTGATGCCGTTTTACGGTGCGATTCTCTGGGCCGTGATCCTGGCGACGGTGTTCGTGCCGGTTCAGCGCTGGTTCCGCGAAGCACTCCCGGGACGCCCGAACCTCAGCGCCCTCCTGACACTGCTGGTCATCATCGGGATCGTGCTGATCCCCTTGGCCTTCACCGCCGCCTCGATCGTCGCCGAGGCGACGGCGCTCTACGAACGGCTTCAGTCGGGCCAACTCAATCTCGGCCGCTTCCTCCAGCGTTTCCTCGATGCTCTGCCCGGCTGGGCCAGCAACATCCTTGACCGGCTGGGGCTGAACGACCTGGCCCACATCCAGCAACGGGTGATCGCGCTTCTGAAAGAGGGCAGCGAGTTCTTTGCCACCCAGGCCGTGCTCGTGGGTCAGGGAACCGCCAACGTCCTGCTCAGCGTCTCCATCATGCTCTATCTCCTGTTCTTTCTGCTGCGGGACGGCCGGGTGCTGGCGCAAAAGATCCTGAACGCCGTTCCTTTGGCCGACGAGCATAAGAGCGCGCTGTTCGAGAAGTTCGCGATCGTCGTTCGCGCCATGGTCAAGGGCACGATTCTGGTGGCGATCGTGCAGGGCTTTCTCGGCGGCTTTATCTTCTGGATCCTCGGCATCCACGCTCCCGTCCTGTGGGGCGTGGTCATGGCCTTCCTGTCCTTGCTGCCAGCTATCGGGGCGTCCATCGTTTGGTTCCCGGTTGCCGTCTATCTGCTGGCCACCGGCGCGTTGCTCAAAGGCCTCGTTCTGATGGCCTTCGGCGCGGGCGTCATCGGGCTGGTGGACAATCTCCTCAGGCCCTACCTCGTCGGAAAGAGCACGGCGCTGCCCGACTATGTGGTGCTGATCTCCACGCTAGGCGGGATCGCCATCTTCGGACTGAACGGCTTCGTCATCGGCCCGCTGATCGCGGCGATGTTCCTTGCGGTCTGGGATATCTCCGCACAGTCGAAGGCCTCAGACGACTCCGGCCCGCCTAAAACCTGATGCTGCCGAAGAGCCGCGCATTGGCGCCAGGCTCCAGCACACCTTCTCTGCGCTTGAAGGACGCCGAATTCAGGACCTTATCGTCCAGAAGGTTCTCACCTCTGACGCCAATCGTCATGGTCGGCGTCAGACCCGCGGGTCCCGCCGTCTTCACCACGTAGCTCACTTCGGCGTTGAGCAGGGTGTAGCCCGGTGTCGTCAGTTCGTCGGGAGCCACTTGATCTTGTTCGAAGGCGTGGAGAACGCCCGTGCGCGCGAACCACTTGCCGTCCCGGTAATAGATGCCACCGCCGAGGCGATGGGGCGGAATACGCGGCACGTTCTCGCCGTTGTCAAAGCGCGCGCGGACGAAATCATACTGCCCGTCAATGCCCCAGATGCCGTTCCACACCTGGCCGACGTCGTACTCGCCGAGCAGCTCCACGCCGTAGAAGTAGGCGTTGCGCTGCAGGAACAGCAACTGGTCCAAGGTCTCGTCCGCGTCGAGTTCCTCTGCACAGGAGTCCAAGGTCTCGCCGCAAACGAGCCCGGTGAACTGACGGAAGATGAAACCGTCATAGTTGGTGTAGTAGCCGTTGGCGTCGTAGCGGAACTTGCCTGTCGCGCGCTTCACGCCGAGTTCCAGCGTCTGCGCCTTCTCCTCGTCGAGGAAGGGGTTGCCGATCTCGAACGTGCCGGTCGCCTCGTGAATTCCCCTCGAGAAGAGTTCGGCGCCTGCGGGCGCGCGTTCAACGGCCTGGCCGTTGAGGCGGAGAACCGTGTTGTTGCCAAGATCATAGAGCGCACCGAGGCCGCCGCTCACGGGCACGAAGGTCCGCTCGCCACGAAATGTGACGGGCGCCTCCGGGTCGGCGATGCTGGAGTAACCGGTCCCGTCCACGGAGGCGCCCTCGACCCGGAGGGCCAACTGAAGCCGAAGCCGCGCATTCGCCTCGAGCTCTTCGAACCAGAACCCGGCAAAGCTCTGCGCAGTGAAAGGCTCTAGAAGCGAATCGGCTTCAGTGGCGATGCCTTTGGTGTCGGCATTGTCCCAGTGGAAGCCGATGGCGCCGCTCAAAGGTCCGAACCGGCTGACGACGGGACGGTGCTGAATCTCAACGCGGGCCTCTTGCTGCCGATTGGTGAAGGTCTGGCCAACGGTGAAGGGGCCGAGCTCCTCCTCTTCCTCGTGCTCGTGCTCGTCCTCGTGCTCGTCTTCGTGCTCTTCCTCACCATGTCCGTGGGCACCGTGCCTGGCGAACTCGTCATGCGCATAGTCGGAGGCGCCGAACCAGAGGCGCACCGCTTCTACGCCGGAGGAGTCGGGGCGCCACTCGCCTTTGACGACGACCTTATCCTGCTCAAGGTCGATGCGGGGCAGCACACCCTCCTCTGCTTCTTCGCCAGGAATGCCGTAAACGCTCTCGAACCGCGCGAAGGAGACGCCGAGGAAGCCGTTGCGCCAAACATGCGAGATGCCGGCGGACCCGCCTTTGCTCTTCACAAATGTGTTCAGCTCCGAGCCGAGCGGCGTGTCGTAATCGTTGATGTCGCGAATGAACCCGTCGGCGTGGAGGACGATCCCGTTCGCACCCCCCGTCGCGCTGAACGCGCCGTCACCGCCGTCATTCACGGAATTGCCACCGCCCTTGATCCTGCCGCGAAAACCACGGTCCGGCATAACGGTGGGCACGCGCTGGTTCTCGACCGAAACCACGCCGCCGATCGCCTGCGAGCCGAAGCGCAGCGTGGACGGGCCGCGAACGACCTCGATGCGATCTGCATCGGACGGGTCGATCGGAATGGCGTGGTCCTCGGAGATCGCCGAGACATCGTGGGTCCCGATACCGTTCTCTTGGATGCGGATCCGGTAGCTGTCCAAGCCTCGAATAATCGGCCGGTTGGCGCCGGGCGCGAATGTCGATCCGGTGATGCCGGGCTTGTTCTGGAGGCTGTCGGTGATCGTCGCGCCACCATTCGACAGAACCTCGCGTTCCGTCGCCACGGTCACGGGCACGAAACTATCACCGGTCACGAAGGCGACGCCGGACGGAATATCGAGATCGAGCACCGGATCGGGCGCCTCGCCGACCGCTGTTGCGGATCCTGGGCTTGGTGCCGGCCTTCGGGCTTGGCTTGTGCCGGGCGTGGGGCTCGGGCGCAAGGCGCGGCCTTGGGACCTCGTGGCCGGTGGCTTCACCACCGGGCTGTCCACGGTCACTTCGATCGGTGGAAGCTCGTAGACGGCCTGGTCCTGCCCCAAGGTGTCAGTCT
>JGI12316J15310_10000290_pt13 | contig 13704 bp, 16 predicted proteins | sample MarCyaLeptolynsp_FD_15310 | JGI IMG/M metagenome (IMG submission 15310)
GGTTCTATTACTGCCTCTGATCTCCGATTATTAATTGATGATGACGCAAATGGATTCTCCGATGAATCTGGTGGTAATGTTCTTTCCGGTGCTACCAATGTTAGTGGAGACATTTATGCATGGACTGGTGTAGATTTAAATGACAATGATCGATTTACTGTTGGTTCAATAGACGTTAGCAATACACCTCTACCTATTGTTTTGGAATCATTCGAAGCCAAACATTTAAACAACCAAGAAGTATTATTAGAATGGGTAACCACTGCAGAAATCAATAACGATTACTTTACTTTAGAAAAATCTATAGATGGTAAAAACTGGGAAGCTTTTGCTACTATTTATGGCGCTGGTAATAGTAATGTGAGAATCCCCTACGATTTTGTAGATAATAATCCTTACGAAGGATTCTCGTTATACAGATTGAAACAAACAGATTTTGATGGGCAATACTCTTATTCACAAAATGAGCGCATTAATATTGCCAAACAAAAGGTAAGCGAATTCAAGATATATCCAAATCCAGGAAGTTATCAAATCACCATAGAAGGGGATCCCGAAGAAATGAGAAATGTTCAATTCTTCAATTTAAGCGGACAAGAGATTAGTCCGCAATTGGAATTATTATCTAATGAGAGCGGTAGATTGATTTATAATATTTCAAATCTAAAAAACGGCACCTACCTTATTCGAGCAGGGAAATATTATAAGCGCTTTGTGAAGTTTTAGGTAAAGTAAAATCTAAAATAATTATATAAAATTTACCCAAAGTGCTAATTGTTAACATATAATGTAGCCTTTTTTCATTTGAAACTGGATAAATTTGTGATCGTATTATTTGCAGAACAAGATGCTTAAAAGAAGCATTCTCATATCAATTATATTCATAGGCTTTGCTATTTCTCAAGTAAAAGCCCAAACCACCATTTGGTCTGTTGATTTTGAAACCGGTTATTCCGATAATGATGAAACCGCACAAGACAACAATTTACCAACAGGAGCAGATTGGACCAAAACCGGTACACCAACAGATTGGTGGAGAGTAGAACAAAATAATGCCATAACAGGCAGTTTTTCTATGCAAGCTAAAGAAACTGATGGGGTAATGACATGGACCTCAGAGTCTATTAGCATTAGTGGTTTTACCAATGTAACGATCTCTTTAGACATGGAAGAGGTCAACTGGGATAATGGTGGTTCTGATCAAATGGAAACATTTTATGATATAGGAGGTGGTAATGTTGAATTTGGTGACGGAAATGGTGATGGAGATTTTAATAATGTTACCAATACAATTAGCGGACTAAGTGGTACTACACTAACGATAGTTGTAACACTTAACTGTAATGCAAATAATGAAAGAGGAAGATTTGACAATATATTAGTTACAGGTACGCCTGCAAGCTTAGATGGTATTGATGGCCCAGGTGGTGTGGGAGCTACAGATGGAACTGGCCAATTGATCTATTGGGTTGATGCCAATGTAGGAGTAACCGGATCCTCTCCAATTACTGCATGGACAGATCAATCTGGCAATGGCGTAAGCAATACAATTTCTGGTAATCCAGCACTGACAAGCGCTTCTCTCAACGGAAGAGATGTGATCACTTTTGATGGTACAGGAGATTATATTACTACCAACCTTGACATCAATGCTGGGACTCATTCGAATTTAGATGTTTTTGCGGTTTATAATTTTACTGGTACTTCAGGAGCAATTTGGGGAGAAGATGATGGTGGTTACGATAGATTTATTGTAGATGCGAATGGAGCAGGTGGATGTAATTTTGCTTATGCTACAGGTGCTGGATGTACAGATGTAGCCGCATTATTTCCAGCATCAACACCTGTAATGTCTAGTATGCACTTTGATGAAGATGCAAGCAATGGGAGTTCATTATATATTGATGGGGCCTCTGTATCCACTTTTACAGCAAATCATGATCCAGAAACATCCAATAATCTGCAATTGGCCGCAATTGGAACAAATGGTTTCCCATTGACAGGGGACATTGCCGAAGTGTTCGTTTTTTCTACCAATACAAATCTGGCTCAAAAGATTATCATATACAATTACTTATCTGCCAAATACAATATCTCTTTAGATGCTAATGATTTATATAACGAAGACGATGTTGCTAATGGTGATTTTGATTATGAAGTAGCTGGAATTGGACAAGCAAGCGATGGCACAAATCACGAAGATGCTCAAGGTACTGGAATTGTTCGCATGCGTTCCCCCTCTGGTCTTGCCAATAGTGAATTTCTAATTTGGGGTCATGATAATGGTTCTATTTCTTTCACTAGTGCAGATGTTCCTTCCGGAGTTGGACAAATCTTGGTTAGAAAGTGGAGAGCATCTGAAAGCGGAGAAGTTGGCACGACAACGATTTCTTTTGACTTAAGTAGTCTATCAGGAAGTTATTCTACTGCAAGTTTCCGCTTAATAATAGATTCTGACAATGACGGTTCTTTTAGTGATGAAAGTGGCGCAAGTGTTATTTCTGGCGCTACCAATACCAGTGGTAGTATATATGAATGGACTGGTGTTGATATTGATGATAGCGAAAGATTTACCATTGGTATAACTACTTTGGGATATCTTGGACCAGGAGGTGTTGGTGATACAGATGGCTCTGGGACACTAAGTCTATGGTTAGATGCCAATCAAGGAGTTACCGAAAGTTCAAATGAAGTCACCCAATGGAATGACCAATCTGGTTATGCCAATCATGCTACTCCTCCGGCAGCTGCAAACCGTCCAGATTATGATGCCACCGGAACCAATAGTCATCCCATCATTACTTTTGATGGAACAGACCATTACTTGACTGCATCCGATGACAATAGTCTGGATTTAACTACTTGGAGTATTGTAATCGTTGGGATAGTGAATCAAAACAAAAACTACAACGCTTTTGTAGTTAAAGGACCTGATGCTCAAGAGAATTATGAATTTTTGACCAATTTTCCAGGAGCTGGAAATATCCATTTTCCGGTTTATTATACCACAACCGGCAGATCTTCAGACAGTGAAGCTGGAGAAACCTTTTCCACCTCCGTTTATGGTGTTTATCAATTGGACTATGATCAAACAAACTTTGAAATTCACATTGATGGAGACCAAACAGAAACCAATGCGGAAACAAGGACACCTCAAACCAATTCCAATGAATTATACATTGGCAACGAAGAAAGTTCTACTGGCCGTGAAGTAGATGCTTCTATTGGAGAAATTGCTATCTATTCTTCTCCGTTAAATGATGCACAAAGAATTATTGTGCACAATGCAATGGCAGCTAAATATGGCTTTAGTTTGGATGCCAATGACAATTATGATGAGGATGGTAGTGGATTTGATTTTAATGTAGCAGGGATTGGACAAGCAGCGGATGGCAGCAATCATTTAGATGCTCAAGGGACTGGAATAGTTCGTATAAATACACCCACTGATTTAGGCAATAGTGAATATTTGATTTGGGGACATGATGATGGGGCACTCACCTCTTTTGGAGAAACAGATTTACCTACCGGGGTTGAAGCTCGATTGATTAGGGAATGGAGAGCATCAGAAAGTGGTGAAGTTGGAACCATAAACATCACTTTTGACCTTTCTGCTGTATTTGGTTCTATAACAGCTTCCGATTTAAGACTATTGATTGATCAGGACAATGATGGTCTATTTAATGATGAGACTGTAGGTACAGGTGGTGTAATCTCGGGAGCTGTTGATTTAGGTAGTGATCTTTTTCAATGGACAGGGATTGACATCGATAACAATGAGAGATTTACCATTGGATCTGTCGATGAATCGAACACTCCCCTTCCTATTGTTTTAGAAACTTTTGAAGCGAGAGCTTTAAGCAATCAAACTGTAAAGTTAAAATGGGTTACTACCGCTGAAATAAACAACGATTACTTTACGCTTGAAAGATCTAATGATGGAGATCATTGGGAAGCCTTTGCTACCATTTTAGGTGCTGGAAACAGTACAGAAAGAATACCCTATGAATATGTGGATGAAACACCATATACCGGATTCTCTTTATATCGATTAAAGCAAACAGACTTTGACGGAAAGTTCACCTATTCTCAGAATGAACGGATAAATATTGCTCCTAAAACCAATAAAGTGTTCAAGATATACCCAAATCCTGGTACTTATCAAATCACGATTGAAGGGGAAGAGGAAGAATTAAGACAGATACAATTTTTCAATTTAAGTGGACAAGAAGTTAGTCCACAATTGGAAGTTATATCAAATTCATCGGGAAGGTTAATTTATAACATTTCTTCCTTAAAGAGTGGAACCTACATCATTAGAGCAACGCAACATTATAAGCGATTCGTGAAAATGTAGCATCTATTTCATTTTTGTGAAATACTCCTGATTGGTATAAATCTTCTCAATTACTACATTGGTGTTCTGTGGAATAATAAACTCACTTAAGCCAATATGATTTTTATTAGTAGGATTCCAATCGTAGGTATATCCTAAGGCGGTCCAAGGCACTTGATTGAACAAACCACAATTGTAATAACTGCTGATGCGATTATTGTTGATCCATTCTTTATGGGCTGGATTGACATTATCTGAAAAACAAACATCACATTTGGTATCATTTGTTTCTGGATCTGGACAAGGGCGAATCAAATCTTCTGGATTCACCCAAATCTCAATAAAGAAATCATATGTTGCAGCTGGAGAAAGACCTAGAAGTTGTTTTAATCGATATTCTGGATCCTTAGGGTTTTCTTTCTTCATGCGATTCATCATTTGTGGAGCTGCTGTAACCCACATGGGATACTCCCCAGTATTGTAGAAACCCCATTGATTTTCAAATGGTTCGTAACTTCCAATATATTTTTTGCGCATCCATACCACAACTAAGATATAATCTGTTCCATTTACCCTTTTCCATTGGAGTTCTTTGTTGCTTTTATTAATGGGAATTAATCCATTGTAAACTTTGCTTTGTTCCGGATACATGGCATCTTGAATGGCAGATCTGTAAATATTTGAATCCGCTTGATAATTATTTGTTTGTGCTGATAAAGAAATAATAAGAGAGACTAATCCTATGGTTAGGAAACTATTGATTGTTTTCATGAAGAATTGTTTTGTTGTAAAAGCGAATATAGAAGGTATGCTTAAATAATACAATAAAAGAGAAGCATAAATACTAAATTTGTTCCCTCCTACCCCCGTGCTGAAATTGGTAGACAGGCATGGTTGAGGGCCATGTGTCCGCAAGGACGTGCAGGTTCGACTCCCGTCGGGGGTACTAGAGAATAAAAACATCTCAAAGTCATGAATGAGCAGGCAAAAAGAGCTTGCTCATTTTTGTTTGTGAGGAAATGACTTACAAGCGTAGCTTGATGTTTTTATTTTGACCTCGACTAGACGGGCGAGACAAAGTCACTCCCGTCGGGGGTACTAGGTGATCAAATCGCCAAAATTTCTTTTAAGCGATCGAATAAAAAAGCTCGCTTTTTTTATGAGTAAACAAAAAGAAAAAGCCCAAGACTAATCTTGGACTTTCATATTCATTAGAAATATAAATTTATCTGCTAAATCCAAATACATTGGGAGCAAAAGTGGCATTTAACCCCATGCCCAATGCTGCTTGTTGCATCTCTTCAGGCACATTCCCACAGAATAAAAATTCACCTGGAATTGCAATTTGTAAAAGATTTTCAAAGTGTGCAGCTGCTGTAGTACCCAAGTGGAATCCAACAGCACCCGCATCTGCAAATACATCAATCACTATTAAACTTGATGATTTTTCCTCGAAGTAGCATTGTACATTTAATGCTCCAGGTTCATTGGTTTTCATCTGACTTTCTACTTCCCTATATATGGCTTTTAATTCTTCTGATTTACCAGCCTTTGCTGTCCATTTGTAAACTACTGTAACTTCTTGTGTATTCATGGTTTCTGATTTTAAGATTATGATTCAGGACAAATGTATGTCGCATATATAATCTATATAGGTGTCTATTACGACTATTTATAGGGTTGTTTAAGACATTCAAGCTACTTAAATTTGTCGTTTAAATTTTCTTAGATGAAACATATAAGTGTATTGGTACCAGAGGGCAATAGCATAGTAGACACCATTATAGCTCCTTATAATTTGTTAAGAATGGCCAATTCCTATCATCAAAAAATGAATGATTTGGCAAATCCACTCTTTCAAATTGATTTGGTAGGGAAGACAAAAGATGCGGTGACATATCAGGGTTTATTCAGCATTCAACCAACGAAGTCCATTATTGATATTGAAAAAACAGATTTAATCGTAGTAAGTCCAATTAGTGGTAATCTGGAGAAAGAAATTGAAAGAAACCAGCATTTTGTAGAATGGATCCGAGATCAACGAATAAAAAATAATGCAGAGATAGCCAGTTTATGCAAAGGTGCTTTTCTATTGGCTGAAACTGGATTGTTAAATGGGAAAAGGTGTGCAACGCATTGGACCGCTCATGATTTATTTCAAAAACTTTACCCTACAGTGGAGTTAATACCAGAAAAAATCATTTGTGAAGACAATGGAATTTACTCTAGCGGTGGAGCTTATTCCATTCTAAATTTTATACTCTATTTAATCGAACGATATTTTGGTAGAGAAACGGCTATCTGGTGTTCTAAAATATCTGAAATTGAGTTTGACAGAATCAGTCAAAGCGCCTTTATCATATTTAGCGGACAAAAGGACCATAAAGACGCAGAAGTTTTAAAGGCACAGCATTATATAGAACAAAATTTTGAAGAGAAACTAAACATAATGGCTATTGCATCTAAAGTCAATCTTAATGCAAGAAGTTTCTTGAGAAGATTTAAAAAAGCTACTTCCAACACACCTCTAGAATACATCCAAAGGGTAAAAGTTGAAGTAGCGAAGAAGAAATTAGAGTCAACAACAGAAACCATTATGGAGATTATGTTCGGAATTGCTTATCAAGATGAAAAAGCCTTTCGCTCTGTATTCAAAAAGTATACCGGATTGAATCCCAAGGAATACCGCCAGAAGTACAATAGAGAAATGGCTTTGGCTTAATTAGCCAATACACTATATTTATTATCTGAAAATTAGTCAGGAAGCATTTTGTGAATGATATTGGATGATAATTTAACCTTACAAGAAGGTCTAGATAAGTTTTACCAAGATAATCCTCGGCAACTGAACATTGAAGAAAAGAGTTTAACAGAAGAGGTTCGGTCTTTCTTTTTGTCTCATGATGTGGTCCATGTTTTGTTCGGTTGCAACATCTCATTATTTGGAGAAGGATCTGTTAAAATTTGGACATTGTTTGGTACAACATTAGGTTTCAGGGAACACATAAGTTCTTATAAGAAGGCTAATGCTTTAGAAATTTCTAAAAGATTTAATTGGATTCAAAGCAGTAAACATTTATTTCAATTAGTCATTTGCGCTCCTAAACTTATTTTTCGGGCAAAGAAGATGAGCAAACTTTGGCCTTGGCACGATTTTAATCCATATTTAAATGTTCCAATAAAAGACATTAGGAAAGAGTATAATATTCACATTTTAAATTAATATTAATGCATATGAAACATCTTTTAAGTATTCTATTATTATTCATCTCGATGAACATCATTGCGCAAGAAAAGGTCTTATCCGAAGATATCAAAATGATTATAGGCAATTGGCAAGGAACAATTACTTATTTGGATTATCAAAGCAATAAACCTTTTAGTATGCCCGCTAATTTAGAAGTCAAAGCAGGGAAAGATCAATTCAATTTAATCCTGAATTACATGTATCCTAATGAACCTAAAGCAAATAGTTCAGATAAAATAAAGGTGGATAAATCTGGCAGCAGAATAAATAAGAAAGAGGTAGTTTCTAGAAAAGTATTAGAGAATGATATTATCGAGATTCAAACCTTAGATGATGGTAAAGATGATAACAAGGATGCGCTTATTCGCTATACCTATTTTATTGGGGCATCTAGCTTCATCATACGCAAAGAAGTTCAATTTGATAATAATTCTGATTGGATTAAAAGAAGTGAATACAATTTCCTAAAGCAATGAGAATAGTCCTTCTTTTTCTGTTCACTTATATTGCGCTAGAAGTTAATGCTCAAAAAGTTATTAATAAAGAAATCGAAGTTAAAGGCGATATTAAACTTAAAGAAGGGATTAGTATACCAAAGATCAATAAAGGGTATACCTTATGGATTCCAGATGGCAGCTCCATCAAAGGCTTAATTGTATTTACGCATCCACGTAGAGACACAGCAAACTCTGATTTTATTATAGATTATGCTTTAGATAAAGGATTGGCAATTCTCTATGCGATTACTGAAAATAGATTGGAATTTTTCTTCGATAATAAGTCTATGCAAGAAATAGAGCGTTATATCCATGAAGTTATATTGAAATATAATATTCCTAAAGATCATCTTTTATATTGTGGAATGTCATTAGAAGGAACCAGAGCTTTAAAACTTGCAATATATGGACAAAGCAAAATATCGAAACATCAATTAATTCCCAAAGCTATTGCCATTTGCGATTCCCCATTAGACATGCTCAGGTTCCATAAAGAAATGCTTAGATCTAAAAATTTGAACTTCAATCCAATTGCCACCAATGAAGGAAACTGGGTATCTGCTTACTTAGAGAAAAATTTAGGAGGAACACCGGAAGAGGCTTATCAAGAATATGTCGATTATTCTCCATACTGCTATGCTGCAAATGGCGGAACGAATATCAAATACTTTAAAGATATCGCCATTCGATGTTATACAGAACCAGATGTCAATTGGTGGATAGAAACGAGGAGAAAAGATTATTATTCCATGAATGCCATTGACTTAGCAGCACTTATAAATGAGCTTAGAATCTTAGGGAACGATAAAGTAGAATTGATAGTTACACAAAACAAGGGCTTTCATGACAATGGAGAAAGACATCCACATAGCTGGAATATTGTAGATGAACAGAATCTAGTTAATTGGTTTTTGAATTTAATCCAATAGTATTTAGAATGTTATTATTTATTACCTCTACCTATATACGTTTTTGAAAGACCACTTCTATTTGCTATATTAGAACTTAAATCTATAGACAATGAAATATTTAAAATACATTCTTGGAATTATACTAATCTTAGTAATTGGCTTTTTTGCCATTGGTCTAGTTAAACCTCAAATCAAATATGATTGTGAAGTAATAGTTGATAAATCATTGGAAGAAGCTTGGGCAGTTGGGCAGGATGAAGAGAAAATGGCGGATTGGTTGATTGGTTATCAAAAGATGGAATCTATATCAGGTACTCCTGGTACAGTTGGAGCTGTGTCTGACATTTACTTCAATGCCGATGGACAAGAAATGGTCATACGGGAAACGATTCAAGAAATTAAACCCTATGAATCTATCACCATGGATTTTGATTCTGACTTTATGAATATGAAATATTCCATGCACATGATGGAAGTGGATGGGAAAACAAAAATTAGTTCAACTACAATTGCTGTTGGAAATGGAATGTTTTCCAAATCCATGGTAGCTATTATGAGCAGTTCTTTTAAAGTACAAGAGGATATAAACCTAGCAGCACTAAAAAAGACAATAGAATCAAACCAGAAGCAATATTAGAGAAGGATGAGTCAAATGTTCATCATGATAGCTGGCCCTTATACTTCTGGAAGCTCGGATAAAGAACAGTGGAAGAAGAACCATGAAGAATTAAACAAAATGGCGCATCAAGTATTTCTGATGGGTCATATACCTGTAATTGGGGTTAATGCCGCGCTGCCAATAATTGAAGCCGTTGGTGAAGATTCATTTGATGATTTAATGATGCCTATTTCACTAGCATTGGCAGAAAGATGCGATGCGGTATTGAGAATTGGTGGTCCTTCAAAAGGTGCTGATCAAGAAGTAGAAGTATTTCTTAAAAAAGGTTTACCGGTTTTTTACCAGTTGGATGAAATAGAAGTGTAATGCCTATTTAATCTTGATTTGGTGGTACATCTACCTCTTGTCCCAAACCATACTTATCCACCAAATAAATCATGGAAGCAAAGGAAGCTGCTCCCAATTCCAGTTCCCTGCGATGAACGTTCTCAAACACATCTGTATCACTATGGTGGTGATCAAAATAACGTTGATCGTCTGGTCGTAAACCAATCAAGGGTACACCCTGCTTTTTTAAAGGTCCTATATCTACTCCACCCCATCCTTTCTTAAAAATATGCAAGTTATAAGGCTCAAAAAGTCCTTCCCAGGATTGCATCCTTTGAACCTGCTTATCTGTTCCATCTATTGTAAATCCTCTTGGAACAAAACCTCCTGCATCACTTTCCAAGGCTGCAATGTGCACCTCCCCTTTTTCTTCTGCTACTGCTGCATAAGTTTTTCCACCTCGATTCCCGTTTTCTTCATTCATAAATAATACACAACGTAAGGTATATCTAGGTTTATAGCCAACAGCTTTTAATATCCTCAAGGCTTCAATGGAATGGATTACACCAGCTCCATCATCATGGGCACCCTCACCAACATCCCAAGAATCCAAGTGCCCTCCAAAGGTGATTACTTTTTCTGGCTCAAATGATCCAGTAATTTCTGCAATCACATTAAACGATTCTTTGTCTGGCAAACTTTGGGGATTTACATTTAAATATCCTTTGATATTTGGTTCCGATTTTAGGCGCTCCGATAACTTTTCCGCATCCACTATACTTAATGCAACGGAAGGTATTTTTTTTATCCCTTCCTCATAACCCATTGATCCTGTATGGGCATGCTTGTCATTATGGTGGGTAACAGATCGCACAAAAACTCCCACAGCTCCATACTTAGAGGCCTGACTGGCACCCGCCCATCTTTGATTTACACATCCACCATAGGCTTGACCAGTACTTATTAGTTTACGATCCATTGGTCGATTGTAGAATACTATTTTGCCCTCTACTTGTTCTCGACCCAATTGTTCTAGTTCATCAAAATCTTGAACTTCAATAATTTCTGCTTCAATTCTCCCATTCGAAGATACAGAACCACCCAAAGTCTTGATATGAAAAGCCATCTCACCAATACCAGCTTCTTCCACATCACCTCTAACCCAATGTGGTACTTGAACAGACATTAACCAAACTTTATCAAAACCATAAGATTCCAACAATTCTTTGCCCCACAATACTGCCTTTTCAGCTTCTGGAGAACCGCTCAATCTAGCACCAACATCTTTGCATAATGAACGTAAATTCTCGTATGCATGACCTTCAGTTAAAGCAACATCAAATATCTTTCTGATCTCTAAGGAATCTTCATGCTGAGCTTCTAGAGATAGAAATATTATAGAGATAGTAAAAAATAGAAATAACTTCTTCATGCCATTGCAGTTCTTTATGGTAAGGAATCGCAATGTTAAGCAATAGAAACAAAAAGATCGGTTCTCTAACTAATCATATGCATATACTTGTCTTTATTGTCAAGTATTGCCCATAAATTAATGACTAGAAGAATCAAGGGTACAATTATGGTTTCTGGAGCGTGACTTAGATGTTCCAGCACAATACCTATCATAACTGGAAATATTACTACAGCTCCCAAAGCCCTGTATTTTGGTATAGCAATAAGCAATCCACCCAAAATTTCTGCAAATCCAACCAATGGTAGAACCCATCCAATACCCATAAACATCTCAAAAGAATTCATTTGAGCTTCGGACATCTCGGGTTGGGGCATGTACCAAAAGAATTTATTCAGTCCAGAATTGATCATCATCAATCCGAACAATATGGTAAGAACAGTAAGTACTTTATTTTTCATGGTTTCAAAATTTAGAATTAAAGAATTAAAAGGATAGCTTTAAATTTAATCTCTCTAAGATATTGCTTATTTTGAGATTTGCAAAAACCATACTTTTCTGCCTATTCTCCATATTCCTCTTTTACAGGTCGGTAGAGATATTTCAAAACCTACAATCTAATCGATCTGCAAATCTCAACCATTCAGAATATTTTATTCTAGCTTTCCTTTTCAATGCTTTTGTAACAGGTGTGTTTGCTTTTCCTGGATTTGTATTTCCTACACATAAACTATTGCCTTTAAACTATTATTCAATTAGGAATGCAAAACATTTGAATTTATGGTACAAATACCTTGGTGTGAAATATTTTAGAAAGTTGTTGATGGTCTTTTTTTGGGGAAGTCGTAAAAACCGCAAGAAATATTTTGATGGTAAAAGAAGTGGATTGAAGAATTTAGATTTTCAGTCTAAGCAATCTGAATTTGGGCATTTAGGAGCCTTTGTTGTCATTGGAATCAGTTCACTTATTATCTTGATCTATGGTCACTATTATTTTGTCTTATACTGTTTGTTAATCAATTTCATAGGTAATTTTTATCCAATTCTATTGCAAAGAAAACATCGGTATCGAATATCCCTATTGAAGAGCAAGTTTTCCAATAAAATTTCCAATTAATCTTCGAAAGAGATTGATTTTGAATTGCTTTTGATTATTTTTAGAAATACAAAACAAAACTTACCACATGGAAACTACTGCAACAAAACAAGATCGCATCAAACTGCCTTTTCAATTCGATGTCGAAAAGATGAAAAGCGAATTTCTAAACCTCAAGGTAAATACATTTATTTATTACAATGTGATTCCTTTGCGTTCTCCTGCACATTTGGTAGATACCTCTTTACCTTTTCCTCCTCCTGCAGATGATTATGCAGATGGATCTTGGACAGATTGGATGAATACTCCCGAACTAGAACAATCTCCTTACTTAAAAAGCATCGTAGATTTCTTTATGGAAAATACCAAAGTGACCCTTGTTAGGTTACTTCGATTGGCTGCTGGCAATGTTGTGGATGAACATACTGATCCCACCTTGGGATTGGAAATAGAAAAATCAGTAATTCGACTAACCATCCCAATTATAAAAGAAGAAAGCGTCGATTTTTACCTCAACAATGAAGTGGTACCAATGAAACCTGGTGAGTGCTGGTATTTAAGGTTAACAGATCCACATCGAATTAATAATCAATCGGAAATTGATCGGGTAAACTTTACTATTGATATGATTCCTAATGATTGGATTCGCAAAATAATTTTGGAATCGGATGAAGTTTGACCTCCATCAAAGCATTATCATCTTAGAAAAAACACCTGCGCTATTGCGATTGATAATGCAGGATTTGAATGAGAGTTGGTATATGCAAAATGAAGGGAAAGACAGTTGGAGTGCATATGATATAGTTGGTCATTTCATACAAGGAGAAAAGACAGATTGGATAGAAAGAACTAAAATTATTCTTGATCAAAATTCTAATAAAACCTTCGTTCCATTTGATCGTTTTGCCCAATTTAAAAATAGTAAGGGCAAAAGTTTAAACACCTTATTGGATGAGTTTAAACAATTGAGAATCCAAAATCTGGAAGAATTAAAGTCATTCGAATTGGAGGATTCTGATTTCGATAAAGTAGGCGTACACCCAGAATTTGGAGAGGTTACCTTACGCCAGTTATTAAGCACTTGGACAGTTCATGATCTAAATCATTTGAATCAAATCTTCAGAGTGATGTTGAAACAATACAAAGATCAAATGGGGCCTTGGGTGAATTATTTTTCTTTGCTTAAATAATAGTATGCAATTTCGTATAGCAGAGCCAAAAGATTTTAATCAGATAAAAGAAGTCTTTGTTCTAAGCATT
>JGI12316J15310_10000041_pt86 | contig 13694 bp, 12 predicted proteins | sample MarCyaLeptolynsp_FD_15310 | JGI IMG/M metagenome (IMG submission 15310)
TCAGCCCCCGAGCGTCCCGAGCACCAAACGTCGCGTGCACGAGCCCGGCCACCGACGCCACGAGCACGATTGCGAAGGTCGTCCAGGCGGCGAAGCGCGAGCCCTTGCGGACGCCGACTCCGAGCGCCACCAGCACGACGCTCCACACCAGACCTCCCGCGATCAGCGGACGCAGCTCCGGCATGCCGGAGACGAACCCGAGGACGGCCATCAGTGCCGGCAGGAACGCGATGATGAACATCGCCGTGGAGCCCTTCTTGACGCGCTGCTGGACGGAGTCGGGAAGCATGGGCCACGGTGGAGCAAGGGACGCGCCGGCGATTTTGTCGCGTGATTCCACGGCCGGACCTCCCGATCGGTCCGTGTCCCATGGGACCGCGCTAGAAGATGGATCTCAGGAGCCTCGGGTCACCGTCCGTTTGGCGACCGACCGCGGCTCCGCCTCCAGCGTCCCCGTGAGACCGAGCTTGGCCGCCGCGGGTGGGGGCAACAGCCAGTAGCGCAACTCGAGCTCGACGGTGTGCACCGCGGCCGGGACTTCGATGCTGAGGGTGCGCGACTCATCGGGCTTCAGCCGGTTGTCGCGCGCCAGCTTGACCGCAAAGGCGGCCAGCGTTGGCTTGCCCTCCTCGTCGACGTACACCTTGTTGAGGACCGACTGTGGACTCTGCTTCATGGGGTCGGCATCGAAGTTGCGCCAGATCTCTGTCCCCGCCGCGTCTTTGCCGACGGCGGACAGAACTGCCATGCGGCCCGGGAAGCCGGAAGGGAAACCATGACCACTCTCGTTGACGAGCGTGACCGTGAGACCCGCCTCGGCGAGCATCGCGGTGATGGTCACGCCCTGAGCGAGCAGGCTCGCGTCATCCTGATACCAGGCACGGTGCGGTCCGAGGAATGCGTGACTCGCATGGTCGTTGTCGGGATCGACCGTTCCCCCTGCCGCTGCGACCCGCGGCATGTGACAGGAGACGCAGGTTGCCTGCGGGTTGCGATGCTCCGCGTACTCCGTGCCGGTCGTGCATGCGGGGGCTCCCTTGGGATTGGTGAGCGCGTCGTGGCACGCGAGACACAGCGTTCGGCCGTCGACGATGAACGGCGCGGCCGCACCGGTACCGTGAGCTGGGGACTTGCCCGCCGGGACGTCGTGTATCGCGACCATGCGATTGTCCGAAGCTCGTACCAACGCGTCTGACCCGAGCTTGTCCGAATGCACGTCGGCGAGGTTGTGACACGCTGCGCAGCCAACCCCCACTCGGCCGCGCTCCGAATCGGGGTCGTCCGGACTGCGCGGGTTGTGGCACTTGGCGCACTTGCCGGCGACCGCCGCTCCCTGCTTGTCCATTCGCAGCCGACGCATCGCGCCGAAGATCGGATCCTCGTCGTGGTGCGCCCGCGCGTGCATGCTCTGCTTCCACTCCTCGACGATCGTCGCGTGGCATGATCCGCACGGTCGCGGATCGTCGGGGTTGACGAACATCGCGGTCGCGGCATCGCTGGGCGGGGCACCTCCTCCGCACGCAATGCCGGCCAAAGCGAGGAGCGAAACGAAGGCAGTCCGCTTAGACACTTCGCAATTCAACGGCAACGTCCGTGCCAGCAACATCCCCTACAATATCCGGAGCGCGGCGCACGACGTTCTCGTACCGTTTCACTCGATTCGAAACGGGCTGAAACGAACTCTCCGAGCCGCGTCGACTCCCGGATCTCAGCGAACGACGAGATCCGGGCTGAGCTCGGCAAGCGTTGGCGCGCCCGCGAGCGCCATCGCGAGATCGAGCTCGGTGCGAAGCAGCTCGAGCACGTGCTCGGCACCGGCCTGGCCGAAGGATCATCGCGGTATCGCTCGGCGCTGGTGATGCTGGTGATATATTGAGGCGGTGACCGATCCGCGGTCCAAGGTCCCTTTCGACGAAGCCTACGCCCGCTACCGCGAGCTACCGGAGGGGTCGAACGCAGAGATCGTCGGCGGTGAGATTCGCGTCTTGCCGCGACCTCGGCCGCGTCACGTTCGGGCATCGACCCGGCTGGGCACTCGACTCGGTCGCTCGTTCGACTGGGACGCGGGCGACGACGGACCCGGCGGTTGGGTATTTCTCATCGAGCCGGAGCTTCGCTTGGGCGACGAAATCCGCGCCCCGGATCTCGCCGCCTGGCGGGTCGAGCGCTACACGGAGTCCGAAGACAACCCGATTACGCTCGTGCCCGACTGGATCTGCGAGGTGCTCTCGCCCACAACGGCGCGGTCTGATCGCGCGGAGAAGATGCCGCTCTATGCCGAGCACGGCGTGGGGTACCTCTGGATTGTCGACCCCGCGATGAAAACGCTCGAGGTGTACCGCCGCGAGGGAAGCCTGTGGGTCGTGGCTTCGACGCACGGGGAGAGCGACCAGATCCGTGCCGTGCCGTTCGACGCCGTGGAGCTGGATCTCGGGGCGCTTTGGCGCGTGCCGACGCCTCGCTAGCCTGAGCGAAGGTCGAGCCGCGTCGATTCCGACCGTTGTCAGCGAACGACGAGATCCGGGCCGAGCTCGGCAAGCGTTGGCGCGCCCGCGAGCGCCATCGCGAGATCGAGCTCGGTGCGGAGCAGCTCGAGCACGTGCTCGGCACCGGCCTGGCCATCTGCGGCGAGTCCCCAGAGGATGGGCCGTCCCACGCACGCTGCGGTCGCCCCGAGCGCGACTGCCTTGAGAATGTCGGTGCCCCGCCGAAAGCCACCGTCGATGAGTATCTCGGCTCGGCCGTCCACCGCTTCTGCGATTGCCGGCAGCGCGTCGATGGTCGCGACCGAGGTGTCGAGCTGCCGGCCGCCGTGATTGGACACCACAATGCCCGCCGCCCCGTGCTCCACCGCCCTCGCCGCATCATCGGCGCGCACGACCCCTTTGACGAGCAGCGGCAGCTCGGTGATCGAGCGCAGCCACGCGAGGTCGTTCCAGTTCAGGCTCGGATCGATGAGCGACGCGAAGTAGGCGGCGAGTCCCGACTCCGCCGCTTGCTCGACGACGTGACCGTAGCCGGCCGGGAGCATGTTGCGGACCTCGAGTCCCTCGGGCAGGTGAAAGCGATTGCGAACGTCCCGTTCGCGCGTGCCCAGTTGAGGCGCGTCGACGGTGAGCACGATGGCCTTGCATCCCGCCGCCTCGGCCCGCCGCACCAACGCCTCCGTCGCCGCCCGGTCGCGATAGACGTAGAGCTGAAACAGCACCGGCCCGGTCGCCGCCGCTACGACGTCCTCGACATCGGTGTTCGACAGCGAGCTGAGAACCATGATCGTGCCCGCGTTTCCGGCCGCCCGCGCCGTGGCGAGCTCCCCTTCTGGACACGCCATTCGATGAAACGCCGTGGGTGCGATCAATAGCGGCATGGACACCGGCATGCCCAACACCGAGGTCGCCATCGATCGCTCCGACACGTCGACCAGCACCCGATACGCGAGCGAGAGCTTCGAAAACGCCGACCGATTGCGCGCCAGCGTGATCTCGTCGTGCGCCCCGCTCACGTAGTAGTCGAACGCGTTCGCAGCGAGCCGAGCCTTCGCCCGTGCCTCATACTCGAGCACGTTGATCGGTCGCTCGCCCTCACTCACGAGGGGCTCAATACCATGGGGTCACAAGGTCTCGAGATAGGCCACGACATCCTCGAGCTGGTCGGCGTCGAGCTCCCCTCCGGGCTCGCTCAGCGGGAGCATGTCCAGCACCGCCGCACGTAGATCGGCGGACCGCCCGTCGTGCATGAGCGGCAGACGATACTGCGCGCCAATGAGCGTCGGAACCTGCAGCGGTGCGCCGTCGATCATCACGGTTTCGTTGTTCGTGAGGGTGGGGCCGGAGTGGCACGCGCCGCAGCCGACAGCGCCGAACAGCGCCGCACCGCGCACGGCCGCTGGATGCTCGGCGCTGCGGGTGGGCAGGTCTCGGGGGAGCTCGAAGATGAAGCGCGCCAGCTCCCGCTGCTCGCCGCCGCTGAGCTGAGGCCCGCTCATCCGGTTGCCGTGGACTTCGGAGATCAGTGTGTCCATGTCCCGAAGATCACCGGCCCAGTGAAACGGCTCGGTTCCCTCGAGGTCGACGTTGAGTGCTTGGGTTCGCCGGGGTCCGAGCTCGGCGAAGATGAAGGAGAACCCGTCGTCGCGGCCCTCCGGATGGCAGCTCACGCAAGCGACGCCTCCCGACGTTGGTCGATGGAAGAGCTCGTGGCCGACATCGGCAACGGACTTCCCCTTCAGCGCAAAAGACTGCCAGTCGCCGCCTTCACCGATGCGATACAGCTCGGCCGGCTCGCGGCTTTGCACCCAGAGTGTTCGCTCTTCGCCGTACACGACTGCGACTGGGTCGCCACCGCTCGGAACGGACGGGATCGGAGTGCATCCGGGGTCGTCGGGTACGCCCGCGAGCCTCGCGTAGTGCCCCTCTCCCTGCGCCGTCATTCCAACAACCGTGAGCTCCTTGCCATCGTCGGAAGCGGCGAGGTCGACGAGCTGCAGACCGGCGACCGCGTTGGTCCTGAGGTCGCCATTGGCAAACTGGCTGATCGCGGCTGCGGACGGGATGCCGCACGGGCCCGGTCCGTAGTAGCCCGCGGGCCCGACCGTCAGCGGCTCCTGCGTGCCCAGTCGATGCAACATCAACCATCCCTGCGACATCGCGACGGTGCGGGTCGCGGCAACGGCCCGATACTCCACCTCCGAGAACGAGTCGATCATGGATGGCACGCTCGTCACCGCGCCGAGGACGCCTTCGGCGTCGAGGTTCCAAACTCCTGGCGCCCGAAATGCGCTCACCTGCAGTGGCGACGTGGCCACGATGTCGCGAGGCTCGATCGCCACGTTGCGCCGCGTCACGGTTCCGTCGGGCTCGATCGTCGCGATCACTCGCTCGACGCACGTGACGAGTACGTTGCCCGTTGCGTCGTCGAAGGCAAGCCCTCGGGGGTTGTGACACGCGACGTATTCTTCGGCGATCGTCGCGGACTGGAGATCGATCGCAATGACCTTTCCGGCTCGGCGCAACGCGACGTAAACGGTCTCGTCTTCGCCCTCGACAACCCGACCCGGCTCGGCTCCGAACGCCAACTCGATCGTTGCGACCTCTTCGCGGAGCTGAAGGTCGAAGATGTGAATCAGGTCCCGATCCGGATCACTCGCGACGAGGTGCTTGCCATCGTCGGTGCGCATGAGCGTGCCGCCCACGACGGCAGGGAGTGGTCGGTAGGCTCGCCGCTCCTCACTCGAGCCACGGTGGCTGCGGGAGGGTGGCTCATCAGGTTCGGGCGCGGACGGATCGCTGACGCCGAAGGTCACGAACGATTCGTCAGGTTCGTCGTCGACGGATGCGTCGTCGGGATCGCTGCCGCAGGCGACGAGCATGAAAACAAGCGGAACGAGCTGGGGGCGCATGCGATCTGCATTATCAGTTAAAGTCGTTAAAGTTGTTATGAAATTTAAAGTAGTTTTGATATACAAATCGCGTGCTGATGGTCGACTGGAGGCGATCTGACATCCGTGCGCGATTTTGGCGCGCTCGAATTCAGTCATTCACAGCACATTGCTGCGGGGCCCTTCTGCTTGCGGCCTGCCTTCCGGAGGGCGTGCATGCACTGCCTGAAGCAGGGACGACAACCCGGGACGCGGTGAACAGCACGGGTGAGCCGGAGCTGCCCACCGAAGAATCCTCGTCGGACAGTTCGACCTTCGTCCCCCCAACCGACGACGTGGGCACCGGGATTTTCCGGTGCGACATCTGGGCCCACGACTGTCCGGCCGGCGAGAAATGCATGCCTTGGTCAAGCGATGGCGGCAGTGCCTGGAGCGGGACACGGTGCTCACCCATCGCAGCGGAGCCCGCGGGTATCGGAGAGCCCTGCCACGTCGAAGGCAGCGAGGTTTCCGGTCTCGACGACTGCGAGCTCGCTTCGATGTGCTGGGACGTCAATCCGGAAACGAACGAGGGAACCTGCGTGCCGTTGTGCGTCGGCGATTCCAGCAGACCGCTCTGCAGCGATCCGAATCGCTATTGCCGTCAGGCTGCGGGCGGCGTCCTCAACATTTGTCTTCCAACATGCGATCCACTTCTACAGGACTGCCCCGAGGGCCAAGTCTGCCACGGCACGACGGGGCCCTTCGTCTGCTCAAGCGACGTGTCAGGCGGCCGTGGCCTCAACGAAGCTTGCGAATACCACAGCTACTGCCCCCCGGGCCTTCAGTGCATGTCCAGCGAGGGTCATCCTTGCGAACCGGGTGCGCTCGCTTGCTGCCGGCCGTTCTGTGAAGTCGGCACGTACGGACCGCCCTGCGCCGCGACCGAAGAGTGTGTGCCTTGGTTTGAAGACGCCAACGCGCCGGCACGATGGGAGGACGTGGGCTATTGCGCGTTTCCGGAGCTGTGATCGTGGGCCTGCTCGTTGGCTGCACGCCGGAGGGGCAGTCCGCGGAAGCCGTCGCGACGTCGACCGGATCGGTGCACGGAGAATCGGAGTCGACGTCGTCCGACCCGGAGCCGTCGGACTTCCTCGGCCCGCGCGACCTCGGCACCCCCGAAAGCTTCGAGTGCAACCAGTGGACGCAGAACTGCCCTGCCGGTGCCAAGTGCATGCCCTACGCGAACGACGGCGCCAGTTCTTGGAACGCGACGCGGTGCTCGCCGATTGCGGCCCGCCCCGTGGGGCTCGGAGAGCCATGCAGCATGCTCGGGAACCGCGCCTCCGGACTCGACGACTGCGACCTTGGCTTGATGTGCTGGGACGTCGACCACGAGACGTTGACGGGCCACTGCATCGCGATGTGTGCCGGGGACTCGAGCAACCCGATCTGCGCGAGCCCCGGTGGACACTGCGTGCAGTCGGGCAGCGGCGTACTCAACCTTTGCCATCGCAGGTGCAACCCGCTCGCGCAAGACTGCCCGGAAGGTAAGAACTGCGTCCTCACCTTCAGCGGCAACTTCCTCTGTGGCCCCGAGCCGCTCGAGGAACCCAAGGGCACGAACACACCGTGCGAGTATTTCAACGAGTGTGAACGCGGCCACGTGTGCGCGGCCGCCGACCAGCAAGCCTGCCCCGAGGGCGCGGGCGCATGCTGTCGGCCGATCTGCGACGTCGCAACGAGTGGCCCTCCCTGTGCGCCGCTCGAAGCGTGTCTGCCGTGGGAGTGGTTCCCCGGTGGCGATGTTCCCCGAGGATTGGAGGACGTGGGCTATTGCGCGCTGCCATAGCACTGATCCTCGGGCTGCTCGTCGGGTGTTCGACCTACACCGAGCTTGTCCCAAACGGCACGACTGGCCTCGAGCCGTTGGACGACCCAACCACCTCGACCGATTCATCCACCGGGATCCACTTGTCGTCATCGGACGACTCGGGGGGCGCTGCCTTTCTGCCGTTCCCGGACGCCGGCACGAAGTCCTGGCCTTGCAGCACCTTTGCCCAAGACTGCCCAGCGAACGAGAAGTGCATGCCCTACTCGAACGACGGCGGGGGCGTATGGAACGACGTGCGCTGCTCGCCGATCGCGGTCGATGCTGCGTCCGTGGGCGAGCCCTGTCGCGTCGAGGGCAATCGGGTCTCGGGCTTGGACGACTGCGACCTTGGACTGATCTGCTGGGATGTCGATCCAGAGACCAACATCGGAAGTTGCCTCCCAATGTGCTCTGGATCCGCGGACGCGCCGCTCTGCGACGACCCGAATCGGACGTGCACGCAAAACGGGGCTGGGGTTCTCAACTTGTGCCAGCCGAGGTGCCATCCGTTGGTGCAGGACTGTCGCGAGGGACAAGGCTGCTACCTGACGTACTACGGCTTCACCTGCAGCCCTGACGCGTCCGGCGACGCTGGTGCGGCGTACGAGCCCTGCGAGTTCCTCAACGCCTGCGATCCGGGACTCGTCTGCGTCGCGCCCGATCACGACGCCTGCGAAGCCGCATCGGGTTGCTGCAAGACCCTCTGCAAGGTCGGCGAGTCGGGCTCCCCCTGCCCCCCGCTCGAAGAGTGCGTTCCCTGGTACTGGACCGACGACCCAATTCCCCCCGGACTGGAGGACATAGGCCATTGCGAGTTTCCGGACCTCTAGCGACGAGCCTTCTGATTGCTGCGTGCAACTTCGAGCCGGAACCGCTCGGCGCGGCGCCGACGACAACCGACGCCGATGAGATGGAATCGTCGAGCGGCGCCGACGACTGGACCCGGGCGGGTGACGGTGCACCGATACCAACGCCTCAGCCCGACGTCGGCTCGGAGGACGAAACCTGCACGGTCAGCCCCGGAACGTGTCCGCCAGGGTTCAAGTGCTTGCCGAGTCGCGACCCGATGTCCGACGAGCGTCGGTGCACGCCGATCGTCGAAGACCCGGGCACCGTCGGCGAGCCCTGCTATGTCGCCGAGGATCCAGCCGACGGCGACTCCTGCGGGATCCAGTCGGTGTGCTGGAACGTCGACGACGCCACCCGCATCGGGTACTGCGTGTCCTTCTGCCATTGGTGCGAGCTGTGGGAATCGTGCATCGAAGTCGGCATGTTCGGCCTGTGCTTCGACCGGTGTCATCCCCTTGTGCAGGACTGTCCCCTTGGCCAAGGCTGCTACCCAGACGCGGGCACCTTCGTCTGCGCCCCCGACTTCTCGGGTGACCTCGGTGCGGTCGGCGATCCCTGCAACGCGGTGTACGCCTGCGACCGAGGCAACGCGTGCGTGGTTCCCACGCTCACCCCGGGCTGCGAGGGGAACTACTGCTGCAGTGCACTCTGCGAAGTCGGGGACACCAGCCCTTGCCTCCCCGGACAGGAGTGCCTACCGGTCCCGCTCGAAGGCCCCAACAACGCGGGCGTCTGCGGCATCCCCTAGCCACTAAAACGCCAGCTGCCCCTGCGCGACCAGGCCGTGCGTTGCGCAGCCGCGGGCGCGATCGGCCATGCAGGTGTAGCCGGCCTGGAGCTTGGCGTGATGCCGGGCGAAGTAGACGTTGAAGCCGGCCTCGATGGGGAGCGAGACGCCGCGGCCGTCGTCGAGGTCGAGGGCGCCCGCGCGTACGCCGACGTCGAAGCGGTCGCGCACGACGAGAGCACTGAGCTGGGCGTAGGCCCCCCAAGCGTTGGAGTCGAGGGCACCTTGCTGGCGACCGTGACGCCAAAAACCCTCCGCGAGGCCGGACCAGCGACCACCCGAGACGACGAGATCGGCGGACAGCCCGACCTCGCGCCGGTCGGGCAAAGCCGCAGTCTCGAGCGTTCTGCTCGCGATACTCGCTGCCGCTTCGGGAGCGGCAACCTTGCGGGTGTACGCGTTGACGCCGAAGGCAGCGCGGGGGCGATCGGTGCCGGACAGATACGGCGTCTGGTCGTAGGGCACCGGACCGAGCGGCGCGACGACCATTCGCGCCGTGTACAGCAGGTCGTCGTGGACGTTGGTCGTGTTGCGTCCGTCGCCGTTCATCACGCCGAAGTAGTACTCGAGCCGCCCGCCGAACGGATGACCGAGCGCCGCGAAGCCGATGTCGCGATCGACCCTGAACTCGTCGACCACCGGTCCGCGATCGACAATCGCCTGGAAGGGGAGACCGATCCGGATTCCTCGGCTCGCGTACGGTCGAAACTGTCCGGCGTGGATCGCAAGCGCCTCGTGGAGGTTGAACGTCACCGTGGCGTCGAGAAGCTCGGCGCCACCGGCGAGCTCAGGCATCACGCGTGCGTGCACGCGGTCGTTCCACAGCTTGGCCTGCACCACCGGGCGCGCCACCTTCAATCGAAAGCCGTGCGCCGTGTCGCGCTGCTCAACCGTCGTCGTGTGGCGGAGCTGCCCGAAGAACCCCAGCCGCAGCGAGTGCTCGTCGTTTGCACTCGCCACGCCGAACCCTCGCTCGATCCCAGCGAAGGCGTGGGCTCGCTTGGGCTCGGTCGTCGCTTGATCTTGCTCGAGCGCCGGCGTCTGCCTGGGCGCGGGCGCATCGGTCCACGGTGTCTCCGTGGGCTGGACCCCGAGCACAGCGGCGAGCAACATGATCGCAATGCCCATGCTCGACACCGATGCATCGGGCATACCGGACCCATCTGGCCGGAATCATTGGCGACGACGTTGCTCGGACTCGCGTCCCCGTTCCGCGGTTCAACGCCGTTTGCTCGGGCTGAAACGTCACTTGCGGCGGGGCTGGGGCCAGCCGATGAACGTGTTGATCGCGAAGACGTGGTTGATCGGGTCGGTGCCGTCGCGGCTGAGCCAGACGTTGGTGTAGCCGAGCTCCACGCGGACGACGGTTGGGCGGATCTGCCAGCCGGCGCCGACGAACAGCCGGTTCTGATCGACCCCGCGGCGCTGCCCCCAGTCGGTGTCATGCAGACCGACGAAGAGCTCGTCCCAGATCACGAAGATGAGCGGGAGCCGTTTCGAGAGGGGCACCTGACCGCGCACGAGAACACGGCCACGCAGGCCGACGTCATCGCCGCTGCCGGGACGAAAGCGCTGCTCGAAGCGCCCGCGCACCATCCCTGCCGCCCCCGTGGTCTCGTCGCGCGGCGTCCACATGAGCTGCTGCCAGGACCGATGCTCGTCGGTGAAGCTCAGGCCGCCTTCGTCGGGCCGGGTCCACGACGGCGTCCAGGCGTAGCCTGCGGTCACGAACAAAGTCGACAGCGCCCGCCACGACACACCGGGGCGCAACAAGATCGCGGACGGCTCGAACGACTCGTACAACCGCAGATGGGCGTCGGTCCACAACCACACCGGCTTGGCCACCGGCCCGTGCATGAACGCCGCGAACCATGTCTGGTAGGCCTGGTCGTGAGCGGGTGGCGGAGCTTCCGCCGGGGCTGCCCGCACCATGCTCGGGGCGGCCAAGCTCAGGACCACCACCAGTGCTGCGAGTGCTCTCGTCACTGCGCGGGAGGGTAGCAGCCACCCAGCAGTTACGGCGCGGCCAGGTGGCGACGGGCCTGTGCCTCCAGGCGACGGGCCTCGTCGCGGCGCTCGGGCGAGGCGCCGAGCAGTTGCGCGTAGTCGAGGCGCAGCTCCCAGCACGCAATCGGAGCCGGCGTCTCGGGGCAGGGAGGCAGCGCATCGACCAGCGGCTCGAGCCAGGCACGATCGGCCTCGCCGTCCGCAAGCCTGGTCTTGGCGCACAGGTGCGCTGTGTTGATCAGCGCCAGGTCGAAGCCGGTCACCATCCCGCGGCGCGCATCGACGAACGAACATGCGACCTCGCCCGCTTCGCGGTGTCGTCCCAGGCCGAACAGCGCGCGAGCGCGATTGACCTCCACGTTGAGCCGGACGCGGTTGCCCGGCGCGGTGTCTTGCAGCAGCGGCAGCGCCTGATCGAGGTGCCCAAGCGCCGCTCCGTGTTCCTCGAGATCGATCTCCACCATCGCGAGGTTGTTGAGCAGCTCTGCACGTACCGGGTGCTCCGGGTCGAGTGGCTCGACCACCTGCAGGGCGTCGAGCAGCTTCGTCCGCGCCTCGGGGTGGCGTCCCGCGATGCTCAACACGATGCCTTGGTCGGACACGGCACCGACGTAAGACTTCAGGGTCGCCACACCACCGCGTCGATGGATCTGCGCCGCGGACTCGAGCAATGACAGCGCCCGATCCGGGTCGTCGTGCGCCAATGCTTGAGCAAGCGACTGCTCGGCCACCGCCGTGCTCGGGTGGGCCGTTCCGTTGACGACCCGCAAGACCTCCACCGCCTGCTGGGCGTGCACCTGCGCCTCGTGGCTGCGGCCCAGCATGGTCAACACCCGGGCCATCCGGCTGTGGGCGCGCGCGGTGGCGGGGTGCGCATCGCCAAGACAGGCCTGGGTGTGCGCGAGGAGATCGCGATGGCGCTGCACGGTCAGCTCGGTGTCGCCGCTGCGCTTGGAGACCGCCGCGAGCGCGCCCAGCAACCGCGCGCGCTCGTGACAGGGAAGTCGGTCCCGGGTGAGGTCCACGCCGAACGTGTCGTGCGCCTTCGGTGCCGTCCCGCCGCCGGCCATCGCTCGCGCGGCGGTAGCCTGCGCCTGTTCGGCCCACAGCTGCGCTGCTTCGTAGTCGCCGAGCCCATCCGCCGCGATCCACACCAGCCAGATCTTTGCTTCGAGCTCCAGCCGCGGAAGTCCACACACTTCGGCCGCCACCGCTGCCTCGCGTACGTCCTCGTAAGCCGCGCGCCGCCGGTCTTCGCTGTCCCAGAAGGCGATCCCCCGCAGCAACCGAACATGCGGCGACCACATGCACGTCGCAACCTCGCTCGCGTCGGCGGTGATCTCGTCGAGCCGAGCGCTGCACGTATCGACGTCGCGCAGCTCGCACGGAACGCGTGCCCGCTCGACCTGCTCCCGCAGCATCAGCACCGGTTCGATCGCGGCGGCATCCGTATGAGCGAACCAGTCGACACCGCGCACCGCGTCGTCGCAGGCAGCCGCAGGCACGAGCAGGTCGCGTACGGTCTGGCGAGCGGTCGAGGCCGCGGTCTGCGGATCCGCGAGGCGCTCGACCACCGCCTGCAGCCTCGCCAAGCGCATGCGATGGCAGGTCTGGTTTGCATCGGGCTGGCGCTCCCACGGAGCACGCGACCGGCAGGCATCCCCCACGGCGGTGGACCACTGTCGCGCATGCTCATCGAGCTCGTGCAGCATCGCGACGTTCGTCTCGGCTTCGACGCCGAGGGCGTCCGTCACTCGTGCGCGCGTCGATGAATTCCAGACCGCACTCGAGCGACTCGCGAGCGTTTCACAGTGATGGCGGTGCAGCCCGACCCCGCCGACCGCGATGGCCGCCGTACCGAGCACGCCGACGGCGATCCATCGACCGCGCTTCGGACTTGGCGGTGCGAGCGCGTGACGTAGCTCGGCCATCGAAGCAAAGCGCGCAGCGCGGTCCGCGGCGGAGCCTCGTTCGATCGCGGCTTCCACCCGGCGGGGCACCCGAACGGACCCCGAACGATCGAGCGCGTCCCGCAGGGCGATGCACAGCGCGTATTGATCCGCTCGACCGTCGATCACGGTGCCCCGCGACTGCTCGGGGGCCATGTAGCGGGGCGTACCTCGGCGTCCGGGCTCCGACCCCACTGGGGCGGCAAGGCCGAGATCCACGATCTTCGCCACGCCGTCCTCGGACACGATCACGTTGCTGGGCTTGAAGTCGAGGTGGACAAGTCCGGCGTCGTGCAGCCCCGCCAAGCCGTCGACGAGCTGAATAAAGACGCCGAGGATCTCGTCGCGGGACCGGGCGTCCCGCTTCAGCCACGCTCCGAGCTGTTCCCCCCGCACGAGCTCCATCACCAAGATCTGGTCCGCCCCATCCACGAACAGCTCGTGCACGTCGACGAGGCTGGGATGGCGCAGCCGGGCCAGCGCCTTTGCCTCCCGATGCAGCATTTCCTCTCTCCCGCCACCCAGCCGCTTGATCGCGACCTCGCGCTCGAGCACGTTGTCGTAGGCAGCGTACACACTGCCGTGCGCGCCCGATCCGAGCTTGCGACGCACGAGGAAGCGCCCCGCGACGCGCTCTCCGAGCCCGAGCGCGTCCTCCAGCCGGGTCAATGCGTGCGGGCCATCACCCTGCGACCGTGCGCCCCGTAACGCATCGCTCAGCGCATCACTATCGGACGCGATCGACACGTCAACGAGGACGATGACAGCCGCCACGCACGTCAGCAAGCTCCGGCCCGATGACGACGACCACACCCTCGTCGCCCGCTGGAGCGCAGGAGACCGCGACGCCGGTCGCCGCTTCGCCCAGCGTCA
>JGI12316J15310_10000159_pt39 | contig 13687 bp, 8 predicted proteins | sample MarCyaLeptolynsp_FD_15310 | JGI IMG/M metagenome (IMG submission 15310)
ACGGCGGGCCCGACGATTCGCAGCGGATCGGCCATCTCGACGCGCACGAGCCACGGGATCGGGTCGACGCTCGAGGCGGCGTCCGACTCCGGTCGCTCGGGCTGGTCGAGGCTGCCGACGAAGCGCACGTTTGCGCTGGAGGGGATCGTTTTCGCCGCCTCGACGCTCGAAGCCAGCACGTCGACTCGGGAATCCGCAAGCGCAATGTCGATGCGAGCGCGCTCGGCCGACGCTTCGAGCTCGGCGGTGATCTTCGACGTGACCTCCAGCCGCGGCAAGCCGGGACTCTGGGCCGGCATTTGGTCGAGCTCGAGCTCCAGCGAGCCTTCGGCCCGGCCGGAGCGCACGCTCACCGCCCCCTGTCCCACTGCTCGCCCCGCTCCGCTGTTGGCGGCGAGTTTTTCGAGCACGATCTCGTCGTTCGAAAAGCCGACCTTTGCCGACATGCCGGTCAAGCGCTGACGCAAAGCGACCAACGTCATCGCTCCCGAGCCGAGCTCGGCCCAGCCATCGAGCTTGGGTTCGTTGGGTGTGCCGACGACGGTCGCGTCGGCGTCGAGCAGCCCCTGCACGTTATAGAGGCTCTCGGGGGCGAGCTCCTCGAGAAAGCCGAGCTGTAGGCCGTCGACGAGCACGCGGCCCTCGATGGGAACGTCCCCGAGCGCCGCGGTCTTCGCTGCGAGCGCCGCGACGTCCGCTTCAGTCGACAGCGTCGCATTCACGTTCGTGCCCAGAGTCACGGCGAGATTTTGTCGGCGAGGATCGGCATCGAGGTCGATCTTCACCCGAGCGAGCTGGCCCTCCGGCGACCGCACGTAGCCGCGCATGGCGGCCGAGAGCGCGAAGTCCCGCATGCCCCCGTCGAGCAAGACGACGCACGACGTCGCAAAGTCGGCATCGTCAGGCAGCTCCACGAAAGGCTCGAGTAACTCGGGGTCGAGACGAGGAATGTCGACCCGGAGTTGGTGAGATGCATCGGCGCGCCAATGCACGGTTTTCGACTCCATGTCGACCCGCAGCGGAACGCTCGCGCGCAGGCTCGCCCGATGCCTAGGGTCGTGGACCCAGTCCAGCCGAGCGTCGACGGTTTGCCGCCGGTAGCTCGCCTCGACCTCGATGTCGCCGACATCGCGTCCGCCGTACGTAACCCGGCGCGCATCAACGGTCGCCGTAGCCAAGGGGTCGGCGACTGCTCCCCGCACGTCGACCGTTGCGTCGAGGTGCCCGCCGACGTCCAGCGGCTCGCTCGCCCACGAGGCAGCTTCGAACAACGACACTCCAACGAGCGCAACCGACAGCAAGTGCTCGCGCTCTGCATGCCACTGTGCCCCGAAGGCGCTGGCGTGCACGGGGACCTTGGCCTGCAGGCCCAGGCCGGCAAACGCGGGCCCCCGCAGGTCCGCTGTCGCTTCGAGCTCGTCATCGGCGTAGCCAATGCGGACCGCCCCCGTGGCAACCTCGCGGCCGTCGAATGCCGCACGGTCGAGGGTCGCCAACATCTCGAGCTCGGGCGCATTCGCGGAGCCTACGAGCCGGACGTCGAGGTCCACGGTGCCACCGAGGCTGATGTCGGCGAAGTCGTTCGCGGCGGCCAGCTGCGCGCCGCGTACCTCCAGTGCGACTTCATGCTCACCGTCACGGCCCCAGCGCGGCGGGCCGTCGAGCGTGAGCCGTACGGGTGCCCCAGCCTCGAGCTTCAGCGACTCGGCCCGGGGATGCTCGAGCGTGGTCGCGACGTTCACTCGCCCCGCTTCGTAGTCGGCCGCGACTGCGAGCTCACCCAGCGCGTGCTCGTCCACGGCGAGCTTCGAGCCGCTCAGCTCCGCCTCGATGCGGGGACGGGCCGCGTTGCCACGCAGGCTGACGTCGAGCCCGACGGTACCGGACAGCGCGGGGGCGCCATCCACCTTGCGCACCAAGTCGACGAGCTCGAGGTTGCGGGCCTCGAGATCCAGTCGGACGGTCTGGGACAGCCGAGGCTCGAAGTGGGGCGGGTCGAGCGTGAGTCCGGCGCTCGCGGACGCGCCCAGCGTCCAGCGCCCGATATCCCCGCCAGCGACGTCGACGTTGGCCAAGACCGACTCGTTGCGATAGCCGGCATCGACATCGACGTCTCCGATCCTCCACCCGGCGACCGACAGCCCGTCGGTGTGCAGGCTCGTGGCGACCCGCGGGACCGCCGGCGTTCCCGAGACGCGCACTGTGCCTCCGAGCCGACCTCCGACGGCGAGTTCCGGCGCGAAGGTCTGCACCAGCCCCAGGTCGACGTCGACGAGCCTTGCCGTCAACGTGCCTCCACTGCCGTCACGCAGCGCGCCGCCGACGTTGATCGTGCCGGCCCCCGTGGCCGTTGCCAGCCGAAGACCGAGCCCGTCGACGACGAGCTCCCGTTCGTCGAGCCGGAGCGCAGCCCGGTCCCCCACCAGCCGTATGTCGGCCCCCTGTGCGCTCAGCCGAAGTCCCCGAATGTTCGCGGAGAGGGAGTCGAGTCCGGTCGTCGCGGCCGTCGCCTGTACCCGTGCCGTCTTGACGGGCGCACCTTCGTCGATGCCCGCATCGACGACGCAGACGATCGTCGGTGCCGATAGCTCCGCGGAGCAATCGATCTCGGCGCCCGCGCGGCCCCGCAGCGACGGCAGCTCCACATAGCCGGATGCCGCACGCCCGAGCGCATCCAAGTCGGTGGCGGGCAGCTCGACGTGGGCACTCGCGGTTCCATCCGGCGCGAGCGCCCCCTCGATCGCCAGCGTCGTCCCCTCGTAGGCTACGTCGACATCGGCGAGCGCGACCCAACCCGACGCGTCCGCCCCAAACAGCCGGGTGTCCACTGCCTCGGCGCCGATACGCAGGTCGAGCGGACGTCGTGCCTCTCCGCAGCCACGGCACGTCAGGTCCAGCTCCGCGGTGAGCACCCCGTCGAGCGCTCCGGTCACGTCCAGGGCGGTGTCGACCGTGATTGCGCGCGGAGCCAGCTCCGGTACGAACGTCTCGAGTGTGGTCACGAGGTCGAGCTCGGCGTGTACGTCGAGCTCCGGCTGCACGCTCCCCGACAGCCTCAGCGTTGCCTCGCCACCCTCCCCCAGGTCCGCGACGAGCTCGCCGACGAGATCCTCGGCGGAGCCTTCGGCGTCGAAGGTGATCGTCGGCGCGAGCGCGGCATCCAACCCGGTCAACTCGGACCACGTCGGCCCGGCCGCGGCGACACGAAGGCCGTCGACGCGCCCCGACTGCGCCGCAATGTCTCCTCGCACCTGCTCCAGCGTCACCGTTCCTCGGTTGGTCTCGATCGCGAGATCCTCGACGACGACGTCGGGCTCGGCCCAACGCGCCTGCAGCTCGATCGATGCAACCTCGAGCTCGGCGACGGGAACGTCGAGCGCTCCCGCTACGCGGAGTTGGGCCTGGGTGCCCTGAGCATCGAGCCCGAGCGCGAGGTTGGCCACCGAGACGAGTCTCTCCCCGGCCTGCACGACCTCGAGGTGCAGCACGTCGACCGTACCGCTGATGCGTACGGGCAGATCGGGGCCGAGCGTGTCGGACGGCGGTGCGGGCTCGTCCGATGGCGGAGGCGCCAGATCGCCAAACCCTGCGCCTTCCGTGGGCAGGTTCACCACGACCCCCTCCACCGAGAGCTCGTCCACCTCGACGTGCCTGCCGGCGAGCGACGTCCACGAGAGCGCCAGGCCGACGCGTTCGGCCGAGACCAACGTGCGCCCTCCGGCATCCTCGAGCACGAGGCCGTCGACCGTAAGCCCGCTCGCGAGCGTGCCGTCGATGCTCGCGACGCGAATGCTTCCCGGGATCATGTTGGCGTAGGTCTGCACGCCAGTGTTCAGCGCCCATCGCGTTCCGGCGCCCGTCAGCATGACGAACCCGAGCAAGCCCAGCACGACGACCAACACGCCAGCGCCGACACGGAGCGTCCACCGCAGTCCCCAACGCAAGGCACGCGCGAGCCGGCGCTGGGAAGGTTTGGCCTCGTCCGCGGTCAAAAGGCCTCCCCAATGCCAAAGTGGATCGCCCACGGCCGCGGTTCGGGAAACCTGGGGTCCTCGTTGAGCTGAACGCCCACGTCGAGGCGAAACGTGCCGACTTCACTCTCGTACCGAGCGCCACCACCGGTCGACACCATCAGCGTGCGTGGGACCAGCGTCGCGATCTCGTCGCGCACGTCGCCGGTGTCGAGGAACGCGGCAAACCACAAAGCCTTCCAAGTGCGCACCCGCGTCTCGAAGCTGCCGTGCAGCATGCTCTTGCCGCCGGTCGGTACGTCGTCGCAGACCTCCCCACCGGGCTGGCAGAGCTCGATGCGCGGCGACAGCCGCCGGAGTCCCCACCCCCGCACGTCGGCGGCACCACCGAGATAGAACTTGAGGTCGATGGGCGCGCCTGGGTTTCGCCCGTAGGGAAAGATCAAGCCCACGCGAGCTCGCGCGGCGAGCTGCAACCGATCGAGCGGCCGCCAATAGGCCCGCAGATCTGGGACGATCTTGTGGTAGTCGAACTGCCCGCCGAGATAGGTGCTGGCCAGATCGTAGTCCGCCGACAGCCGGACCCCGTTGTGAGGCTGAAGAATGTCGTCGGTGAGGTGCAGCGTGGGCGAGAGCTGGACGTACGCGAGCACGTAGGGGTCGCGAAAATCGAGCCCGAGCACGGTGCGGTTGCGATCGAGCGTGGGCGAGATGTTGAACAGATCGACGAAACGATTGTTGTAGCTCAGCCCGAGCTCGAAGTACCTGGTGAAGAATCGCGACACGCCAATGCGGTTGTCGACCGAGTAGAACTGATAGCCATCCCAAAGCCCCAGCTCGAAGCGCGGGCTCTCCGTCCACACGAGCTTGCGTTCGAGCAGGCCTTTCTTGCGAAGCTCGAGATCCAGGACTCCAATCGGTCCGTGCTGCTGCGGGTCGTAGAGCGCGGGAAGCTCGGCGTAGCCCGCCTTGGCTCGAGCGGTGAATCGGTACAGGCGCCGAAAGAGGTTGTCGTGACGGTAGACGGCGGTGGCGTACTGGTCCCAGCGCACTGGATCGACCCCGAGGCCGCCGCCCAGCCGGATCCGCTGCATCTTGCTCTCCTGGACCCGGATGCGCACCGTGAGCTCCGGACCCTCCGTCCGCGGCGCTGGCTCGACGGTCACCGCCGCGAATACCCCCATCCCGTAGACCTTGCGCTCGAGGTCTCGCATCAGCCCGGGGGAGTAGGAGCTTCCCTCGGCGAACTCGATCTCGCGTCGCACGAGGTCCTCGGGCACCCGCGACAGCCCCTCGAGCTCGAGCGAGGTCACACGTTTTCGGGGACCCGGATCGACACGATACTCGACGTCGGCCAGGTGCCGTCGCCGATCGACGCGCGCCTGCTCGGTCACCCGCGCGTACGGAAACCCCTCTTGCGCCAGTCGATCTTCGATTGCTTGCGCGGTCGCGCGGATCTTGACGACACCGAACGACGTGCCCGCAGCGGACTCCTCGGTGACCTGCTTGCGGACCGCGGCACGGTCGACGTCGGCGTGCACGGGCTCGACCCACACGATCCGGACCTTGCGGATCGCCGTCCCTACGCCCTCGTCGACGGCAATCCGCACGTACGCGCGCTGTCGCCGAACCTGCTTGGTCTTGCGACGCACCTCGACCTCGAACGACTCCACCTCCGCGTCGTAGTGGCCGTTGGCCGCGTAGACCTCCTTGACCCGGCGCCGGTCGACGGCCTCGAGGCCCGGCACGTAGTAGGAGCGCGTGCCCAGCGAGAACACCGACGTCGGACGCAGGTTGAGGTACTCGACGAGCTCGGCCTCCTCGACCGCCTCGGTGCCCGCGACCTGCACGTCGCGAACCAGTGGACCGGGGGGCTCCGCACGTCTGCGTTCCTTCCCGGCACACCCGGCGGCGAGCAACGCGCTCACCACGAACGCTGCCCAGCTCCGCGAGATATCCGAGCCTACGCTCAACCGAGCGCTTTTCAATCTCGGCCGCAGCGACTTTTCATCAGCGCTTGCGGCGGGGGCCCCACTGCGGGGTCTCGCCCGCACGGATCTGGGCAAAGCTTGCCCGGCCGATCGCGGCTTCACCGGTGGCGACGGTGTGTTCGTAGGCCTCGCTCTCGCGGGCGAGCCGGACTTCCTCGGGCTGACCGAGTCCGTCGAGAAGCGCCTGCTTGAACGCCGCCACCGCGGTGGGCGAGCGCCGACGCAGCGACTCGGCCATCGCTTCGACCCGCGCCATGCCAGCGTCGAGGTCCGGCACGACTTCCTGCACCAAGCCGATCCGCAGTGACTCGGCCGCATCGATGATCTCGCCGGTGCAGCCCAGGCGCAGTGCTTGGGCCGGCCCGACGCGATGCGACAGCTCGGCGGTCCCGCGTGCGCCAGGAATGATGCCCAGGCCGGTCTCGGGCAGACCCACCGAAGCACTCTCGGTCGCAATCGCGTAGTCGCAGGTGAGCAGGTACTCGGCACCCCAGCCCAGAGTGACGCCGTGGCTGAGTGCGATCGAAAACACGGGCAGCCGTCGCAGCCGTCGCATCAAGTTGCGCTGACGAATGACGTGCGCCTTGACGTCGACGTCGCTCCAACCCGAACGCTCGGTGACGTTGGCCCCGGCGATGAAGATCGGCTTGCCCTTCTTGCTGACGCGTCGGCTCGTGGTCGCAAGGCACAGCACCTCGTCGTTGGACTCGAGCAGACCGCACAGCGACTCGAGGGCCGCGAGCTGCTCGGTCCCCATCTCGTTGGCTTTGCCGTGCTCGAGATCCAAGACGAGCAAACGGCGGTCCTGGTCGAAGCGGGGGTGTAGGCCTTGGATGGCATCGAGCTCGGGCATCGTCGGCTGAGTAGCACGAGGGGCCCTTTCGCCCTGATCGCGGCCGACCTTACGCAAAACACCGAGACAGAAGCGTTTTGTGACAGGAAAGCGACCCCATACCGTGAACTGCTCGTCTTACATACGCACACATAAGACGACATCGAACCACCCTGCCGAGGCTTTCCGATGACCACCCGACTCACCATCCTCGCCCTGCTCTCCTCCGTTGCTTTTGGCTGCTCAGCCCAAGACCCGATCGAGGGTGGCGACGACGTGGTCGAGCCATCGCTCGACGGTAAACACGACACGATTGGCGGGGCCGAAGACATGGGTCTGCTCGGCTTCGGTGACGAGGCCGCCGCGGAGTTCGATGCCGACTTCCAGTTCTACGCGTACACGTTCGACGCACGGGAGAACGCCGACGTCACCGTCGAAGTGACGCAGAAGGGATCGTCGCAAGGCCTGGACACGACCCTCTTCCTGTACCGGGTCAACGACGGCGCGGACCCCAGTCGCATCGCGTTCGACGACGACGAAGGGTTCGGCGCGCTCAGCAAGATCGAAGACTTCCGCCTGTTCTCCGACGACCGCTACATCGCGGTGGTCGGCACCAAGGGAGCCGACGGCCGGGGCAAGTTCCGCATCACGCTGACCTGCAATAGCGGTGACTGTGGCCCCGTGACGCCGCCCGACGACGCGTGTCCGGGAGCGATGCAGAAGGCGATGGCCGATTGCCTCGACGAGTTCGGCCGCGAGACCGATTTCGAGACCCCGTTCGACGTCCTCGTCGCCGAGGGGTGCGGGACCAAGGACGACCTCGAGCTGTTCCGCGAGAATCTGTGCGCCGCTGCGTCGCACGCGTGGTGTACCGGCAGTGAGGTCATCAACGCCTGCGAGACGTTCGGCATCGAATCGTATCCGTCGTCCGATGCCGCCGACTCGGCCCTCGAAGAGGTCGACTCGGCCGCGATGGAAGCCCTGGCGCAGGCCGTGCACGACGGCCCCAACTGCGGGTCACTCGGACCCGACGCGGGCTGCGAGTTTTTCGGCGGCGTCTTTCGTCACGACCCCGCCGAGGAGCTTTCTCTACCCGAGCTGATCGCACACGGCCGCACGGGACTGCCCACGGGGCCCGCGGTCGCGGCCCTGCAGGAGGTTTCCGAAGACGCGGGCGACGCGTATCGCAACACCGCGTCGTTCTTCCAGACGGTCGACGAGGCCGACGCGCTCATCGACGAGCTCGGGGTCGACCTCGACGACGCTGTCGGCATGACCGGCTTCGCTGACGGCTTTTCCTTCCAGTTCGGCGACTGCCAGGCGGACCTGCTCGTGGTGCACTTCCCCGAAGACGGGATCGCGGTGCACCTCAACAGCATGTTCTGCGAAGGCTGACCCGCGTCTAGCTCGGCAGACGCGCCAGATCTTCGGGCCGGTCCAGGTTGTCGCAAACCGCTGCATCGTCGGTATCGACGGCGCGGCGCCGGGCGGCGACCTCGGGCCGGCTCAGTACGTCGCGCTGGGTTTCGTGGGGTGACGCCGCGACGAGCAGCTGCGCCACATCGCCCGGATAGAGCAGTGGGTGGCCGCGCCGGTCGCCGAGACGCGGCTGCCAGATCGATTGAGGATCGCCACGCCATGCATCGACGATCGATGCGACCACGTCCGGCCGGATGTGCGGGCGGTCGACGGTCAGCACGAGCACGGCCGCGGCATCACCGATCGCCGCGAGGCCAACCCGAAGGCTCGACATCTGCCCCCGTTCCCAGTCTTCGGTGCGCACGACGGTCGCGCCGTCGGTCGCCGAATCCGGCAGCGGAACCGCGCCGGACACGACGACGATCGGCGAGCACCCCACGCCCGCCGCCAGGCCGATGCAATGCGCGACGAAGGGTCGGCCTCGCCAGGGCTCGAGCGCCTTGGGCCGACCCATCCGAGTGGAAGCGCCCGCGGCGAGCACGATCGCCGCCGGCTGCAACATTACTCGAGCGTCATGCCCATGCCGGCGTCGCCGCCGTTGACGAAGTCGTTGATCGACATGAACTTCGCGGCTTTGTCCTTGCCCGCGTAGAGGAAGGTCTGCGGAACGACCATGCCGAGCGAGGCAGCGTTCTTCTCGACCTTCACGCCGGCGCCGAACAGGCCCATGTCACCCGCCTTGGCGAGCTCCTTGAGCTTGGTCGCCGCTTCCTTGCTCTGCTCGGGATTGGAGTCCTTGGTGAGCAGCAGGCGGAAGCGCAGGTACTCGTTGGGACCGCCGGTCATGCACACCTGGCAGCCGCCCATCGCCGCGCGAACCGACTTCAGACCCGAGTCGTCGCCGAGGCTGCTCTTGGGCGCCTTGACCAAGCCGCTCGCGACCTTGGCCATCACGTCGCGCCCGCCGGCACCGATCGTGACGACCGCGATGCCGTTCTTGACCATGGTGCTCATGTCGAGCTTGTCCTTGGACAGGAACATCTTGAACGAGTCGAGCTCGTCGGCCATGCCCTTGGGGAACTTGATGGTGAGCCGGTCGCCCTTGGCACCGCCCGCGAGCTTGACCGCCGCCTTCTTGAACGAGCCGTCGAGCGCCTGATCCTTGGCCTTGCCGACCATGCCCTTTTGCATCTCGACGCCGGCGAGCGCGACCTCGTTGAGCGAGCGAACCGCCTCCATCGTCTTGGCATCGTCTTTGACGTCCGCCGCGATCACCAGGCTGCCGCGCCCCTTGCCATCGACGTAGAGCGCAAACACGACGTCGTTGCTGACCTGGTCGAGCAGGCCGTGTACGCCGCCGAGGGTCTTCTTGACCATGTCTTTGAAGCCGTCGGGCACCATCGACATCGGCACCGAGGCGTCGATCATCCGATGCAGGAGCTTCGGGTCGCCATAGGCCAGCGAGGTCACGAATACGGGGTCGGCCGGCAGCACCTTCTCCACCGCCGTGGCGGCGGTTCGAGGCTGCCCCAGTGGATCGAGGCCGAGCTTGGAAAACGGCGCCTTGGCCGAGGCGATCAGCTCGAAGTCCTTGGTCGTTCCCCAGTCGCTCTCGATCTCGAGGGCGTCGAGCTCTTGCAGCACCGTCGTCAGGTCGCGGACGATCTGGATGTCCGGCAGGTCGAGCAACATGCGTGGGTCGAGGTCGTCGGTGGGAAGGTTGCTCGCGCGAACCTTGATCCGGCGGCCGTCCTTCACGACCTTCCCGCGCAGCCCCGCCGCGCGATCGAGGTCCTCGACGGTGAGCCCGAACTGCAGCTCCGCGCCGGCCTCCTTGATCAGCATCCGGACGTCGTCCTGCGTCAGCTCCCACATGCCCTCGCCGAGCGGCTGCGGACGGTAGGCGGACGGGACGCTGTCGATGACCTTGCGTCCGTTCTTGACGGCAACCGAACCCGCGAAGTCAGAGTCCTCCGGCGTGCCCTGACCCTGCGCTGGGAACGAGGTCGTCATGACGTGTGTGCCGGCGAGATCGATGTTGCCCAAAAACCCGGGCGCGAAGCCGAAGCCGAGCAGCTGCGACTGGAGCGTCGCCATCGGATCGGAGGGCGAATCCGGGGTGTAGCTCTCGCCGAACTTTCGGAACGCCTCCATCACGTCATCGAGGGCACTGATGCTCGCGGTGACGTTGATCTTCTGTTCCGCCGGCACCGGCGTGCGCTCCACGACCCCACCGGGGACGCCACCGGGCACTCCCTGAGGCTGCTCGGCGTCCGCGCTCACCGGCGGCTGCGTGGGCTCTTGCTTCTTCTTGCCGCACGAAGCGAGGGCCAGCGGCAGGGCGAGCGCGACGGTCGCCGCGAGGGTGCGGGGAGTAGCCATGCGGCGCAGTGTACTCGAACCCGGCGCAGACGCGATCCTGCGCGCTAGGGCAGCCTAGGTGGTCGTTTGCGGCGGTTCGGGTCGCAACGCAGCTACGCCACGCGGGGTCGATTCGGTCCCGCAGGCGATCGGGTCAGAGCGTCTGGACGTCGTGCCCCGTCGCGTGCAGGAAGCGATGAAGGTCCTCGGTCCTGATCGCGATCGTCGCCGTGTTGATCAGCGGGTGGTAGTTCAACAACGAATGCTCGAGCATCGTCCGATCGAGCACCACGCGCACGCGATGCTCCGGGTCGTTGATCAACGCGAATGGCGTGACGGCGCCCGGCACGACTCCGAGCACCTCACCGAGGCGCTCAGCCCGACCGAAGCTCAGCCGGGCCGCGCCGATCGCGGCCGGCAACGACTTGAGATCGATGTCCCGCGCTTCGTCCGCAACGACGAGCCAGTACTGCCCCTTCTTGTCCTTGAGGAACAGGTTCTTGCAGTGCCCGCCGGGGAGCGACCCGCGCAGGCGGCGACTCTCCTCCACCGTTCGCAGCGGCGGATGCTCATGCAGCGTCCACTCGATGCCGATCTCGCGAAGTCGCGCGTAGAGGTCCTCGGGTGTGGCCGGCATTGCGGCGGAGGCTAACAGTGACGTTCCCCATTACCGGGTTCCCCGCATGGGCGGACCCGCCCAACGAGAAAACTCCCGAAAAGGCGTTCCATTCGCCGTTTCTCGGCGACTTACATTGGGCTACATTGCCAGCGCGGAGGGGAAATCTCGTGACGCCACGTAGCCTTCTTTTCATCGGTTCTATCGCCACCGCGGCCAGCTTGGTCGCCATCCCGGCTTCGGCCGAAACCCAGCTTCGTTACTCCATCACCACCGGCGGAGGCATTGCGGCAACCGGCAATGCGATCGGTCTGTCCAAGCAGCTCGACGCCAATGGCCCGGGTACCGAGGATTCGATCGGCACATTCATGACGCTGATGGCGGGGGAGACCGACAACTTCCCGGCCAACATCGCCAACCCTTGGGGTGCCGGCACCACCAACGACTGGACGCTCAACGGTTCGGAGGCGGAGCTCGTGCTCCCCAACGACGTGGAGATTCTCTACGCCGAGCTCGTGTGGGGCGGCAGCTGGTCGTACGGCACGCGCAACGTCCAGGCCAACCTCAACGATCCGATTCTGCTGTCGACCAACGGCTTTTCGACGACGGTCAGCCCGGACCCGGTCACGTCGCTGACGATTCAGGATGTCGCCCAAGAGGGCTTTGCGATCAACTACTACCTGCGCTCGGCCGACGTCACCGACTTCGTCGAGGAGCACGGCGCGGACATTTACGCCGCCGAGGGCATCCCGGCCACGCAGGACTCGCTCATCGACGAGCTCAACGCGGCCGGTTGGTCGCTCATCGTCGTGTACCGCAACAGCGCGGAGCCGGTTCGCAACCTCACCGTGTTCGTGGGCGGCGAGTTCGTCGACGAGAACACCTCGGTGGACTACGAAGTCGACGGCTTCTGCACGCCGCCGTCGGGTGCGTTCGGGGGCTACGCCACGTTCTCCGCGCTCGAGGGCGATGCGGATCGTGGTGGCGACTTCCTGACGATTGCTCAGGACGCCGGCGGCCCGTTCACGTCGCTCATGGGGCCGAACAACCCCGAGGACAACTTCTTCTGCTCGCAGATCAACGACACGACGGGCAACCTCGACACGAGCGGCACGTTCGGCAACGACAACCACAACCCCGTCGCCGAGATCAACGTCATCGGCGGCCGTCAGGGTTGGGACGTGACCACGGTTCCAGTCAGCTCGGATGACGGCCACCTCGAGGCCGGTCAGACCACGGCGCTGCTTCGGACGCAGACTCTCGACGACTCGTACCTGCCCACCGCGGCGGGTTTCGCCATCGAGGTCAACGCGCCGGACTTCACCGGAGCCGAGTCGGGCATCGCGCCGCAGCTGGTGGGCCTCGACCAGACCGCCACGGCCAACATCAGCTTTCAGAACGTCGGGCTGGTCGATGCCACCAACCTGACCTTCTTCAGCCCGCTGCCGGCCGGCCTCACGCTCGAGTCGTTCTCGATCAACGGCAACGACGGCGACATCAATGGCGACGCCGTCGACACCGGCGACCTCGAGACCGGGATTCAGCTCGGCGACGTCGCGGTGGGCGTGTCGATGGACATCCAGTTCACCGTCCTCGTCGACGGTCCGCCCGAGAACGGCACCAGCTGGCAGCTGTTCCCGCAGTGGAACTACGACTACATCAGCTGCGTCGGTGAGCCGCCGCTGTCCGAGCCCTTCTCCACGCTCCCGCTCGACCTCGACTACGACGAGGCCGAGGGCGGCGCGACCTCGGGTGGCCAAGAGGGCGACGATGGCCTCGACGACACCGCGGGCGAAGACGACGACGCGGACGCGGGGGCCGAGGACGACGAAGCGGACGCGGGCGCAGAGGACGACGGGACCACCGGAGACGGTGGTGGGGACGGTACCGGCATCGCCTCGGCGAGCGGTGGCATGTCCGTCGGTGATGACAGCGGCTGCGGCTGCCGCAGCACCCGACCGGCTCCCGGCTGGATGCTCGGTCTGCTCGCACTCGTCGGCCTGGCCCGACGACGCCGACCGGTCTGATCGTTCCGCGTGCTTGCGGTCATCGGCTGCGTCGCAAAAAGCGTACGCAGCCGATTGCGTTGGCGAGGCCTGTTTCTAGGCTGGTTTGGTCGCATTGTTGGGTTGGTCGGGCGTTCGTGGCCCGTTCGTGACCACGCCCGACGATGGCACCAGGACATTTGAGTCGTGGTCTTCCGTCGCGTCACTGAGCAGCGGAGCACACGGTTCGACTGTGGTTCTTGCTGCGCCCTGCCCTGCTCGGCTAACTTGAGCCGGCGGGCCGGTTAGCGCATTGAGCGCAGAATCGCCCGTGGAGCCCAAGCATGCAAAAGCCCGATACAACCCAGAACTTGCTCTTTCTCCTGTCGCTCGCCCCCTTGAGCTTTGGCTGCATCATCGCAGCGGACGACGATGACACCGACGGCAACAACAGCACCGACGGTGGTCAGACGACCGCGCCGACCACGGGTGACGACGACGACGACGACGAC
>JGI12316J15310_10000328_pt30 | contig 13670 bp, 9 predicted proteins | sample MarCyaLeptolynsp_FD_15310 | JGI IMG/M metagenome (IMG submission 15310)
CGAGCAGACCGCGGCCGACCAATCGCGTGACCGCGACCCGCATCGCGTTGTTCGTGAACCCGAACAGCGAGCCGATTTCACACAGACCCCGCACGGGCTGCGGCTCGGCGGCAACCCGGAGCAGGTCGAGCACCAGGCTCTTGGGCGAAATGGCGTCCGCGGACGGCACGGCCAGACATTACACCATTGACCCCAAGTCTTCTACGGCTGTAATATGTGTTCATGGGCGGCCGGCCACGATCACGACGTACCCGCCGCCCGCGAGGCCGAGCTCGACGCGAGTGCCTGGCGCGACGGTCGTCAATGCGCCAAAGAGGTAGCGACGTCGCTCGGTGACGTCGTGGTCGCCAATGCTGGCGATCACATCGCCGACCTCCAGCCCTGCCGCCTCCGCGGGCCCGCCCGACCGCACCAATGAGACGACCAAGGAGGTCGACTCGGGCGCCGCGGCCGTCGGCACACGCCCGACCTCGAACCCGAGGTCTCCCGTGGTTTTGGGCAGCGGTGCTGCGAGATCGATCGGTGCCAGAGTGACGAACCCGCTCTCGTCCGGCTCGGGCACCGGCGCGAAGAACATGGCCCGGCTGCGATCGCACCCCGCGTACGGTCCAATCTGCAGCGCAACGCGGCCGGGAACGACGTCGTGCACCTCGAACCGCCCCTCAGCGTCGGTGATGTGCGAGCGCCCGTCCGGCGCTGGCCGGTTCGGAAACGACGCGACCGCGCCCCGCGCCACGGCAACGTGAACGAAGCACCCCTCCACGGGCTCACCCGTTTCGAGGGCTCGCACCGTGCCCCGCAGCGAGACCCGTGGCGCCAGCGTGACCTCGATCCCCTCGATCGAAGCGCCCTCCTCGAGCTCGACCGTCGCGGCGCCCGATCCCTCGGGAGTCTCGACGGAAATATTCCAGTTCCCCGGCCCCACGCTGTCGAAGCGGAACTCCGAGGTTCGGAACAAGCGCTGAAACTGCCGGCTGCCCCCCGAGTCCGCGTTCGACAACAGGACGGAGAAACCCTCCGGTGCGGGTCCGCTCACCCGCCCGGCGATCTCACCATCATGGGCGAGGTCGACCTCGGTCGTGCCCCCGCTCGGCACGTGCTTGGTCTCGCCTTCGCCTCCGCCTCCGCGCCGGTGGGCCCGAACCGTGTAGTCCCCGGGACGCAACCCCTCGAGCACGAAGTGCCCGTCTTGATCGGTGAGCACCGAGGGCGATGACCGACTCCCTCCCTGCCCTTCGAGTGTCGCGGACACGAACGCGTCGACGACTGGGCTGTCCCCGTGCGTCACCGTCCCCCGGATTGTCTCGTGGGTCGACACGACGACGAGCGAGACGGTTGCGGCGACATCCGTGGTGATCGTGACGGCCTCCCCCGGCATCGCGTCGGCGTGCCGACCCGGGGTCGGAAGTGGGTTCCCGTCGGCTTCAACGGTGACCCGCACATCTCCCGGAACGAGCCCGCGAATTTCGAACGTGCCGTCGTCGCGGACATCCTGCCAAGTGTCGTTGGCACCGGTCAGCCGCACGCGTAGGCCCGGCACGGGTGCTCCGGTTGCGTCGGTGACCGACCCGCGCAGCGTCGCGCCCCCCGACAACTCGAGCCGCACGCCCTCCGAGCGCTCAGGAACGGCGACCTCGACCTCTGCGTGGCCGACGTGCTCGCGACTGTACGCCTTGATCGCGTAGCGAGCCGGCCGAAGTCCCTCGAGGACGAAGCGCCCCTCGGCGTCGGCGTTGGACTGGGCCCACGTCGGCTCGTCTCCCGGATCGACGGGCTCGGCAGCGACCATGACGTCGGGGATCGGACGTCCCGAGTCGTCGGTCACGGTGCCCGTCACGGTCGCTCCGCGGGCGACGGTCCAGCGCTGAAGCTCGAGCGGCTCATCGCCGACGACGACGTCGCCCGCCATCGTGCGGACCGCTCCGTCGCAAACGACCGACACGCGCCACGTACCGGGGATGACCGCCACGACCGCCACGTGTCCGTCGACTCCGATCGGAGCCGCCCGCACATCTGCAGTCTTGCGCTCCTCGAGCTGGACGTGCCCACTGGAGCATGCCGATTCCTCGCCGGCATCTTCGACGAGCACGTGTCCTTCGACCGTCTGGGCGGGGTGCATCTCGATCGTGACCGGTTCGGAGACCTCCGCAAAGCCGAGGCCGACGCGGCGATCCGCCCGGCCATAGCCACGCGGATCGAAGACCTCGGCCGTGTACGCACCAGGCGAGAGCCCTTCCAGCCGGAACTCGCCGTTGGCGTCGGTGAGCACCCCCTCCGGATATCGACCCGTGAAGGGATACCAGCCGCCGGCGACGCCAACCCTCGCGTCGGCGACGGGCTCACCGCTCTGCGCGGACACGACCCGACCCACGAGGACGGACTCCGGGGTCAGCACGAGCTCGACCTGCATGCCAGGGGCAGAGGCCCCCGCTCGCGTAGACCCGTAGCCGAGCGCAGCGGCAGCGACGGCGACACGCCCCGGCGCGGCCCACAGCGAGAACGCGCCTTCGTCGTCGGTCACCGTGCCGATGCCGATGCTGTACGACGGCACGCGCCGAGGGTTCTGGAGCTCGACCACCGCCCCCGCCACGACTCCACCGCTGATGTCCTTGACCACACCGCGAACCTCGACACCGCCGGTACGCAGGTGAAGATCGATGCCGTCGGTGGTCACCCGCGGGTCGAGGCGGAGCACGTCGACGTGACCTCGCGACCACACCGCCGGCCGGTGCTCGGGGGCGGACGCGGCGACCCGGTAGCGGGTCGCGAACAACCCTTCGATCCGGTAGTGACCATCGTGACCCGTCGTCGCGCACGCCTGGAGCTGGCCAGCCGTGGTGCTCAGCGAGTCGGTATCGGGTGCAGCGCAAACGGTCGCCCCCGGGAGCGCGGAGCCTCGTGCAAAGACCGTCCCCTCGATCGCGGCCCGCGGCAGCTTTTGCGCCCCCGCCGACGCAGCCGGCTTGCGGCGTGCATCGGCGAGCATCCGCCCGTCGGTGGCGGCGTGCTCCGTCGAACCAGGCAAGTCGGTCCGGAGATCGTCGGGCGACCTCCACGCGAGCCAAACGGCAACGGCAACGGCGAGCCCGAGCAGGGCGACAATGATCTTGGTGGTCGTAGACACGAGGACGGCTCCGGTCAGCCACGCGGGACCCCGGCTGCCCCTCGGCAGCGTCAACAGGACCAGGGCCGGAGCCCAGGCACGTCGATCACCGTCGAAGCGGTCGTCGAGGCTTCGCCGCACCCGAGCGGTGGCTCTGCTCAGGCGCGTGCGAACCGTCGATGCCGGAATGCCCAGCGAGCGTGCCAAATCGGCCGCGGGCTGGTCGTCGCCGTAGCGCGCCGCAAGCAGCACGCGATCCTCGTCGTCGAGCTCCGCCAGTGCCGTGCGCAACGCGTCGAGCACGGCACTGCGGTGCGTGGCGCTCTCCGGGTCGACGTCGTCGCGAAGCTGGCTCGCGGCGACGGCTTCTCTTCGGCGCCGACGCAGCGACGCCCGTCGAAGCATGCGCGCCCGGTTGCCTACGACACCGGACAACCACGCCCGAGCCGAGTCGGCCTGGCTGGCAGACTCCCCGGCGACGAGCCACGCCTCCTGGACGAGGTCCTCGGCATCGGCATCCGAGCCCGCGACAGTGCGAGCAAAGCGGTGCAGCCACCGCCAGTCTTCCGCTGCAATCGGAGCATCGGCGCCCGCTTCGGGCTCTTGGCCGGGCTTTCCCATCTTCGGTTCGCGGGCGGTTGCCGCAGAGCCTCAAAGTGTCTCACCCAGCGCGCGAGAAAATCGCAACCGTCCGCAATCACGTCGGGTTCGCCGCAGCGCAGGCACCGCAGTCAGCCGACGGGGCCGCGACAAACAAAACGATAGTTGTTGAAGCACTCGGTGTCGTGCCAGGCGGCCACGCTCTCGAGCATCACGGCGCAGTTCTCGTTGCCCCCCGCGTTGTTGGGCTGACCCGGGTTCCAGGCCTGGTGATCGGTTTGCGTCCCGTCGACCCACTGCCACGTGCCCTCGGACGCCTCGTCGGTGTAGCCGATCCAATAGCGCGTGTTGCCGGTGTTGTCGTAGACGAACGTGTTCTCCGGGTCGCTGTGAATGCTGGCGAGTCGAGCGTCGATCGTTTCGCAGTAGTCGTCGGCCGCGTCGAAGCTCAGCTCGGTATCGCAGAACGCGAACACCTCGGCGCCGTCGTTCCACAGCACGTACTGGCAACCGCCGCACTCGGAGTTCTGCTCCGACCACTCGTCGACCGCCCCATCGCCGTCGTCGTCGACACCGTTGCACGTCTCCACGACGGGGTCGCCCGAGGTCGTGGGGTCTTCCCCGGTGCTCGTGGCGTCGTCGTCGTCATCCGTATCGACGGCGTCGTCGTCGTCGCCGTCATCGTCATCGTCGCCCGTGTCGACGGCGTCGTCGTCATCGTCATCGTCATCGTCATCGTCGCCCGATCCGCCGGCGGTCGAGGCTTCCGCACCGGTCAGGCCGGAGCTGTTGCCCATCCCCGCATCACCCGAAGATGGACCACTCGGTCCAGCCCCGCCCCCGTCCGAGGTGCTCGGCTCCGTATCCCCGACGTCACCGCCCATGCCCCCCGCCGAGCTGGCGCTGCTTCCGAAGACACACCCTGCCCACGACAGCATGAGCGGCACCATGAGCGCCGCGGTCATCCTCGCCTGCACGTCCAACACGATAGCGTGCGTCAGAGCGTCTTGAGGTACTCGATGACGGCCGCGCGCTCGGCGTCGTCGTAGTGGTCGCCGAAATCGTGCCCGGTGTTGAAGTGGCCGATCTTCGTCGTGTCGTACACGTGCTTCTGCACGTCCGCCGGCGCATCGTCCCAGGAAAAGGCCAGCTCCTCCCACGGCCAGCCCACCGCGCTCTCGTCGAAGTTGGTCGAGTCGTAGTCCACGCGCCGCCAATAGGTCGGGCGCCGCGTGCTATCGAGCACCAGGTCGAGCGTCGGTACCGAAGCGTTGTGGAAGAAGGGCGCCGTCGCCCAGATGCCATCCAGCGGCGGAGCCACGTATCCCGGGAACGGATCGTCCGGGGTCAGGCCGCCGATTTCGCCGTACCACGAGCTGTTGAACCAATCGACCATGCCCTGCTCGGGGGCGAACGCAGCGATGAGGGGATCGGTCCCCACGACATCGAGCGGGAGGAGCAGATTCGGGTACGACTCCGCCGCCGGGTCGTCCGCGTACGTGCCGTGGCAACCCGCGCAGTCGCGATTGAACAGCGCCTCGCCTTCGCTGGCAAGCGACGCGTCGATGGTCAAGGGGTACGCAGGCGCTTCGATCGACTGGAGGTACGCGTTGATGTTGTTGAAGTACGTCAGGATCGCTTCGGCCTCGTCCACCGTGTCGGTGCACAGCGAGGACGCAAACATCATCGTGGCGCGGTGATCCCCGCGCGCCATCCCGTTCCAAAACATCCCGTTCTTCTTCGCCACCCGCCACCACGGCGGGGTGTCGACCGGCACGACGATGTCGGGGACGACGATCTGAGGCTCGTCGAACCACTCGAGCGTGTCGGGATCGCGATGCGCCGCGAGCATGGCCGCGAGCTTGTCCGCCGGGTTGGTCCCGACCGTGTACATCTTCAGACCGTCGCCGAGGACCTGGTAGCGCTGGGCCATCTCCTCGAGCGCTTCCATGCCGGGAATGCCGAGCGTGGGGATCGGCAGATCCGCGAGCCCACCACCTGGGGTTTCGGTGTAGTCGGCATCTGCTTTGCCGAGGCCGACGATGAGCTCACCGTTGAACTCGCCGGCGTGGCACTCGAGGCAATTGAGCGAGACGATTTCCGCGCCATCGTCCCTGACGTGCACCGTCCAGTTGTAGGGGACCTCGGCGTTGCGTCCGGTGCGACCGGGCAGCGGATCGCCATCCGCAAACGAGCCGAGCGCACCTTGGGCGAGACCGAAGAGATCGAACGGAATGCCACACGTCACGTAGCCCTCGTTGAGCAAGGCCCAGTAACCGGCGTCGGGATCGCCGGGGACCTGCTCTGCGGGCGGGATCACATAGCCGTGATCCCAAGGACCGGACGGCTGAGCGTCGTCGTCATCGTCGCCGCCGGTGTCTTCGCCCGCGTCGTCGGTGCCTTCGTCGTCATCGTCATCGTCATCGTCGTCGTCGTCGTCCGCACCATCGGCGCCATCGTCTTCGTCCGCATCGCCACCGCTCGGCGATGCTTGGTCGACCCCGCAGCCGAGGCCCAAGACCAGCGCAGCGGCCCAAAGATCAATTCGCATGCGTCACCCCCAATCGCACCGGGTCGTATACCGCCCGATCTCGTGAGAGTGCAACGCGAACGGATGGGGTGACGCGACGGAGCGAGAACGCGCTCAGAACCGCAGTCGAAGGCCACCGCGGGAGGCGCTGACGTCGACTTTGCCTGAGCCCGCGCTCGCGCTGCCTCCACGCCGCAACAGCAGCAGGCCTACGCCGACCCCGAGGGCCACCGCACCACCGATCGCCAGACCCGCGCCGCCACCGAGTGTGTTGTAGCGGAACTCGCAGTCGCCATCGGCATCGATGTGCGGACCTTCGCAGTTGTTCTTGACCGGACGCTCGTTGAGCACGAACAACACGATGCCGCCGACGATCGCAGAAGCTCCGACGGCTGTGGCTGCGATGCCGACTCCACCGAGCACCTTGGGATTGGGACCACCGTCCGTCTCACCGGTCGACTCGGCCGCGGTCGGGGGCGATGGCGGAGGTGGAGGACCCGTGTCGGTCGGCGGTGGGGGTGGAGGTGCCGCTTCCGCAATCGGACCCACCGACTTGGCAACCATTTCCTGGAGCGCTTCCCCTGCTTCTTCGTACGTACAGATCTCGCAAGGCTCCGATTGCTCATCGACGACCGTGCCCGCGCCATCGGTCAATCGCGTGGTGATCGTGTAGTCGCTGCCCTTGACCGCGACCGTCGTCGACAAGATGTATCCGCGCGGGCCCGCGGCCTCGGCGGCACAGGTCTCGTTTGCGCATCCGTCGGGAGTCGAGACCGATTCCGCTCCTGCGTCGCTGATCCCGGCTTTGGACGCGGCATCGAACTTTTTGGCGACGGTCGTCGGCGCATCGCCTTCGACGGTTGTGGGAAGGACGACGACTTGGCTGGGGGCTGCGAGCTGCAATGCGGCAACGCCGATTGCGACCACGCCATGGACCAAAGGCGGCAGCATGGACCCTGAGGCTAACAGGGTCGTCGACAACTTTGGGGGTGTCCGACATCGCGGTGGCGCACCCACCTTGCGCGACGTACAGGGTGGGCAGCAGCCCCCAGTTTGTGGGACCGTAGAGGTCGTGGGTGCGCCGACGAGCGAGCGGCTGAGAGATCGCGCAGCGGAGGCTGGTGCGACGCCTCAAAAGCTCACCCCCGTGTGGCGGCATCCGCTGGCCGAGATGTTCGTGGGTGGCGAGCCCGGCTCGAGCCGCAAGCTCTTGCTCGCTTTCATCCGCGACGGAATCGGTTCATCCGAAGCGGGCAAGAAGTCGTGCCTCGCGACCTGCCACCTGCTTCGTAAGCAGCGCTCGGCGTTCATCTACCCGGTCGTCCAGGCGCGGCGCATCGCCGACGGACGGCTCGTGCTCGCCGGCGACATGATCAACGGCACGTCGCTCGATCACACGCTGCGTAAGGGGCCGCTCCGGCCAGGCCGCGCGATCCCGATCCTGCGGCAGGTGTGTCACGCACTGGACGTCGCGCACAGCATGGGCATGACCCATGGCGCTCTGACGACCGCGAGCGTGCTGCTCGAGCGGCGGGAGGGCAAAGACGACGCGGTGCGAATCACCGACTTCGGTCTCGCCGACGAGATTACGGCCGAGGGCATGGGCGATGAGCTCGTCGAGCTTCAGCCTTGGTCGCCCGAGCTGATCGACGACGACATGATCGAGCCGACGCGGGACGTCTACCTGCTCGGCGCGGTCGCGTACACGATGCTCGCGGGTCACCCGGTGTTCGAAGGCTCGCCGGACCTCATTCGCGAGGCGCACGCCTTGGGAACGCCCACCCCGCTCGAGGTGCCGGAGCCACTGCGCAAGGTCGTGGTGCGCTGCCTCGAAAAAGATCCGAGTCGGCGGTACGCGAGCATCCGCGAGGTCGAGCGTGCACTGCTCGCGGCGCAGACCGACATGCGAATCGAGACGCCGTGGGACACGCTGCACGGCGCCGGAGATTCGGGCACGTGGGGCGGCGCGGCAGCGTTGGACGATCCGATTCCCGACGCGGACCCGGGCGCCACCCAGATCCCCTCGGGGCCCTACGAGATCGTCGAAGACGGGCCGGGTGCCTCGGGCCCGCGCCGCCGTGATGGCGATCGGCCTCGCATCGGCGCGGCGGCGGCCCGCAAGATGACGCCGCGCAAGCGCCCCTCCGGTTCGAACCTCGCAACGACGAAGAAACGCGATCGCAAGTCAACGCTGATGGGAGCACCGTCCCCGGTCGCTCGCCGATCGGTTTCGTCGGGGGCCGGGCTTTCGCGTGGGTTGGCGGGCGCTGACTCGGGCCCGAGCGAAGATGCCCCGACCCTGCCACCGCCAGCGGCAGGACCGAGTTCCGCACCCGCCCTCCACGCGCCGAAACGACCCCCACCTCCGCCGATTCCATCTTCGGCGAAGAAGCCCGCACGGCTGCCCGCTCCGGGGTCTGCCAAGCCAGTCGCCGCCGGCGGTCCCGCGCCCGAAGGCAAGCTTCCTGCCCCCGCGGGTTGGGGGATGGACAACAAAGCGGAGCGACCGGGCCCGCCGCGTGCTCCCTCGGCGCGCAAGGCCAAGCTTCCCGTTCCCAAGGGGCTGGCCCCGTCGGGAGACGTGCCAGGCTACGGCGGCGTGCTGCCGCAGGCGGAGCTCGAGGACGACGCAAAGACCGAGATCCGCGAGCGGCCCTTCGAGCCGTTCTTGCCCAATCCGGAGGGAGCCGCGCCGTCGATCCAGCTCGATCGGCTCGGCAACACCCAGGTGGCCCGAGTCCCGGGCGCATCGGGGGACACCGTCGTGGGTCCGGAAGAAGCCGGCGGAACCGTCGTCGGCCCCGCTCCCACCGCGCCCGCAGCCACGGGCAACACATCGCCATCGCTGACCGTACCGACCGCGCCGCCGAGCTCGGCCCGCGGGAATACGGAAGTCTCCGCGCCGCCGGTTGCGTCGGACTCGCCAGCGCCCTCTCCGGCCGCCCCGCTCGTCGGCTTGGCGCTCGAGGGCTTCGACCCCGGCGAACCCTCGACCGCAATCGTGACTCCCGCCGCGGTGCAGCGACGCGACGCGCTCGAGCCTCTCGTCCCGGGCGTCACCAACCTGCTGGACGACCCCGACGAGGAAGAGGAGACGGACGCCATCGAGCAGGTTCGGCCTGCTGCTGCGATTGCGTCGGAGACTGAGTCGCGGCGTCGAGGACCTCCCGCATGGCTGTGGGGCATCGGTGGTGCCGCGGTGGCTGCGGTACTCGTCGGCTGGGTTGCGATCTCCGGCGACATGTCGTCTTCGCGGGAGATCGATCAACCCAAGGCCGCGGCTGCAGCTTCGCGGGACGAGTCGGACAAGACGAGCAAGGCGAACGTGGTCGCGGATGCGGGTGCGGATGCGGATGCGGATGCGGATGCGGATGCGGATGCGGATGAGCCCGCCCCTGCGGCCGAAGCGGACCAAGCCGCCCCGCCCGAGGCGGCCGGCGATGACAATGCACCCGTCGACGCCGAGCCGGCGGCGGACGAGCAAGCCGAAGGGGGACAAGCGGCAGCTGACGGCGCGCGGCCCGAGAGCGGGACGCCCGAGGCGGTCATCGCGGAGCCCGAGCCCGAGCCCGAGCCCGAGCCCGAGCCCGAACCCGAGCCCGAGCCCAAACCCGAGCCCGCGGTCGAAAAACCCAAGCCCAAACCCAAGCCCAAGCCCAAGCCGGCCGGACCTTCGCCGGCCCAGCGCGCGAAAGACCTCACCGCAGAGGGCAAGAAGGCGTTCGGCACGGGCAACTCGAGTCAGGCCAAGAAGCTTCTCATCGAAGCCCTCTCCCTGGACTCCAAGCGCCACGACGCGGCGGCGCTGCTCGGCAAGATTCACTTCAACGCGGGCAACTACAAAAATGCGGTGAAGTACTACCGCAAGGCGGTCCAGCGGGCGCCATCGAAGGCGGCGTACCGCATGTCGCTCGGTGACGCACTGTACAAGCAGGGCTCGTTCACCGAAGCCAAGCTTCAGTACGAAAAGGCGAGCAAGCTCGGCCACCCGAAGGCGGAGAGCCGGCTCGCCAAGGTCCGTAAGAAGACCGGCTGACGCCGGGCGACGTCGACCCTACTTGGGAATGTTCGGGAGCTTGGGGCCGGGGCCGCCGGGCTTTCCACCGGGACCGAACGGACCCTTGCCGGGATCGATGGGACCGACGTTCGGACCCTTGGGCCCCATGCCAGGCGGGAGCTTTGGACCCTCGACGGGAGCCTTGGGACCCGTCGGGCCGTTCGGACCCTTGCCGGGACCGGCGCCCGGACCCTTGCCGGGATCCTTGCCCGGACCTTTGCCACCCGGATCCTTGCCGGGGTTGGCACCGGGACCCTTGCCCGGCGTCTTTCCGGGGCCCTTGCCCGGACCCTTGCCGCTACCCGGCTTCCACGGCGTGTCGGGCTTCTTCGGATCCTTGTCCGGATCCTTGCCCCCGCCGCCGGGCTTGGTTGGGTCCTTGCCCGGACCTTTGCCGCTCCCGGGTTTGCCGGGGTTCTTGCCGCCTGGCTTGCCGCCCCCCGGCTTGCCCGGATCCTTGCCGCCACCGCCGGGCTTGCCACCGCCGGGCTTGCCACCGCCCGGCTTGCCGCCGCCCGCGGGCTTGCCCGGATCCTTGCCGCCGCCGCTGGGGTCCTTGCCGCCGCCACCCGGGTCCTTGCCGCCGCCACCGGGATCCTTGCCACCACCGCCGGGGTCCTTGCCGCCGCCGGGATCCTTGCCCATCACGAGGTCGTCACCGGTGGGGATCGAGGGACCGAACTGGCCTCCGGGCATACCGCCCGATCCGTTGCCACCACCGGGAAGCCCGCCGGGCATCTGCGGTCCCTTGGTTCCGCCGGGAGCTCCCGGTGCGCCGGGCAACGGTCCCTTGCCGTGGGGTGACCCCGGCATGTTGTGGTTGGAGCCGGGGAGGTTCGCACTGCCGACGCCGGGGCCGACCCCGGGCGTGGTCTGGCCCGGTCCGTTCGGAAGCGGGGTCGGGCTCTTGCCCGCCTTGCCCTTCTTGGACTTCTTGCCCTTCTTGGACTTCTTGCTCTTCTTGGCCTTCTTCTTCTTGCCCATCGTTGCCGCGGCCGCGTCGGTGCTGACGGTGGCCACCGAGATCGCGACGGCCGGCGCGGCAGTGAGGGCAACAACGGTGAGGAGTTTGCGAGTGAAGCGAGTCATGGGCAGTCTCTTCAGGGGACATCTCGGCAGTACCGGCCGGCACCGAGGTGTTCCCGTGGGTCTCCAATCGCCAGATAACGTTGTTTATGGCCGCAGAGACACGGCGAGCTAAGCTGACGTGCGCGTGACCGAGCCTGACGAATCGGCGTCCGAGAGCCAGGGCGCAGCGATCCGAAAGGACCTCGCGGATCTGCGTCGCGGTGCGCTCGTCAACACGCTCGGGTACGCGATCAAGATCGCGCAGCCGATCCTGCTCATCGTGGTCGTGTGGCTGTACTCCAAGGCGGAGTACGGAATCCTCGTCGCCGCGCAGGCCGTCCTCATGCTCGGCGCGCGGATCGGAATCCTCGGCCTCGACAAGGCGCTGCTGTGGTGGGTGCCGCAGCAGGACCCCGAGCGCGAGCGCCATGCGGTGCTGGGCGTGCTCGCGATCGTGACCGTGTCCACGTCGGTGGTTGCCGGTCTGCTCGTCGTCGCCGCTCCCGAATTGCTCGGGTGGTGGATCGAGTCGCAGGCTGTGCTCGAAGCGATCGGCTGGATGGCACCGACCATCATTCCGCTCGCGATCATGGAGGTGCTCGTTCACGCATCGCTCGGCAAGCGACGCATGGAGGCGCAGGTCCTCGTGCGCGAAGGCATCGTGCCGATCTCGCTGCTGCTCGGCGCCGTGCTCATGTACCTCATCGGTCTGCAGGAGGTTGGTCTCCCGCTCGCGTTCGGCTTTTCGTACGTCGCCGGGGCAGTCGGAGCCGCGGTGGTGTTCCGGCGCAACTTTCGAGGCTCGACGTGGCCGAGCCGCAAGCCCTTCGAGGTCCCGCCTCGACTGGTTCGCTACGGGCTTCCGATGTGGCTCGCCGAGCTGCTCAACTCTGCCCTGCAGCGGCTCGATGTCTACGCGCTCGCCGCCGTGGCCGACGAGACCACGCTCGGCATCTATGGAATCGTGGTGCAGATCGGAAACGTCGTCCGGATGATCCGGCGCTCGTTCGACCCGATCGTGCTCGCGATCGTTTCTGGTGTCTCGGGCAAGAAGACCCGCAACGCCATCGCTCGACTGTCCGCCGGCTTTTCGCACGCAACCGTGCTGGTGCTCGTCACCCAGCTGCCGATCTTCGCGTTCCTCGTCGCGTTCATGCCGTGGATCCTGATGCTCTACCCCGAGGGCTACGAAGCCGGGCAGACCGCAATTCTGATCTTGTGCGGCTTTTGGGCGGTGACGGGCGCACTGGGACTCGCCGGCCTGGTCGTCGCGGGCTATGGCCATAGCGGGCTGTCGCTGCTCAACACGATCCTCGCCTTTGTTCTGCTTTCGGGACTGCTCGCGGTCTTCGTCGAGCCGTACGGGATGGAAGGCGCCGCGCTGGCCGTCGGAATCACCTACACGCTGCAGTACGTCGTGATGGTCGTGCAGATGCGCTGGGTGACCGGTTCGTGGAACTACCGCGTCGAGGTCTTGTGGGCCGTCGCGGCGGGGCTGCTGGGCACCGGGGCGATGGCCGCGGCCTGGCTCGGCACCCTCGCCCTGCCCCCGCTCGCCAATCGCATCGTCGCGTTCGTGGTTTTCGGCGCGGTGTACGGGCTCGCAGTCCTGCGCATGTATCGGTCCGGTCTGCTGTCGTCGGCGCCGACGGACCCACCCAAAGCGAGCGCGGACCCATGAGCAAAGCGGCCCCGCCCGGGGGTTACGGCGCCCCCACGGGCAAGCGACCGAAGATCCCGCTCAAGGACGTGCTGGTGGTCGAGCGCGTTCCCTTTCGGTCGATCCGGTGGCGCTGGGAGGTCCTGTGGTACGCGGCGCTCAACGTCGCGGCGATGCTTCCACTGCAGTGGGTCGTGCCCTCCAACGACCCGGACGGTCTCCCGCTTCCTGCCATGGCCGGCATGTTCGCCGCCACGGCATTGCTCGCGTACCTCCAGCCGTGGGTCGGGGTGCTGTCGGTGCTCCGCGCGATGAGAATCTTCCAGATGGTGCTCCTGCCGCTCACCTTCGTCCTCGGTGTGCTGAGCATTCCGATCGCCGTACTCGAGCCGGGCCCCGATCCGGATGTTGTGCGCCTCATCGCCGCCTTCGGGGCGGCCGCTGCTGCGCTGATGTCGTTGTTCGGGCAGATCCGACTGTGGCGAACCACCGCCTGGACACTGCAGCTCGAGGCACAGAACCAATCGGCTCAGTGAGCGCGGAGCAGCCGTTCGAGCGGGCCGCGGCGTGAACCAACGCTGCCGCTCACGAGGACCTGGGCGACCGCCAGCGTCGCGGCGGCGAGGACCGCCTCCGTGGCGCCGAAGCGACC
>JGI12316J15310_10000157_pt1 | contig 13657 bp, 15 predicted proteins | sample MarCyaLeptolynsp_FD_15310 | JGI IMG/M metagenome (IMG submission 15310)
GCCTTCGTGCGCTTCATTCCGGGCGGCAGCTTCGAGCAGGTGACGCTCTATCTGGGGCTGCTGCATGCGCTTCGGGAGCTTGGCGTGACCGTGTGGAACGATGCGCGCGCCATCGAGCGCTGCGTGGATAAGTCCACCACCACTTTCTTCTTGCAACGGGCCGGGCTGCCGACGCCTGAGACCTTCGCGGGCGTGGACCGGGCCCGTGCCGAGGACCTTGCGGCGCGTTTTGCCGCGGAGGGGCGACGCCTGGTGCAGAAGCCGCTCTTCGGCGCGCAAGGCAAGGGGCTGCGGCTGGTGGAGACTGTGGCGGATCTTGCGCCGCCAGACGAGGTGAACGGCGCCTATTACTTGCAGGCGTTCGTGCCCCCTGCGCACGGCCTGCATCAGGACTGGCGGCTCTTTGTCTGCGCGGGTCGCGTCATTAGCGCTATGATCCGGCATGGACCGGACTGGATCACGAATATCAAGCAAGGGGCGCGGGCCAAGGCGGCGATCCCAAGCCAGGGCCTCGTCGATCTCGCCCTGCACGCGGCACAGTGCGTGGGCGCCGACTACGCGGGCGTCGACATCATCCAGGCGCCGGACGGCCAGTTCCTCGTGCTGGAGGTGAACTCGATGCCGGCGTGGAACGGACTGCAGCGGGTGACACGGTCTGGACTTTCCGACCAGATCGTCGATGCGTTTCTTGCCGCTTGCCTGCCCCCCGCCCTCAAGCAGAGCCAAGAGGAAGCGTGACGCCCGGCGTCCCGCCAGCTGACGTCTCCGCGCTTTTTCTCGACGCTTGCCTTGCCGAACTGGAGGCGCTGAAGCCCGGCAATGTGCACCGGTTCTCCGACGGGCATGGCATGCAGGTGGCCGATTTCGAGAAGAGCGCGGCCGCGGCGGCGCCCGCGATCGGCGACCCTCACCTCTCGCCGGGCCAGCGGATCGAGCAAGCGGTCGCTGTCACCAAGGAGGCGGTCGGCCAGAATACTAATTTGGGGATCATCCTTCTTGCCGCACCTTTGGCGCAGGCCGCACTCTCGACGGCACCCGGAGACTTGCGGGCTCGGCTCGGCGCGGTCTTGGAGCATCTGACCATCGAAGACGCCGAAGACGCCTACCGCGCCATCCGCAACGCGACGCCGGGCGGCTTAGGGGCGGCCCCGGAGCATGACGTGGCGCAGGCTCCAAGGGTGAACTTGCTTGAGGCCATGCGGGCAGCGGAGACGAAGGACCGGATCGCCTGGAACTACACCCACGGCTTCGTCGACATCTTCGACCTCGGGCTTAGATGGCTCGAGGGCGGACGCAGCCGCTGGGGACCGGTGCCTTGGGTGGCCACATACGTCTATCTGGGCTTCTTAGCCCACATCCCCGATACGCTGATCGAGCGCAAATTCGGCGGCGACACGGCCTGTGCGGTGCGCGACGAGGCGCGGCCCATCGAAGCGGGCCTGGCGCAGTGCGCAGCGCCCGGGGACATGGCGGGGCCGTTGCACGCCTTCGATGCATACTTGAAGGACCGCGGCCTGAATCCTGGGACTTCGGCCGATCTCACCGTGGCCACGCTCTTCGCGGCGGCGCTCCAGGAGCGGTAAATCGCCGCTTCCTATCGAGCGCAAGTGGCGGCAAATCTGGCAATATCGGCTTGCATCCTCGCCGACCCGCCTTATGTTCACCAGCGCGGAACTCTCACCGAGAGTTGCGGACGGAGGCGCGTAACCCAAGGCACTTTCGTCGGCTTGTCGCCGGGCTGTGGGCCGGCGGTGCCGTTTCGTTTTGTTGACCACGTCTCAGTATTAGGGAGGGGTTGGCTCATGGCCAAAATCACCGGTGTTTGCGTTGGCGAGTCTCTCGTCGGCGACGGTAACGAAGTTGCTCATATCGATCTTCTGATCGGCCCGCGCGGGAGCGCCGTCGAAACGGCTTTCTGCAACGCGCTGACCAACAACAAAGACGGTTTCACGACCCTGCTTGCGGTCGTCACGCCGAACCTGCTCTGCAAGCCGCCGACGATCCTTTACAACAAGGTCACCATCAAAGACGCCCGCCAGGCCGTTCAGATGTTCGGCCCTGCGCAGTACGCCGTGGCGAAGGCCGTGGCTGATTCCGTGGCCGAGGGCGTGATCCCTGCGAACGAGGCGGACGACCTTTATGTCTGCGTCGGCGTGTTCATCCACTGGGAAGCTGCGGACGACAAGAAGATCCAGGACTTCAACTATCAGGCCACCAAGGAAGCCATCGCCCGCGCCATCGCCGGCGAGCCGAAGGCCTCCGAAGTGACCGCCAAGAAGGACTCCGCCGCGCATCCTTTCGCCGCTGGCTGAAAAGGAGAAGCCCCAGATCGGGATAGTCCCGGCGAGGACAATGGGCCGGGCCCGATTCGGCGGTGGCTGAAGAAGCTTGGTTTTTGAGACTTAGGGCTTATCGCCCGTCACATCTGAGATCGCCGCTCTCCCATGAGGGCGGCGATTTCCTTTTGGCTCACGGCACCTGAGTGCAGCGCCGTCGCGGCAAGCGCTCCACGCGCACCGCGTGCCGCCAAGCCGGCGATGTCCTCAAGACCGGCGATCCCGCCGGCCACGTAGATGGCGCGAGCACCAGCCACCGCGAGCGTGTCCTCCAGGCGTGCATAATCGGGCCCCGTCTCGGTGCCCACACGCCCGAGATTCATCAAGATGACCCGCTCCGGCCACAACTCGGGGTCCTGCGCCAGCTCCTGAGGGCCGCGCAAGCCTTGCTCATCGAAATCAAGAGAAAGAACGAGATTGTTCCCGAAGCTGCCGCGCAATTCCTCCCAGGCCTCAAGGCTCGCGACCGTCTCGCTGCCGATCACCAGCGTGGCGCCAAGCGGCAGCCAGAAAGCGCAGTCGCTCACCTCCGAGAAGCCGGCATCGATCCACAAATCGGTCCCGGGCAGTGCATCGCTCAGATCCCGGGACATGTCGAAATTGCGCCCCCGGCCCAGGATGGCGTCGAGATCGGCGATATACAGCACCGGGGAGAAGGTAATGCCCAACAACGCCCGGGCGATGGCCGCCGCATCGTGGGGCGGCCCAAAGGGCGTGGCGATGGGTCGGTACTCGGCCCGCTTGCCCGCACGCGCGTACTTGCCCGCGCGCGCATGGACGACTAACCCATCCTTGAGGTCGAGCACGGGAATAATGGCGAAGTCTTGTGCGGGCGTGGCCGTAGTGAACTCCGACGGACGCGACATGGCGGTACGGGCCTCTCCTGTTTCTTCTATCACGACTTCGATCGGGGGCTGAATTGGGAACGTCATTGGGGTGGGATTTGGGCGGCGCCAACCTAAAGCTGGCTGAGGCCCAAGACGGCCGGATCACGTCGGTGGCGCAAATCCCCTGCCCCCGCTTGGCCGACCCCCAGAAGTTCAATCAAGCCCTGGACGAGGCTTTGAAGCTCTGCCCGACAGGAGCCAAGCACGCCGTCACCATGACAGGCGAACTCTCCGATGTGTTTCCCTCGCGCGCGGCCGGGGTCGCCTACCTCACCGGGCTCATGCTGAAGGCCACGGGGCGGGAGACGCGGTTCTATAGCCTTCGCGATGGTCTGATCACGGGAGATGCGGTGCGAAGCCGTTGGCAAGACGTCGCCTCGGCCAATTGGCATGCCAGCGCCGCGCTGATCGCCCAACACGAGGCCAACGGCCTCTTCGTCGACATCGGCACCACGACGACGGACCTGATTCCCCTGAAGGACGGGAAACCGAGCGCCATCGGCCGAACCGACGGGGAACGCATGACCGAGGGCGAACTGATCTATGCCGGCGTGGTGCGGACCCCCGTGATGGCCGTGGCGCAAGAGGCCCCCTTCAACGGGCGCCTTCAGGGCATTGCCGGCGAACGCTTCGCCACCATGGCGGACGTCTACCGCTTGACGGGCGAACTCCCTGAGGATGCCGACCCATATCCGGCGGTCGACGGGCAGGGAAAGAGCCAGGATGAGAGCGCGGTGCGGCTCGCCCGTATGCTCGGCCGGGAGGCGGATGACGCCCCGTTCATCGCTTGGACGGCGCTGGCGCTTTACCTGAGCCGGCGGCAGCTCGACCGGATCGAGGCGGATGCGCGCGCGCTCATCGAGCGCGACGCGCTTGCCGTCACTGCACCCGTCATCGGCGCCGGCTGCGGCCGGTTCCTGGCCGCGCGTCTGGCCCAACGCCTGGAGCGGCCTTACCGAGATTTCGCCGAGATCATCGACTGCGAAGACGATATGCGAGCAATGGCCGCGATCTGCGCGCCGGCCGTTGCCGTCGCCCTGCTTGTATCGGCTCCCAATTGAGCTTAAATGCGAGAGAAAGTTCGCGGCAAATATCGCCGCTTCTGGTCAATTTCCCTGCAATGCGTGAAGTCGAGCCGGCAAACGACAAGAGGATTCCGCACCTATCATGCCTACCGATACTGGCCTCCAGGACGAGCATGACGATATCGTCTACCCGTCTGCCATTCCCTTCGTCTTAGTTCATCTCGCCTGTTTCGGAGCCATCTGGTCGGGTGTCACCTGGCCGGCTGTCATCCTCTGCGTGAGCCTTTATTGGTTGCGCATTTTTGCCATCGGCGCCGGTTACCATCGATTGTTCTCGCACCGCGCCTATTCCACAAGCCGGGCCTTTCGCTTCATCCTGGCTGTGCTTGCCCAGAGCACTGCACAAAAAAGCGTGCTGTGGTGGGCGGCCAAGCACCGGCATCATCATCTGCATTCGGACACCGAACTCGACGTGCATTCGCCGCGGCACACAGGCTTCTTCTATAGCCATGTAGGTTGGATCTTCGCCCGGCGGCACGATGTGTTCGACGAGGAGTCGGTCGCCGATCTCATGCGCTATCCGGAGCTGCGGTGGCTGCACAAATATGAGTTGGTACCCGCAGCGGTCTTGGCCGGCCTCTGCTTCCTCATTGCCGGGTGGTCGGGCTTGTTCGTCGGCTTCTTCTGGAGCACGGTGCTCGTCTATCACGCCACCTTCTGCATCAATTCGCTCGCCCATGTGAGTGGCCGCAAGCGCTATGTCACCGGCGATGATTCCCGCAACAACTGGCTCTTGGCCCTCTTCACCATGGGTGAGGGTTGGCACAACAACCACCACGCCTTCCAGAGCAGCGTCCGCCAAGGCTTCCGCTGGTGGGAGATCGACCCCACGTTCTACATCCTCAAGGTTCTATCCTGGGTCGGCATCGTGTGGGATATGAGGTCGCCGCCCGAGCAGGTCTTGCGCAACGAACAGCGGCTCGGCGCCAGCGTCATCAACCGGGCGGCCGAACAGCTCGCGGCGCATTTCAACGCGGAGAGCATCGCGCAATCCATCACCACGGCCTTGCATGGGGCGGAGCTCGCCTCGCTGCGGGAGAAGCTCGCCCTGGCCCACGACCGCACGGCGGAAGTGCTGGCCACGGTGCATCTGCCCCACATGCCGAGCCGCGAGGAGCTTACGATCAAGGCGCAAGCCATGTTTGCCAAAACCAAATCTCTGGAAGAGATCGCCGACCGCGCCTACGAACTGCTGCTCGCTTCCGTGGCGCCCCGGCTGCTCGCCACCACCGAAGAACGCGTGTCCTGATCGAAAGCGGCAGCGCCGCAGTTTAGCGCGCTGCTTCGCCCGTCCTGTCCAGCGAGGACATGATGGGACAGCCCAAGGTGCGCCGCAGCGCCTCGACCAACTCTTCGGTGGTTTCCGTTGAGATGAACATGCCGCCCGTGCCTTCGGACAAGCAACGGGCGAATTGCCCATTGTTGGGCTCACTGGCGTGGCCGAGCATATAGCCGATGACATGCACGGTCACGTCATGGCCCTGATGTTTGAGCTGCCCGGCGAGCGAGCAGGGCTCGCCACGGCAGGTCTCCTCCCCGTCCGTGAGCAGCACGATCACCGCAGGCCGTTCACGAAAGGCCAGAGCCTCGGCGGCCGCGGTCACCGCGCCGGTGAGCGGCGTCTGGCCGTAGGGCTGAACACCGCGGACCTCCGACATAATGCGCGCGGCGGAATTCGGTCCCGGTGGGAGCCGCACGTCGACATTCTGGCAGGCTTGGCGCGGGCCCGGTCCAAACACGACCAGCCCGAGATTGCGCATGGGCGCGATGTCCGGAAGAACACGCGCCAGCGCGCGCTGCACTTTCTCGATCCGGCGCACAGTGTGATCGCCGAACCCCATCCCGGTCATCGAGCCGGAGGCATCGAAGACGATCATGGCGTCCTTGGCGCAATTGGGAGGCGCGAAGCCCGTTTGGCTTTCCGCGAGGGCCGGCTGAGCCAGAAAGAGGGCGGCACCAAGAGCGGGCGGGGCCGCCAGGCGCTGCACCCAAAAGACCAAAGAACGACAGCCGCGCTCGACGGTCATCGTGGCCTCCGTTGAGAAGTCCAGCCCTTGCAACTCTTGGCAAATGTGGAAGGCCGGTCAAGATCATTCCCGGTATCTTTGCCACGCCGGGCGCGATCAGACTTCCGTCACCGATCCGTGCCAAAATGCTCAAAGCTCGGCCCCACCCAAACCAGGAGCGTGACATGCGTCTTGTTCTCACCGCGACGGCGGTTCTCCTCGCAGGCGGCCTCCTGCTCGGCTTCGGCGCCGATGGCACACACGCCAGTCCGCTTCGGGGCGTGACATCCCTGTCGTCAGATATGACGGCCGTTCAATCGGTTGGCTGGCGCCGGCGCTATTGGCGCCGGTACGGCGTTTGGCCGACGGGCCCGCGCGATGCCATCGAGAACGAGATCGTGGCGGCGCCCGGAGAGCCCATCGTCATCAGCCCGGTGCGCCCGCGCAGTTGCGGCGAGTATCGTTATTGGAACGGTTTCGCCTGCGTGGACGCACGCTACAACGATCCGTATCTCGGGCCGAAATAGGCCTTCGGCGTGTGCCACCAGGGCAATGGCTAACCGGCCGCCGGTGCGTGCTTGTAGAAGTCCTCGATCTTCTCCACGAGAATGCGCCAAGCCTCGTGCTCACGTGGGCCCGCGGTCTTCTCCACGGCAATCTGCAAATACGCCAACTCTTGCTCGATCTTCTCGCGCGGCAGCATTTTCAAACGGCTTGCAAGGATCGCCGCTTCGATCACCGCGGCTTGGGCGCGATTGAACCCCTTGAAGGGACCATGCGTTGCCTGATGCACGATCCGGCAGTGAAAGCGCGGACGCAGCTCGTCCTCCTCCACGCTCTCCACGGCAAGCTCAAGATGGGCGAGCGCTCCGTCGAGCACCGCGCCGGGGACCTTGGCTGCGGCGCGCGTCGGCCAGTCCTTGTTGCCCGTTAGGCACCCGGCGAACACCAAGACATCGTCGGTGAAACTGGCGACGGCAAAAGGCGTGGTCCGCAGATTGTCGAGCGTGGTCGATGGGCGGAACGGCGCAATGATCCACCCCTCGCCGTCCTCGATCAGCCCGAGCGGGGCGATATGCACGGTTCCTTCGTCGTTCATCGTGGTGACGATGCACTCGCGGATCATCGGCATGGCGTCTCTTCGATCACTGTCATGGCCTCAAAACCTGTCATGGCTCCTCGCGCGTCTTTTTCATGGCAAGCGTGTGGCCCGCCGCTTTGAGACGGGTCATATCCTCGGCAGGCTTATCCGCCGCCACCCCCCAGTCGAGCCACTCGTCCTGGGCGTAGCGCTTGCCCAGCCGCCACGCCGTCTCGGCGCGGGCAAGCTCGGCGGCGAGATAAAACGCATGGGCGCTGTCGTCGCCAAGATCGAGCTTGTCATAGAGCTCGAAGATGTCCTGCGCCACGTGATGGCCGTCGCGGTTGTAGATGTGAACGCCGTCCTCTGCCACCTCGATGCGGAAGTTCTTATCCCGCACCGCCGCCGCGTTCTCCGCGACCTCCTCCGGCGTCAGGGGAAACGGCCGCTTGGCGTGCAGACACAACAGGTCATCCGTGTAGCCTTTCGGCAGCTCGCCGTCGGCGCGTGAGGCGAACATCAAGCGCCTCGCGGCATCGTGCTCCTCGTAGGTGCGGCGCGTATGGGGACTCACCTGCACCACGAGGACGTTCTTGATGTTCAGCTCGGCGGCGATGCCGATGAGCATCGCCGTGGTGCCGGTGGTGTCCGCGTCAGTCAGTTCGGTGAGATTGCCGGTGCCGAGCAGGATTTCCACGTCGGGCCGTTTTCGCCGCAGTTCGGCGTAGCGTTCCAACGAGGTCATGAACCCGAAATTGATCGGATCGAGCACGGGGTCGGCCAGATAGGGCAAGCCCTTCTCGTCCAGGACCGCCATGGACCGGTAGAGCGAGTCCATGTCGCCATGGTCCTTGGGGATCAGCACCGGGACCGAACTCACCTGATCGGCGATGTGCAGCCGGGACTCATCGAGGCTGAGGAGATAATCGGCGCCCGCCTTGCCGCCCCGCAGCAGCTCGTCGGGGTCGGCGGAGTCGACGCTCACCTTGTAGCCGTAGGTCTTGAGGGCCTGAACCGCATCCTCAAGATGGGGAAACGGCGTATCCGGCAAGCAGCCGAGGTCAATCACGTCGGCGCCCTTGTGGGAGTAGTCCTCCGCGCGCGCCAGAATGTCCTCGACCGACATCGTGGAGGCATCGACGATCTCGGCGAAGATCCGGATATCGTATTTCGACATGTCGGAGGCCTTGCGCGCGCGCCCGAAGAAGACGGGGATGTCCTTGACCTCGTCGGGCCCGCGCACCACCGGAATTCCATAGTGATCGCTCAGCCGCTCAAGGTCGGCGCGGCAGCGGCCCGGCAGCATGATCTTGTCCGCCGCGCCTGCGTCCGGCAGGCGCCGCAAGAGGATCTCCTCGGTCATCAGCGCGGCGACCTTCACGCCGATATCGACGACGCTCCACTCGAAGTCGGGGGTCATGCCCGAGAGCACAGCCTCGAGGCGAGGCTTCGCCAGTCGTCCGGTGATGAACAGGATCTTCTCGGTCATCGCTTGGCGTCAGCCTATTGGATCGGTAGCCCGGCGGGCGTGGCAGGGTGGGCCAGCGTCTGGCGAAACGCGGACTGATCGCCCTGGCCAAACATCACAGTCCGAACGCGCGTCGCCGCGATCATGGCGGGAAAGGCCTCATCCACGATGCCCTCGCGGGACAGGGCCTGCGCGGTTCGCGGGGCGTGCGAGGCCGCAACGGACCCGACGGACTTGATGAGATAGCAAGCCTCTGCGCCGAACCGGCCCGCCAGCCAAAGCGCCAAGCTGTCGGAGGTCAGCCGCCAAGTCGCCTCCAGATCGGTCCGTCCAGCGATGAGCCCATGAGGCGCCCACACGGCGACGCGCCCACGCGCTAGGATATCGCGCAACTCCGCCTCGGTCGTGCCAACGTCGAAACCGGGGCGCATGCCGGCGACGGCCCAGGCGAGCTGGTCCATGGCGAGCAGCGCCATGCGGTGGGCCGCACCGTCGCCGAAGCCAAGATTGCGTTGGCAGGTCCGCACCTCGTCCGCCAGAGCCCCGCCCCCCGGCACCACGATCAGCGGAGATTCCACGTCGGCGATGGCGTCGAGCCAAGCGTTGAGCTGGCTTGAGCGCACGACGCTGCCGCCGAGCTTGACCACGGCGATGGAGCCGTGCGCGCTTGGCGTGAGCTGGGCTTCCTGCGGCGCAGCCGCTTCCATGTCACGCCTCTCGTTTGCTGCGGACGACTTCGACCCCGACGGCGCCGGGGTCCTTGTCGAGCTTCTCGACGCTGACGGTGACGCGCGCGGCGCGCGGATGGGCCAGACAGTGTTGGGCAACGTCCTCCGCCAGCGTCTCCACCAGATTGATGTGGCCGCGGGCGATGATCGCCTTGATACCGTCGGTGACGTAGTCGTAGTTCAACGTCCGCTCGATGTCGTCCTGGAGCGCTTCATCGCTCTGCGTCACATCGATGTCGACGGAGAACCGCACGCGCTGGGTGACGCCCCGCTCGTTGTGGTGCACGCCTATTTCGACATCAAGCACATAGTCGTGCACAAAGATGCGGTCGAGCGGCTCGCCCGTCTGCAACGTCGTTGTCACGCGTCCCAATCGTTGTTCCATGGTCCGGTCCTTGACGGCGCCCCGTCTTCGAAAACGCAAAAGCTCTAGCACACCGCGGAGGCGTGGGGCTCGCCGAAACCGTGCTCAGGAGCAGAACGGGGACCGGGGATCAAAGCACGGATCCGGCGGCAGGCGGTCGGATCGAGGCCCGCATGGCGCTTGCCGTTGCGGCAGAGCGCGCCGCGAAATCCGATGACGTCGGGTGAAAGCGCCAGAAGCGGGGCCACATGCCGGGCCTGCAAGGACCCGGCGACGCCCGCCATCAACCCGGCGCGCTGCGCAGCGTTCACGAAGCGGGCAATCGCCGCAAGAGACATGTGATCGGGAAGCGCGCCTGCTCCCTTTGTGCTGGTATCGAGCATGATGCCCCTGGCGCCCGCAGCCTCCGCCGCCATCACCGGATCGATGTCTGCCATGGCATCGGCGAAGAAAACCAAGATCAGCCCCGCGGGCAGGCTCAGCGCCGCCAAAGCGGCGAAGCAACCTTGTGGGTCACCGCCCCGCGGCACGCCGAGCTTCACGTCGGCGACGCCGCAGCCGGCCATGGCCGCAACTGCCTCGCACACCACGGGCGGCTCCATGGGGAGATCGCCCACGGTCGCGCTGACCGGCAACAGGCCGTCAATGTCGGCAACACAGGATCGCGCGATGTCCAGCGCGACGGCGCCGAGCGCCCCTTGGCCGGGGTCCTTGAGGTCGATGATGTCGGCGCCAGCGGCCAGCGCGTGCGCCGCCTCATCGGCATCCCGCACGCTGGCGAGAAAACGGGTCATGGTCACGTCAGGCGCTCTGAAGCCGGCATCAGCGGAACAGCCAGTCGAAGGTTCCACCGCCGCCGCCACGGCGATTGCCGCGCGGCCGGCGGCGCGTCTTCTTCCGCGACGATTGATTGTTGCCCCAGAAGCCATCGCGGCGGCGCTGCGCCACGGGGGCCGAGCGCCGTTGCTTGCGTAGAGCGATTTCGTTGGAGTGACCGTCGGGATCGGTAACGACTACCGAGACCGCTTGCCAGGTCCAGGTCGCCGGCTTCTCGCCCCAGCGCTCCGGCTCGATGGAGACAACTCTGTTGGCGCGGGTGTCGACAATAGCCACGTATTCGAGTTCGCCCTCCCCGCTCACGCTGCCTGCGTAGTAACGCAACAGCCCGATGCCACGCAGCGCGCCGCGCAGCAGTGTCCATTCCAGGATTCTCGGCTGACCGGCCCCGAACATCTCAAGCTCGGCCCGAAGCGCGCGGTAGTCCGGGTTGCTGGCGATGTAACGGCCCGGCGAGGCTTGGGTGATCACCCAACCGCCGACGGGCTCCGACAGGGGTGCGCCAACCACGACGGGCACCTCTTGCTGCAGACGGATGAGCGCCTCGCGGCTCTCTGGCTGGAAGGGGTCCTTGGTCAGGGCATTCTGATAGTCGTAGATGGCGTCGGTCACGCGCTCCTGAGCTTCGTAGATGTTCCCGCGAATGCGCAAGGCGAGTGGATCACCGAGGCTGCGCGTAAGCGCTTCGTTCACGTCGTACAAGGCGCTGCTCAAATCCTCTTGCCGGAGCTTGGACTCCGCCCGCATGGCATAAGCCTTCGCATTCTTCGGGTCGATCTGGATGGCGCGCGTGTAATCGCCGATGGCGTCGTCATGGCGGCGATTGTTGGCGAACAAGACGCCGCGCTCAACATAGGCCTCGACGATATTGGGATCGAGTTCCAGCACTACATTGAAGTCCGCCAGCGCCTCGCGAAACTTGTTCCGCTGGGCATAGGATTTGGCGCGCAACAGGATCAGCTGGGGCTGAGGCGGCTCGGGCTTGAGCTCCATCGCCTGGCTCGCATCAGCTGCAGCCGCGGCGTAGTTGCCGATGGCGAAATTGGCCTTGGCGCGGTTGCTGTAGGCGGCCGGATATTTCGGGTTGAGACTGATGGCGCGGGTCAAGTCGCGCACGGCGGCATGATAGCGCGTAAGCTCGGCTTGGGAGCGGCCGCGCCCGTTGAAGGGAATCGCGTTTTGCGGCATCAGCCGCGCGGCTTGGCGGAAAGATTGGAACGCTTGGTCGTGCTTTTGGAGCGCGGCGTAAGCGTTGCCGCGATTGTTGTAGGCCGGGCCATAGGTCGACCGCAGCGCAATGGCCCGGTCGAAGTCTTTCAGCGCTTCTTCCGGATGCCCCAGGTCCATCAGGGCGTTGCCACGGTTGTTGTAGACTGTGGGGTTATCCGGCGCGAGTGCGATGGACTGGTTGAAGTCGTCGATGGCGCCCCTGGTCTCCTGCATCCGCCATTTGGCGATGCCGCGGTCGCTGTAGATGCTGGCCTGGACGAACTTGGAGACGTCGGGTGTGGCCAGGGCTTCGTCGTAGAGGGCCACCGCCCTGTCGAATTGTCCGCGGATCATCGCCGCGGCGCCCTCCCGGGCCCGCAACAGCACCTGGTCCTCGGCGAGCGCCGGCGGAGCGACGGCGACGACGGCCAGGGCCGCCGCGAGACTCAAGCAGATCTTCGCGCGAATCGGTGCCATGCCGGGCATCAACGCCTTTCCCCAAACACGTCGTCCCTCCATGTCCTCCATAAGCGCGGAGTGTGTCAACAAAGGGCCCCCGGGAGGTCATGCCCGGGTGCGGGCCAGTTCCTGTAACACCTGGGGGAGCATATCCGGTAAATCCTCGGCGATGAGGCCGGGGCCGAAGAGCCTTGCGGCCTCGCCATGGAGCCATACCCCGGCGCACGCTCCTTGGAATCCGGTCATTCCTTGGGCCAGGAGCCCCAAGATCATGCCGCCCAGGACATCGCCGGAGCCCGCGGTCGCAAGCCAAGCCGTGCCAGAAGCATCGATCGCCGCCTCGCCGTCGGGACTCGCAATCACCGTATCGGCCCCTTTGAGCACCACCGTGGCGCCCGACCGGTCGGCTGCCACCCGGGTCCTATCGACCTTGGAGGCGCCGGGTACATCGCCGAACAAGCGCACGAACTCGCCCTCATGGGGCGTCATCACCACCGGCGTCTCACGCTCCTTGATGGCCGCAAACAGGGTCTCGCGGTCCTCGGCGAAGGAGGTCAACGCGTCGGCGTCGAGCACGACCCGCGGTGGTGCTTTCAGCGCCGCCAGAACCATGGCTTTTGTCTCATCGCCGACACCATGGCCCGGTCCGATCAGAAACGCATTCTTGCGGTGATCGGCCAACACCTCGGTGAGCTCTGGTGCGCCGTTCACCTCGCGTACCATCACGGCGGTGAGCTGCGAGGCGTTGACCTCAAGTGCATCCCGGGACGAAACGACGGTGACGAGCCCTGCGCCTGCGCGCAAGGCACCGCGCGCAGCGAGCCGTGCCGCGCCCGTGCTGTACATGGGCCCGGAGGCGACGACGGCATGTCCCCGTAGATATTTGTGTCCCTCAACGGTGGGCCAGGGATAGGCAGAGAGCCAGAGCCCCGGCACGTTGGCGAATGTCTTCGGCTCGATCTCGCTCAAGACCGAGGCGCGGATGCCGATAGCGACCAGGCGCGTCGTCCCGCAGTGAAGCCGGCCCGGCATGAGCAAGTGCCCCGGCTTCAGGCGAAAGAACGTCACGGTGGCGAGCGCGCGTATGGCCACGCCACGTATCTCACCTGTGGTGCCGTCGATCCCGCTTGGCACGTCGATCGCGACGACGGGGACGCCACTCTCATTCGTCGTCTCAATCAGCTCGGCGAGCCTTCC
>JGI12316J15310_10000125_pt8 | contig 13643 bp, 10 predicted proteins | sample MarCyaLeptolynsp_FD_15310 | JGI IMG/M metagenome (IMG submission 15310)
CTCGGTCATCAGAACGGAAACCAAAACACCGCGATCTGGGACCCCGATTTCTACAAGCAAGTGACCAAGGCTCAGATCTCCGAACTCCTGACACATGTCTGCGAAGAAATGCATGCCGATCTGCTCCTGCTGCACAACGTTCCCGAGGACTGGAACGGGCGCGAGCATCCGTTTGTTCTTGATGGGGCCACACCCAGCCCGAGCCCGATCTTTGCGCGCCCTCTTTCCGATGATTTCGATGCCCTCTTTCGCGAGACGCACAGCAAATCCTCCCGCAAGAACCTGTTGCGCAAGCAACGGCATCTGCAATCAGTCGACGGTTACCGGGTGATCAGGGCGGAGACAGAAGCAGACCTTCGCAATGGATATGAAGCCTTTCTCGAGCAGCGGGAAAAACGCGCACAGGAGGCAGGTATTCCGAATGTCTTTTCAGACAGCCCCGCCCGGGAATTCCTGGAACGGCTTCTTGGATTGAAAGACGGGGGGGACGCGCGCGTCCTGGACCTCTGGTTCCTGGAGGCGGACGGCAAGATCCGGGCGACCTATCTGTGTGCAAATGGCGGCGGTACGATCCACGCGTATAGCAACAGCGTCGCACATGACGCGTTGCTGCCCAACAGCCCCGGTCTGGTTCTAATCAAGGAAATCATCGAACACGCGTGTTCGGACCCGCAGACGATGGAACTCGACCTCGGGCTGGGCGAGGAACGATACAAAACCTCCTGGGCAGAACCGGTTCCGCTCAGGGACAGCCGTCTTGCTGTTTCCCTGAAAGGCAACATAAAGAAGACGCTGGAAGCTCTTCGGCTGCAAGCAAAATCCGCTGTGCGAAACTCGGACGTCCTCTGGCCGCTGGTGCGCCAGATGCGTCGCTGGAAATCGACCTCGGGCGGATCGTGAATTCTCAATCCTCTCCCGCTCGTCTTCCTTGACTTGACGAGGTCAAGCAGCTCGGCGGCCCGGGCGCGCTCATCATCAAAATCAGACTTTGCACTTAAGAGAACGCGCCAGCGCGGACGATGCGCAGACCGGTTCTTTAGCGTTTATGCCGCGTGCCCGTCACCGTTCCGGCGGGGGTCCGGGGTCATGTCGCCGGCAATCAGGACTTCCACCCTCGCCCCGGTATTGTGCGCCAGAAGGTTGGCGGCACTTTGCAACTCGTGACCATGGTCAGGAGCGCTCGCGGCAATGAAGACCCTGTCGGCAAAGCTCAGCATCCGCGCGCTTGCAAGCGACCCGTCGATCGCACCAAGGTCAACGACGACGACTTCATAAGTGGACTTGATCGCATCGAGCGCGAGCCTGAAGCGATCAGACCTGACCATGTCGTCGGTGATGGCAAAGCGGCCGGACTCGATAATATGTGCCTTCGAGACAGCGTCCCGATAAACCACCTTGGCAAATGGCATGCGGCCGGACACCACATCCGAGAACCCTTCCGCAGCCCGGTTGTCCGCCTGATCAGGGAAGACTTCGACGACGAGCGAGGATGCCCCGTTCCCGGCGGCCTTGCGCACAAGATCGAAGGCCAGGTCATGCGACAGGCTCTCGTCGTCGACACTCAAAACGACAATACGGCCAGTCACCTCAATATCCTTGGAGAACGAGGCCTTGGGCTGCTGCTTCCAGGGAATGCCGGGTGTCTTGTCAGCCAGCGGTTCCAAAGCGGTTTTCTTGTCGATCGCTGGTTTCGATTCGTCTTTTGGCGGAGTTTCATCTTCACCGTCGCGCAGATTGTCCAACCAGTCCGGAGAGACATCCTGATCGTAGTCGCTCCTGGCATCGACGGGTTCGCCCTTGTGGCGGGTACGCGCGTGGCGCGGCGATACGGGAATATCAGCAAGATCCACGACGCTGTCTGATCCTGCCGCTTGTTCACGCGGCTCCCCGCGCCGCACGTCGGGTGAAAGGTCATAGCTGGCCGAGGACACGCCATATCCGGGCGACCACCCCAAAGGATCACGCGCAGACAGGTTCGCGCTCATGAACTGCCCGCTTGATGCAGGATCCACGGAAGGCGCGCGCCGGTCAGACTGAGCGCCCAATTGCGGCGCCGTCGAGGCAACAGCAGGGTTGACCCTGTACAGCGCGTTGCCCGAAAGAAAGGCACGCATCAGCACAAGCGCACAGCCAAGTATGAAAGTCACCAGCGCGGCGATGATCGTGCTTGGAATGATCTTTGGAGCGTAAGGTTCCACGGGTACGCTTGCGCGCGAAATGATGCGGGCGTCTGCAGGAAGCACCTGTGCACGAAGCCGGGAATCCGCCTCCTGGAAGCTGAGCATCAGCTGATCGAGCTGGGCAGCCTTTGCATTTGCTTCCCGCTCCAGCTCGCTGAGCCTTGCCTGATCGGCATTGGTCCTTGCCGCCGCCGTCTTCAATTCCTCAAGACGTGCTTCCAGCGCAAGCGCTTGCTGATTGGCGACCTTCGCGTCGTTTTCCAGACCCTGCAAGATCTTGCCGGCTTCCGATCGAATCTGCCGGTCGTAGTCGGCAAGTTGCGATTCCAGCGACCGAAGCTGCGGATGGTTCGGTAAAAGTGTGATCGACAGTTCCGCGATGTTCGACTGAATCTCGACCTGGCGCTCTCTCAATCTCTGGATCAGAGTGGAATTGAGCACATCGCTTGCCGTCTCAAGCGACCCGCCGGAATTGAGCAAATCCCTGAGCAGGTCAGCTTTCGCCTGCGCTTCTGCCTTTGCCGCCTGTGCAGCGGAGTAGTCACTGCTGGTTTCGGCCAGCTGCTGCTGGCTCAATGGAATGTTGTCGGCCCCGATCAGAAGATCCGCCCGTGCCCTGAAATCCGCGACAGCCTGGCGCGCCGCCTGAACCTCCTTGCGCAATTCAATGATCTGCGGCTCAAGTGCAGCCGACGCCAGTTCCGTCGTCTCCCGCTTGGCACTCGATTGCAAGGAAAGGTATTCATCCACGATGGTGTTGGCGACCTTTGCGGCAAGAACGGGATTCTCGGCGGAATAGTCAACAGCGATAACCCTCGATCCTTCGAGCTGATAAATGTCGAGGTTCTCGTAGAAATGCTTGAGGACCCTCTCCTCCGCGCTGTTGCCCGTCGTGTCGCTTTTCAAACCGATCGCGGTCAGCAGATCACCGATCAAAGAGCCGTCACCCCTGGCATCAAATTCGGGAATTGCGGCCAGGTTCAATTTGGTTGCCACTCTGCGGGCAAGATCCGCAGACATGAGCAGTTGCACCTGGCTGGCGACCCCTTCCGCATCCAGAAGTGCCCTCTCCTCTTCGACGCCACGCGATGCTCCGGGGAATTTGTTGTCAGTGCTTTCGATCAGAACCCTTGCTTCGCTTTTGTATTTAGGTGCGACAAACTGCAAACCGACAAAGACGGCAGCGGCAACAAAAAGCGTCAGCGGCAAAAGCCAGCCCAAAGCGCGGCCGATCGCACGCAGCAATCCGCCAAGATCCAGCGCCAAGTCGTCATCGGGATGTGTCTGCCGATCAGCATTCATTGGGTTTTGTCTCCACATTCCGGCAAACTATCGCGAATTAGGGTAAGCGATCGGTTAAGCTTTCTGCAATTGCACCTTCGCTGGCGTTAATCATTGCGTCGGCCTCGGTTGTTTTTACAAGTCACGTCAAAAACCCTCTTCACGCTCAATTAACCATAACACGCGATGCTGTCCGGGAAATGTAGGAGAGTCGCTGATGCGAACGAGAGCGCTTGTTGTTCTGGCCTTGTGCCTGGGCCTTGCCGCGTGCAGTGGATACAGACAGCCGCCAACGGCGTTTCATGAAACGCTGACACAGCCCTATCGCCTGGATTCCAGCGACAGGCTGCGCATCATCGTGTTTGGACAAGACGACCTTTCAAACACTTATGTTGTTGATCAAGCAGGATATATTTCCTTTCCACTTGTTGGCAGCGTTGCAGCCAGAGGAAAAACCCAGCAAGGTTTGGCATCCGAGATTGCCGCCAAATTGCGGCAAGGATACATCCGCAATCCGGACGTTTCCGTGGAAGTCGACACATACCGCCCGATCTTCGTCATGGGAGAGGTGCAAGATGCAGGCCAGTACAACTATGTCGCTGGCATGACCGTGCAGAACGCGATCGCAACGGCAGGCGGTTTCAGTTCGCGAGCACAGCAAACCAATGTCGATATCACCCGCCAGATTAATGGTGAAATTCTAAACGGCCGTGTTCCCATTTCGGACCCTATCCGTCCTGGAGACACGATTTACGTTCGGGAACGCTATTTCTAAAGCTCCCCAACATTAACTGTGGACTCACCTCCGTTTGATACGGTGCAGCCTCAATACCTCACGGGTTCAAAAAGAAACCTGGGGGTAAGAACAGGGAAACTGCACCATGACAACGACCCCAATGCGGATCGTGCATTGTGTCCGTTCGCCTATTGGCGGGATTTTCCGTCACATACGCGATTTGGCGACCGCGCAGTCGGAAGCCGGGCATGATGTCGGCGTAATTTGTGACAGCAGTACGGGCAGCGTATTCGACAACAAGCTGATGGACGAGATCAGGCCACGGCTCTCGCTCGGCTTGGCGCGCTTTCCAATGCAGCGGCAGCTCACTTTTCAGGATATGTCAGCGGCATTGGCGCTCTACCGCCATGTGCGCGACCTTCGTCCGGACATCCTGCACGGGCACGGCGCGAAAGGCGGAGCCTACGCCCGGCTGATCGGAACGGTACTCCGGATGCGCGGGAACAAGGTTGCCCGCGTCTACTGTCCGCATGGCGGCAGCCTGCACTACGACCCGAACCGGTTCGAAGGCCGCGTCTATCACACGCTTGAAGGCCTCCTTGGCCGCCTGACCGACGGGATCGTGTTCGTATCGGATTACGAGGCCGCAGCCTATGAGAGCAAGGTCGGCCTGCCGAAAGCCAGGACGCGGATGGTCTATAACGGCCTGACGCCGGCCGAGTTCACACCTGTTCAAGCGGGTGAAGATGCAGGGGACTTCCTCTATATCGGAATGTTGCGTGACCTCAAGGGACCGGATCTCTTCATCGAGGCGCTTTACAACATCCGCCTGAAAACCGGCACAGCGCCCCGCGCCCACATTGTTGGAGAAGGGCCGGACGAGGAACGCTATCGAAATCTGGTGTCGTCACTCGGGCTGGAAAAGTCGATCACGTTTCACGGTGCCCTGTCTGCGCCCGAGGCATTCAGATTGGCGCACACTGTCGTGGTGCCTTCGCGCGCGGAGGCGATGCCGTACATCATCCTGGAAGCCGTTGCCGCGCAACGTCCCCTGATCGCAACACGCGTCGGCGGGATCCCGGAGGTTTTCGGAAAGTATGCCGACCGCCTAATTGAACCAGGCCATATCGGCAAGCTCACTCTTGCGATGGAAAACGCGCTGTCGGAACCGGAACGCATGTCCGCCGACGCCAAGGAACTGCGCAGCTGTCTCGCCGAGACATTTTCAGTTGAGCTCATGAGCGACCGGATCACGACGCTTTATCAGGAACTCAAAGGGCTCAAGCCGCAAGAGGTTTCCGTTTCCGGCGCAAAGGAAACTGTCACGGCACGCGCACGGCCTCAATCCGTCTATGCCAGATCGAGCAACAGATAATGAGTAATCCAGCCCTTAAGCCCTCCGAGGTTGTCCGCCAGGAAACGGAAGTTAATTCCGGTATCGACCTGCGGCAAAATCTGGAAAGGCAGTTCAGGCACAGTGTCAATGACGCCATTGGGCCGCAGAACTTTCACACCTTGCCCACCGCTGAAAACGGCCTTTCCGTTGCAGCGTTGCAGCTTGCACAAAGTCTCGGCGGGAAAGGGGTTTCCGTTCCTGTCCTGACTGGTCTCGTTCGCCTGACCGACGTCCTGTTGATCCTTCTCGGTGCGGGCGTGGCGGCTGTCACCGGCGGCGGAGCGCTCGAGGCCGGCTGGTCCGCCCTCTTTGCAACATTTGCCGCGGTCCTGTTCACACTCGCCTTTTTCCAGGCTGCCGACGTTTATCAGGTCTCGGTGATGCGGCAGGGACTTTCGCAGCTTGGACGCGTTGCGGCCGGGTGGACACTGGTCTTTGCCATGTTCGCCGTGCTGCGCTCAACCACCGGCATAGGCTCCGGACTGCCTGATCCTTGGATCGGTGCCTGGTTTGCCCTCGGTCTGACCGGACTGTGCCTGTCGCGCTTTATCGTTTATTCACTCGTGCGTCACTGGATGGCCCGCGGCCGGCTTGAACGGCGCGCCATTATCGTTGGCGGCGGCACTGCGGCGGCGGAACTGATCCATGAGATCGAAGCCCAGCCCGACAACGATATCCGTATCTGCGGTATTTTCGATGACCGGGCCAATGACCGGTCACCTCCAATTGTCGCCGGATATCCGAAGCTCGGAAACATCAGCGACCTTGTGGAGTTTGCCCGCCTGGCTCGGATCGACATGCTGATCGTGTGCATCCCCTTGCGCGCTGAAAAACGAGTGCTGCAGCTTCTGAAAAAGCTCTGGATCCTGCCCGTCGATATCCGGTTGTCGGCGCATACTGACAAGGTCCACTTCCGCAACCGGGGCACCTCGTTCATTGGCACGGTTCCCTTCGTGGACGTCGTTGAAAAACCGATTGCGAACTGGGACATGGTCGGCAAGCGCGTCTTCGATCTCGTCTTCGCTTCGATGGCGATCGTGGCGCTTTTTCCGCTCATGATCACGGCGGCCGTCGCCATCCGTCTCGACAGCAAGGGGCCGGTCCTGTTCCGGCAGAAACGCTATGGTTTCAACAACGAGATCATCGAGGTTCTGAAATTCCGGTCCATGTACACCGAGTTGTCCGATCCCGATGCAAAGCAGGTCGTGACCAAGGGAGATCCGCGCGTCACCCGGGTTGGCCGTTTTATCCGCAAGACATCGATCGACGAACTGCCGCAGCTCTTCAACGTTCTGGCCGGCACGCTGTCACTTGTCGGCCCCAGACCGCACGCCGTCAACGCGCACACCGACAACACCACCTGGGACGACGTTGTCGACGGATATTTTGCCCGCCACAAGGTCAAGCCGGGCGTGACCGGCTGGGCGCAAATCAACGGGTGGCGCGGCGAAGTCGACACGCCGGAAAAAATCGAGAAGCGCGTCGAGTGCGATGTCTACTACATCGAGAACTGGTCGATCCTGTTTGATCTGAAAATCCTCCTGCTGACACCATTCCGGCTGCTCAACACGGAGAATGCGTATTGAGCGCAACCGCCGGATATCCGGGCGCATGCGCACCTCATGCGCCAATTGGCCTGCCTGTCAAAAGCGTCGGTAACGGCGCGCTTTGGCTTGCAGCGTTCCTGTCCGGTTTCGTCATCGAAGAACCTGCGCCCTACGAACTCTACATGGCGCTGCTGACCGTGGTTTGGCTCGCATGCGGGCTGAAACTGCGCCGCGAGTTCGGCCCCCTGATCATCTGCCTGATGCTCTACATCACAGGCGGTATAGCCTCGATCCCGCTCGCAAAAGACTTCGGCGATGCGTCGATGTATATGGCCGTTTCCGGCTTTCTGGCGATCACTGCCATCTTCTATGCTGCCATTCTGGCCGAGAAACCGGAACGGTTCCGCATTATTCAGAACGGTTACACAATCAGCGCCGTGCTGGTGGCCTCGGTCGGGATCGCCGGCTATTTTCATTTGTTCCCGGGCGCAGAATATTTCACGCTTTACGATCGGGCGCGCGGCACCTTCAAGGATCCAAACGTTTTCGGACCGTTTCTCGTCCTACCGACACTCCTGATCATTCAAAAACTCCTGCGCGAGTCTGTTCTCAGAAACGCGCTTTTGCTGATACCGCTGACTATCCTGCTGCTCGGGATTTTCCTGAGCTTTTCCAGAGGCGCCTGGGGCGTGCTCTTCGCTGGCGTCCTGGTCATCTATTTTCTCGCGCTCGTGACGGAGCGCAGCAGCCGACGAAGACTGCGTCTTTTTATGATGGGATTTGCCGGTGTCCTGGCGGTGTTTGCACTATTGGCAGCAGCACTCTCGATTGACACGGTCTCGGAAATGTTCGAACAGCGGGCCCGCCTGGTTCAGGACTATGACAGCGCGCGGCTCGGCCGGTTTGCCCGCTACGCGCTCGGTTTTCAGCTGGTGATGGAACACCCGCTCGGCCTCGGAACGCTCGGCTTCCGGAACTACTTTCCGGAAGACACTCATAACGTCTACCTGAAGAGCTTCACTACCTATGGCTGGCTCGGCGGCGTCACCTATATCGTTCTGGCGTCGTGGACGCTCGCGGCCATGGTCCCTCTCCTTTTCAAGTCGCGTCCCTGGACCGGGTTCACCCACTGCGTCTTCGCTGTCTTCGTCGCGCATCTGATCCTGTCGGTGATCATCGACACCGACCGCTGGCGGCACATGTACATGCTTTACGGGCTTGCCTGGGGCCTGATTGCCGCCGACAGGCTCGAGACCCGGCAATTCCGCTCCGGCTCGATAGGCCGGAACCAGATGGGTGGACAAAGCCGGGCGCGAGCCCAACAAGCCGCTTGCGCTTGGAAAGCGAACAAGATAGGTAGAACCCGTTCGGGCAGTAGCGCAGCCTGGTAGCGCACTTCACTGGGGGTGAAGGGGTCGTCGGTTCAAATCCGGCCTGCCCGACCAAATCTTATAGTAGATTTTAATCCACACGTTTTCGCTGCAAGCTCTACGCTGGATATGTGCGTCACCGATTTTTGGGTGCAGCTCAGTCCTCGGTGGATGGGAGACTTTCCATTTTAGTGTGCTTGCATGCAGATTACTGAAATATCTCAGAAGACAAGCAACTACATCCGTTGCCGCAGACCAGACCCGCGGAAACGCCCAAGTTAATCGTTACGTCCTGGCCGACATGAGATTGAGCTGAAGGTAAAAAAGAACGGCCCCGTAGGGCCGTCCGATAGACCATTCAAGATCGATTTCGTTACGAGGTTTGCGTCCTCTTTCGACGCCAGCCCGCAAAGCCTAGTATTCCCAGTCCACCGGCAAGAAGCGGAAGAGCCGCAGGTACTGGCACAGAGGAAACATGGAGCTTTGCCACGGTAAAGCTATCGTTTCCGCGGAAAAACCCGTCGACCCAGAACTGACCATACGCCACGACGGTGAGATATTGCGAAACGACTCCACCAAGCGCCACGGTGCTCGGAGCACTTGGTCCCCAAGTTGTCGTCCCTCCATCCCAAATCAACCGAAGATCATCATTCGAGTCCCAACGGCCCAGTTCGAGCGTGTCCCAAACCCTATCGAAGCCGAAGTCAAATGTAAGGCGTTCACTACTGAATACCGGGCTTCCGTCGATTTGGTCCGGCTGAGAATCCGGCGAACCGTTCACGCCGAGGCCGGCATTGTTGAAAGTGACAGAACAACTGTTGTTAAAAATGCCGAATGCATTGCATGACAGAGATGGACCGCCTGCAGGATTTTGACTGTTTGTATAGTCGTAGGAAAAGCTCATGGCTGACGCAGAGCCAACCGATGCAAATGGAACCACGGCCAATGCCGCAGCTGCCACTGCCAAGCTCAGAATTCTCATGGTGATACCCCATTCAAATATGTAAAGTGCACATGATCTTGAAATAGATGGCTCTTCGAAAGAGCGTTCGTTGACAATGGATCTTCGCCCAATAAATGACACATTAATACACGGTTAACGTGTCGTAAATGGTGCGTGGCGCCAAAATCGACTGACAAAACGAAACTTGCTTTCTTCGTCCAAAGACGCCAAAGCTCCGTGCCATGGTCAAAAAGACAAAAGTTACTCAAGTACCCCTATAATCAATGGCTTAACTTCTCATTGCAGCACGTTGGACGTCCCATAGCGACCGACGGCCGGTCTACGCCTGACTGCAAACAAAATTGTGGACGCAACTGCCAGATAGATTTCGAGCACCAAAGAGTTCGTAGAAGGCCTTTTGAACCGCGCCGCATATAGAGTGCACGAGCCGGGCGTTTCGCTATGTCGCACAAGTCAAAGTTTCATGGCTTTGCGATGCTAATCGCGTTCACAGATGGCCATTTTGGAGGCGAATGCCAGTTTGGTCATTCTTGTTGCGATCCGAGGCAACAGATTTCAGCGCACTTCACTGGGGCTGAAGGGGTCGCCGGTTCAGTTCCGGCCTGCCCGACCAAATCCTTCCAACGGCAAGCAGTTGAAATCTCCTGTTGCTTGAGCCGTTTCTCTTCCCTTACCACCCTTGCATAGGTCCAGTCAGGCCAATAGCTTGAACTGAGCGCGCCGGGCGCGGGCGCGCATCGTGGGGCGGTGATCGGGGGCGATGAAACCACTTTCAAGATTTTCCATAACCGTCAGCCTGTTCACGGTGACCTTGAGTGTTGCGCTGGCGCTAGCGGCAACGATCATTTCCTATACTCACTATGCCAACCGGTCGACCGCGCTGACCGCAGGCCGCGACCTCATGGAACGGTCCGCGGAGGTGGTGCGCCTTCAAACCGCTTCCCTGATTGAACCGATCAACGCCATCGCGCGATATTCAGGAGACTGGCTCGACGTCAATATCGACCCCAAGGCGAGCGGCCATCCGGCGCGCAAGCGGCTGATTTCGTTTCTTTCCGCCATGCCGCAAATCGCCAACATCTATATCGGCTACGAAGACGGCAGCCACTATCTTGTCGGTGCAACGCGCACCCTGCCCGAAGCCCGCCTAGAGGAAATGGGCGCGCCGGAGGGAACCGTCTTTCGCGAACAAGTCATCTTGAGGGGTGACCGGTCGCGTCCCCTCGAGGTTGAACGGTTTCTGGACGAGAACAGCGTCACGCTACACACGAACTCAAACGAAGACGAGATCACCTACGACCCAAGGGAGCGGCCCTGGTATGAACAGGCCATCGACAGTCCATTCGTCGAACGGACAGACGTCTACCTGTTCACCGGCTCCAAACGACCGGGTCTGACGGTGAGCAAAAGACATCCGCGCGGGGTCGTTGGCGTCGACATCACGTTGTCGGACCTCAGTTCGTTTCTGGATTCAGAACCCCAGGCGAAGTCCGGTGTTCTGGCGATCATAAGCCACGAAGGCACCCTCCTTGCACATTCCTCACTGAAGGACACTCCCGAAGGTGATGACAGATATGCGGCGCTTGCCGCCCTGCAGGAACAGGTGCGCAACCCGGACCGCGACACAATCAAGACTGTGAAGGTCAGCGGTCATCCCTGGATGACACATATTTCCGCAATCGGACTTGGCGCCGGCGAACGCGAAAATCTGGCGATCGCACTGCCCTCTCGTGACGTGATCGGCGAAATCACGAAAGCCTCGCGAAGGACGATCCTGGTCTCCGCGCTCATCGCGCTGTGCAGCATTCCCTTCATATGGCTCGTGTCACGATCGCTCTCGCGTCCGCTAAAGACACTGGCGAAGGGCACGCAGCGTATCCGGAATTTTGATCTCGACAGGCCGTTCGCGCAATCGTCGGTTGTCAACGAAGTGTTTCAGCTGGAAACCGCGCTGGACCAGATGCGCACATCGCTGCTGACTTTCGGCAGATATGTGCCCAAGGCCCTTGTCCAGCAGATGATCAAACGGCAGGAAACACCCGAGCCCGGCGGTGAAAAGCGAGACGTGACCGTGCTTTTCATGGATATTGAAAACTTCACTGCCATGTCGTCGAAGCTGCCGCCTGAAGAAGTCATGAACCGGATGTCACGGTACTTTGAGGTGGTTACGCAAACGCTCCTGGAACACGAGGCAACGATCGACAAGTTTATCGGCGACGCGGTCATGGCGTTCTGGAACGCGCCCAATCTCGTTGAAGATCACCCGGTGAAAGCCTGCCGTGCAGCGCTTGCGGTGATCGAAGCCTGCACGGCGGAAACGGATTCCTGGTCCGATGAGGAAATATTGCCGCTGAGGACCCGAATAGGCCTGCATTCCGGCGAGGCGATTGTCGGCAATGTCGGAAGTTCGGACCGTTTGAACTATACGGCGCTCGGAGACACGGTCAATTTCGCGTCGAGACTTGAAGGCCTCAACCGCGAAAAGAAAACCAGCATCCTTGTCAGCGCCGAGGTGGCAGCCCGCGTCGAAGGCCGCATCAAGGTCCGTTCAGCGGGTGCGGCGCGCATCAAGGGATATGAGGGCGCCATCGAAGTCTTTGAATTGAAACCGGAAGACAATGAAGCTGCGATCCAGGCGCCGCACGCAAGAGCCTAGGTCGGCAGACGTCTTTCGGCGTGCCATTCGAACGGGACGATTTGCGATGCCGGTACAGGTATCCGCGTTTTCTAAAGTGGCTTGGGTTGAGTGGGCCGTCAGGGCACCAGTTGTTATTGCCACGATGGCATTGGTGCGCCCGTGAGCGAAATTGTCAGGGCCTAATGACACTGTCGTCAAAAAAAGTACGGGTTTCGAGTGTAGAGCTATCTGCGAACCCGAGCTTGCACCGTTGATCAAGCAACCCGGCCGGACGTGGAGCTGCGCCCGATTTTCCGTTGCCGTGTATTCAGGTGCACATCCGCGCGGCACTATGTGCGACACCCGATATTGATGCAAACTTGATCGAAACTGACTATATTAAGGGTGATGTCGTAGCGCCGCTTCCAATGCTACGCTGAAGACTTATAAGAAGGGTGGTGCCGCAAAGGCATCCGTCAGAATCGTTCTGAAGTGTTATTGACCGTAGGGACTCCGGAGACAGGCGGAGGAAACTGAATGCAGATCAAGCGGGTTGACCCGGCGAACATGAAAGGGTTGGCAGGTCAGCATATACAGGAGCTTGAAGAGTTCTTGAGGGCGACGGACGGTGCATTCCGGCCGGACATGCCGCAGTTTCATCGCGTCGTATTCACATCAATTGCTGCCAATGGCGACCACATCCCGCAAATCGGTTATGTCGGTCAGAACAGCTATATCAAGGAAGTCATGGAAGGGCAGTTCGGGAGCGACTTCGCGTCGGCAATCCGGACACAAGACCCCAAGTTCGACCAGGCCGTCGCCGGGGGATTCGCCAGGGCTGCGCAGGGCGACAGGGTCTTTGAACTGGTCGAAATGGAAGTCACGCCCCCCGGAGCGCTTACCAATATCCCTGTCAGCTACTACCGCCTGATCGAGCGGTTGTGGCTCGGGTCACCGAAACCGGTTCTTGTCAATCTCACCCTGCCGACGTCGGCACAGTTTCATGAGCATCTATTTTTGCAAGATAGAGAACGTCTGACGGCCAGTTGAACAGGAACATGTCGTCCTGTTTGCGATCCTCGGGCGGGTTGATCCATCTGGTTGCGTACGGGTACCTGTGAAACGCGCCATAAATGTCCCCGAGCGACTTTCTCACTCTGTCGGCTCTTGCAAGGCCGACACAGGCATTGGCGTCCTGCCAGGTGGCAAGCCCAAGATAAAGATTCATCCTCGCGATAAGCGCCAGTCGCTCCAGTGACAGCCTGGCCGAGCCGTGACCCGAGACATTCAGCGCATCGCCGGAATAGATTAGCTTGCCCTGAATTTCCTTCATGGGCGGACACTCCCACGACTCGTCGACCGGGTACTCCGGTCCATAAATCCGGGCCAGCTGCACCCGGTGGTAGTCAAGATATTGCATCGCGCCGGTGTCGAACAGCTGGCTGCAGTAAAATGAGACCGGCTCCTCGTCGGCAAATGCCACATGGCAGAAACCGTTGTGGCCGTTGAAGTCGAAGAACCTTGTCTGGAAAAACGGTGTGACGTCCTTGCC
>JGI12316J15310_10000015_pt27 | contig 13641 bp, 9 predicted proteins | sample MarCyaLeptolynsp_FD_15310 | JGI IMG/M metagenome (IMG submission 15310)
CCTGAAGTTCCCCCTAGGGCATATCAATAGAATAGCTTAAGCCCATACCCTGCAATGGATACGGGCTTTTTGTTAGGCCAGCATTGTAACCATGTATTTTAATATTTTCTTTATTATATAGAGGTAATTTTGGCGATATTATGTAGCCATGTACATCGAACGAGTTCCCAACCGTAATTCGCCCCCTGCTATCCTCCTGCGAGAGTCCTACCGCCAAGAGGGTAAAGTCCGTAAGCGCACCCTCGCTAACCTCTCGAAACTGCCGCCAGAAACCATCGAAGGACTACGCATTTTGCTCAAAGGAGGCACGGCGGTCTCTAGCCTCGAAGACGCATTTACTATCGTTCGCAGCCGTCCCCACGGTCATGTGGCTGCTGTCCTGGGCACTCTCCAACGACTGGGACTCCCGCAGCTGATTGCCTCAGAAGCCTCGCGAGAACGCAATTTAGTCCTGGCGATGATTGTGGCCCGTATTATTGAACCTGCCTCTAAACTGGCCACGGTGCGAGGCTTTGACCCGCAAACGTCTACCTCTACCTTGGGCGAACAGCTGCGAGTCGCTGCTGCCGATGAGGATGACCTCTACAAAGCGATGGATTGGTTGCTCAAGGCTCAACCCGACATTGAAAAGCGATTGGCTCACAAGCATTTGGCTGAAGGCACTTTAGTCCTCTACGATGTCAGCTCAACCTATTTTGAGGGCCACAGCTGTCCGTTAGCCCAATACGGCTACAGCCGTGACCGCAAACGGGGCAAACTGCAGATTGTGTTTGGCTTGCTATGCAATGCTCAAGGCTGTCCTATCGCGGTTGAAGTGTTTGCGGGCAACCAAGCTGACCCAACGACTTTAGCTGCTCAAGTAACCAAGGTGAGAGGGCGCTTTGGCCTTAAGCGGGTCGTTTGGGTCGGAGACCGGGGCATGCTCACCGATGCCCGCATCCAAGACGACCTCAAGGGCGTCGAAGGACTCGATTGGATTAGTGCGCTCAAGGGGGGCCAAATCCGCACTCTGGTTGAACAGGAGGCCCTGCAGTTGTCTGTGTTTGACCAGCAAGATTTAGTTGAAATTAGCACTGCTGATTACCCCGGAGAGCGCTTGATGGCTTGCCGCAATCCACTGCTAGCCAAAGCTAGAGCCACCAAGCGCGAAACCTTATTACAAGCAACCGAAGCCCTACTTGATCAGGTGGTTACGGCCACCCGGCGAGAAAAACGACGGCTCAAAGGTGCTGACAAAATTGGCCTGCGGGTCGGCAAGGTCTGTAATCGCTTCAAGATGGCCAAGCATTTTAGTCTCGATATCGCCGATGAGCACTTCTCCTACCAACGCAAGCCAGACAGCATTGCTGCAGAAGCGGCTTTGGATGGACTCTATGTAGTGCGCACCTCTGTCACTGCTGAGAGCCTCACCTCAAATGAGACGGTGCAAGCTTATAAAAGTCTTTCTCAGGTTGAGCAAGCTTTTCGTTCTTACAAAACCGTTGACCTCAAAATCCGGCCGATCTACCATCATCTCGAAACACGCGTTAAAGCCCATGTGTTCCTGTGCATGTTGGCCTATTACGTGGAATGGCATATGCGTCAAGCCCTGGCTCCGCTCTTGTTTGATGACGATGACAAAGACGGCGCTCAAGCGCAACGGGCCTCAGTTGTTGCTCCAGCACAACGGTCTGAGTCAGCCACAGCGAAGGCGCGCACCAAACGGACGGCGGACGGTTCCCCCGTTCACAGTTTTCAGACACTCCTGGCAGATTTAGCCACCATCGTCACGAACCGGGTACAGCCCAATTTACCGGGGAAAAAGGTCACCTTTGACAAGGTGACTCAACCGACTCCGATGCAGCAAAAAGCGTTGGATTTACTGGGGGTGACCCTATAATGTAGCCAGTAAACCGATTCCCAAATTTCTCTCAATCCCCTCACAGCATGGGTTATGAGCTTTTGTCAAAGGGGAACTTCAGTCTAACAGAGTTGGGCTACCTGGTGGAAGACTACGAGCGTGGCTTCTTCGATGTCATCCACTTGAGCGGTCATGCGACCCGTAAGGACGGCACCCCCTGCTTCATCACAGAGAGCGAATTTGGCGAAAAGGTTTACAGTAGTGCGGAAGAGATTGCCAAAGTGCTGCCTTTCAATCTGCCCCGGTTGCTGTTCCTCTCTGGTTGTCGGACTGGCTATTCTTGGGATGGAGGCACCCTGCCCACAATGGCACATCAGTTGCTGCAACATGGGGAAACAGCAGTACTGAGCTGGGGCGATCGGGTACTTGATGGCGATGCTACCGAAGCAGCAGCAACGTTCTACCAGGTGCTTGCCACGGGCAAAACCGTTCCTGAAGCGCTGACGTTGACCTATTGCACAATGGTTCAACAGCAAGCACGAGACTGGCACCTGTTGCGCTTGTATGTGGCGGGGAGCCTACCTGGAGCACTGGTGAAGCAGGGACGCAGACCACCTCTTCGTCGTTCTGTCGTGCCTCAGCAGTTTGTCGATCCAGAAGGGGAAAAACTAAGAGTTGCCACCCGCGAAAGTTTTGTCGGTCGTCGTCGTCAACTGCAAAATTGTTTGCGGGTGCTCAAAAGCGACTTCGACAGGGTAGGGGTGCTGATTCACGGTATGGGTGGACTGGGGAAAAGTACAATTGCGGCGCGACTGTGCGATCGGTTGTCTCAACATGAGAAGATCGTCTGGTGGCGACAGATTGACGAGCGCGATCTGGTGGAAAAGCTGGGCGACAGGCTTGACAACCAGGAACAACGCCGCGCCCTGAAAGACAGCAGCGAAGCGCTCAAGTATCGACTGCGAAAGATGCTCGCCCAGCTAAACGACTTTGGAGCGCAACCTCTGTTGCTGGTACTGGATGACTTTGAGTGGAATCTGGAGCCTCGCGAGGGGCGCTATGTCCTCAAAGCAGGCGTTGCAGATATCCTTTCCGATTTGGTGTGGGCAATTGGTGAGACGGGTTGCAACCATCGTCTGATTATCACCTGTCGCTATAAGTTTCAATCGGAGCTGCTGAATGCGTTCTATGCTCAGGGGTTGGAGGGGTTTTACAAGTCCGATCTCCAAAAGAAGTTGAGGCATCTGGAGTATTTCAGCTCAGCGCGAACCGATAACGACCTGAAAGAGCGGGCCTTGCAACTGGCAGATGGCAACCCCCGTTTGTTGGAATTTCTGGATAATAAAATTCTAGGGAAAGAGGATGCCGCTTCAAGGTTGAGCAAGCTGAAAGCGAGTTCCGAACAATGGCAGGAAAAGATCGTCTGGCCAGAGTTATATAAGCAGGTTGATGCCAATCTGGAGCGCGTTCTTAGTCGATGTTTGGTGTTTGAGCTACCTGTGCCGATGGCAGCATTAGAAGCAGTTTGTGTCTCTGTGCCTGACTACCAGCAGCAATTGCGGCGAGCAATCGAACTGGCACTGATTGAAGTCAGTTCTGAGGTGGAGGAGTCCCAACGGCTCTACCGTGTTTCTCGCATTCTGCCTCGGATTATCAGCCGGGTACAATTGCCCCAGGAGCCAGAGCAATATACTTTGCGTGGATCTGCTGCTAAAGCTTTATACCCACTTTGGGGAACCAAGGAAAATAAAAGCATGGAACGCTGGCGAGAACTGTTTCGTTTGGCCTTTGGCGACAAGGAGAATCCTCAGCGCTTTCGGGAGGGTTTCTTGCAAATGCTGGCCGTTCAAGAGCACAAAGAGTCGGATCGCGCCTATGCAGCCGAATTGAGACAGGTTGCAGGGGAGCTACCCTGTGAGACTCTTTGCACTCAACTGGAGGAGTACCTGAAGCGAGAGCAATGGAGAAAGGCCGATGAGGAGACTGCCTTCATCTTCTACCAGATGAGGATCAAAACAGATTCTCGTACTTTGTACGAATTCTTCTGCAAAGCATTGCCTTCCAAGCTCCTGAAAGAGATCGACCAGATGTGGGTTGAAGCCAGCCAAGGACGCTTCGGCTTCAGCGTCCAAAAGCAAATCTGGGAAAGCGTCAGGCCGCCAGCAGTTCTTTATACTGATTATGATAGTCTCTGGGAAAATTTTGGTGAACAGGTAGGATGGTATAAAGGGCATTGGAAGAAATACAATACGTTGCCATTCAGTCTGACCAGCCCAGGTAGTCTTCCTTGTCGCTATGCAACCCAAATGGAAGATATGACGAAAGCTGAAGGCTGGGACGAAAGGTGTGGGGGTGGAGTGGAAGGTTTGGTTTGGTTTGGTGTGACTCCGATGGCACACCGCATTGTTAGTTACCTTCTTACAAACATCATCCTGTAACCTTCTCTAAAAACCGATCGCAGCCAGATCCCACCCCCCAACCCAACCGATCGCCAAGAAGCACAGGCAAAAGCGCGATCGCCTCGCGGTTTTAGATCCGAATTTTGCTGGTTTCTTGGATGCGATTCCCAAAGGGGAGGCTACACCAATGTGTGTTGGATAAGGTTCCGGGGATTTTCTCGGAGCCTTATTGGTTTGTAAGGTGTTGCTTTGGGATTTGGCGCGAACCCGTAGATGGGGATGGATGGCAATTGAAAACTTTTTTAAACGGATCGGGTGAAAAACCCTCTGGAGGGTATTACATTAGCAGACAGGTATCAAATCTATCTGATCATGTCTCGCATCTCTGTTGCCGTCCGCATCCCCGAAGCTCTGCATAAGCTACTGGAAGCCTACATGAGCAATACCCGCTCCAGCAAGACTGAGGTGGTTATCAATGCTCTGGCTCAATACCTGAGTGCCACTGAAGAGGTCTCGCTCAATCAACGGGTGAAAGCGTTAGAATACCAGGTTTCTCAGCTGAGTGCAGGCGCTCAACCTGACTTGTACCCTGGAGAGGTTGGGCGTGAAAATTGAAGTCCAGGGAACCAGCGCCATTGCAGCCACGGAAGAATTGCTAGCCCTTGAGGGGATTGAAGGCAGCTATCAGTCCACCGATGCCCCCGAACGAGGCGAGGTACTGGTCACCATCGCCACGATTGTCGCCATTGTCGGCGGCACGCTGACCATTGCCGAAAAGCTGTATCAGTGGCATCAAAAATACCAGAAATCGCAGCAAGACCTCAGCCGTGAAAAGATTGAAAAGGTCTTGCTGATCGCCCCCAATGGTAACCGCCTGTTGCTCAAAGACGCCACGCTTGAGCAGATTCAGCACATTCTGGAGGAGAGTCGCGAGTGAAGATTCTCCACCTTGACTTCAAGCCCGATGGTGCAGACCATGCCCAATTGCGCTACTTCTGGGACAATCCCAACGAGGCCACCTCCCGTCAGCTTCCTTTGTCAGAGATCGCCGGGTTGATGAAACGTTCGGACAGGGATTACTACAGCCAAGTCCCGGTAGACTATGCCCGAACAGGTCAGAGCCTCTACCACTGGTTAGATGGCAGCGAACGTCATCTACAACGTGCTCTTGACCAGGAACGTGGAAAGGACATTGTATTGGCCATTGCCACAGCCAAAGGGCTGGCTCATCTGCCGTGGGAAATTCTGCATGATGGTACGAGATTTTTGGTGCAACAGAAAATTGTGCCCGTGCGTTGGGTCAAGGTTGGCAGCAACAAAAAACTTACTACTCAGGACGAACCTAAAAACCGGGCATTAAACGTCCTGTTCATGGCCAGTTCTCCCAAAAACTCTGACTTACCAGAACTTGCCTTTGAGCAAGAGGAAGCCAGAATCCTGGAAGCTACCCAACGCATTCCCTTGTCGCTGCAGGTAGAAGAGAGCGGTTGTCTGACGGAGTTGGGTTATCTGGTGAAGGAGCACGAACAAGGCTTCTTCGATGTCATTCATCTGACAGGTCATGCCACATCTCGCGACAAAATCCCCTGCTTCATCACGGAAACCGAGGTTGGCGAGCCAGTCTACAGCAGTGCAGCAGACATTGCTGAAGCGATGCCCTTCAAACTCCCCCGGTTAATGTTCCTCTCCGGTTGTCGTACAGGCTATTCCTGGACTGAAGGCACTCTCCCCTCGATGGCAGAACAGTTGCTAGAACAGGGGGAAACAGCGGTGTTGAGTTGGGGCGATCGCGTCCTTGACACCGATGCCACTGATGCCGCAGCCAGACTCTACGAGGCCCTCGCCACAGGCAATAGCGTCTCTGAAGCGCTGGCATTGGCCTATTGCGCCCTGCTGAAAAGACAACAGATGGTGACCCCAGAGCAACGTTGCGACTGGCATCTATTGCGCCTGTATGTGGGTCATACCTTACCCGGATCGTTGGTAACCTCAGTAAGGAAACCCGGACGCAAACCTGCACCGACCTACTCAAAAAGCAGTGGGTTCAGAGACGAGCAAGGCAAGCTACGGGTGGCCACTCGCGAGGATTTCGTCGGACGGCGGCGTCAATTACAAAATTGCTTGTATACCCTTAAAAGCGATCGCGAGAAAGTCGGGATATTGCTTCACGGCATGGGTGGATTAGGGAAAAGTACCATCGCATCGCGTTTGTGGGATCGCCTGCCCCATTATCAGAAGCTGTCCTGGTGGCGACAGATTGATGAATCCAGCCTGATTAATGGCAATCCGTCGCAGCGGGTCAGTGGCCTGGTTGACAAGCTGCGGACTGCCGAGCAGAGAGCCGCCCTGAGAAATCTTGATGAGGAGCTGAAGTATCGACTGCGCGACATGTTCGTGGCCTTAAGCGATGCCGGGGAGCCTCCCTTGTTGCTGGTGCTGGATGACTTCGAGTGGAACTTAGAGCCTCGCGAAGGTCGCTACGTTCTCAAGCCAGAGGTGGCAGCTATCCTGTCAGCATTGGTCTGGGCAATCGAAGAAACGGGCTGCAACCATCGTCTGATTATCACCTGTCGCTATAAATTTCAATCTGACTTACTGCAATCATTCTTCGTTCAGGGATTAGACCCCTTCCGTAAATCCGATCTGAAGAAAAAGCTGGCTCGTCTGGAGCATTTCAGCTCGGAGCGAGTGGATGAGGGGATCAAAGCACGGGCATTGCAGCTAGCCGATGGCAATCCCCGCCTATTGGAATTCCTCAATGATGAGGTACTGGGGAAAGCGGATGCCAGCGAACAATTGAGCCAGATGGAAAAGGATTCCCAACAGTGGCAAGAATGGAAAGAAAAGATCGTCTGGCCAGAGTTGTACGCACAGATTGATACCACTCTTGAGCGTCTCCTCAGCTGTTGTCTGGTCTTTGAAGTTCCTGTGCCGATGTCGGCCCTGAAAGCGGTTTGCAGCTCTGTGTCTGATGCTCCAAAACAATTAGAGCGAGCGCTTGAGCTGGGATTGATTGAAGTCAGCTTCCAGGCGAAGCAAGCGCAACGGCTCTATCGGGTCTCTCGTATTCTGCCCCGAATTATCAGCCGGGTGCAGTTGCCAGAAGCACCGAAGCGATATGGGTTGTGTCGCGCTGCCTGCGAGACCCTGTCCCCGCTCTGGGGAACCAAAGAAAATAGAAACGAGGAACACTGGCAAGAGCTGTTCCGCTTAGCCTTTGGCAATCGGGAAAATCCCCAACGCTTTAGAGAAGGCTTCCATCGGATGCTGGCCATTCAATACCATGAAGAATCCGATCGTGCTTTTGAAGTCGAATTGAGGCAGGTGAAAGAGGAGTTAACCACTGAGAATCTCTGTGCTCAACTAGAAGAGCATCTCCAGCAACAGCAATGGCGAAAAGCGGATGAGGAGACTGCTTTTATTTTCTATCAGGTGATGGTGACAGAAGGCTTTGATGGCTGGTATGGCCTCTGCAAAGAGTTTCCTTGCCAGGCTCTGAAAGAACTCGATCGGCTCTGGGTTGGATACAGCAACGGACACTTCGGTTCCAGCGTCCAAAAACAAATCTGGAGAAGTGTGGGGAGTCCCACCAGCCACGGAGAAGCTTGGGAAAATTTTGGTCAGCAGGTAGGATGGTATGAATATGGTTGGAACAACTACAACACGTTGCCATTCACCCTTGACTCTCTACGTGGGAATCTCCCCGCTCTTTGTTTTATGCACTGGGCTAAAGGGGGTTGGCGCAATGTGGGCTGGCAGGCGCTTGTCGTGGGGTTGGGCACGGTGGGGTCTCTTCTCTCGCACAACGCACTGCAGAGTGCAGCATCTAAGCATTCCAGCCCCAAGTAAAGATTTGTAACCCCACCGATCCCCACGAAACTATAAACGTTTCAAAAATTGGGTACCCGGTACAGCCCATCCTTTACCAGTCCCCCTGAACTACACAACTCCCTTCCCCCGGATCGCCTCTACCAAAATGTATCCTAACAATACCAAAAACCCCCTGAAATCCTCTCTTCAGACACACCAACCCTATGGCATCTATCCCGCACTAAGAGCCGCTGCAGCCGCCTGCGGGTTATACCATTTTGGATTTTAGATTGCCGATTTTGGATTGGGGGAAGCCTTGCTGGGAAAACATTAACGTTTGCCTCCTGCCATCCTCCCCACTTTGTTAGACTGGTCTACACGAGCTAAGGCAATCCCATGGTTCAGGCCCTAACCACCCCCCAAATCAAAACATTTGAAGAGTACCTCAAATATGACGATGGTACTGATACTCTATATGAATTGGTTGATGGAGTATTGGTACCCATGGCTGACCCGATTGGTCGCCACGAGGATTTTTCCGCTTGTCTGTGCAGCACCCTGGACAAACACTTTGTCGATGCCGATCTCAACTATGTTGTCAGACGCTGCATTTCGGTCAAGATTACCGCTGCAAAACCCACAGGCCGCAAGCCCGATCTGGTGGTGATGCCTAAAAGCCAATGGAATGAATGCAATACTATCGAAGCTGCTGCCTATGAGGCTCCGACTCTGGTCATTGAGATTGTCAGCACCAACTGGAAAGATGACTGGATTGAGAAGGTTTCAGATTACGAGCGCACGGGCATCCCTGAGTACTGGATCTTCGATTACCGGGCGCTGGCCAATCTGCAACATCTGGAGGTGAAGGAGCCGACCCTGGCGGTCTGCAGTTTGGCGGGTGGCACCTACCAGATGACCCAGTTTCGAGGAGATATGCCGATCGTTTCGCCGCTGTTTCCGAAGTTGAAGTTGAGCGTGAATCAGCTGCTGAAGACGGTGGATACGTTCAATGCTCGCGGCGAACGTTTTGCCAACTATATGGACTTTGCTGCAGAGATTGGACAGGAACGGCAGCTGAAAGAGCAGGCTGAATTGGAGCGAGACCAGGAGCGCCAACGGGCGGAGCAAGAACGCCAACGGGCTGAATCATTAGCAGCCCGATTGCTCGCATTGGGGATTGACCCTGACGAGCTGGATTAATGGCATCCTGCAGGATTGCTGCGATTCTCCTAACCAGCGCCGACTATAAGCGCTTCCTGCAAGATTCAATTTCAAGGTTACAATGTAACCTTGAAATTGAATTCTGAATTCCATATCGATATGGAATTCAGCTAGCTTGAATACGATCTCGCTACAGATAGCGTAGTCATACCCGATCCTAAAAATTCCCCCTAGATCGCGATCGCACCCCATCCCCAAGCAATTCCCCCAACTCAATGGGAGCATTCAGTGGCGGCGGTGCCGGAGGCGGCGGCTCGTTCGCCGGCATGGCTTGCTGCTGCTCTCGCGGCACGGGTGGTTTTGGTAGAGCGATTTCGGTTAGGGCAATCTGCGATCGCGCATCCAAATCCCTCACCAAACTCACCGTCGCCGTCCCCTCATATTCCGCTTCAACCAGGACTCTGTTACCCCGAAGCGAGGTGCGAGGAAAAACTCGAACCGAGAAACTGACGCCTGTTATCCGTCGACGCCGACGCTCCCCATGCCAGACATAGACCACCTTGTCATAGGGCCTGGTCTGAGGATTGAAATAGATTCGCAGGGATTCGCTACCACTCGATCCGAGCTGCTGAATGTACAGGTCAGTGCGGGCAGCAGTTAGCGCCTGCTCCAACGTTGCCGCTTTTTCATAATTCAGACTCCCACCTTGCGGATCGTCTGCTGTACTGCCGGGAGTATTGAGCAACCGCAAGACCTCAGTTGCGCTGTCAGTATTGGCCGCACCCGGATCGCCTCCGGGTGGTTCTGGGGGGACGCTTTGCTCGATAACCTGCACCAGAGGCGGCTTGCGTTGAGCAGGCGACGGTCGGCCCGACATGTCTTTAAAATTTTCTCTGGCGTTGTAGTTGTTGAACTGAGCACCATCAGCGCTGGCCTGCTTTGTCCAGACAGTGTAGCGGTCTGGGGTGTCTTGTCTCAGATTGTCCCGTCTGCCTGGGGTGACTTCAATCGTTTCGAGAGACCAGCTTTCGGAGCCAGTCACCAGATCGGGCAACGGGTTGTCCGCGCTGCTGTCCGGGTTTGGGGCGGACGCGATCGCGCTGGACTCGCGGGCAATCTGAGCCGCGTACATCGGCGGCGCGAAGGTGGGGTCGTTGAGCCATTGATGGACGAGCGTCCCATCTGGCAGGCAGCTGCGAACCAGAATAAGCGCGGAAGAATCACCTTCAGCATCTTCATAATCGGCATTGTAGGAGCGCAGTCCGATTCGTTCCCGTTCGTTGATGGTGATCTTGCGCGGTTTGTACAACTGCAGCAGATCGTTATCTTCTGGGTCAGTGGGGTCGAGATCCACTGTCTCTAATTCATCGCTCTCTTCGAGGAGTTGCGCTAATTCCCAGCCGGTTTTATGGCCACCTGTGCCATAGCCATACCGGCTCTCAAAATTATGGTTGCGCTGCCACTTGCGAACGGGTTTCCAGTGGACGCCGGGGGTGCCGTTGAGGTTGCCGTTGTTGTCTACCAGGTCGCGTGCGATCGCGGCATATCCATAGGTCACCAGCTCCTCGCGAGTGACAACCCCGTCTTCTTTGCGGGTCGTGACTTGAGTCTTTGAAGGCCCGGATTTATTAAATAAAACAGACAGGGATTTGATCCGCGTTGCTCCGACCGGCGGACTGGAAACGTTTGGATCCCCTTCCTTCAATACTTCAACCACCGGAGTCCTCGGCAGAAAGAGCGGTGGTGCTTCTAGAGGCCCGTCCCCCTGGTCTTCTTCGCGTTCTTGCTCGTCCGGGTCATCTGCCGGTTGAGAAAATTTCCCTTCCAGCCGAACGTTTTCGTAGAGGGCGACCAGGCCAGTCCCAATCAACGGTTCATCATGGATCGCGATCGCTGTAGGCTGATGAATCGTTGCTGGAAAGGAGCCTGAAACATCCAGCATAGCTGGGAGAGTAGCAGGATCGAAGGCATAATCTCGCAACTCGCTGACCCCGTAGCCTTCATCGGGTAGAGCGCTCTCCTGGCCTGGGGGCAACTCGCCGACCCCATAGTCCCAGCAAGCGACTGCATCAATGGCAACAAATCGCGGCCCATCGGCTCCTGTCCAGTCCACAAACCCGCCTGCGATTCTGACAACCTCTTCCACCTCAGCCGCGAACGTCGATGTCTCACCTGGAGGGGTATCCTGCTCAATTGCTATCAGCACTGACGGCCCCTGCCAGGGGATGCCTGCAGCAGTAGCCGCATTGATGGCGGTCGGACCATTGTAGGTTCCCCCTGCGGATTGCCCGGTTGGGATGGGACAGAGACCGTTACCGATCTGGGCTTCACCTGTACCGCCTGCCCCCAGGCCCCCAGGAAACGTCGGTTTGATCGGGAATGGCTTTTGCGCGAGGAATTCCCATTTTCCCTGAAGCTCAACTTCCAGTCGATATTGTCCAATACCTTCCACTTCGGGGACAGAGGGGACAGTCGAAGCAACGCGAAACCCAATGCCAAAAAAACTGATGGCGGTTCCGGGCCGCAGTGCCGATCTCAAGGGCTGAATGGTTTCATAGTCAGCCATGAGTCGCAGGGTGCCGCTGGGATGACCTTCTGCAGACAGAGACCAGGTGAAGGCATCGCCTTCTGCTGCTGAGATCAGGGGGAGTTGCGAGAGAATTATTGGAGGATCTGGGATGTGGGTTAGCGCGATCGCGCCCACCGCTCCCAATACCTGTATCCCCAACCCACCGATAAACGCATGGCCTGACCCCGACCTTAACCGGATGGTCTTGGCAATTGGATCGTAGAAAAACTCCCCAGGTTGCAGGTCAGCGATCGATTCGGCTGGCTGCCAGACATGGCCGTTCTGCGCGATCGCATCCACCGAAGTCAACTCCACTCCACTGACATCGATCGCCCAGGTCAGCGATTGAGCATTGTCGGGAGTGGCGGGAGACGCGATCGCGGCCACCACCGGATCCGCTGCCCGAACTGGCATGGCTTCCCGCCTCGCCTGCAGGTTTACCCGTCCACCGCTGACACCAACGCTCTGACCAACAATACCCCCGCTCGCGCCAGTGGTGCGACGCAGGACGGGGGTATCCGGTAGTTCTGGGTTAGCAATGCGGCCCATTTAGATTCCGATGCCGGATCCGAGGGTATTACCGAGATTGACGAACGAAATGATGACGGCTGTGAATAGCGCGATCGCGACCAGAGCAAAGATGATGGCGATCGCTGAAGATTTGATTAATTCAGAATTATTCATTGCTATCGTTTCCCTGCGGAAAAGTCCAATCGTTTAGACCGCGATCACGATAGTTCGTTGTCTCAAAACGACAGCAGTGTCAGTTGCATGGGCAGCGTTAATGGGCGGCAGCGGAACTGCTAATGGTTCTGACCGTATTTTGGTACCTTCAACCTTTGTTCCTAGTGGCAGCTTCCCCGATTCGTAAGCCTGGGCGATCGCGACAACATCATCAGGCCAGCGCTGGATCTGGGGTGCAGCCTCTGGATGGATGACCATGCTGCACACGCAAGAGCCATCAGAGCGGGGAGTTTGCGATTGAGCAAGCGTCCAATCATCGAACCCTCCATGACGATTCTGGTTCAGAATTCTGGTATAGTCCGCGATCGTTGTTTCTGCGGCTGTCTCCGTTGCTGTCTCCGTTGCTGTCTCCGTTGCTGTCTCTTCTAACGTATTCATACTTTTTGCTTTATTTGTTGGGGTGGATGCGATACGTGCTACGCACAGGCTGCGATCGCGCCGGGAAGGGGTGATTGTCAAACACTGCGAGGGCGCGATGTGTGCTATGCACAGGCTGCGCCAACGCGAAGCGTGTTTGCAGAACGTACCGCATCTATATATTAGTACACGCGATCGGCTATTTCAAAACCGCGATCGATCGCGCATTTGAATTATGGGGGTTCTGATCCTTACGAGTCAGGGCCTTTCCCCAATAAACAACTGTTACCGGGAACGCACCAAATGAATCACGCGGACAATCAACGTAATAAGGCACGTCGTTGTCAGTGTCATGGTAGGCAACGCGCCAGTTCTCCCAACCACCCTCGCTGATTACGGTTTGCAGCGAAACGTCGGCATCAGGATATTGTGCTGAAATAGCCTGCTGAAATGCTTCGGCTAATACGTGCCCGTGGACATAATAGCCGTGAATGCGATTAGCTTCAGGAGTAATTAATTGAGGCTCAATAACTGTTTCAGGGAGGTCTAGATCAATGGCCTCGTTAATCCGTCATTATAGAGTTTAGGACATTGAGTCGGGTGCAGACATGATTACATTAACCAATCTGATTGACAATGAGAAATGCTATGAATTAATCCGTCAGCATCGCTGGCCGCATGGAATTTGCTGTACCCATTGTGGATCGGAGCATATCGTCAAACGTGGGAAGGACGACACCCAACCGGAGCGACAGCGATAT
>JGI12316J15310_10000372_pt29 | contig 13604 bp, 11 predicted proteins | sample MarCyaLeptolynsp_FD_15310 | JGI IMG/M metagenome (IMG submission 15310)
CGCGGTCGCCGATGACCCGACCCCGTCGACGAGCTCGGGTCACCGGCGCAACAAGAAGAAAAAGAAGAAGCCTGCATCGACGCCCGAGCCGCTGCCCAGCAGCACCCCGCCCGGCTCCGAGCCTCCCAAGAGCGCCAAGCAGCTGCTCGCCGAGGCCCGCCAGGCGTACTCGCAGGGCAACGGCAAGAAGGCCTACCAGCTCGCCAAGCAGAGCAACAACCTCAAGCCGACCACGGCCGCGGTCGAGACCATGGCGCTCGCGTCCTGCCAGCGCAAGGACGAGGCCACCGCGCGGCGGCTGGTCAAGAAGCTGCCGCTGACCCGCCGCGGCAGCGTTCGCGATCGGTGCCGAACCTTCGGCGTGCGGATCGGTATCTGACGCCTTACTCGCGCGCGCGCCCCAGCAGCGCGAGCAAGATGAACGGCAGGACCACCGTCGCGTGACCGAGCGTCAGGTGGACCGGGCTGGTCAGCGGACAGTGCAGGTACACCGCCACCACCCCGACCATCGCGGCGAGCACCGTGGCGAGCACGGCGAAGGGCCACGGCCCGCCACCGCGTCGCGACAGTAGCCACACCCAGATCAGCACCGGCAACCCGGAGACGAACCCGGTCCCGAAGCACGCGATGGCTCGACGGGCCAGGTCGTCCCCGACCCCGAGCCGCGACGCTGGATGATCCCAGTGCGCGATCGGGAGCGAGGCGAACGTGAGCACGGTGAGCACCGCGACCACGACCAACGCGGGCCTCACCCAGCCCGGGAGCGCACGCCGATGCATCGGCCGCACCACCAGCGGAAGCAGCACGGCGATCGGCAGCACGAACAGCGCCAAGTCGAGCACCAGCCGCAACCCCGGATAGACGGAGATGTCGGGACGGACCGACCCGAACAGCCAGAACAGCGGCATCACGAGCGCGCCCAGGGCTGCGAACAGCACCCGCACGCGAGTCGGTCGCTCGCGCAGCCACGCGCGGAACCCCGTCTCCTTCGACAACGCCTCGTCGACGGACTGCTCGAGCGCGCCGAGGTCGAAGTCGGCGGTCGGCGGCACGTCGGCTGACGGTGGCTGCCCGAACGCCATCAGCATCGAACAGGTCTCGCAACTCGCCGCGTGCGTGGCCAGCTCCCCATCGAGCTGCCCCCCCGCGCGAATTCGATCCGACACCGCGTCACACGGGTCGGCCGATTCGGAGGCGGCGGTGGGAGTTGCGTTCACTTCGTCATTCCTGTGGGCGCGGTGGCCACGTGCTGCGGCGGTCCGGCGTCCCGCCATTGATTATCCCCGACGACCCCATCGGTTACGTCTTTGTCCGACCGGACCATCAGCGGCCTCCTCGGGCGGTTCCCGGCACCGCAGCGTTGGGATGCGCGTCCGCCATGAGCTCGCGAAGGCGGCCGTACCCGCGATGGGCCCGGACTTTGACCGCCGACACGCCGGCGCCGACAGCGTCGGCGATCTCGCGAAAGGACAGGCCCTCGAACCAATGCAGCACGATCACCTCGCGTTGAGCCTCCGGGAGGCGATCGAGCGCGCGCCGCAGTTGCGCATCACGCACGTCCGCCTCTGGGTTGCCGCGGACGGCCACGGGCTCGGCCGCGTTGGTGTCCTCGAGCGAGGCCTCGCCGCGCCGCCCCAGCCGACGGAAGTGTTGGCGTTTGAGGTTGAGCGCGATAGTGAACAGCCACGGCCGGAGCTTGGCGTCGACGCGAAAGTCCCGCCGCGCACGATGCAGCTGCAAAAAGGTCTGCTGCACCAGGTCGTGCACCTCGTCGCGTCCCCCGAGGTCGCGGGAAAACAGACGATTGAGGCGTGGACCGTAGCGAGCAAAGAGCTCGCCGAACGCCGCCCGCTCGCCAGCGACATACGCAGCCATCAGCTGCTCGTCGGTCCGTCCCCCCGCTGCCGTCACGTGGGCCTCAACTCCAAGACATCCGCGAGCGCCTCGAACGTGGGACGGGCTCGCGCGGCGATCTTGAGCCGCACGAAGTCGGAGACCTCGGTCCGCCCCGGATTGATCTCCACCGTGTCTGCCCCCTGCGCGGCCGCATTGAGCACCGGCGCCGCGATGTAGGGGAACGCGCTCGTCGTCCCAATCGAGACCACGAGATCGAAGCCGAGCGAGCTCTGCTGGTGCAGCGCATCCACGTGCGCCGATGGCAGCATCTCGCCGAACAAGACGACGTCCGGACGCACCACCGCCTCGCACTGGGGGCAGCGCGGCAGCGGGCCCAGTGTGGCGTAGTCCGGCACGCGCTGCTGCCAACCACATGCGGTGCACGACAAGGCGTGCACGTCGCCGTGAATCGGAATGACCCGAGGCGAGCCGGCGCGGTGGTGAAAGCCATCCACGTTCTGGGTCAGCACCCACAGGCCCGGCATCGTCGTCTGCAGGGCGGCGATGACGTCGTGCGCCGGGTTGGGGCCCGCGCCTCGACACGCCGTCTCGATCTGGTGAATGTACTTCCACGTGACCGCCGGCTGGGCCCGGAACATCGGCCCGGACAGCGCCACCTCGATCGGCACGCCCTCGTCGGTCGCAGCGTCGTCGTAGAGTCCTCCCACGCCGCGGTACGTGGGCAGCCCCGAGTCCGCGGAGATGCCGGCCCCGGTGATGAACAGCGCGCGCTCGGCTCGACGCACCATGTCGGCCAGCTGCTCGATCGCAGCGGCGCTCGGCGGCACGTCCGCCGCCGTCCCTGTCTGGTCGGCCTGGTCGGCACCCGACATCGGGTGGACCTTAGCAGGCTTCTCGCCGGCCTCAGCTCAGGCCGGTCTTGGAGACCACGCCGCGGAACATGTTCAGCGTGCGCTCGAGGCTCTCGATGACTTCCTCGAGGCTACGGGCATCCTGGCTGGCAATCTCGGCTTCGGCCCGCTCGAGCACGCCTTCGGCCTTGGCGATCGCATCGCGACCGAAGCTCGTGCCGCTCATGATGCCCTCCACCTGCGGGAACAGCTCCCGAACGTCCGCGATGAGGCGCTCGGCCTGCTGCCGCTGGCGCTCGAACTCCTCGGACGCCCGCACCTCGACCATGTAGTTCTGGCTGCTCTCGACGAGCTTTTGCAGCTCCTCTTCGGTCAGCCCCGAAGTCGCGGTGACGGTGATCGACTGCTCGCGCCCGGTCTCGAGGTCTTTGGCGGCAACCGACACCAGGCCGTCCGCGGAAATCGAGAAGGTGACCTCGACCTCGACCTCGCCCCGCGGCGCCCGCCGCAGGCCCGAGAGAATGAACTCGCCGAGCAGCTCGTTTTCCGCCGCCTTGTCGCTCTCGCCCTGCAGCACGAGGATTTTCACCGACGTCTGGTAGTCGCGGACCGTGGTGAAGATGTGCGAGGCCGACGTCGGAACGGTGGTGTTCTGCTCGATGAGGCGGTGGAACAGACCACCGACGATCATGATGCCCAGGCTGTGCGGCGTGACGTCCAGCAGCAGGACGTCCATCGAATCGTCGACGAGCGCCGCCGCCTGGATCGACGCGCCCAGCGCCACGACCTCGTCGGGGTGCACGCCTTTGCACGGCTCGAGTCCGAAGAACTCGGCGACCTGACTCTGGATCAGCGGCATGCGAGTCATGCCGCCGACGAGAATGACGTCGTCGAGATCGGACTTGTCGATGTTGGCTTCGCGCAGCGTCTTTTCGCAGATCGACACCGTGCGATCGACGAGATCGCGGGTCAGCTCCTCGAGCTGGTCACGCGTCAGCGTCTCCTGCATGTGGAAGGTCTGCCCGCTGGGCGTCGTGTACAAAAACGGAAGATCGATCAGGGTCTCGCGCGCGACCGACAGCTCGCAGCGCGCCTTCTCGGCCGCGTCCTTGATCCGCTGCAGCGCCATCCGGTCGTCCCGGACGTCGATCTCGGTCTTCTCGGTGAACGCCTGGATCAGCGCGTCCATCACCCGCATGTCGAAGTCCTCGCCGCCGAGGAAGGTGTCGCCGGCGGTGGAGATGACCTCGAACACGCCGTGCCCGATGTCGAGGATCGAGATGTCGAACGTGCCGCCGCCGAGGTCGTAGACCGCGACCTTGCGCTCCAGATCCTTGCCGAAGCCATAGGCGAGCGCGGCCGCTGTGGGCTCGTTGATGATCCGGATGACGTCCAGCCCCGCGATGCGGCCGGCGTCCTTGGTGGCCTGGCGCTGGTTGTCGTTGAAGTACGCCGGGACCGTGATGACGGCCTTCTCCACCGGGTCGCCGAGGTACTGCTCGGCGACGAGCTTCATCTCCTGGAGGATGAACGCGCTGACTTCCGGAATCGAATAGACCGTCTCGCGGAGCCGGATCCGGACGTCACCGTGGGGACCCTCCACGATGGTGTACGGGCACGACTGCTGCACCGCCCGGGAGGCGGGGCTGTCCCAGCGCCGACCGATCAGGCGCTTGGCCGCGTACACGGTGTTCTGTGAATTGGTGACCGCCTGGCGCTTCGCGATGTGCCCGACGAGCCGCTTGTTGCTCTCGGAAATCGCCACCATCGACGGCGTGGTCTTGTATCCCCCCTTGTTGGGGATGACCGTGGGGACACCGTCCTCCACGATCGCCACGCACGTGTTGGTCGTCCCGAGATCGATGCCTACGACGTGCTCCATGCTCCTCGCGGATCGGGGGGCAGTGCAGCCCCAGACCTGTTTGCGAGGCTATTTCTTTTTGATCGAATTGAGAAGTGCACGGGCCTCGGGAAGGTCCGGCACGAGGTCGACCGCGGCCTTCGCCTGCGCCCGGGCCGTCTTGTTTTGGCCCGCATCGCGGAAGGTCCGGGCCAGCATCATGCGGAGCTCCGCCACCCGACCGGGGCCCTTGGGCTTGGTCTTTTGGTCGTTCAGCTCCCGCTGGAGGGCATTGAGGGCACCCATGGCCATCTCCCGCGCTCGCTCGATGTTGGTGGTCCGAAGCAGCTCTGCCGCATTGGCCAGGTGTTCCGAAGTGGGATCCGCATCCGCTGCCTCGACGAACAGTGGCAGGGCATCTTCGGACTGGCCCAGCTCGAGGTAGGACAGCGCCCGACTGAACGCTTCCTTGGCACGCTCCTTGCGAGCTTTGCCCCGTACCTTGTCCCATTTGGCCTTGACATCGGCGTTGTTGGGGTCGACCCGCAGGGCAAGGCGATAGTGATTGGCAGCCGCGGCGTGGTTGCCCGCCCGCTCGGCTTTCTCCGCGTCGGTGATGTGCTGCCCCACGCGGCCGGCGAGGTTGGCGAGCACCCTGCCCCGCTGCGCGCGGGCTCGCGAGGTCGCTCGCGCCTTGCGACGCGCATCGACCTCGACCTTTTGCTGCTTGTCGCGGATCTCCTGGGCGGCGGCCTTGGCTGCGGCCATCCGGGCTTCGCGACGCTCTTTCTCCTCGCGGACCCTGGTGCGCTCCGACTCGTACGCCTCGACCATCGGACGCCGGAATTCTTCGTCACCGAGCTTCTTGACCGCCTCGCGGGCGGCCGCGAACAGATGCGCCAGGTGTTCCTTGAACGAGCCGAGGTTGCGGCCGTGGTACGCGTCCGGGTGCAGGCGCCGACTGATCGTCCGAAACGCGTTGCGAATCTCGGCGCGATCGTCGGTCGGGTGCAGCCCGAGCAGCTCGAACGGGGTCAGCTCTTCACGGCGGTCGACGAGGGCCAGCAGGCGCTGCTGCTCGTCGAGCGGGATCGCCAGATCCGGATCGAGGCGTTCGTCGTCGGGATCCACGGGAGGCAGCTCGAACGGGGGCGGACGGTGCTCTTCGCCGGCCGAAGCCTCGGTGTCCGCCTCGGGCTCGGGCTTGGGCTTGTTCGCCGGCCGGTCCGGTGGCGACGATGTCCGGTTGCCGAGCCCCTGCGCCAGGGTGCGACGCTTGCGGCGCGCCGCGGCGTCCCGACCCGCATGTCCCGAGGGTCGTGCCGCGGGGTGCTGCCCGGTCCCCTCGATCTCGATCGCACCGGCCGCCAGCAGCCGGTCGAGGATCGCCTCCGCCTGGGCACGCGGCAGGCCGGATGCATCGAGCACGTCGCCCACGCGCGAGGCCCCGTCGATCCGCGAAAGCACGAAGTAATCCTGCGGCCCGATGTCGAGCTTTCCGCTGGTCGCCTTGGGGGTGACCGAGACGCGCCGGGTGCGGTCGAGCGGCACTGGTCACGACGATAGCAAACCCGGCCGCCCCGCCTCGATTTGTGCGCCGCGTCGCGGTGAGGGGCGGAAGCCGCGCGCGGCACGATTGACGGGGCTGCGCGAGCCGATGGTAAACCGCGTGCATGCACCGATGGCGCCTGCTCGCAGTGCTCGCCGCCGTGCTCGCCACCGGATTGGGCCCTGCGGGGTGCAAGCGCGGGCGGGCCAAGGACGACGCCGAGCCCCCGGCCGAGGCGACCGACCTGCACGAGGGCTCAGAGCTCGTCGTGGAGGCCGAGCTTCTGATCGATGCGTTCGCCAGCCGGCAGCTCGGGGAGATTCACCAGCGCATGACCCCGGATCTGCGGGAGCGGGTGCGGCTGGGCGACCTGGAGTTCGCCGCGATGCACCTCGCCGACCGCTTCGGCCCGCCGCAGGGCATCATGGAAGAAAAGGTGCACAAGGAGGGCGATCTGACCTGGTACTCGGGTCTGGTCGTCCACGCGCTGCCCCCGGACGAGACGGCTGAACCGGGATCGCGGGAGCGCAGAGGCATGCTGACTCCGGTGCTCTACCAGTTCGCCTTGACCCCCGACCGACGCCTGACCCGGCTCCTGGTGCGCGAGCACTGGTTTTGGTCCGCGGTAGAGGCTCCAGCCGACTACTACGTGCCCGTCAATCGCTTTCACGTGCCGGGGCGCGGCGACTGGTACGTCAGCCACGGTGGGCGCTCGCGCGCGACCAACAAGCACAACGGCAGCCGCGGCCAGCGCTTCGCCTACGACCTCGTCGTCAAGAAGAACGGACGCTCGCGGCCGCCCCGGTCGTCCAAGCGCAACCAGTCCTACTACTGCTACGGGGAGCCGGTGCTCGCTCCGGCATCGGGCGTCGTGGTGCACAAAGTCGACGGCGTGCCGGACAACAAGCCGGGCGTGCGCGGTGAAGCGGGCGGCAACGGGATTCGCATCGACCACGGCTTTGGCGAGTGGAGCTCGCTGTGGCACATGGTGCCGGGCTCGGTCCGCGTGGAGATCGGGGACCGCGTCGAGGCCGGCCAGGTCGTCGGCCTGGTCGGCAACAGCGGCCGCAGCACCGGGCCTCACATCCACCTCGGCATCTTCAACGGCGACGGCGAGTTCGGGTTGCCCGCGGAGTTCGTCGACAGCTGGGTGGACGGGCGCTGGCGAGATCGGGTGATGCCGGTGCGCGGGGAGCAGGTCCGCTCCTGGCCCGAGAGGGGCAAGCGCACGGCGAGTGGGCCGACCGTCTTCGTGTCCGGCTAGGAAGATTTGTCCCGCGCGCGGGGATGGGCGGCGGCGTAGACGTCCATCAGCTTGCCCATGCTGACGTGGGTGTAGCGCTGCGTCGTGGACAGACTGGCGTGGCCGAGCATCGCCTGGATCGCCCGGAGATCGCAGCCGCCGTCGAGCAAGTGCGTGGCAAAGCTGTGGCGCAGCCCGTGGGGCCCGACGCGCGCGCGCGCATGGGCATCGGAGCGCTCGTAGACGAGCTTGCGAATCTGCCGGACGCCCATGCGGCCGCCGCGGTTGCCCACGAACAACGCCTCCTTGGGGGTCCGTGGGCGAACGAGCTGGTCGCGAACCGCCAGCCATGCAGCCACCGCCTCGGATCCCGGGCCGCCGAGAAACGCGAGTCGATCCTTGCCGCCCTTGCCCGAGATCACCCGCACCGAAAGCACACCGCCCTCCGAGGGCCGCAGATGGGTCAGGTCCAGGGCGGCGCACTCGCTGACGCGCAGGCCCGCGCCGTAGAGGACCTCGAGCACGGCCCGGTCCCGCAGCACGCGAGGATCGTCGGCGGGCCGGGGATCGTCGGGGGCAGCGATCATCTCCGCCACGTCGCCGGTGGGTAGCGTGACGGGCAGTCGGTTGCTCCGCTTGGGGCTGCTGATGAGCGCGACCTCGTTGTCGGGCACCAGGCCCTCGCGCCGCAGCAGCTCCGCAAACGTTCGCAGCGCCGACAGCTTGCGGGCGACCGTCGCGGGGGCGAGCGTGCCGTGCAGCTCGGCCAAATACGCTCGGACCTCGCGTTGGTTGAGGTCCCGCGGCCGCGCCGGCCGCCCTCGCCGAGCCTCGACCGCCTCGACGAAGGCCGCCACATCGCCGCGATACGCCCGAATCGTGTGCTTGGACGCCCGGACCTCGCTGCGCAGGTGCTCGACGAAGCGCTCCTGCGCCGCCGTCATCTCCGGCATCTCCGAGGCGTCCCCCACATCCCTACCCTAGCGCCCGGCCGGCCCCATTCCAAACAAGGGTATGGTCCCGGCGCCCGCTGACCCCCATCGAAGGGTGTCGGGCTCCCCCCGCGGTGCCGGGCGGGGCCCTTGCTCGCTCATCCGCAGTCGACGTCGACGGTGACCTCGGCATTGCGGCCGCGCAGCGCGTTGATCGCCGTGCAGTCGGCCTCGTCCAGCGGCGCGCCCTCGGCCCGCAGCTCGTCGCCGGTTCGAAAGGTCTCGTTGTCGATCAGCGGCGCCAGGTCCCCGATCTCGGTGCGCGAGATGTCGACGATGCGCAGCAGCTCGAGCATCTGGACCCCGTCGAGGCTCGTGACGGGGCTGTCTTGGACGCGCAGCTCCTGCAGGTTGGGAAAGCCGGCGACGGTGGCGATCGAAGTGACCATCGAGCCGCGCACGTCGAGTTTTTCCACCAGCGGCAGCGCGGCCAACGGTGAAATGTCGGCGATGGCGCTCTCGCGCAGGGTCAGCGTCTGCAGCGTGGTTGCAGCCGCCATCTGGGTGAGCTGCATGCCCGAAAGCGGGGTGCCGCTGAAGTTGATCGTCTCGAGCGCGGGCAGCTCGGCAAAGAAGGTCAGATCCCCCGCCACGCCGTCCTGGTACGACAGCGACCGCAGCACCTCGCGCCCCGCGAGCCCCGACAGGTCCTGGCTCTGCTCGTAACCTCCGGCGCCGAAAAAGCCGAGCAGCGGCAACGTGGCCACGGCCGAGACGTCGGTCAGCCCTTCGTTGTAGCGCACGTCCAGGTCGCGCAGCTCGGCCAATCCGGTGACGGCGGAGATGTCCGAGACGCGATTGACCGCCAGCACCAGGCGGCGCAGGTCCTTCATGTTTTCGACGCCGGGAATCTCGGTGACGACGTTGTCGCCCAGATCGAACACGCTCATCTTCGTGAGCGCGGCGACCCCCGCGGTGGTCGTGATCTGGTTTTCCTGGGCGACGAGTCGGCCCAGGTCGAGCATGTTCTCGACGCCGGCGAGCGAGGTCAGCTCGTTGCGCGACACCTCGAGCTCGCGCATGCTCGTGGCGGCGGCCAGCGGGGTCAACGAATCGATCGCGTTGCCCTCGACGTCGAGAAACGTCAGCTCCGTCAGCGGGGCCAGCGGCTCGATGCTCTCGATCGCGTTGTCGGCCAGGCGTAGCCCGAACAGCCGCGTCAGCCCCGACAGCGGCCGCAGATCGGTCAGCTCGTTGTCGGTCAGCACCAGCACGCGCAGATTGGTCAGCGGCGCGAGGGCGGAGATGTTCGTCAGGCCGTTGGCGGCCAGATCGAGCGACTCGAGCCGCGACAGTCCCGACAGAGGATCGAGGTTGGTCACGCCGTTGCCGTCCAGCGCGAGGCGCTCGAGCTGATACAGCTCTGCGAGCACGCGCAGGTCGGTGATCATGTTGTTCGACAGCTCGATCTGCGTCAGCCCGGTGAGGTTGAGCAGCGGCCGAAGGTTGGTGATCGCGTTGTCGGCCAGCCCCAGGCTGGTCACGCCCTGGGCACACTCGAGCCCGGTCAGGTCCGTGATCCCGCGTCCGGGCGCGTTGATGCCTTTGAGCCCGCGCAGGTTCTCGGCCAAGATGACCGGCTCCACCTCCTCGGGCTCCCCCTCGGTCGGGTCCTCGGCCTCGGGCTGCGGCACGACCTCGAGCAGGTACTCGCGCAGCGCCTCGTCGGGCACGGCGACCTCGCCGACGCACAGCTCGATCGTGTCCGGCGATCCGATGTCGGGCTGCGGGTCGTCGGTGCATGCACCGAGCACCAGGGAAGCTCCCAGCGCTGCCGTCGCCGATGCCCACGCTCCGCGGAGTCGCATTCGGGAGGAGGCTATCAGACGGGGACGGTGACGAGGGTGCTCGGCTTGAGCCGCTCGCCCAGCTCGCGCTGATCGTCCTCGCTCACCCCGTAGTCGCCGATCATCACGATGTGGCCGTGAAAGCCGTGGCGGGCGTGAAAGCCCACCAGCGCATCCATCGCCTCGTGCAGTCGATCCTTGCCCTCGGTGTCCTCGGGGGGCGGAACCAGCGCCAAGAACAGGTTCAGATCCGCGGGCGCGAGCTCGGTCAGCTCGGTGTGAATGCGGACGATGTTGCCCTCCACGCCGGCGGGCCGCAGCGAGTCCTTGCTGACGCGGTAGACGTACTCGCGCCGCACCTGCTTGGTCATGTGAAAGACGACGATCTGCTGGTACGGGATGCCGGTGGTGCGGCTTTGGGCTCGAGCCAGCTCGAAGGACTGCCGCAGCAGCCGTCCGATCCGGACGCCGCCGACGGCGACCACGATCGTGCGGTCCTCGGTCTCGATCTCGTCGCCTTCCACGGTTTCGATCACCCGGCGGAAGTACTGGTACGCCGCCCGCATCAACGGCCGGTGGTTGTACGAGAGCAGGACCAGGCCCACGAGCACCGCGACCGAGCCCAGCAGCGTGCGAAGGTCGAGGATCTGCTCCGAGTAGCGATCGTACAGCCCGATGAGCGCAAAGGTCAGAAACGCCAGGCCGGCAATGGCCGCGACCGGGACGCGTGCCCCGCTGAACATCGAGATGTTCCAGGGCGCGGTGTAGATGCGCGGGTCGTCGCCCTTGAACTTGCGCAGCAAGATGAAGGCACCGACTCCGGAGATCATCACCAGCCCGAACGTCGCGCCGTACCAGCGCTCGAGAATGGTGACGTTGGCCCCGCCCTCCCAACACAGCACGAAGATCGCCATCAGCATCAACAGGTTGATGCGGGCGAACGCGCCGCGCTCGTTGGTGTCGAGCAGGCGTCGCGGCAGCAGGTTGTCGCGCGCCATCGTGACCCACAGGCCGCGCGCGCCGGCGAAGCCGGTATTGGTCGCGCCGAGCAGCATCAGCGCCGCATTGGCCACGATGACCACGTTCCAAAAGCTCGCGAAGCTCTCGCTGCCGGTCACCCCGACCACCACCGTGCGACCGAGTGCGGCGAGCAGCGATCCGTGCTCGGCGACGAGCGTCTCGGGCGGCAAGACCATGAAGATCAGCAGCGACAGCGAGCCGCCGATGAGCAGCAGCGTCGACAGCATCCACATGTAGATCTTGCGCACGTCGACCCGTGGCTGCTCGAGCTCCTCGGGGATGTTCATGACCGACTCGACGCCGGAGGCCCCGAGAATCGACGAGCCCAGGGCGGCGGGAATGAGCGCCGCCCCCAACGTCGCAAAGCCGGGCAGCGAGCCAACCAACCCCCCGTGCTCGGCGCCACTGGCAGGGTGGGCTCCGCTCTGCTCGGCGGGCACGAGCGTGTGCGGGTCGGCCCCCTCGAGGAACGGCGTGAGGTCGAAGCCGTTGAGCATCAGCCACACCAGGCCGAGCACAATCGTCACCCCCATCACCACGAGGTTGATCAGAAAGATCGTACGGCTGACGCGGACGCTCTCCTTGAGCCCATAGTTGTTGAGCCGGAACAGCATCATCAGCGGGGCGAGCATGACCACCACGCCGATGGGGAAGACGGCCGACAGCGCGACCGCGACGACCGACGTGATCCCGACGGTGAGCGCCGTGCTGCGCCACTGGTCGGGCATGACCCAGACCCCGAAGACCAGCGATGGGATCGCCGAAATCGACACGGCCGCCAGCACGACCCCTGCCGACAGTCCCGAGACCAGCGACACGACGTAGTCCGCGTACGAAAGCAGCGACACGATCGCGGTGGCGACGTACGAAAAGGAGATGATGACCCCGACGAGGGCCGCCGCCGCGATCGCGAGCTTGCCCAGGTGCGACAGCGCGTAACGGGTCATCACGTACGTGCCGCCGTTGGACAGCGTGAGCAGCACGGCCTCGATGTACAGCGGCGCGAGCGCGAACAGCATCGCGTACAGGCCGATCTGAAACGCCGGGGTCGCATATCCGACCCCCGCGACGATCAAGGCGCCCGACGAGTAGTAGGGCGACGTCAGCGGGTCCGGACCGACGAGAAACAGCCCTTCTTTCCAGGACAGTTTCTGCTGTGCGCCGTGAGCGGGGCCTGGGTCAGACATGCGTCGTCCCTCGACGCGGCGTTATGCACCCCTGACCCATTGCGGGCAACCCCGGGCGGGTCCGGGCTGCTATTGTGGAGCGGATGGGGGATCGCTCCTCGGGCGCACCACCGTCGAGCAGCGCGACGGTCCCGGCCACAGAGGTCGGTTCTGGGGCACACCCCGGCTTTCCCTCGGTCGACGGGCACGCGCCCACGATGGGCGCCGTGAGCCAGGTTGCGCCCCCGCCCACGCTCGGCAGCCATCCCGGCCATCCCGGCCATCCCAGCCATCCCGCCGCATACGGGGGCACCTACGGGACGGGGCACCAGCCCGCCCCGACGCCCTACGGTGCGCCGCCGACCCCGTTGGCCCCGGGCACGCACGTCGCGGGGCAGTACGTCGTCGAGTCGGTGCTCGGGCGCGGCGGCATGGGGATCGTCTACCGCGCACACCACTCGTCGCTGGAGCGAGCGGTCGCGCTCAAGCTCCATGGCGGCGGGCCCGGCAGCAGCTCGAGCACGGAAACGGCCCGGCTCGAGCGGGAGGCCAAGGCGATGGCCCGGCTCAACCACCCCAACGTCATCGGCGTGTACGACGTGGGCACGCACGAGGGCAATCTGTTCATCGCGCTCGAGCTCGTCGACGGCGGGACGCTCGACCAGGCGTGCGGCGGACGGCCGTGGCAGGGGGTGCTGCAGCTGTACTTGCAGGCCGCCGAAGGGCTTGCCGCCGCGCACGAGGCCGGCCTGGTGCATCGGGACTTCAAGCCGGCCAACGTCCTGGTCGGCCGCGACGGTCGCGTGCGTGTGGCGGACTTCGGCTTGGCTCGCAAGGCCGGGCCGGGCGGCATCGGGGCGGACGTCTCGGCGTTGTCGGGCTCGCTCGAGCAGCTGACTGCGACTGGGGCCATGGTCGGCACCCCGCGGTACATGGCCCCGGAGCAGTTCGGCGGCGGCCGGGTCGATGCGCGCGCGGATCAGTTCTCGTTTTGCGTCGCGCTGTACGAGGCGCTGTGGGGGCGGCCGCCGTTCGCGGCAAACACCGCCGGCGAGCTGTTGTTCGTCATGACGACCGACGGACCCGCACCTCCCCCACCGACCGACGTGCCCCCCGCGATCTGGGACGTGTTGCGGCGCGGCCTGTCGGCCAAGCCCGAGCAGCGCTTCGAATCGATGCGTGCGCTGATGTTCGCGCTGCAGGCGAGCCCCCCGCGGCGGCGCGGCAGCTCGCTGCCGGTCGTGCTGGGCATCGTCGGCGTCGCCGCGCTCACGCTCGGCATCGGAGCCTGGCTGCTGC
>JGI12316J15310_10000307_pt6 | contig 13585 bp, 15 predicted proteins | sample MarCyaLeptolynsp_FD_15310 | JGI IMG/M metagenome (IMG submission 15310)
GGGGCTAGTTTCAACCAATGCTTATATCATCGCTGATAACAACACAAAAAACGCTATTCTCATTGATCCAGTCGATCAAGCACCATTGCTGATCGAAATAGCAGAAAAAGAAGGTTGGACGATCAAGCTCATTTTAGCAACACATGCGCATTTTGATCATATTCTGGCAAGTGCGGAACTCAAAGAGAAAACGGGCTCACCATTTTATATCCATGAAGATTGCGTGAAATGGCTACCCAAGTTACCCGATACCGGCATACGTTTTACAGGATCACCTTTCCCCAAAGCTGCTGAACCGGACCGACTCTTAAAATCAGAATCCGAAACGATAGAACTCGATAGCATCAAATTAAAGACGCTGTTTACACCGGGTCATGCAGAAGGGCATCTGAGCTTCTACATGCCAGATTATAAAATTGTCTTCAGTGGTGATGCCTTGTTTGCAGGTAGTATTGGTCGCACAGATTTACCGGGGTCAAATCATCAGCAATTGATGGAGTCCATATTTGACAAGTTGATGACCTTAGATGATGATGTTAATGTGTTGCCCGGTCATATGGGGGCTACAACGATTGGTCATGAGCGTCAAACCAATCCACATTTATTGTCGTATGAAAGAAATTCTCAAGAGCAATGAATATTCTGAATCAATTTTCCTATCCATTGATTATTTTGTCAGTTGTCATTGGTATTTTTATCATTGCACGACGGTTCTATAAAATTAAACTGCCTTATATCGTCATTGGGGAAGCGATTTTCGTTGTTGTAGCTCTTGGTATTTTCTTTGTATTGCGTCCCGGCACCAGTACGGTATCCAGTTCAGATATTGCCTTCGACCTCATCAACAATGGCAAACCCACTTTTGTCGAATTTTTCAGCAATTATTGTTCCGCTTGCCTCGCGCTCGAACCAACTGTCGATCAGCTTGCAGCAGAAATTGAAAGCGACTTCGATATCCTGCGTGTGGATATTCATACACCATTTGGTCGGGAACTCCGCAGACACTACGAATTCTCATTCACACCAGAATTTGTTTTGTTCAACGCTGATGGTGAAGAAGTCTGGCGTGCACATACACCCCCTAACAATTCACAACTGGAAATGGCACTCCAATAATGCACATTCTTTTCCTTTTCCTTGATGGCATCGGGTTGGGTGATGATGATCCAGAAACAAATCCATTTGCGGCTGCCGACTTACCTACTCTGCATAACTTGACCAACGGAAAACGTTGGCTACGTGACATAGGTCGCCAAGAATCTGAACGTGCTATTTTTATCCCAACTGATCCGCGTATGGGTATTGCGGGTCGTCCGCAGAGTGGTAGTAATCAAGCCGCTATGCTGACAGGTAAGAATATCCCGCAAATGATTGGAAAGCATTACGGACCCAAACCAAACGAAGATATTCGCAAGATTTTGGATGAAGATAACTTCTTCATTACCGTCAAAGAACATGGCAAAAAAGCTGCTATGCTAGATGCCTATCCCCCTCGCCTGCTACATGACATTCAACGTGGGAAAACACTGCCTTCTAGCAATCAATATGCGGCAATTGCATCTGGTCAAGAATTATTCACCATAGATGATTTACGTCAGCGAAAAGCCATCACAGCCGAATACACAGGCGAAGCATGGCATAAACACCTCAAATTAACGGATACCCCTATTTATACTGAGCAAGAAGCGGGTCATTTGTTAGTCGAACTTTCGCGGCAATATGATTTCGCCTTCCATTCATTCTGGATGACGGATTTTGTCGGGCATCGTGGCACCCTTGAAGAAGGCATTGAGTTATTGAAACTCTTTGATGGTGTCATGATTGGCGTTCTCGAAGCATGGGATGATGATGAAGGTTTAATCATCGTCAGCAGCGACCATGGCAACATGGAAAAAATCGGAGATCGTCGCCATACGGAAAACGATGTTCCAACGTTGATTATCGGCAACGAAAAAGATGCCTTTGCAGAAGGATTTTCGCAATCCAAGGATTTCGTTCCGCGTATGTCAAAATTATTATTCGGCTGATAGTTTTTTTATATGCTGACGAATGAATTTGATATACGTGGGTTGTTCAGGTTCTAATCCTAAAGCATGTGCGCCTGCCTCATCCACAGCCAGTATATCATCACCCCACATGACTTTATCTGGCAATTCAACAATCGCGCCATCAAAATGATGAGCAATCGTGAAATAAAAATCGACTGGTGAATATCGTTCTTTGGATTCACAGGGCAATATGTCCTGAATATGTACCAAAGACGCAAAAACCATATCAAATTCGACAGAAAATATCCCTAAACTAATCACACAATCATAATCGGTTATATAACCGGGAGCTTCAATTTTGCTGTGGGCAACAGGTTTTGCCAGTTGATTTTCGTATTCAACCATAATTAGATCATCGACACTAGCAACACGCATATTGTCATCCAGCAGATCATTAACGCCATTTTCAGCAAAATGCACTTCAACATTTTCATTGGGACAAATACGATCAACCAGCAAAATTCGTGCCACTGGGCTTGCCCGCCGTAAACCACGTAAAACTTTATTCAACACATTGAGGTCAATCTTTTTGACGTTACAAAGCAACATAATTCGTGTTGCTTTGTAACCATTATCGGGTGGCAGATACACAAACGACTCTTTATTAGCTGATTTTACGCTGGCAAGTCGAGCTAGTTTTCCCATTAGATGATCCCTATTCAATCAAAAAGACACAGCCGATGCTGTGCCCTTTAGCTTACAAAATCTCTTATTGAATGCGAAGGCTAGGCTTGGGTTTCTTCATCTTTTGGTTTGAGTGGCGGATTGCCATTGGATGGTATTTCTTCCTGCAATAATTGTGGAGCTTCGCCATCCATATTCTTCAATGCGCTGAACAGTTGTGCTGCTTTCATCAGGGTTTTCTCAAAATCTTCGCCTGTGAGAGCCTCTGTTTTTGCCATTAACACCTGTGACATTTCAGGAATACCCATCAGCATGTCGAGTAAGGTGTTGCCTGTACTACCGTTGCCGCCAGCACCATTCCCATTGCCAAATTGGACAATGCGGACATTTTCACCTAAGCCAGATAACGCTGTTGCAATCGCTTCTACTTTTTCAACATCAGCTTTAGTCACTTGTTCAATCACAAATTGGCGCAAGTTAATTTCGCCTTCTGCCGCACTCGCAGCAGCCAACTCACGGCGACCTTCGGCTTCTGCCAATAAATTCGCACGGATACCACTTGCTTCTGCTTCTTTGCGTGCTTGTAGTGCGGTAGCTTCTGCGACACCTGTTTTCTCAGTTGCTTCTGCATCAGCAAATGCCTTCTCACGAATCGCTTCTGCTTCCGCTTCGGCGGTGATTGTCACGCGGCGTTTTTCGGCTTCTGCGCGGATTTCTGTCGCTTCACGTTCAGCACGGGCAGGCACCAAGACTTCAGCTTCTTGTTGCTTTTCAACTGCTAAAGCACGTTGCGCTTGGACTTCGGCATCACTATCAGCCTGTTCTAAGCCAACTTTACGTTTGACTTGCACTTCACGGAGTTGTAGAGCTTCTCGTTGTGCCAAAATTTCACGTTGAGCATCCAATTCAGCTTGTTCGGCTGTTTGTTGGGCTTCTGCCGCTTTGACACGCGCTTCACGGTCAGCCTCAGCTTGGGCAATGGCAGCATCACGCTTCACTGCTGCGATTTGAGGGGCAGCCATCGCCTGCAAGTAACCTTCTTGGTCAGTGATTTCTTCAATACCCATTGAGATGATCTTCACACCCATTGCTGCAACATCATCACTTGCTAGGTCTTGAACACGCTGCACAAAATCATCGCGATCACGATGGATAGCTTCAACGGACATTTGCCCTACAATCGCACGAAAATTCGCACTGAGGGTTTCTTCAATCACCTGCCGGACTTCAGCACGTGTTTTATCCAGAAATGCCTTTGAAGCAGTGCGTAAAGCAGCTTCTTCAGAATCAATTTGAACCTGTGCAACCCAGTCCAATTGAATCGGCACACCACTAATTGTATAAACTTCGTCTTTTTCTGTTTTCAACGTCATGATCGTTAGATCAAGCACTTTATAAGTTTGCAAAATAGGGATGATAAATACACCGCCATTGCTCACCATTTTTGTGCCACCACTACCAAAAACCACATAGACTTGGCTTGGAGGTACTTGATGATAGTAACGTGTAACAAAGGCAATGAGTGCGACAAATAAAAGTACAAGCACCCCTACCCCAATAAATAGCGTAATCGTCGAAGCATCCATTCTTAATACTCCCTTTTCCTATACCTCTATTTTATGCGGATTCCACTTTTTGCACATGCAGCCGACCACCAATCACATCTACAATTTCCACCGTATCCCCTTTTTGCAAGGCTTCATCAACGATATGCTTCATTGGATACTTGATACGTTCATATTCTTCAACAAGAGCTTCGCCAATTTTGCCAGCCGGTGTATTCACCGTAACGCGCGCCCGTAACCCGATTAGATTAGACTTGGTTAATATCTCATTGCTCTGACGACTCCAAACAAAGCGCATGACTCGAACCACAATACGGCTCAAAAGAAGTCCAACTAACAAACTAACCAAAACAGTCAATATCGGATTCCAGCCAGAGACAGACCCGAACAGCCCCATGAATCCGGCACCGCTCAGGAAGGCAGCAATTACATTACAGCCAATGCCTTTAACATCGCCATCCCCAATATCAACATCAGCGTCTACATCCACATCAACATCAAAGTCGCCGCCAAAATCACCAAAATCGAGTCCACCAAGAACGAGGCTTGCCAGTAAATAAACAACCCCTGCGGTCATTATCAAACCGAAAAAAATCGCCATAGGTTCCATAATCATCAAACCTTCAACATATTCTGGAAAGTCTCTATTTGTATTATATACAGAATTATCGCTATGTCTGGAAAATACCCCTAAAAATTGGGGGGATAAAATATCATTCCATTAGGCTAGTTTGCATTACAATAAAATGAGAAGCAAATCAAACAAGGGAAATTAGTATGGATGATTTTGATAGCGGAAAACGTAAAGGAGCAGGTGGCACCCCCGGCGGTATGGTTGAATTCTTCATCGGCGCAATTCTGGTTGCTGTCGGGGGCTATTTATTCCTCAGCCGCGTTTTTGTGACGAGTGGTGGCTTTGGCTTTGGATTCAATGCCTTCGGTGGTTATCGTCAATTTAACAGTTTTGGGCTAGCAATGGTACCGATGTTAATCGGTAGCGGATTTTTGTTCTTCAACAGCAAAAACATAATTGGCTGGTTTCTTACGGTGGTGGGGGCACTCATCATCATTTTTGGAATTTTGATCAATTTACGGGTTTATTTCCAGCCAACCAATCTCTTCGACACTTTATTAATATTGGGATCAATTGCCGCCGGATTAGGGCTAGTTGCAAGAGGATTGCAACCACATAATTAAGGGTAGAGAGGGATAATTCCCTCTCTGATACTGAAGTTTGCTGAATTAGCTAGCAGATAAATCGCCAACTGCGTCACCTTCTTGAACGGACTTCTCCCCATCTTTCTTTGGCATTTGCCATGAGGAATAATCACAATCTGGATAGCGGTTACAGCCATAGAATGTTCGCCCACGTCGGGTTTTACGAACCACAACTTCGCCATCATGTTCTTGACCACACACAGGGCAAGTAATGCCTGTATATTCCAAATAAGGTTCTGTGTGGCGACAATCTGGGTAATTTGTGCAGCCAATAAATTTACCATGCCGACCATATCTCACAATCAGATCGCCGGTGTTACAGGTTGGGCAAATGCGTCCCACATATTCAGTGGTTTCAACCTGTGGCATATTCTCACGGGCATAAACCAGACGTTCTTCAAACGGTGAATAGAATTCACCAAGCATCGGTCGCCATTCGACATTGCCTTCGGCTACATCATCAAGTTCTTCTTCCATATTTGCGGTGAATTGATAATCCATTTCATGACCAAAGTACTCAACAAGTAGATCAATCACAATTTTACCAATTTCCGTAGGTATGAGGCGTTTATCCTGTTTTTCTACATAACCACGATCCTGAATGATGGCGACTGTGGGCGCGTAGGTACTCGGGCGACCGATGCCATATTCTTCCAATGTGCGGACGAGACTCGCCTCTGTGTAGCGTGGCGGGGGTTGCGTAAAGTGTTGCTCAGGCAGCAAGCGCAATAAGTCTAAGAATTCCTGCGGAGTCAATTCAGGGAAGATCAGTCCCTCATCGCTTGCTTCTGTCACATCTTCATCCTTTGCGTCTTCATACAATGCAAGGAAGCCCGCAAAGCGAATTTTACTACCGGATGCACGGAACAAATAAGGCAAATTGTTTTGATCTAAACCAGCACCAATATCCACACGCAAAGTATCATAAACAGCGTTTGACATCTCACTAGCAACAAAGCGTTCCCAGATCAACTTGTAGAGTTTGAGTTGATCTTTTTTGAGATAGCTCTTCATCGCATTGGGATGACGCATCACACTGGTAGGGCGGATTGCCTCATGTGCCTCTTGTGCACCTTTGGCTTTTGTTTTGTACTTGCGGGGTTTACCGGGCACAAAATCCTTGCCATATTCGCCAACGATATAGCCACGCGCTTCACCTCTTGCCTGATCTGAAACAGATACGCTATCAGTACGCATATACGTAATCAAACCCACGACTTCACCAGCACCCAACTCAATGCCCTCGTAAAGCTGTTGAGCAATGCTCATCGTTCGCCGTGCAGTAAATCCAATCCGACGTGAAGCCTCTTGTTGCAAGGTACTGGTTGTAAATGGTGGCGAAGGTTTACGCTGGCGTGTCCCACGTTTCACATCCTGCACAATGAAAATACTCTTCTCCAACGTATCAAGATGAGGTTGTACTTCACCTTCATTGCCAAACGAAAAATCTTCACCATTGATTTTCGCAAGTCTTGTCATGAAAGGTGTTGGTTTCACACCGTTTTCAGGCTTCTTCTGGACTTCTGCTTCTAGTGTCCAGTATTCTTCCGGTGTAAATGCCTCAACTTCACGTTCTCTATCCACAACAATTCGCAGCGCGATACTTTGTACACGACCAGCAGACAAACGGTTACGGACTTTATCCCACAAAATTTGTGTGATGTTATACCCTACCAGCCGATCCAGAATACGACGTGCTTGTTGCGCGTTCACCAAATCTATATCAATGGTACGTGGATGCCCAAATGCCTCCGCCACCGCCTTATCCGTGATTTCGTGGAAAACCACACGCTTGATATTATCTTCTGGCATTTCAGTCGCTGCAATTAAGTGCCAAGCAATGGCTTCACCTTCACGGTCAGGGTCAGTTGCCAGATAAATTTCTTCAGCAGCATCGACAGCAGCCTTAATTTCTTTGACTGTTGCCCGTTTGTCGTTGGGCACACGGTATTTCGGCTCAAAATCATTTTCGACATCAACCGAAAGTTGTGTTACGAGCAAATCGCGCACATGCCCCTTCGATGCCATGACGGTATAGCCTTTACCCAAAAAGCCGCCGACACTTCGCGCTTTGGCTGGTGATTCGACAATGACCAGCTTGCCAACGTTCTTCTTTTTACGTTTGCCGCCTTTTTTGGCAGACTTCTTGCGGCTTTTGGGTTTTGCTACAACTTCGGGCTTGGGAATTCCGGCATGAGCGTCTGTTTCCCCCATGCGAAACAGCTTTGTCCCACACACAGCGCATTGTCCTGAAGTCGCAGGCGTACCAGTTTTAGTAAAGACAGGCTCAGGATTCGTAATATCGCGTTTTTCCTTGCATTTCACGCAATATGCCTGTAATTGTTCACTCATGAAAGATTCCTTAGCTCAATGTACATTTCAAATCAATTTATAGATAGGCATCGCCATCATTTTCTTTGAGATATTGCACCACTTGCTTGACCTCTTGTGAACGGTCTTTGTGGCACACGAGTATAGCATCCTCTGTATCAATCACAATAACATCCTCAACGCCGATTATCACAACCAAACGATCACTAAACAGCAATGTGTTTTTTGTATCAAGGATGATTTTGTTCTCACGGACTTTACCATTTGCACAATTACCAAACTGATCCTGTGGCAGCATGTCATACAGCGATGCCCAACTACCTACATCACTCCAACCAATCTCAGATGGAATAACAGCAATATCCTTTGCATTTTCCATAATGGCAAAGTCAAGCGAGGTTTTCGTGGTTTTATCCCAAATATCTTCTAAAGTTGTTTGATAATCGGATGTATCGACTGAATGTTGAAGTTGTGAGAAAAGCTCGTGCATTTCTGGCTGTTGCCGTTTGAATTCTCCCATACCAACGGATGCTTTCCAGATAAACATACCAGAATTCCATGTATAGTCACCAGACGACAAAAACTGTGTCGCTCTTACTCGATCAGGTTTTTCTTTGAAGCCCTTGCTTTCATAATAAGTGATCCCACCAGACTCCCCTAGTTGTGCCCCCTGTTGGATGTATCCAAAACCTGTTGCTGGATAAGATGGCGAAATCCCAAGCGTGACAATTTTATCAGATTGAGCAATCTCATAGGCTGCACTCAAGGTTTCCAAGAAATAATCTGGCTTTCCGATATGATGATCGGCTGTGAGAATTGCAACGGTTGCCTGCGGATCACGCTTCTCGATGACAGACAAAGCAAGTCCTACTGCAGGTGCGGTATCTCGACCATATGGCTCCACGATAAAGTTTTTCAGTGGAATATTTGGGGCTTCTTGCTTGAGTTGTTCAACATAGGTTTGCCCGGTCACAATATAAATCTGCTCAGGCAAGAAAAGCGGCGCAAGACGCTGTACACTGGTATCAAACATCGAATGTTCACCGATCAGTGGCAATAATTGTTTTGGGGTACTTTTGCGACTCATGGGCCACAATCTCGTGCCACCACCGCCAGCCATAATCAAGGCATAATAATGTTCCATTGTACCTCCACTCCTTATAATGATCGCATCCGGCAATATTGCATGTGTCCGACCATTTGCGCAAGCCCCTTCAATTCAAGGATAGTCAGGGTGCTTGTCACAACTTCTGTTGTTAAACCAGATTGTTGAATCAACACATCAATGTGAATCGGATCAGATTCTAGTAAATTGAGAATGCTCGATTCTGTCGTGTTCTCCGGCACTAATTGATCTGTTTGTTGGCGTGTCTGCGTCCGATCATAAGCGACATCTAACGCATCAAGAATATCACTAATTCGCATCACCAATTGGGCACCATCTTGAATCAAGCGATTACAACCACGCCCAACAGAGTTAAAAATATTACTTGGCACCGCAAAGACCTCTTTACCCTGCTCTAATGCGGCTTCTGCTGTGATTAGAGCACCGCTTTTTTCAGGTGCTTCCGCGATCAATACCCCTTGTGACAACCCACTAATCAATCGATTTCGGCGCGGAAAATTTTTACCAACCGGTGGTGTACCCAATGGGAATTCGGAAATCAATGCACCATTATTGATAATTTCTTCAGCTAGACCTGCATTCTCCAATGGATAAATCTGGTCAAGCCCGGTGCCTAGCACAGCAATGGTTCGACCATGCCCCGCTAAAGCACCCCGATGTGCAGCCGTATCAATACCCTGTGCTAAACCGGAGATGATGGTAATATCCTGACCCGCAACCTGACGCGCAATGCTAAAAGCAGCATCACGCCCATATTGTGTCGCATTTCTTGTTCCGACGATTGCCAAAGCACGCTCATCAGTCGGTATCCAGTTGCCCTTCACATAGAGAACGGGCGGTAAATCAGATAGCTCACGCAAAGGTTTTGGATAATGGCTATCAACGAATGTAACTATCGTTGCACCAATCGCAAACACTTTATCCAGTTCTTTTTCAATATCAATTTGTCTGCGTTGGTCAACGATTGTATTGACCAATTGTTGCGGTAAATCACATTGAAGTAGTTGCTTTTCAGTTGCAACCCAAACATCTTCTGGACTACCCAAACATTGGATCAATTGTTGTATACGAACTGCACCTAATTTATGAATTAGGGACAAACCCAGCAAATATTTATGCTCTATCAAAATGGAAACTCGACATTAGAGACAGACAAACTACGTCATGCAGCATAACAGGCAAGTATTTTGATTGTCAAGCAACTGACAGGAAATTCAATCTGATGTTGGCAGCAATCCATCAGGTAATTTCATGGTAATTTGCTGCTGTTCAAGGTCAATTTCGAGAATGGTTTCATCATGTGCAGGCAGTAACAATGGGTGCTTTTTGCCAGTTTGTTGAACCACATAGACATCGTTTGCACCCGTTTCTAGCACCTCATCAATGATGCCCAATATCTGACCATCATCCGTTTGGACTTCTAGCCCAATTAACTGGTGCAGATAAATTTCACCGTCTTCGAGTGGTACAGCATGTTCAATATCCACCATGAGGAATAAACCACGATAGCGTTCAGCTTCTGTGCGATCTTTGATCTGCTTAAATTTGAGCAGCAAGTAGCCCTGATGAAAGCGAAACGAATTAACTTCCATTTCAGTAGGCGCAGTATCATCAATACCTGAACCAACATAAATAACATCTAATTCTGCTAATCGTTCAGGATAGTCTGTCAAAACGCGAATCTTTAATTCACCTTTTACGCCGTGTGGTCGCAGAATTTCACCAAGCAAAAGGTAATCAGGTTCGTAGTGATGTAATGATCTGTTGTGAGATGGCATAAGTTAACAAGCTGCTGGAAGAGAGTCTATTCTCATCCAGCATTGCCTATTCAATTTCCAAGATAATGCGCTGGCGGCGCGTATTTTGGTTGGAGACTGCTCGTAGTAAAGAGCGCATGGCGTTAGCAACGCGACCATCTTTACCAATCACACGCCCCATATCGTCCTGTGCAACATGCAATTCAAGTACAACAGAGCGTCCATCTTCATTGCGAGAAACTGTCACCTCTTCCGGGTGATTGACTAGATTTTCCGCAATATATTGGATGAGTTTTTCTTCCATCATTGACGCTCCGTAAGTTATTCTGCGGCTTCTGCTTCTGCTTCACCTTCAACAGCTTCTTCTGCTGCCATCCGTGCTGCTTCTTTCGCCTTGATTTTGGATTCACCAGCAGCAGGGCTAGGGTGGCGTGTTTTGGGGCTTGGCAGGGGTGGGCGATTTTCCTCTGCTTCTTGCACGAGTGCTTCGAGTTCTTCGCCACTACGCAGACGTTGGAAACGTTCCAATGTGCCTGTGCGCTGGAAGATACTCTGTACAGATTCGCTGGGTTGCGCACCCATACTCAACCAATACAACGCACGATCTTCTTGAACAACATCAGTTGATGGTTCCGTGCGTGGATTGTAATTACCAATTGATTCAATATATTTGCCGCCACGAGCTTTGCGTTGGTCAGTCACGACAATACGATAGCTAGGTTGACCTTTCAAGCCGATACGGCGCAGACGAATACGAACCATAATGCAAACTTGCTCCTCTTAAATAGTTTCTAGAATCCGAGTCCCGACATACCGGGAATATTGGGGAAACGCCCCTTACGTATTTGATCCATCATTTTTTGCATCTGACGATACTGTTTGAGCACATCATTGACATCCCGCACTTCAACACCACTGCCCCGTGCAATCCGCTTTTTACGGCTAGCATTCAGGAGTTTATTAGGGCGTGCCCGTTCCTGTGGTGTCATGGAATTAATAATCGCTTCGACACGGCGAATGCGCTTTTCCACTTCTTCATTATCGATATTGGCTTGCATTTGCATCTTATTCATGCCGGGAATCATATTCATGATCTGGCTAATGGGTCCCATGCCACGAATTTTCTGCAATTGCTCCAAAAAGTCTTGTAGCGTGAAGTTGTTCCCCATAATTTTTTCTTGGAGCTTCATCGCTTCTTGCTCATCAAAAGCCTGTTCCGCTTTTTCAATGAGCGACATCACATCACCCATACCCAAAATGCGGTCAGCAATTCGATCTGGGTGGAAGACTTCTAGTGTATCGGTGCTGATCTTCTCACCGGTACCAATATAATGAATCGGCACACCGGTTACAGCACGCATAGAAAGCGCAGCACCACCTCTGGCATCACCATCGACTTTGGTCAGTACCAAACCCGTAATATCCAAACGTTCGTCAAAACCTTCAGCGACATTCACCGCTTCTTGACCTGTCATCGCATCAGCAACCAGCAAAATCTCAGCCGGATTAGTCCGCTTTTTGATCTCTGCCAGCTCTTTCATCAACGTATCATCAATTTGAAGACGACCCGCCGTGTCAACAATAACAACAGAAGCATTCGCATCTTTCGCGGCTTTTAGACCACGTTTGACAATATCCGGGGGGGATGCTTTAACCCCTTCTTCGTAGTAGTCAATGCCAACCTGTTTTGCCAATGTCACCAACTGATCAACCGCAGCCGGACGATACGTATCCGCAGCAATTAAAAATGGTTGACGACCATCTTTGCGCAAGTGCATTGCGAGTTTAGCGGTTGTCGTTGTCTTACCAGAACCTTGCAGTCCAACCATCATAATGACATGCGGTTTGGTACTACCAGAAAAGTTTAAGCGTCCCGGTTCACCCAATGTCTGAATCAGTTGCTGATGAACAACTTTGAGAACTTCTTGTCCGGGTTTGAGTGCTTTATGGACTTCTGTCCCGATTGCCTCTTCACGAACAGCCTTGACAAAAGACTTGACAATCGACAGTGCGACATCAGCTTCTAACAAAGCCATACGCACTTCGCGCATCACATCTTTAATATCCTGTTCAGTGACACGTCCGCCACGATTTAACCCGTCAAACGCATTTTGCAACCGTTGACTTAGATTCTCAAACATATCGTTTTCCGCTTTGTCAATACGAATAGAAGATTGTACGAGAGAGACCTGTTTCAGTCAAGATGCGAACAAGCATACAGACCTGAATTGTTACGGTACACCATCCTATCTATCCAGCAAACTTCTATCTGGGTTGTAACAATCCATAAACTTTGCGTTAACCGAAAGTCAGTTATATACTGTTTAGAGGCAAAGCCACTGAATAAATTTGGCGTTGTTTATCCTTTCTTATACAATAATCAGCAGATAAACGTATAGCGTCGCTATCAACATGAAAGGCAGGACGCTCATGAGTTTTTTGAGACGAAAGAAAGATGACACTAAAAAACCACAAGCGGAACCCGCCGCACCTGATCCGCTTGGATTAGATGCGCTAGATGAGGAGTCGCTTGACAAAAAATCTGTTAAAGAAGCAGAGCCGAAGAAGGGTCCGATTCAGGGTATTCGGGATTACATCATCGATTCGTATCGTGGACTGTATAAAATCGTCCTCGAACCGAGTATGCCCTCGTGGAGTTTTGCAGGCTTGCTGCTTTTTGGTGTGTTGGTCGGCTTGCTCTGGGGTTGGGCAATCAATCCACCAGAATTTACAGGTGCGAATCCTAATCGTCTGAATCAGGATGCCCAAGATCAGTGGATCAGGATGGCGGCGGTTGGTTACAACGCTGGCAGCATCTATGAACAGGCTGATGCAGAGAAACTGCTGATGATGGTCGATAATCCTGTTGCGGCGATTGATAGGATGCTGGCAAGCGGCGCATTGAGCGAAGGCGAT
>JGI12316J15310_10000069_pt4 | contig 13562 bp, 12 predicted proteins | sample MarCyaLeptolynsp_FD_15310 | JGI IMG/M metagenome (IMG submission 15310)
CGATCCGACGCCCTCACCCGTCGCTGAGCCGCCCACCAGCACTCAGCGCGCTGAACCGCCCGCCAGCCCCCCACCCGCCAGCCCTCAAAGCGACAGCGACGACCCGCTGGACCGGCTGTTCGGCATGGTCGACGCCGGGCCGACCGCCGCCCCGCAATCACCGCCATCTCCGCCTCCGCCGGCGGCGGACGATCCCGCGAAACGGGCGGTCTCCGCCTTCATCGGGTCCATGGGCGGGCGCAAGCCGGCCCGCGCGTCGGCCGGCGACGTGGTCGCCGAGGTCGAGCGCCGGATCGCAGCACAGATCGCCGCGATCCTGGAGGATCCCGCCTTCGCCGGGCTTGAGCGGGCCTGGCGCGGCCTGCGGTTCCTGCTGCGGCACACGAACCGCCGCGCCCATTGCTTCGTGCACGCGATCAGCGCCGGGCGGGACGAGGCCGCCACGGCGGCGCGCAGCGTGCTGATCGACGCGGCCGACGACCAGCCGGCCGGCCTCGGCCTGCTGGTCTCCGCCTTCGACTACGGCGCCGGACCGGCCGAGACGGCGCTGCTGCAGGCGCTGGCCGAGGTCGGCGCCGAGATCCAGGTGGTGACCGTCGCCTCGGCCGCCGCGGCCTTCGTGCATGGCGGCGATGGCAATCTCGCCGCGCACCGCGACCCCGAGACCCTGTTCCAGGACGCCGCCTACGGCCCCTGGTCGAGCCTGCGGGCGAAGCCGGCGACGCGCTGGCTCGGGCTGGCCGCCAATCGGGTCCAGTTGCGCGGCGCCCACGACCTGACCGCCGAGCGCCGCCTCGCCTTCGCCACGGAGAACCGAGTCGGCCCGGCCCTGGAGGCCGGCGGCGCGTGGATCGTCGCGGCCCTGGCGGCGGAGAGCGCCGCCGAGACCGGTTGGCCAAGCGAATTGACCGGACCGCAGCGGGTGATCGACGGCCTGACGCTGTACGACGCCGCGACCGAGGGCAGCACCGTCTTCGCCGTCGCCCTGCCGCTGCGCCCGGACGCCGCCGGCAGCCTCGCCAATGCCGGTTTGATCGCGCTGGTCGGCCAGGCCAATCGCGACATCGCCCGGCTGGTCCGGGTGCCGGGCGTTCACGCCACCCGCGCCGACCCGGCCGGCGACCTGCCGCGCCACGGCACCCTCGACTACCAGCTGCTGGTCTCGCGCCTGATTCGCCAGATCGAAGGCAATGCCGACCTGATCTTCTCGGCCGGCGGCCCCGATGGCATCCGGGCGGCGATGGACGCCTTCCTGACCGGCCTGATGGGACCCGGCGCGACGGTTCGGGTGGCCCTGGAAACCGACGATGCCGACGAGCAGGTGCTGGCCATCCAGGTGACCACGGGGCACGACATCCTGGGCGGGGTGACGGTGCCGCTCGACCTTCCGATCTGAAAGACGCGGCTCGCAAACAGGACGATCCGAAAGGCGTTTGACCGTTACCCTTGACGGTCGCCCCCTAAAACCGTTCCAAATACCCCGCCATACGGAGACGGGGGCCTCGGCACGGGGGCTGAGCGACGACGGTCCCTTGGAGGAGCCCATGCGCCTGGTGTTGGACGTCACGAGTTTCCAGAAGGCCCTGATGGGGGCGGGAAGCCGGCACGAGTTCGACGAGCGCGGCGGCGTGATCGGGCGCGGCCGGCGCAGCGACTGGGTGCTGCCGGACCCCGACCGATTCGTCTCCGGCACCCACGCCGAGATCTCGTTCGACGGCGAGCGCTTCTACATCACCGACGTGAGCACCAACGGCCTGTTCCTGAACGAGTCGACCGTGCCGCTCGGCAAGGGCGCGCGCTGGCCGGTCTCGGACGGCGACCGCATGGCGCTCGGCGACTTCGTCATCGCCGCCCGGATCATCGAGGGCGCCCCACCGGCCATGTCGGCACCGGCCATGTCGGCACCGGCTGCGGCGGCACCGTCGGTCGACATCGACAGCCTGCTCGAACCGGCCGCCGCACCGGCCAACACGCCAGCCACGGCGCCGGCCCCGCCGCTGGCCGACCTGCCGGCGCCGCCCTCGCCGCCGCCCGTCGCGGCGCCGGCACCGGCTGCCCCCGCGCCGGTGCCGCCACCACCGCCCCGGCTCGTCACCACCGCCGCGCCGCCACCGCTTCCGGACGTCGAGCCGGAGCCGCCGGCCGCGCCCGAGGACGAGGACCCGGTGCCGGAGATCCCCGCGCCGCCGCCGATCGCCGCCGCCGCCCCGCCGGGTCCCGCGGAGGATCCGGACGACCTCGAGATCCCCGAGGTCCGGTCTCGCGGGACCGAGGCCGCCGACATCGAGGCCGCCGACATCGAGGTCGGGGACGACAAGCCCGGGGACATCGAGGCCGGGGACGACGCGCCCGAGGATGAGGGGCCCGCGCACGAGCTGGCCGGTGACGATGCCGCGCCGTCGGCGCCGGTGCACCCGGACCACGCCGCCGCGATCGCCTCGCTGGACATCGACGATCTGATCGGACCGGGAGCGGACGACGACCCGGCGCCGGCGCGCGCCGCCCCGCCGGCCGCGGCCACCGTCCCGCCGCCACCACCGCCGCCGTCCCGGGCGCCCGCCGCCCCGGCGCCGTCCCGGGCGCCCGCCGCCCCGGCGCCGGCGGAGATCCCCGACGACATCGACGACCTGCTCGGCGGCCCGTTCGAGGCGCCGGCCGCGCCGCCCTCGGCGACGACACCGCCACCCCCGCCTCCACCGCCGCCCCCGACGCGCCGGCCCGATCCGGAACCGGACGGCGACGACCGCGATGACGACCGCGGCGCCGCCCGGCTTCTGGCCCGCCTGGCGCCTGCGCGGATCGAGGCCGGGCTCGGGCTCGATCCGGCGCTTGGCGAGGCCGAGCGCAAGGCGAGGCTTTGGGATGAATTCGCCCGCGTGTATAATAACTTGCTGGCTGACGTGATGGCTTCGGACGCAAGAACAGGCGGGCGCGACCTATGACTCTCTCGCATCTTGCCGAGCCCTCGGGCCGGCCCTTGCTCGCATCCCTGCGCATGGCCGCGGCCGGCGTTCTGCTCGCGGTCCTGGCGGCCTGTTCCGGCAGCTCGACCCCGGACCCGACGACCGCCGGCCTCACCCTGCAGGCGACCGCGCAGGTCAATCCCAACGCCGCCGGCCAGCCGGCGCCGGTGGTGGTGCGCATCTACGAGCTGAAGGCCACCTCGGTGTTCGACAGCGCCGAGTTCAGCCAGCTGTTCTACGACGACCGGGCGACGCTGGGCGGCGACATGCTGGACCGCAAGGAGGTCGAGATCGCCCCGGGCCAGACGGTGGAGCGCAACGACACGCTGAGTTCCGAGACGCGGTATCTCGCCTTCGTCGCCGGCTACCGCGATCTGTCGAACGCGACGTGGCGGACCAAGGTGGCGGTGGAGTCCGAGACCGACAACACCATCCTCGTGACCATCGACGCGCTCTCGATCAACGCCAAGATCGTCGAGAGCGCGTGGTGGGATATCTTCTAGCCCCGCCGCGCCGCCGCGTGGCAAACGGGGAACCCTTGGGCAGCAACTGGACCGACGGGTCGCGATGACAAACAACAAGCCGCTGTGGTTCGAGGGCATGTTCATGCGCCCGCAGCATTTCCAGCAGAACGACCGCCACTGGGCGGCCCGGCTGGAGGCGCGGCTGGACGGTCTGGCGGCCTATGGCTGGGGCCTGCGCCAGAGCGCGTTCGACGAAAACATGCTGTCGCTCGGCAAGCTGAGCATCACCGCGGTCTCGGCGATCCTGCCCGACGGCACCCCGATCGACGCGCCGAAGGAGGCCGACCTGCCGGCGGTGCGCGAGGTCGACCGCGACGCCGCCGGCCGCACGGTGTTCGTGGCCCTGGCCGCCCTGCGCGGCGACGAGCCGGACGTCACCCTGGAGCAGCAGCGCTCGACCGCCGCCCGCTACAGCATCGCCACCCAGGCGGTGCGCGACTCCACCGCCGCCGACAGCGAGCCGGTGGACATGCGGGTCGGCCGCCCGGCCCTGCGCCTGGTGATCGAGGGCGAGACGGTCGACGACATGATCACCCTGCCGGTCGCCCGCATCCGGGCCATCACCCCGAGCGGCGGGATCGAGCTCGACGGCGACTTCATGCCGCCCTCGCTGACCTGCGCCGCCGATCCCGGCTTCCGGACGTTCCTGACCGAGATCGAGGCGCTGCTGCGCCGGCGCGGCGAAACCCTGGCGGCCCAGATCGACCCGTCCCGCGCCGAGGGCCTGTCGGACCTGCTCGACTTCCTGCTGCTGCAGACGGTGAACCGCAACGAGGCGCTGTTCCGCCACCTGGTGCGGGTCGACCCGCTGCATCCGGAGGAAGCCTATTCCGCGGCCCTCGCCCTGGCGGGCGAGCTGGCGACGTTCATGCCGAACCGCCGGCCAGAGGCGTTCCCCGACTACGACCACAGCCGGCCGGCCGCCTGCTTCCCGCCGGTGCTGGACGCGATCCGCCAGGCGCTCAGCGTGGTGTCGGAACGTCCGGCGGTGCAGTTGCCGATGGAGGAGCGGAAATACGGCATCCGGATCTCGATGATCGGCGACCGCACCCTGCTGGACACCGCCCGCTTCGTACTGTCGGTGCGCGCCGACGTCGCCACCGACCAGTTGATCCGCACCATCCCGAACCAGATCAAGATCGGCCCGGTGGAGGAGATCCGCAACCTGGTCAGCGTCCAGTTGCCCGGCATCGGCCTGCGGGCGCTGCCCGTGGCCCCGCGGGCGATCCCGTACTACAGCGGCGCCGCCTATTTCGAGCTCGACCGGGGGTCCGAGTTCTGGGCGAAGATGGCGACATCGGTCGCATTCGCGTTCCACGTGGCCGGCGAGTATCCTGGGCTGCGATTCGAGTTCTGGGCCATTAGGGAATCCTAGGCCGTGCGCGAGCCCACCGGCAGCCCACCGGCGATCGACGACGAGCCCACCGCGATCCACATGCGGTCCGGCGGGGTCACCACGCCGTTGGTCGGCGCCGCCGGTCCGGCGCCGTCGGCGCTTGGCCGCGCCCGGCCGTCGCCGGCGGCCCGCGCCCGCGCCGCGCCGCGCGGCTCATCGTCGGAGGCGAGCGCCGAGCTGCGCGCCTATCAGGCGCCGCTGGCGCTGTCCGGCAATCCCTATCTCGCCGCCGCGGCCCCCCTGCTCGACCTGATCATCGAGCTGCGCGCCGCCGACGGACACCACGATGTCGGCGACCTGCAGGGCCGGATCGCCGAGCAGATCCGCACCTTCGAGCGCCGGGCGGTCGATGGCGGCGCCGCGCCCGACTACGTGCAGGCCGCCCGCTACGCGTTGTGCAGTGCGCTCGACGAGGCGGTGCTGACCACCGACTGGGGCGCCGAGAGCGCCTGGAGCCGGCAAAGCCTGCTTAGCCAGTTCCACAACGACGTCTGGGGCGGCGAGAAGGTCTTCGAGATGCTCAAGGAGCTGCGCCAGACCCCGCGCAAGACGATCGACGTGGTCGAGCTGATCGCCTACCTGATCGGCCTCGGCTTCGAGGGCAAGTACCGAGTGATGGACGGCGGTGGCGCCCAGCTCGAGGACCTGCGCCGCGAGCTGTTCCGCCAGATCCGCGTCGAACGCGATGAGCGGCCGGTGGCGCTGGCCAACACGGTTACGGGCCGGGTGCGCGGCCGCGGCCTGCGCCGCTACGTGCCGGTCTGGGTGGTCGCCGCGATATGCGCCGTGGCGGCGGTGTTCGGCTACGCCTATTTCGAGGAGAGGTTCGAGGACAAGATCCAGCCGCTGCTGCTGCGGCTCGACACCCTGATCGAGAACCCGATGGCGCCGACCGGCACCGGCGCGTCGGGCGGCACCACCACGGGGAACGGCGGCTGACCATGCGGGTGCTCCTGTCCATCCTGTCGTTCTTCAGCTCGCGGCTGTTCCTGACCTTCGTCGGGGTGACGGCGCTGTCCGTCCTGGTCTGGTTCCTCGGGCCGCGGATCTCGATCGCCGGCTGGGCGCCGCTGGTCAGCGAGACGGCGCGGATCGGGGCGATCGCCGCCATCGTCCTGGTCTGGCTGCTGAGCGAGGCGTTCCGGCGCTGGCGGCTGCGCTGGCTGAACCGCCGGATGATCGAGAGCCTGGCCGAGAGCCGGACGCTCACGACACTGACCGACAACCGCAACGAGGAGGAGGCGGAGATCATCCGCCAGCGCTTCGAGCAGGCGCTCCAGGTCCTCCAGTCGCGCACCGTCAGCGGCCGCAGCGGCGGTCTCTACCTCTACGACCTGCCGTGGTACGTGCTGATCGGCGCGCCGGGCTCGGGCAAGACCACGGTGCTGCACAACTCTGGCCTCGAGTTCCCGCTGGCCGACGAGCTTGGCGTCGAGATGATCGAGGGCTTCGGCGGCACGCGGACCTGCGACTGGTGGTTCACCGAGGACGCCGTTTTCATCGACACCGCCGGCCGCTTCACCACCCAGAACATCAATCCCGACGCCGACCGGGCCTCCTGGAAGTCGTTCCTCGACACCCTGAAGGAGCACAGGGCGCGACGGCCGGTGAACGGGATCATCGTCTCGGTCGGCCTCGACAGCCTGCTCGGCGGCGACAGTGACGGGGTCAGCCCGGCGGAGGCGATCAAGGCGCGCATCCAGGAGCTGATGACGACCTTCCGCACCCGGCTGCCGATCTACGTCTTCGTCAACAAGTGCGACCTGATCTCCGGCTTCCGCGAGTTCTTCGACGATCTCGGCGGCGAGGACCGCGACCAGGTTTTCGGCATCACGCTGGCCACCGGGAAGACCGGCACCTCGGCCCGGGCGTTGCAGGAATTCTCCGAGGAGTACGACGCGCTGGTGCAGCGCCTGACCAACCGCCTGGTCACCCGCCTCGACGAGGAGCGCAAGTCGGAGAACCGGCGCACGCTGTTCACCTTCCCGCAGCAGATGGCCGGCCTGAAGCGGCCGCTGGATCGGTTCCTGTCCGATGTGTTCCGGCCCAGCCGCTACTCGACCCAGCCCCTGCTGCGCGGCGTCTATTTCACCAGCGGCATGCAGGAGGGCGCGCCGGTCGACGGCCTGATGGCGGCGCATGCCGGCGCCTACGGTCTCGACCCCGCGCTGCCGGCGCCGCAGGAGGCCGGCGAGTCCAGCTATTTCATCAACAGCATCCTGCGCGACGTGGTGTTCCCGGAGCAGCACTTGGCGGGCACCGACCGGCAGTTGGAGAACCGGCTCGCGCTGTACCACGCCGGCGCCTACGGGCTGATCCTGCTGGTGACGGCGATCATGTTCTGCGGGTGGTGGTACTCCGTGCAGCGGGCCGACCCGACGATCGCCGAGATCAACCGGGCGCTCGACGCCTACGAGACCAAGCGCGACGCCTATCACCGCAATCCGACGATCCAGTCGGCGATCGAGGCGATCGTCGAGATCGAGCCGGACGACAACCAGGGAACGCTGCCGGATCTCGCGCTGGACGTGATCGAGAATTTCGGCCTCCTCGCCCAGGTGTATTACGAGCCGCGGATCAACGACCTGTTCGCCGGCGCCGCCGACCAGATCCTGATCAAGGCGATGACCCAGTCGATCGGCAACGACCTGACCGCCGCGATCCGCCGTCAGGACGACCCGGCCCTGATCCGCCAGCTCCTGACCCTCTATCTCGGCGTCAACGATCCCGACCTGTTCGACATCGACCGGCTGCGGGGCTGGGCGGCGCAGCAGACCAAGCAGATCTACCCGCTGGAACCGCAGAAGCAGCAACTGGCCAACGAGGGCTTCGACCTCGTGTTCCAGCAGTGGCCGGGGCCGCAGCCGATCAACCAGAACCTAGTCCAGTCGGCGCGCAACACCCTGTTCTCGATCCCGCCGGCGAGCCAGGTCTACTCGCAGCTCAAGGGCGTGGCGTTCCAGTCGGGCGTGCCGCCGCAATCGCTGCAGACCATGCTCGGCATCCGCAACAGCCAGCTCTTCGTCTACCACCGCGCCCAGGGCGAGCGGGCGCCGACCATTCCCAACCTGTACACCGCCGACGGCTTCTACAACCTGTTCATCAAGCGCACGCCGCCGCTGATCAGTGCCGCCGCCCAGGAGGACCCGCTGTCCGGCCGCACCGGCAGCCAGGCCGATTCCGACACGCGCAAGGTGATCAACGAAGTCACCAAGGAATATACGATCGACTACGTCGCCACCTGGAACGCCTTCCTGGACGGCATCCATCTGCGCGCCCTGCGCAACGTGCAGGACGCCAACAACGTTCTGGAGACCCTGTCGAGCGCCGACTCGCCCATGACGACGCTTCTGAACGCGGTGGCGAACAACACCATCCTGCCGCTCTCGCGCGTGGCCGACCCGAGCCAGCTGCCGACCCAGGGGTCCGGGTCCGGCGGCGGCGGCACGTTCGGCGCGTTGAGCACGCTGACCGGCGGACAGACCGCCGCTCCCGGCGCGGCCAACGCCGCGGCGTCGGCGCAGAACACCGCCGCGCAGGACGCGCTGGCCCAGCTCGGCCCGTTCTCACGCTGGCCCGGCAGCGGGATCTCCGAGCCGTTCCAGGCGCTGCAGGACCTGGTGGTCTCGCGCAACAACCAGCAGCCGGGCATCGCCGCCGTGCAGCAGGCGATCGTCGACCTGTACAGCGCCGTCAACCTGATCGCCACCGCCCCGGACATCGGCAAGGCGGCGTTCGACGAGGTGAAGAGCCGGATCGACGATCCGCGCAACAGCCCGATCACCGCCGTCTCGACCCTGGCGGTCTCGCAGCCGAGCCCGGTGCAGGAGATCCTCGACGACCTGGCCTCCGAGACCTGGAGCGTGCTTCTGGCCGAGGCGCAGACCTATCTCGACGCCCAGTGGCAGCAGTCGGTGGCCCCGGAATGCCAGCGCGCGATCTTCCAGCGCTACCCGGCCTATCGCGACGCCAAGAACGAGACCGCGGTCGCCGACTTCACCAAGTTCTTCGCGCCGACCGGCACCATGGCGACGTTCTTCCAGACCTACCTGACGGCCTTCGTCGACACCTCCTCGACGCCGTGGAAGACCCGCCAGGTCGACGGCAAGGGGCTGAACATCTCGGCCCAGACGCTGTCGGCCTTCGCCGACGCGCGGGTGATCGCCGAGGCGTTCTTCGCCAACAATTCGCCGACGCCGACCGTGTCCTTCACCCTGCGGCCGAGCTTCCTCGACGCCAACGCGGCCCGGGTCGCGATCGACACCGGCGGCGGGTCGATCTTCACCTACCGCCACGAGCCACCGCGCGACCTGCTGATGAGCTGGCCGGGGTCGGGCGGCGCCGACCGGGTGTCGGTGACCATCACCGACCTCCAGGGCGCGTCCACCAGCTTCACCGCCAATGGCCCCTGGGCCTGGTTCCGGCTGTTCGACAAGTTCGGCCTGAAGTCCACCGGCCTCGACGACAAATACGAGCTGCCGATCACCCTGAAGTCGATGCAGGCCAAGTTCGAGGTCAGCGCCGGCAGCGTGGTCAATCCGTTCGATCTGCCGGCGCTGTCCGGCTTCCGCTGCGGCGGCGACCTGTAGGCCGAACGCGGATGCGCGCGCCAGACAGGGCCCAGGCCAGGGCCCGGGCGGCGTCCGACACTCGAGGGAGGCGGAGATGACGGGGTTCCTGGGCAAGCTGCCGACCGTCGGCGACTTCATCTCCCGCAACCTGCCCAACGTGGTGACCACCGGCTGGATGAACCTGACCGATGACGCGCTCGCCCTCGGCGCGCGGCGCGCCGGGGCCGACTGGTACGAAGGCTGCCAGGACGAGCCGGCGCTGTGCTTCGCCCTCGCCCCGAAGGCGCTGAGCGAGTCCGGATGGATCGGCCTGTTGCGCCCGAGCGTCGACAGCTTCGCCCGCAGCTACCCGTTCACCGTGCTGGCGCCGCTGCCCCGCGGGGTGCCCTGCCTCGCCGCGCCCGAGGCGCTGCACGCCTGGTACGCCAAGGCCGACATCGCCGTGCTGTCGGCGCTGGAGGGGTCGCTGACCGTCGAGCGGCTGGGCGCGGTGCTGGGCGAGATCGCCGCCGGGCTGGAGACGGCGCCCGATCCGGCGTGCCCGGCCGCGCGGCTCGCGCCGCTTCAATTCGACGGCGAATCAGTTCAGGGTTGGACGGCGCCGGCCGGCAGCGATGACGAGGCCGGCAAGCGCGCGTGGTACGAGATGCTCCTGACCGAGATCCTGAGCGAGACGGACGCGCCGACACTGTGGTGGCAGTTGCCGGCGGCGGACGCGTACCCGGCCGGCGCCCTGCTGCGCCGGTTGCCCGGACCCGAGACGTTCCGGGCCCTGATCGCCGGCGACTGGCGACAGCCGCGTCCCACGGCGGCGTCGGAGGCGGAGGCCGCGTCGTGACCGTCTGGCACCAGCTGTCCTGGCGCTCGGCCGGGCTGTCGCGCAAGGGCCCGCGGCGCGGCGTCAACGAGGACGCCTTCCTCGACGCGAGCGAGCGCGGGCTCTGGGTCGTCGCCGACGGCATGGGCGGCCACGCCGCCGGCGACCTCGCCAGCGATGGCATCTGCCGCGAGCTCGGCGCCCTCGACCTGAACCCGACGATCAACGAGTGCATCGCCCGGATCGAGGCGACGCTGCGGCGGGTCAATACCAGCCTGCGCAACGAGGCGCGGGCGCGCGGCCCCGAGGTGCTGATCGGCTCGACCTTCGCCGGCTTGCTGATCCGCGGCCGCCACGCGGTGTGCCTGTGGAGCGGCGACAGCCGGGCCTATCTGGCGCGCGGCGGGACCCTGTTCCAGCTCACCCGCGACCACAAGCTGGTCGAGGACATGGTGTGCAACGGCGAGCTTCGCGCAGACGACGCCGCGGTGCATCCGCATCGCCACATCATCACCCGCGCGATCGGCGCCGAGGACCAGGTCCATATCGACCTGAACCACGTCACCCTGACCACCGGCGACCGGCTGCTGCTGTGCACCGACGGGCTGTCCGACTGCCTCGATCCGGCGACCCTCGTCCAGGCCATGCACGGCGCGCCGGCGGCGTGCGTGGCGCGGCTGCTCGACATCGGCGAAAGCCGCGGGCGCACGGACGACGCCACGGCGATCGCCATCACCATCATGGGCGAGAGCGCCGGCGGCGACCCGGCCCCGGGACCATGACCGAAACCATGACCGACTCCGGTGGCGAGGCGCCTGACACCGCCAACGGCGATCCGTTCGCCGGGCGGTTGCGGGCCGCGGTCATCGCGCTGGCCAGCAATCCGGGCGACGCCGTCACCCGCACGGCGCTGGCCGGCATGCTCGGCTACGGCCCGGGCGCCCAGCGCGCCTTCGAGGCCACCGTCACCGAGCTGGCCGGACGGCAGGCGATCGACCGCCGGGCCGTCGTCATGCTGCGCGCGCTGGCCGCCCGGGTGCGGCAGCTCGAGACCGTCGACGACCGCACCCTGCTGGTGAACGCGCTGACCGCCGACGCGGCGCCGACGGACGAGGCCACGGTCGTGTTCTCCGATGGCGCGGACCGGGACGCGGACGGCGAGAGCGCGCCGGAGCGCGGCCGCGCCCCGGGCGAGGGCGACCTGGTCGATGGCCGCTTCGAGCTCGAGACCCTGGTCGGCGTCGGCGGCATGGCCGTCGTGTTCCGTGCCCGCGACCGCAAGGTCGGCCGCGCGGTCGCCGTCAAGCTGCTGAAGGACGCCTTCCTCGACACCCAGGCCGCCTTCGAGGCCTTCACCCGCGAGGCCAAGCGCACCGCCAGCATCGGCGATCCGGGCGTGGTCCGGATCCTCGCCTCCGGCACCCATGACGGCCGGCCCTACACGGTGATGGAGTTCCTCGACGGCACGCCGCTCAGCCGCATGCTGAAGGCGCGCGAGGGCCGGGCCGTGACCTGGACGCGCACCCTCGACTTCGTCACCGCGATCGGCCGCAGCCTCGCCGCCGCCCACGGCAAGAATATCGTCCATTGCGACCTCAAGCCGAGCAACCTGTTCCACCTGTCGGACGGCAGCTGGCGGGTGCTGGATTTCGGCGTCGCCCAGGAGGTGCGCAGCGGCGCCGACGTGCCGGCGACGGACGCGACGGAGGCGCCGGCGATCGAGGCGCTGACCCCGGCCTATGCCAGCCCGGAACAGCTCCGGCACATGGCACCGGACCCGCGCGACGACATCTTCTCGCTGGCGGTGATCACCTACGAGATGCTGACCGGCCTGCACCCGTTCGACCGGCTGCCGGCCGACGAGGCGCGGACCAAGGGGCTGCTGCCGCCGCGCCCCGAGGACCTGCCGGCGCGGGCGTGGAAGACCCTGCGCCGCGGCCTCGCCTTCGAGCGCGAGAAGCGGCCGAAATCGATGGCCGCCTTCCTCAAGGGTCTGCGCAAGCCGCGGCCTGTCTGGCCGATCGCCCTCGTGCTGGTCGCGCTCGCGGTCGGCGGGGCCGCCGCAATCTGGCCGGAGCGGGCCCGCGAGACGGTCCGGGACCTGGACGCCGGCGGACAGGCCGGCCTCGCCTATTTCGAGGACGACGACCGGTTCTTCGCCGCTCTCGTGGCGCTGCGCCAGGATGCCGGGCCGCTCGGCCGGGCGCTGATCGGCACGGCGCGGCCGGTGATCGAGGATCGCCTGCGCCGCCGCGCCCAGGTCGATTCCGAGGCCACCACCGAGCGTCTGCGCGCCGCCAACGCCGCCGCCCGGATCGGCCACACGCTGTTCCCGAACGATCCGGAGATCCACCAGATCGCCGAGCGGCCGTTCAACCTGCTGCTGCTCGACCTGGCGGACCGGCTCGGCCGCGACGAGCCGCTGGCGCCGGAGACCCTGCGCGACGACGTGCTGCTGCTGAAGGCGAGCGACCCGGAATCCTTCGCCGGCGTCGAGGACGTGATCCCCGACCTGATCCTGGAGCGGCTGCGCAAGCTGACCGACCCGGCGGCCGCCAAGGCGCTGACCGACACCGCGCGCGCGCTGTTCCCGACCGAGATGTGGGTCGAGCCCGACGCCCCCCAATGACCGCGCTGCCGCCGATTGCCGACCCGGCGGTGGCGGCGGCGATCGCCCGCCATCCGCCGGCGGTGCGCGCGGCGCTGCTGGAGCTGCGGGCACTGATCCTGGAGACGGCGGCGGGATTGGCGGAGGTCGGGCCGGTGGTCGAGACCCTGAAATGGGGCCAGCCGGCCTACCTGCCGAAACGCCCGCGGGTCGGCACCACGCTGCGGATCGACGCGCTCAAGGGCCGCGCCGACGGGGTCGCCCTGCTGTTCCACTGCCAGAGCCGGTTGGGGAGTTGTACCGCCGGCACTACGGCGACGCGCTGACCATCGTCGGCGACCGGGCGATCGCGCTGTCGACAGAGGACACGGTGCCGCGCGAGCCGCTGAAGCACTGCATCGGGCTGGCGCTGAGCTACCATCTGCGCAAGCGGGTGGAATAGCCCATTCCCGTTGCCAGGCCGCTCCCCCCTGGATCCCGGCTCAAGGCCGGGACGTCGTTGAGGCGGGAGGTCCGTAACAATCCCGACTTCCCGGACGGCCCACAGGGTCGATCCGGGACCCAGGGGGGGCCGGCAACAGATGCAAGGACCTTTGATCAGCGCCGCAACGCCGCCACCTCCTGGGTCCCGGCTCAGGGCCGGGACGTCGTTGAGGCGGGAGGTCCGTAACAATCCCGACTTC
>JGI12316J15310_10000738_pt16 | contig 13524 bp, 15 predicted proteins | sample MarCyaLeptolynsp_FD_15310 | JGI IMG/M metagenome (IMG submission 15310)
GACGATGATGACACCGAAGACGACCATGAGGAGCTGCAGGCGTTGCTCTGACTCTGCCAATGCCTCGGCCGTGTCGACCTTGTAGACCAGCGTCCAGGGGACCTGCGTGAAGGACCGGGAAATCGCCAGTACTTCGACGCCGGCATAGTCCGACACGGTTGCGAAGCCGCCTGCCGTCCGGATCGCCCAAGCGGAGGCAAGGTTTGGCGTATCCGCCGCCAGGCCCTGTTCCAGCGGACCCGTTCCATCGCGGCGTGGGGTCAGATATTGGATTTCACCGCCTTCTTGGCGAACGATCAGCGTTTCCGCCGTGTCCTCTGTGGCGCCGGGCTGTTCGAGCAGCGGATAGAATTCCTCATCGATTTCCTTCACACCGACCACATAGCCAAGCTGCTCGTCATCCGACTGAATCGCAAAAATCGGGACGAGGAATGCCATGGAGGGATTTCCGCGGCTGTTCAGGAAAATATCGGAAATCGCGGCCTCGCCTTCCGGTGCAGACGCGATGAAGGCCCGTAGGTTGTTTTGGAGCGGCGGAAAGCTCTCGCTTTTGACAATGATGAAGCTTTCCACGTCGATAATCGCCAGACCTGCGGCTCCGGCCGGCTGGGCGTTCGAATTGATCTGCGAAACGGGTGCGTTGTCTTCATACCCTTCCCGGCTGGCGACGACTTGCAGCAGATTGCCGAGATAGCCCAGTTCCGCAGGCGCGTCTTCGCTGGTCGATGAGGTGCCGGCCTCGTGGAATACGGAGAGATAAAGCTGCACCGATCCGTTATCCGCGATGGATTGCAAGCCGCTGGTTTGGCTCATAAGCCAGCGGCTGATATCCGCCTGACGGCTATCGACGACAATCGACATCCGGTTTTGCCATTGCCGCATTTCGCGTTCGCGCTCATTGGCCGCGAATTGCAGCATCAGGACCACGCCCACCACTGCGAATACGATGACGCCGCCCGCTGTCAGGAGCATCTTGAGGCGTGGATTCATACTCTTCTTTTCGGAGTTACCGTCGTCCTTTGTCGTGCTGCTCACGAACCTATCCCCCAAACTTGTCGTCTATCGTATTCTTATCCGTTGGGACGCCCTTAGCGCCTGCAATTGCTGGATAATGCCCAAAATCATCGGTTCCGTACACCCCTACCGTGGCTGTCCCGCATTTATCACCAATTCGTGCTTTATGCGCGACATGTCTTGGCAAATTCACAGTCGAAAAATATATTGAAAGCTGGACGGGGTAAGAACTGGATTTCGCTGAAACGAACAGATGTTCGACGGTGTATTTCCGCCGAGATGAGATAGGTTGTACGCATGTCTCGCAGAAAGTTTCTTTCTCTTATGGCCGGAGCCGCCGTTGCGGCAACAGGTGCCAGTATGCCGTTGGGCGAAGCGCTCGCGAGCGGTGTGCGCCTTTTCGGGACGAATGAGATCGGATCGAACAATCTCAGCCGGTTCGAAAAATGGCTGGATGTCTTAAATCGCTATGACAGCGAATCCGGAAGTGAGCTCGATGCGTGTCAGCCGACCGCGACGGAGCAGTGCCATGTGGCACGCTGGCGGATTTTCCTGAACCGTCTCGCCGGACACCCGCTTCGCGACCAGCTGAACTATGTGAACGAATACCTCAACCAATACGCCTATATCCTGGATCCCATCAATTACGGCCGCCGGGATTATTGGGCGACGCCGCGGGAGTTCATGTACCGCACCGGCGATTGCGAGGATTACGCGATCAGCAAGATGGTCTCCCTACTGCATCTGGGATGGTCGCAGGACAGCATGCGGATTGTCGTCCTGAACGATTTGAACCTGGGCATCCCGCACGCGATCCTGGTCGTCTATTTCGAGGATCAGGCGCTGGTGCTCGACAACCAGATTCCCCAGGTCATCGAAGCAGACCGGATTCGCCACTACGAACCGATCTTCTCGATCAATCAGGATCGCTGGTGGCTGCACCGGGGATAATCCGGGTCCCGGAAATCAACGGCTAGATCATGCTCCCACTTAAGCGTAGTCAAAACCGGATGGCTGAGGGTTTGACGAAGGCAAGGATGTCAATTGCATAGTGCGAGAGTAATGGATGGCTGTTAACCACTTGTAAGAGGCCATCGCTCTTGAGGCAGTTGTTGACCCGGAGGGGAACCTCGACCTGATAGAACGAAGGTCTGCTATGCGGACAAATAGAGCTTGCCTTGGATGGATGTGAAAGTTGGATTTTAACGAAGCCCGACCATCATGTCCGCGCTCTTTAGGACCATATTTAGAACTGAATCCAACACTTTTCTACTTTTTGGCTTTAATCGTTCAGCAACTTCCTCCTTCGAAAGGTCAGACGTTGCATAAAACGCGATTTCAGCAACGGCACCCAAATCGGCCCCATCCGAAGTTGCCATTGTCACTTCGATCATAGTGAAAACTTTCTCAATCTGTCGCGGCGTCAGGTTGAGTTCTTCGGCGGCACTTTGAATGGATTGCAGTAGCTCAAGAAATTCTGAATCTCCGACCCGATCAGCAGAGCCACTTAACTCAAAAAGACTGATCAAGTACGCTCTACACAAAGCCCGAGAACTGTTTTCACCAAGTTCAAGCCTCAAATCTATAAATTTGGTAAAGTAAGGTTCACCGCCATCCACATTCCCGAACAGCCTAGCCGCGGTACTTGCGAGTTGTGCGGGATTAAGAAACAACACGAAGATAAATCCCTCCTCGTCGAACAAGTGTTTAATTGCTTCAAGAAGTGAAATCGCATAATCAGGCCTGCAACGATCAAGTTCATCAATCAGCACCACAATTCGTCCGTTGCTCTGGCCTGATTCAACAAGAGTTTTCCGTAATGCTTTAAGACGTTGGGGCAATTCCACTTCACGAACTCGTTCGGCCTCAAATTGAGACCAAAGAAGCTTTGATGCTTCCTTCGACATCGATTTTCGCGCTTCGCTCAAACTAGCCATAGCAACCGTCGACAAAGCGGACGTGTCATCCGCGCTCTCTCCGTCTCCACCAATACCAACGGTTTCAAGTAAATTGCTAAACTCCTCGCCGATCTGATCCACCGCTTCACCGACTAAAGCTTGACTGCCACGACGATATCCTGCCTTGGCCACGGTTGTGGCTACAGCACGCAGTTGGCTTCCGAAGCTTGGTGTATCGACAGGACCCTGAAGCGAACGCAGTAGCTCAAAACTAAATGCCGCGAGAGGATCCCCGGAGTGATCGGACTTCCACGCATCAAATTCAACTACTGTTTCTCCGAGTTCCCTCAGATGCTGCGCCCACCTAGTACGGAAAAACGTTTTGCCCGACCCAAAACCGCCCTCGATTGAGATTACCCTGGCCCGTTCGCTATGTTGGACAATCCGTGCAAACGCAATAGCACGCTCTAGTCGATCCAACTTGTCGTCGTCCCACATGGAGAGGTCAGGGTTTGTCATTGCGCAGGGTTCTTCTAATTCTAAATTCTCAGTGTAATCATGGGTATAAAAACTTCAAAAAACAACTTAGGGGAAAATCGACGCCGGACATTCGTAACGCTCATCACTCGGCGCTGCCGGTCGTGATGCTGTAATCCCGTGGGATGCCTTCCGTTACTTTGAATCAGTCGGAGTTTTTGCTGCGCGTTTGGTGCGTCCTAAACGCTGCTTGATTTGCAAAGATTTCGGAGACGTTTCCGCCAGAGACAATTTCATCATCAAGGCGGGGTTACCGTATGGCCGTATAAACTGAGTTAATATAGGGTCTTTTCCGATCTGAAGGGGATGCGGGAAATGTCGGCCTGGGGGCGTGAAGATTTGGAACTGGTCGCGGCCCCGAAATTCGGCCCCAACGATCCAGTTTCGAAGCTTCATGAATTTCGCCAACGACTTGAAGATCCGGGCGCGCGAAAACTGCTCGACTATTGGTCAGGCCTCGTATCCGTGTATGGCCTTGCGATCAAGCGGCGCTTCGATCCACTGGCGATCCCGGACCTTCTGCCGCGTATCTATCTTGAGGAATGGGATGCGCCGACGGAACAGAGCAAAGTGCGACTTGAAGGGGATGTGCTGCGTGATCTCTGGGGCGGCGGCGCCGTTGGGAAGACGATCGACGATCAGGTGACTGGCGCCGTCAACGCGTTGTGGAAGGAAAGTGATCGGCTGAACTTTGGCGAACGTCGCGGCACGTTCGAAGTCTATGATCTGAACTTCCGCGACCGAGAGTATCGATGGGTGGGCGATCTGTGCCTGCCCATGGAAGACGAAAGGGGCGAACCTTTCAGTGTCGGCTATATCTGGGATTTGTAAGGCCTAGGGCATTAAAAGGATAAACGACCTCCGGGGAACGGCTGTGCCTCTCCCAGCACACCAGTTTCTGGGAAGACCAAGGCGTTTGCGATGATCCGCACGCGGGCGTAACGCCAATACTGAAGTATTATTTTATGCAGCGCCTTTGCTGGAAGTACGTTTGGAGATCGCGTCCTCTATGAATCGGACGAACTCCTTGTCATACACATTCTGCCCGTATGGACTGGTTTTCCAGCAATTCAGCATTGGAGGTGACGTATAAAATACGGAGACGAGCCGTTCTAACTCGTCCAGATCACCCGCTGTCGTTATTGATTTGTATTGTCCCCAGTGAACCCGCATCCAGCTCTGACAGATCGTGTCGACTTGCAGGGCAGCATCGACGCTAAGGTTCAATTCCGAGCCGAGCTTTTCATAGGTTGATCGTAAGTTGGATGCCTTGATCCAGTTCTGCCGCAGCTCGGGATTGTTCACCGTTGTCAGGTCAATTTCCCGGATACCGATCGCCCTGGCGGTTCTAGAACTGTCCGCAGCTGCGAGCCTTGCGAAACGAACTTGGAACGCCAAGTACAGAAGGGAAACTACCACCGCGAACACACCGACGGCTTCAGTAACCGCCGAAATGACTTCCCAATCCATGAGATTTCTCCTGTCACGTCATGCCAAAGTGATCAGCCGAACTTTGCTTTCCACAATGTACACCGATTTGCATCGCGCTCATCGTAAGCCCGCAGTGCGGTTGCGGGGTCCATGGTGAACATGTCCTCGCAATCTTCCCCTAACGCGGTCAAGCGCATGGAGTACCATGCCGTCACGCCGCCTTTAGGCGGCGAGTTAAACACCGGAAACTCCGGATCACGGCCTTCTTCCGTCAACCATGCGGAAGCAAGTCGCGGATAGAGAACCATTGCACGGGCAAGGCTCACGACATCGATCACACCGCTAGAAAGTGCCTCTACGGCCTGATCCCGACGTTCGAACCCACCGGTCAACATAAGGGGCAATTTCGTCACGTCTCTTGCTCGGCGCGCGAAGTCGAGAAAATACGGTCCGTCGTCGGAAGTTCCTTCAGAACTTGCCTTTGCACCAGGGAAGTAGGTTCCGCCACTGATGTCGATCAAATCGACAGAAGTGCCGTCGAGTTGGCGTACAACTTCCAAGGCCTCCTCCTCATTCAGACCGCCCTCCAGCTTGTCCGTTGAGTTGATCTTGATTCCGATAGGAAACGACGGACCTACAGCCCGACGTATTTCGTCCAATGTTTCTAAGACAATTCTGGATCGCGCTTCGATTGATCCGCCATATCCATCTTCCCGGTGATTGAAAAGTGGCGAGAGGAACTGGCTGAGCAGGAAGCCGTGTCCGGCGTGAAGGACGACACCGGTGAAACCAGCATCCTTTGCGAATGCTGCTGTCTGAGCGTACATGGAAGGTAGACTACTGACTTCGTCTGCCGACATGCCTGCGCATTTCAACCCCGGCAAATCCAAGGGCGAAGGGCCTTTCGGATTGCTCACAGGAAGATGTGCAAGAGCACCCGCGTGACCGAGTTGTGGCCAAAGGTGTGCATCATTGATTGTGCCGCGCGCTACCAGCAACTGTAGTGCTTGACGATCGCTCAGAGGTCCGAACACGAGATTTCCCGGTTTCTCGGGATATCTAGGATCACCTTGAACTTCACCAATAATGGAGACAGCCGCGCCACCCTGTGCCCATCTCTCATAAAGACGGGCTTGCGCTTCGGTTGGATCTCCCTCGCCACTGCCAAGTGAATCCGACATCGCCGATTTGACAATTCGGTTTTTCAGAACCGCACCACAAGGCAGTTGCATCGCGCTGCCAAGAATATTTGCCATCGTATTTTCTCCCATCGAAATATTTCGATTTTCCGATTCACCTGCATGAGAACGAAACGAACTACCGTCTCTTCGATTATCGCGCGCTATGGGTCGATTAATTCCTTTTCGACCGCGTGTAGCAGCGCGCGTATTTTATCTTCGTTACGGCGATAAAAGGTGTATTGCCCGTGACGTTCGGACAGAACCAACCCAGCCTCCTTCAGGAGCCCCATATAGTTGGAAATCGTCGATTGTGAGAGGCCTGCCTTCTCCTGAATATAGGCAACGCAAACGCCATCTAAGTCCGCGTGTTCCGGTAACGCTGGTGGAAAGTTCGACCTGTCCTTCAACCAATGAAGAATCCGTCGACGAACGGGATTGTTGAGGGTCGTGAGCGCTTTATCTAAATCCATATATCGATATATTCCGATATATCGCTCTGAGTCAAGTGCAGCACCATGAATGTCTTGTAAGAACCTCGTTTCCACGTGACGCGTGTTATGTCCGCAAGTGACTAAGGGAGACAATACGAGACATGGTGAAAATCGAACATGCATGCCTTCCAAGCTTGATTGGTTTTGTTCGCCATTCAGACCCACGCGATTGATCGTCTTCGGAGGTCTCGCCGGACTCGGTTTTCAGCGCCCGCTCGTACTAGCGCACATGCCCAGGCCCGGTAGGTCAAGTTCACTCGGTTCCGCTCGTGGTGATTGTGTAATCCCGTGGGATGCCTTCCGTTACTTTGAACCAATCGGAACTGCGCGTGCGTGTCTGATGCGCATCGAACGCGGCCTGGTTTTCAAAGACCTCAGCGACCAGGAAGCGCCCGGGTGTGGCGTTGTCTTCAACGACCTCGAAGGAGATACAACCCGCTTCAGCGCGCGTCAGGTCGATATGGAGCGGGAGTGCTTCGCGAACAGCCGCCAGTCGATCCTGCGGGACATCGATATGCCCATTTAGGAAAACTTTGGTGTCTGAAGGATTATCCATTCTCTTGTCCTTAGGTGGGATATACCAATGGTTCAGATCGTTTGCCGAAGGTATGTTCAGCGTTGGGACCGAGTCGGGGTGTAAGGCTATCGACTCACTTTATGCATAACTCGACGACGCGGGTCGCGGTGAAAAAGTATCCGCAGGTACCATCCGGCGTATCAAAACTCCAAAAAAAGGCTGGTTCCCCATCGAGCTCGTAAGTGCCTCCACTAACTTCCTGCGGCGTGCCGCTGTCAGTCGCAAGAAAACGATACGCTATCTCGTATCCGGCATCCCTGCTGCCCGTAATGAGAAGCGTTTCACAGTAGTCCCCGGTACATCGCTGGGCGCTTTGAAGTTGAACGAAGAACCGGATGTTTGAATCGGACCCTAAGATGCGTTGGACATGTTCTGGCTCAAGGCCGCTTAGGTCGCTTATGAGATTAATCGTTAGATCGGCCTCGTTCGGTTCTACCCCAATGTCAGAAAGAACCTGCAGCAACATAACCTCGTCTTCGGCATCTTGAACTGGGACGAATGGAAGCGATACCATCAGTGCAGAGGCGGTCGGTGCATACAGTATGGTTCCGAAACCCCCCAGGAACACCGCAACAATTGCGGTAAAAACATGGGGCCTCAGCGTTTGGATCATTGAAGACCTGCTTCCCATGCCTAAGCCTGAAGATATCGCGACGGCGTTGCGCCCAGGGTTTTCTTGAACATGGCGATGAAGGCCGATGGGCTGTCATAGCCCAGCGACAGGGCGACGCTGGTGACGGGCTCGCCATGGCCCAATTGCTCCAATGCGGCCAGCAGAACGCGTTGGCGCCGCCAGGCCCCGAAGGACATGCCGGTTTCCTTGATGAACAAACGCGCCAGCGTCCGGGGGGCGGCTCCCGTGGACTTCGCGAAATCTTCCAGCGTCCGCCGGTCCGACGCATCGGCCAGGATTGCATCCGTAACGCTGCGCAGGCGTGGATCGGCGGGCAGGGGCAGATGCAGTTCCGCCGGTTCCGCCGCGCGAATTCGGTCCAACAGCACCGCCATCAGTCGACCCGGCGCACCCGCTTCATCCCATTCGCGGGGAAACTGTACGGCTTCCAAGATCAATTGGCGAAGCAACGGATCCACGGAAACGACGGTGCAAAGTGCTGGCATCCCTTCGCAGACGTCCTCGGCCAAATACAGACTGCGGAACTTCGCAGGCCCAACGGTCCGAATGTCATGTTCCAGGCCGGGTGGAATCCAAACCGCCATGGCCGGTGGGGCCGTAAACCGCCCCTCGTCGGTTAGGACGGTCAGCACCCCTTCTGCGGAATAGGTAAATTGGCCCCAGCCATGGGCATGGGACGGAAACATGTCGGCATGATCCATATCGAAAGCGCGCATTTCGATCGGTCGGATCAACTGCCGAGGAATGGGGGTGCGTTCAAGTTGACTGTTTTGCGACATTGCTTGGCAATATGCCGCAAGAACGCCGCGCGCGCTAGGAGTATATCAGGGTCTCAGACAGTAATAGGAGAGTCCGTTGGCTAGGTTTGTTCCAAGATTCCTGCAGGGGCCGGAAGGCATGTTGATCCTGATGGCATGCGCCATGGCTGTCAGCCTGCATGGCTGGTTCGCGCTGTTGAACAATTTTGTTGTCGAACGGGCCAACTTCACCGGCGTGGAGATCGGCTTTCTGCAGTCGATCCGTGAGATTCCGGGCTTCCTGGCGTTCGCGGCGGTCCTCCTGCTTCCCTTCATTCGAGAGCAAAACCTGGCCTTCCTGTCGCTTGCCATGCTGGGTGTCGGGACGGCGATTACGGGGTACTTCCCAAGCGAATACGCGTTGTATGCCACGACGCTTCTGATGTCGCTTGGGTTTCACTATTACGAGACGATGAACCAGTCGCTGACCCTGCAGCTGATCGATAAGAAGCACACGCCGGTGCATCTGGCCTATCAGTTGAAAGCGTCCTCCATCGGAACCTTGGCGATTTTCGTCGTCATCATGGTCTGCTTCGATGAAAAACTGCTGCTTCTGGTCCAGGGTCTGCTGGGGATCGAGAACCCCTTCACGGGGCTGAACCTGGGATATGAGCCACTGTATCTGATCGCCGGCCTGTTTACCCTCGCGGTCGCCGCCTTCTGCCGCTTCTACTACCCGTTCTTCGAAGCCAAAGAGGTGCAGACCAAGACGCTGTTCCTGCGCAAACGCTATTGGCTTTACTACGCGCTCACCTTCATGGGGGGCGCCCGGCGGCAAATTTTCATGGTCTTCGCGGCATTCCTGATGGTCGACAAGTTCGGATACGACGTCACCGCCATCACGCTGCTCTACATGGTCAATCTGATCGCGAATATCTGGATCGCCCCCTATATCGGTCGGATCATCGGGAAGATCGGGGAACGGCGTGCGCTGATCCTGGAATATATCGGCCTGATCGCTGTCTTCACCGGCTATGCCTTTGTGGACGACCATCTGGTGGCGGCGGGTCTCTATATCGTCGATCACCTGTTCTTCGCCTTTGCAATCGCGATCAAAACCTATTTCCAAAAGATCGCCGATCCCAAGGACATCGCGTCGACGGCAGGCGTCAGCTTTACGATCAATCATATCGCCGCGGTCGGCATTCCAGCCGTGTTCGGGTTCCTGTACCTCGAAGACAAAGGGCTGGTCTTCCTGTTAGGCGCCGGTATGGCCGTGGTCTCGCTCTGTTTGGCGATGATGGTGCCGCGCGATCCGGAACCCGGGAATGAAACCACGGTCGGGATCGGCAGCGGGCGACCTCAGCCGGCGGAATAGCCGTAGTGCTCTATCCAGGGCTCAAGCGTTGGCATAATCGGTTCCAGCTGGTCCTGGTATCGCATCCAACGACCTGCCGCGCCTTTGTGAACCGGTGCCGCAACCTGCGCGTAGCTGGGCGTATCGATCCGTTTTCCCTGCAGATGCTGGGCGAAGTTTAGGACTTCGGAATCCCACGGTACGCCGATCCGGTCCAAAACCCGGCGCGCGACGCTCTCTAGGTCTTCGATCAGGTCTTCATAGCGAACTTCTTCTGGGACGATACCCAACACGTCGCGGTAGGATTGGAAGATCGCCATCGTCCGATCATAGTGCTGCGCCGCGTCTTCGAGCGTTAGATAGGCGGCCATTGCCTGGTTTATCCGGAAGTTCTGCATGAAGCAGCTCAGCACACAATCCGCCGGATGGCGGAGTGCCAGAATGAAAACGGCGTCAGGAAACAGTCCTTTGATGAACCCGGCATGCACCAGCGATAACGGCAGTTTGTCGACGAGAACCGTTTTGTCGGGGTCGCTGCCAATCGCCTCACGAACTTCATCCCAGTATTGTTTCCGCAGCTCCTGCAGAAGGTCCGGTCCGATGGACGGAAAATCGTGCGGATAGGAAAGGCCGCGATCGCGCATCGTCTCCGTCAGCCGGGCGACAATGGGAATTTCCTCCATGACCGAAATGCCGGGATGTGCATCCAGGACTCTGTCGAGCAAAGTCGTTCCCGAACGCGGGTAACCCACGAGGAAAACCGGCGGTGAGTTCTTTGTCGCCTCTGCCGCGTAACCCGCCTTGTAAATTGGGTCTTCTGCGCTCAGGGACTGCGTTACTTGGGCGATCCTGTCCAATCGGGCCAGCTCTTGACCGGGATCATGACGCCCAGCCTCTTGGCGTGTGACGCTGTCATTTGCAGTTACGAAGGCCTTAAAAGCCTCTTCATACCTGCCGAGCTGGTCCAGCAGGCCCGCGCGTTCGAACATGATTGAACTTACCTGATGCTGATCGCGTATGGACGCAAGGTCCAGGCTCTTCAGGTGGGACAGCGCCGAGTCAAATTTGCCGTCCCGACGGTCAAGCTTCGCCGAAACCAATTTGAGGCCGGGATGTCGCGGGTCGATCTTCAATCCCGTATCGGCGTCCCTGCGGGCGAGTTCGGTTCGGTTCGTCATTTCGTTGATGAGCGCCCGTTGATGGATCACGTCGGTATCTTTCTCATCCGCCGAAAGTGCATTCGACAGAACCGCAATCGCCTCATCCGTCCGATCACGCTGCATGAGTAGGTTGGCTAACATGATGGAAGAACGAGACTCTGTCGGGGCCTCGCGGATCAGCGTGTTAAGCTGCTGCTCGGCCGCGTCGAACTCTTTGATGTCGGAAAGACAGGATGCGAGATTTCGGCGGGCCTCATGGAAGGTCGGGACCTTTTCCAGAAGCGTATGTAGGTCAGCAATTGCCTCCTCGTGCCGCCCCAGAGCGCTCAGTGCCAGCGCTTTTGCATTCGCCGCTTCGGGGTCGCCTGGAAATTGCGCGACGGCTGCCTCGGTGAGGGATAGAGCTTCCACGGCGCGGTTTTGTGCGATGAAAATTCCGGCAAGAGCGCTGGATGCAGCAGGATGGTTCGGCTGACTCCTCAGCAGCGATTGGAAGTCCGCGATTGCGTTATCAAGCTTCCCGCGCCGTTCATACAGCAGTCCTCTATTCAGCAGGGCGCCCGGATGGGTCGGTGCGATCCGCAGGACAGTGTCCAATCCGGAAAGGGCTTTGCTCTCGCGCCCGCCCGTAAGCTCTGCGGTTGCCAGGTTGTAGGCGATTTCCGGATCGTTGGGCGCCAGTTTCTGAGCGGACTTCAAATGCCGGAACCCTTCATCCAGACTCCCGGCCTGCATCAAGGCAACACCGAGCAGGTTCAGCGTAGGGGGGTGCTTGGCGCTGGCGGACAGGATCTGGCGGTATTTCTTAATTGCGCCCTGAAGGCGACCGGCACGATGATCGGCTATGGCCGCTTCAAACAACGATTGTAGGGCCGACATTGTGATCGGGTTCCCGCCGCAGATGGTTGACTCAGATCAAGGATTGTTTTGCTCAGGCATCCTATAACTCTCAATAGGTTCAATCGCGGCCCGAATTGCAAGGAGTTTACGGCCATGGAAGCACTGAAACCGATCCTATTGGCCGTCGCCGGCGTCCTCGTCATCTTGGGCTTTGCCGCGACGCTCTATTTCGGCCTCGAAGCCGTTTTCTGGGTTGCCTTGATCCTGGTCCCCGTCGTCTTCATCCAGACATTGCTCTGGGGTAAGTAGCCGGGTCGCGCCTATCCGAATGAAAAAGCCCGGCCGCAGAGGCCGGGCTTTCCGTGTTTCTAATGGTCGTCGCGATCAGCGCGGTGCGAGCACCATGATCATCTGACGCCCTTCCATATTCGGGCGCTGTTCGACCTTCGCTTTTTCTTCCGTCTCCGCCTGGACGCGTTTCAGGACTTCAAGCCCCAGCTCCTGGTGCGCCATTTCGCGACCGCGGAAGCGGAGCGTGACCTTCACCTTGTCGCCTTCGTCGAGGAACTTGTTCAGCGAGCGCATTTTCACTTCGTAATCATGCTGCTCGATATTCGGGCGGAACTTGATTTCCTTGACCTCAATGGTCTTCTGTTTCTTCCGCGCCTCGTTCTTACGCTTCTGCTGTTCGTACTTGAACTTGCCATAGTCGAGGATTTTGCAGACCGGCGGATCAGCATTGGGAGAGACTTCCACGAGGTCTAAGCCCGCAGCCTCCGCAATCTCGATTCCCTCCGGCACGGAGATGACGCCGTGGTTATCTCCATCTTCACTGATCACCCGAACTTTCTCGGCCGTGATCTCGTCGTTGACACGGGGCCCTTCTTTCGTGGGCGCCGGTGCGTAATGTGGTCTGCGTATTGGAACCTCCTCGACCGCTATCCTCACGGCCGTCTAGTTGTGAACAGTATCTATCCGATTAACGAGAAAACACGGACGCCCCTGATCCCCCTCAGGCGGCAGACCCAGTGGGCATCTGCGCTTCCTCTTTTAGGATATGAATTGCGTCGTCGAGCGCAAGGATTTCCTGATTCTTTCCGCCCAGACGGCGCAGCGCGACGGTTCCTTCTTCCTGTTCGCGTTTTCCAACGACCAGGATGGCAGGAACCTTTTGCATGGAGATCTCGCGAATCTTCAGGTTGATCTTCTCATTCCTGAGGTCCGCCTCGGCGCGCAGCCCGGCTGCTTTCAGCTTGGCGAGTACCTCGCTGGCATAGCCGTCCGCATCATTGGTGATCGTCGCAACAGTTGCTTGGATCGGCGACATCCACAGCGGGAAGCGACCGGCGAACTGTTCGATCAAGATACCAATGAAGCGCTCGAACGACCCTAGGATCGCCCGGTGCAGCATCACGGGACGGTAGCGGTTGCCGTCTTCGGCCATATAGGTGGCGTCCAGCCGCTCCGGCAGCACGAAGTCCACTTGCAGCGTGCCGCACTGCCAGTCGCGGCCGATGGCATCGCGCAGAACGAATTCCAGCTTCGGTCCATAGAACGCGCCTTCGCCCGGGTTTAGGGTGAAGGTTGCGCCCGCCGCTTCGGTGGCCCGCTTCAGGGCTTCTTCCGCTTTGTCCCAGACCGCGTCTTCGCCGGCCGTCTTCGCCGGC
>JGI12316J15310_10000497_pt10 | contig 13516 bp, 11 predicted proteins | sample MarCyaLeptolynsp_FD_15310 | JGI IMG/M metagenome (IMG submission 15310)
TTGCGGCAAGGACACCCTCGCCCGGCGGATTCACGCCCGGAGCGGATGCCCGGGCAACTTCGTCGTGCTGCGGTGCGGCAGCTTCGTCGACAACACGACCGTGAGTCTCATGGGCGAGGATGGTTCCAGCCCGCTCGAGGAAGCCCGCGACGGCACGCTCTACCTCGACGGCATCGACGACGCGCCCGAGGCTCTGCAGGCGGTGCTGCTCGAGCTGCTCGAGCACGGACGCATTCGTCGCAGCGACACCGGCCAGACCATGCCGCTGTCGCTGCGCGTGGTGGCCTCGGCACGCTCCGATCCGCAGACGCTGGCGGGCGTGCGCAAGGACTTCCTGCACCGCCTCGCCCGCTGGGTCATCGCAGTGCCCCCACTGCAGCGACGCCGCTCGGACGTCGCGCTGCTCGTGCGCGCCTTCGTGCAGCGCTACGCGGGTCCCGATGCCCGCGTGCACCCCGAGCTGGCCTTCCGCCTGCTGCGCCACACCTGGCCCGGCAACGTGCGCGAAGTCGAAGCCGTCGTGGAGCGCGCAGTGGTCGAGTGTGCCGAGGATTCGCTCGTCGCCGAGTTCCCCGAGCTCGACGACATTCTGATCGAGGCGCGCGAGCCCGCCGCGATCAGCACGATGAGCCGAGGAGCGCGGCCGCGGCAGTCGTGGGTCATCGCCGCGTCCGGGCGGTGGTTCGTCAACGCCGACGGCGACAAGCACAACCTCGAGCGGCGCAAGATCTTGGCGAGCCTGCTGCAGGCCCTCGTCGTGGCGCGGCGCGATCGACCGGGCTCACGGCTGACCGTGGCCGACCTGCTCGCCGCCGCGTGGCCCGAGGATCGTTTCGTCGGCACGGCGGGAGCCAACCGCGTCTACGTGGCGCTGGCGACCCTGCGCAAGCTCGGCCTGCGCGACATCGTGGTGCGTACCGACGGCGGCTACATGATCAGCCCGGACGCACCGCTGCAGATCATCGACGGCTGAACGTCCGCCGGCTCAGTGCATGGCGAGCCACGCCTGGACCTCTTCCAGGCGGTCCGGCATTTCCGCGTGCTTGGCGTAGATGTCCTGCGCTTGCTCGGCGAGCTCGCGCGCCCGCTCGGGATCCTCGTCGTCGATGGCCCGCGCCAGCTCAAAGAAGGCTTCGCCGGTGTGAATCGGCTCGCGGTCGGGCTCGAGGGCGGCGAGGACCACGGCTCGCTCGAGCTCGGCCTTGGCTTCCTGCGGATGGTCGAGCTTGCCGTGCACTCGCGCGAGATCGACGTGAATGCGCAGGTTGGCGGGCGAGTCCTCGCCCCACACAGCCTTGGACTCGGCGAGTGCGGCCTGGAACTCCTCGAGTGCCTTGGCGGCGTCGTCTTGGGCGAGCGCAAGTCGACCCGCCGCGATGTAGATCGTCTGGCGCTCGACCGTCCCGGGGTTGGTCAGCGAGAGCACGCGTCGCCGTGAGGGCTCGAGCAGCCTGGCCGCCCGGTCGAGATCGCCGAGCTCGACCAGGGCCTCGACCGCGTTGGCCCGATACGATCCAACCCGCGGGTCTTCCGTGCCACGCAGGCTCTCGGCGATTTCCGCCGCGAGCAGCAGCGCATCGACGGCCTCGGCGAGCTGTCCGTTGGACGCAAGCGCGTATCCACGGTCGGCGTGCGCACCCGCCAGCCGGTCGTCGCCCGCGATCGTCGACGCACTCCACAGGGTGATGCAGCGATCGATGTGGGCCAGTGCCTCGTTGTAGCGCCCGACGCTCTCGTAGGCGCTCGACAGGGCTTGGTGCAGGCTGCCGAGTTGCGGGTTGTTGGCGCCGAAGACGGCCTGAGATTCTTCGATTGCGTCCTCGAGGAACGGCAGCGCCTCGACGTAGCGTCCTCCCGAGACCATGCACGCGCCCACGTTCTCACGCGCGTTGGCGAGCGCGATCTTGCGGGTCAGCGCGTTGGAGTAGACGTCCGGGTTGTTCTCTCGAACCTCGAGCGCCGCCGCCATCGCAGCGCACGCCTCGTCCACCTCACCCGCTCGGTGATGCATCGCGCCGATGTTGTTGAGCAGTGACGCCTCGAGCTGCGGCGCATCTTCGACGCGGGCCAGCATGGCCTGTGCCTGCCGGGCGAGCCGCTTGCCCTCCTCGAAGTCGCCGCGCCGGTAGCCCTGCAGGAAGACGCCCTCGATCTGGGCGCCGGCCGCGAGCCGAAATGCACCCGCCGTCTCGGCAATCTCCATCGCTTCGTAGAGAAGCGGGGCGGCCTCGTCGTAGTTGCCGCTGGCCTCGAGTGCGGAGGCGCGGTTGGTCAAGGCGAACGCGATCAGCGGAGGGTGACCGAGCTTGCGGGCGCGCTCGAGGCCCTCCGTCGCAAGCGCATTGGCCTCCTCGAGCTTGCCGAGGTGCTCGCGGCGCTTGGCCAGACGCAGCGTCTCGCGGATGGCATCGGCCTCCTCGCGTTGGTCGGCCGGGATCGAGGCGGTGGCTTCGTCCGGCCGACGGGGCTCGAGGCAACGCGAAGGATGGCTGCCCGCCGCGGCGATCGGCACGGCACGGTCGGCGAGCTCGGCGTCGGCGTCTTCGAGACGGGTCACGGCCTTGTCGAGGCGCTCGCGCTGTCCGTCGAGGCATCGCATGCGCTCGTCCAATCCCTCAGGCTCGCCGCTGCAGGCTCGTTCATACGCGACCACCCACGCGTCGGCTTTCTCGCTGAGCAGGTCGCTGACCCGCGATGCGGTCTGCTCGGCGTGCTCGCGACCGCTGGCGAGGATCGCGGCCTGCACCGTCTGCTGCCGGGCGTCATTCCACACGGCAGCGATCCGCTCGCCGCCCAGCTTGCAGCGTGCATCGGCGGCCGGCATCAGCGCAAACGCGAGCAGGCCTACGCCCACCGCCGCGCCGGCGTAGCCGAACGTACGGCGCGAGACCCCCCGCGACTGCAGCGCGCGAAGCATCGCTCGCATGCTCGGCCATCGCTTGCGGGGATCGGGATGAAGCGCGCGGCGCAGCACCGGGCCGTGCCGACGCAGCCACGGCGAAGTCGTCGGGATCGACGGGGGGCCCGCGAGCTTGGCCTCCATCAGCGCGATGTTGGTCGGTCCGCCGAAGGGCCGCTCGCCCACCAGCGCTTGGTAGAGCGTCACGGCGAAGGCGAACTGATCGGCGCGCGCATCGATCGCACTGTCGGGTCCCCCGATGTGCTGCTCGGGCGCCATGTACATCGGGCTGCCGAGCAGGGCGCCGGTGCGCGTGATCGAGATCGGATCTTCGGGCGCGGTGGTCTCGAGATCGACCGATGCCTCGGGGGCTTCGTCCGACGAGGACTGCAGTGCTCGCGCCAGGCCGAAATCGCTGACGCGCACGCGACCGTCGTCGCCGATGAGCACGTTGCTCGGCTTGAAGTCGCGATGCACCAGCCCCACTTCGTGAGCAGCGACCAGACCTCGGCCGGCTGCGCACACGCGATCGATGATCGCCTCGGTCGATCGCGGCTCGGCCGAGAGCCACTCCGCCAGGGTCATGCCGGCGACGAGCTCCATCACGACGTAGGGGCGACCGCCCGCGATGCCCACGTCGTAGACTTCGACGACGTTGGGGTGGGTGAGCTTGGCCATCGCTCGCGCCTCGCGAACGAAGCGTGCGTGCGCCTGCTCGGACCCGGAGCGCTCCGGTCGGATCAACTTGATTGCGACGTCGCGCTCGAGCTCCGGGTCGCGCGCCGAAAGCACAGTGCCCATGCCGCCGGCACCGAGCGAGCGTCCCAGCTCGTAGCGCCCGATTCGCTCCCCGCTCGACAGCTCGGCAAACCGACGCCCGACCGCGGCCTCGTCCTCGGCCAACGTCCGAGTCCGGGCTCCGCGCACACTGCTGGGCGACCGCGCCACGCCTCCATGATGCCCGACGCCATTGTCGTATTTCGGGGGGAGCACGCTCCAGACGCACGTTTAAGACCTGTTGCGCCGAATCGGGCCGGTGCCCCCGAAATGCGGCCACAGCGCGTTCGATTCCCGCACGACCGATCGGTAGACGTGGCTCGACTCTGCGGTAGGCTCCGTGCGCTTATGGATCTGTCGTTCTCCCCGCAGGACGAGGCGTTCCGGAAAGAGGTCCGCGAGTTCATCGCGAGCGCGCTTCCGGACGACCTTCGCGCCAAAGCCGAAATCGACGCGCCGTTTCCCATGGAGGACACGATGCGCTGGCACAAGATCCTGTTCGACAAGGGCTGGGTCGCACCGCAGTGGCCGGAGAAGTTCGGCGGCCCCGGCTTTTCGCCGACGCAGCGCTTCATCCTCACCGAGGAGCTCGAGCTTGCGGGCACGCCGTTGCTCTCTCCCTTCGGGTTGTCGATGGTCGGCCCGGCGATCATGCAGTTCGGCACGCCCGAGCAGCAGCAGCGCTTCTTGCCGAAGATTCTCAGCGGCGAAGAGGTGTGGTGTCAGGGCTACTCTGAGCCGGAGGCCGGATCGGATCTCGCGTCGCTTCGGTGCAAGGCCGAAGACGACGGCGACCACCTGGTGATCAGTGGCCAGAAGACCTGGACCACCTACGCCCAGTACGCCGACTGGATCTTCTGCCTCGTGCGCACCGATCCGGACGTCAAGAAGCAGGCCGGCATCACCTTCGTGCTCATCGACATGAAGACCGAGGGCGTCGAGGCCCGACCGATGCTCACGCTCGGCGGCACCCCGGCGTTCTGCGACACCTTCTTCGAGAACGTGCGCGTGCCCAAAGCCAACGTCATCGGGCCGATCAACGGCGGATGGACGGTGGCCAAGGCGCTGCTCGGCCACGAGCGCACGCTGCTGGCGATGGTCGGCACGTCGCGCCGACTGCTGCGTCGGATCAAGCGCATCGCGGCCGAGACCACGGTAGACGGCAAGGCGCTGATCGAGCGCTCCGCGTGGCGCGAGAAGATCGCCCGCATGGAGATCGAGCTCGAGTCACTCAAGATGGCGAACTACCGCGTCGTGGCCGGAGCCGCGCTCGGTCAGGCACCCGGACCGGAGTCCTCGATCCTCAAGCTCAAGGGCACCGCGGTCAATCAGCAGCTCTTCGAGCTGGCGATGGAGGTGATGGGGCACGATGCCCTGTCTTGGTACAACGAGGAGGCGATCCCGGCGGCGGAGCAGGGCATCGCACCCAACTTCTGTTACGCGCGGGCGAACACGATCTTCGGCGGGTCCAACGAGATCCAGAAGAACATCATCGCCAAGTGGATTCTCGGTCTTCCCGGAGCGAAGTGAGGGGGCAACGATGAACTTCGAGCTCACGTCCGATCAAAAAATGCTGGCCGACACCGTCCGCCAGTTCACCAAGAACAAGTCCCCGGTCGAGCGCTTTCGCAAGCTTCGCGAAGAGGGCAAGTCGTGGGAGCGCGACGTCTGGGCGCACCTGGGCGAGCTGGGGTGGCTTTCGGTGCCGTTCCCGGAGGACGTCGGTGGTTTTGGCGCCGGCTTCGTCGAGGTGGCGATCATCGCGGAAGGCATGGGCCGCACGTTGGTGCCCGAGCCGTTCATTGCATCGGTGATTCTCGCCGGCATGGCGCTGCTGCACGCGGGCAATGGCGCGCAGCACGAGCGCTGGCTGGCGCCGATGATCGAGGGGCAATCCTCGCTCGCGCTGGCCTACGCCGAGCGACAGGCCCGGCACGACGTCGGCAACGTGGCGACCACCGCCAAGAAGGAAGGCGATGCCTGGTCGCTGACCGGCGAGAAGACCTTCGTGCTCAACGGGCACGAGGCGGACCAGATCCTCGTGTCGGCCAAGACCGACGATGGGGTCGGCCTGTTCGTGGTCACGCCCGACACCGACGGGGTCACGCGCACCAAGGTCAAGACGATCGACGGGCAGGGCGCGGCGCAGCTTCGGCTGGACGGCGCGAAGGTGGCCGACGACTGCCGCCTCGGTGATCCTGGCGACGGCACGGTGGCGATCCTCGATCGCGTGCTCGACTACGGAGCCGCGGCCGCGTGCGCCGAGGGCCTGGGCGTGTGCCAGACGACGCTCGACATGACGGTGGCGCACCTCAAGGAGCGCAAGCAGTTCGGCGTCCCCATCGGGTCGTTCCAGGTGCTGCAGCACCGCGCCGTCGACATGTTCGTCGAGGTCGAGCTGCTGCGTTCGATGTCGATCCTGGCGAGCATCGCCGCCACGGACGACGATGCGGTCAGCCGCAAACGGTCGCTCAGCGCGGCCAAGGCCAAGCTCGCCACCGGGGGTCGCTACGTCACCCGCGAGTCGATCCAGCTCCACGGCGGCATCGGCATCACCGACGAGCACGACATCGGCTTGTTCTTCAAGCGCTTCGTCGCGCTCGATACGCTGTTTGGCGACGAGCAGCACCACGTCGAGCGCTTCGCGTCGCTGCCGACGTTTGCCGGGGTCTGATTCGGCCAAAAAAGTCGTGATCCGACCGGCGCTTCGGCGGGCTTGTTGTTTCGATGCCTGCCGAGCGCCGTTTGGGTCCGTTGTGGTTGTCCTTTGCCGTCGCGGTCGCGGCGTGCGTCACGCTGGGTTGTCCGGCTGACGGTGACGACGAGGGCGGAGGTGATGGGGGTGGCTCGACCGACACCAGTGGGGGGGCCGTGGAGGCGTCCACCGGGACCGATGAGGCGGATGGCTCGTCGTCGGGGACCGCGGACGACACCGGCCCGGTCGATGGCTCGAGCTCGAGCTCGGGCTCGACCGGGGAGCCGCTCGACTGTGGCGCGACGCTGTTCGTCAACTTCGACGGGGCCGTGCTGACGGTCGGCCCGGACGATGCCCCCAACGACGTCTCCGAGCTCCAACCACTGGGGGAGCTGGGGCCGTACGAGGGGGCGGCGGACGCCGACGAGGTGCTCGCGATCATCGACGAGCATCTGGCCCCGTTCGACGTCTGCGCGACGCGGGTTCGGCCGGACCAAGGGCCCTACACGATGATCGTGGTCACGTCCGACGACTCTCGGTTCCCCACGGTTTTCTCCATCGGCCCGCTCGACTGCGGCAACGCCAATCCGAACAACGTCGGAGTCGTGTGGGCGGGGGATCCGGTGCTGATGGGAGCGCGAGCGATCGCCAATGTGGTGTCTGGCACGTTCGGAGCGACCGTCGGGCTCGAAAACCAATCCGCGGACGACAGCGACCTCATGTGCCGCCTGGGATGCTCGGTCGACGTCGATCGATCGTTTGCGGACGCTTGCCTTGCGCTGCCGTCCCGAGCCGAATGCTCGGAGCACGCGCGGCACTGCGCCGAAGGGGAGCAGAACGCGTACCAGGAGATGCTCGCGCGCTTCGGCCCCGCGCAGTAGCCGGTACGCGACCCCGCAGTTCATATCGTTGCGCGGCGGTGAGCTTTCGCAGTCGAACGGGGAATTCGTTCGTCGCCCACGGGGACCCGATGCCGAGCTGGGCCGAGGTGCCGTCGCGGCGGCGGCTTGAAAACGACAGTCAGGATCGGGTCAATCGCGGCGCAGTCGTGCAGCGATTGCGCTTGCGGAGGATGGGGCGAGTGCGGCATGAGGCGCGCCATGAACCGCATCACCTTCGCTGGACTCGCCTTGATCGCCCTCGCTGGACTCGCCTGTTCGAAGGCGGACCGCCCCACGACTCCGCCCACGGAGGCCGAACTCTCCGATGGCGACGCCGAGCACAAGGGCGAACACGGCAAGCACCAGCACGAACACGACTTCCCCGCGAGCGTGACCACGTTTCACGACGCGATGGCACCGCTGTGGCACGCCGAAGCCGGCGAGACCCGCCAGGCCGACACCTGCGCCGCCCTCCAGGACATGAAGACCAAGGCGGCTGCGATCGGCGACGCCGACGTGCCCGAGAAGGCCGCCGACCAGGCCGAGGCGTGGACGACGGCCGGCACCGAGCTCGGCACCAAGCTCGAGGCCCTCGCGGCCACCTGCGAGGGCAGCACCGAGGAATTCGATGCCGCCTTTCACGAGGTCCACGAGGCGTTTCACGCCCTGGTGGCCCTCGTCGGCCACGAGCGCGATCAGTAGCTCAGTCCCCGCAGCTCCCCTCGGTCTCGAGGGCCGGGGCATCTTCGGGCAGCTCAGCTCCACGCTCGACCGCCGCCTGCCACATATGCAGCACGCTCGGCGCGGTCTGGAACAGCTCGGATGCGATCGCCGGATTGACGCCCGCCGCGTGGTCGATGAAGTCCTTGAGCAGCCCGTAGTGTGCGAGACCGTCCTCCTCGAGTGAAAAGGTGCGGTCCAAGGTCTCGTCGCCGCGCCGGACTCCGGAGATCGGGAGGTTGAGGAGGTTCTCGGAGTCCGCGGGGTCTTCGACGAGCACGAACGGCATTTGCGTCTCGAGTCCGTTGAAGTCGGTTCCCAGCGCGATGCGGCCTTCATCCGGCTCGACGGCGCTGATCGCTGCCCGCGCTGTCGTGAACGCATCGATCCACGGCTGCATCGGATCCTCGGCCCGCGCCAGCTCGAAGCCCTGCAGGTCCCAGTTGTCGCTTCCGAGTCCGCCTGCGCGATCGCTGAGTACGCGCACCGAGACGATGTCGTCGCTATCGATCGGATCGATGGGGGGAACGAACGCGGTGGTGGCGGTCGAGCCCGTCCACTTGCGCCCGCGGTTGAGTGAGCGCGAGATGACCGAGCCGTCTCGCAGCAGCAGCTCGAGCGTCGCCTCGGTGCCGGCCTCGAGATCGTCGGACCCGGTTGCGAAGTGGGTGCGGATCACGTCGATCTGGAACGCACCGGCGGGATCGGGGTCGAGCCCTCGCCACAGCTCCGCCGTCAGCCGATCGCGTCGCAGCCAATGCGTGACGTCGCCCAAACCTCCCACGATGGCACTGTCGACGAGTACGCCCATCGCGGGCGACAGTCCCGAGGCGTCGGTGCCTTGCCATTCGACGTGGATGTCCTCGACCTTGATCTCGTTGGTGTGGGCGAGCTCGGTCACGACCTCGAGATTGACGATGTCGCCGTAGCGGATGCCGTCACAGTCCCCGGTCAGCTCCCACGTGAACGTCGACAAGCCGTCGCCGAACTCTCCCCCGGTCATGTCGCTCATGTCGGAGAAGGCACGCTCGATCGTGCTGCCATTGTCGAGGTGCAGGCGAAAGATCGACCCGCTGTTGGTCCAGCCGCCGCCGGTCTCCGAGTAGAAGTCTGCGTCCCAGTCGAAGAACAGGCGGTGCACCCGAGCATCGCGAGAACCGTCCTCCCGCGGCCGAATCGCCTCGGGGGCGGTCGTGAACGAGCCCTCGGTCAGCCGCTGGTACGGGTGCCCCGAACGCGTCACGAGCAGGTTGCCGGTTGGCATGCCGCCCATGTCGCGCCCGGTGTACGTGACGTCGAATCGATCGATGTTCCAGGACTCGTCACCCTCGGTTCGGACGCCGACTCGGTCGATGTCGCCCACGGTCAGGCCGTACATGTTGAGATCGACGGTGACCTCGTTGACCTCCCAGTCGTCCCAGGTCTCGCCGGTGTCCTTGATCAGGATTTCGTGCTCCGTGGTCCCATCATCGATCAACAAGAACGCCATCGAGTCGTTGCCGAGGTTGTCGCCGCCGGTTCGGATACGGACCGCGAGCTCGTCGACCCAGTCAGTGGGCATGCGGGTGTCGGTCGGCAAGTGGTAGCCGACCCATTCACGCTTCTCCTCGGATAGCCACTCCAGGGGACCGCCCTTCGCGCGAAAGAAGACGTCGGCAGGGGGATCACCCACGGTTCCCAGGCCGATCATTCCACCGAGTGCGGCGATGCGCTGGGCGTGGTCGATCGTCATGTCTCGCTCGCTCCCGGCGCGGACCGAGCCGTCGCGCAGGCTGGTGTGCGAGTTGATCAGCGGGTAGTCCGCGTCCTCCGCCATTCGGATCGTGTCCTCGACGGCGAGCTGGCTCATGTGGGCGACGTCGATGATCACGCCCCGACGCATCAGCTCGTGGAGCAGCGTGTTGGATCGCAGACCACAGCGGTTGACGTGGCCGTCTGGCTCCCCGCAGCCAGGGCCGTCGTAGACGGACTGCGGATCGCTGAGCCCAAAGGCGCAACCCAGATCCTCAAAGGTCCCCTCGAGGATGCGTGGGTCGCCGAGTCGGAACTCGAGGTTGGGGTCGGTGTCGACGTCGAGGAACGATCCGTTTTGCCAGTAGTTCAACGAGTTGAAGAGATCCGAGTACACCGCCGTTCCGCCGACTTCGTTGTCGGTGATGTGAATCGGAATCACCGAGCGAACGCCTTCATCGACGAGCGAGAGCACCTCGGCCTCGGTGAGGTTGTCCATCTCGAGCCCGAGGATGAGGACGAGCTTCTCCTGTTCTCCGAACGCCTCTTCCAGGGCGGTCTCCGGATCCTCGGCGACGACCATCCAGTCGCTGTTGGCGTTGGCGAATTCCCTGATCGCGGCGATCTGGCGCATGGCGACCTCGTACAGTTCGCCCTCCTGGGGGTCGGGGACCACACACGTAGCCCCTTCCTCCCAGTGGTAGGCCCGAGCGAGCAGCTCCGACTCCGTGATGGAGGCGATCATCACGCGCTGCCCCGCGTCGTAGGCCTGGCGCAGCCATTTGACGTGCATCTGCTGGTGCGTGCGACTGAGCGCGTGGGGCCAGAACTCGAACGAAGGGGCGCCCGCGCTGCCGTGGGCACTGAGGCGGTTCTCGAGCAGCCCGAGCAACCATGTTCGGATGCCGCGTTCGACGATCGTCGTAGGACACTTGCTGTGCGTGTCCGTCTCGCACGTCCCGAGATCGCTGGCGATCCCCTTGTCTTCGTCGGTGAGATCGTAGGTCCCCCCGGGCTTGCCATGAAAGATTCCCTCGGAGTCCGCGCAGGGCCCGTGGTTGTAGCCGAAGGCCAGGTGGGTCATCGGATGCGCGTGCAGGTCGGCCCATCCGGACTCGTCGGCGTGCGTCAGCCCCGGAAACAACAGTGCTCCCCCGAACAGGGAGCACACGAGAAGGAGTTTTGCGCGATGCATGACGTTCCGCGACGTCAGTACCGGCGGGTTCCAGGATGTTCCCCAGTCACGGGACGTCCCGCGAGGTTTGCCGCGCTCGTGCCACATCGGCTATAGCAGCGGGGCTATGGCATGGATGGATTCTGGTGAACGAGCGCTGCTGCTGTTTTCGATGATGACCCTCGGGTGCATCGGGGGTGATGACGTCGCGGACGACGACGACGGGGCCGATGGCACGACCGGGACGACCGGTGCGACGACGGGCGGACCGGGAAACACGTCGACCGATCCGGAGACGTCGGCCGACAGCACGGGCAACGCCGAGTCGACCACCGACGGCGGCACGACGATGGGCGTCGCGACCGGGGGCACGTCGAGCGGAACCGGCGACCCTCCCGGAACGGACAGCTCGTCCGGGTCGGGCGACGAGAGCACCACGAGCGTGGAGCCGCCGTCGCCGTTCGTCGAGGCGTGCGTCGCCGTCTACACGACGTACCAAGACTGCTTCGGGGGCAAGTACTCGGAGGAAGAGCTGCTCGAGGTGTGCTCGCTCTACGAGGACTACGGGGCGATGTACTACGGGGAAGAGTGCGTCGGGCTGCAGACGGACTACTTCGTGTGTCTATCCGAGCTGACGTGCCAGGAGTTCGACAACGTGGCGCCCGGGGGCGACAACTGCAGCGAGATCTATGCGGAGGGCAACGCGGCGTGCCCCGAGCTGTTCCTCTTCTGCACCGGCGGGGCCGGTGGTGGGGGCGGCGGCGACATGTGCCTGGTCGAGTCGTTCGACTGCCTCGACGGCAACGAGTACGGCGTCGAGTGCAACGGCATGACGTGCACGTGCATGACCAATGGCATGACCGGCGTCGTCTTCCCGAGCGGGGGCCCCGACGCCTGCAACCAGGACGGCTTCGGCGCGCAGGCGGAGATGGCCTGCGGCTTCCCGGCGGGCGTGTTCTTCTAGCCCAGAAAAAAGACGAGAAGCGGTGATCCGCTTGGGTACGAGACGGGCTCCCGGTCTCGATGCTCAGAGAACGCCGTGCACGTCGACGCTCCCAGACCTCGGCCTTGCCGCGCTACAATCGCGTCATGAATGGACGGGGGATTGGGTTGGTTTGTTTGTTGCTCGGCGCCGTGGGCTGTCCCGGGGACGACACCACGGGAGATGGAGGCAGTGACAGCGGATCGTCGACGGGCGGGACGACGATGCCGATGGTGACGACGCTCGGCAACGACAATACCGACGGTGGAACCGTCAACGACGGCACGGCGGACGGGACCGATACCGGCACCACGGCGGTCACGACCGCCACGACGGACACCGGGGACACGGACGACCCGACCGGGAGCACGGAGACCGGGAGCACGGAGACCGGGAGCACCGAGACCGGGAGCACGGAGACCGGAAGCACGGAAACCGGAAGCACGGAGACCGGAGACACCGGCGAGACGGATACAGGCGGAACCGATACGACCGATACCGGCGAGCCTGGCGACTGCATGGGCCCGCCGCCGGACATGATGTGCGACATGCCTTCGCCGTACGAAGCGAACGGAGAGTGCGATCCGTATGCGCAGGACTGTCCCGACGGCGAGAAGTGCATGCCGTTCGCCGCTGGCGGCTTCACTTCGTGGGACTCGACCACCTGCAGCCCTGTGGTGGACGATCCGGCCCAGCTCGGCGACAGCTGCATCGTCGAGACGAGCGGGACCTCGGGCGTCGACGACTGCGACGTGGGCCTGATGTGCTGGAACGTCGACGTCGAGACGCTGATCGGGGAGTGCGTCGAGCTCTGCGGCTGCGGCCCGGAGGAGCCGACGTGCTCGGGCGGCGGAACCAACTGTGTGATCGTCAACGATGGCGTGCTGCCGCTGTGCCTGGGGGTGTGCGACCCGCTGGCGGACGACTGCCTCGACAATGAGGTCTGTGTCGGCGTGCCCGATGACACGCTGGGGTTGCCCGCCGACTACTTCTTCTGTGCTCCGGACGCGAGCGGCGAGACTCAGGCCGGCGACCCCTGCGAGTTTCTCAACGTGTGCCCCGTGGGCACGATGTGCCTCGAAGCCAGTCAGCTTCCGGTGGGGAGCTGTGTCGGTTCGGGGTGTTGCACCGAGATCTGCGACGAGAACAACGGCGGAGCCGAGTGCACGATCGCGGGGACCGACTGCATCGGGCTGTTCGAGGACGGGTCCGAACCGGAAGCCTGTCTCGCCGAAGTGGGCTACTGCGGCGACCCGGCGCCGTAGAACCGGTCGGTCTGCGCGTGCAGCAGCTCGGGCGCTTCCCACATCGGGAGGTGTCCTACGTCGGGGATCGAGACGAGCTCGGCGTGGGGCATGCGCTCCGCGAGTGCTTCGCCGTTGCCCGCCGGCACGAGCGGGTCGGCCTGGCCGTGCACGATCATCGTGGGCACAGTGAGCGCGCCGATCTCCTTGGCGAGGTGCTTTTCGAGCACGGCCATCTGCCGCTGCACGACCGAGCCATGGGTCGGCTGGGCGAGGCTGAGGGCGACGAGCTGGTCGAGCCGATCGGGATGAGCGCTTGCAAAACCCGGTGCCGCGATGCCGGCGAGTGCTTCGCGGACCGCAACCTCCGGGGCAACGTCCGGACGCGGCATCAGGGCGGCCATACCGGCGGG
>JGI12316J15310_10000041_pt123 | contig 13513 bp, 11 predicted proteins | sample MarCyaLeptolynsp_FD_15310 | JGI IMG/M metagenome (IMG submission 15310)
ACCATCGGCTCCAGCAGCGGCTCCAGCTCTTCGGCGAAGGTCAAGATGGGCAAGACCAAGAGCACCGGCGACCTCGACGGCGACATCGCCCGCCGCATCATTCGGGCGCACCAGAACGAGGTCCGCGCCTGCTACAAGGATGTCCTCTCCGACAAAGAGGGCGCATCCGGCTCGATCAAGCTGTCGATCGCCATCGGACCGACGGGTAAGGTTTCCTCCGCGACGACGAGTGACGACACGGTGGGAGGCATCTCGGGCTGCATCGAGAAGGCCGCCAAGCGCTGGAAGTTTCCCAAGGCCTCCGGCACCACCACGACGACCACGAAGTTCACGTTCACAGCGCTGTAGTTTGGGCGAGCGTATGGATCTGGCTTAAGCTAGCGACGTGCGGGGATCGGTCCTGACAGCTGCGTTGCTGGTTTGGCCAGCGGGCGCGTGGGCGGCTCCGGGCGTCGGGACCGCCGAGGATCCGGTCGTTGTGGACGAGCTCCCGTTCTTCATCGGCGGCTCCACGGTGGACGCTGCATCCACGATTCAGCAGTACGACTGCGACCCGAGTCTCGATGAATCCGGCGGCGAGGTCTTGTACCGGTTCGAGCTCGATGCAACGGCGCGCGTGGCGGCATGGGTCGAAGGCGACAACGGCACGATCGACGTCGACGTTCACCTCCTCGAAGGACTCGACGTCGTGGACGGCACCGCAGTCGGCTGCGTCGCACGAGGCAATCGAATCGCCGAGGCCACGCTCGATGCCGGGGAGCACTGGATCGCCGTCGACACGTTCAACGGCGAGGCACAAGCCGGGTCGTATGTGCTTCGAACCTACGCGGTGGGCACGGAGTGGTCGGAAATCCCGGTCGGAGAGGGCGTCGTCTGGCGGTCTCGTCGGTTCATGGACAGCGACGGGCCGCAGGTTCTCAACGTCGTGGATCTCGATCCGAGCGTGGCCGACGTCACCCTCGAGGTCGTGGATCCCGACGGATGCCAAACCGTCTCCCAGATCGCGGACGCGCATCCCGTACGCCCCGTCGCCGCCGTGAACTCGAGCTTCTTCTCGTTCGATGGCGAGTGCACCTCTGTGTCGTTCATGAAACACGCGGGCGAGGTTCTGGCCTTCGACGCGGGACCGGCGCTCGGACTCACCGAGGACCTCGTGCCGAGCGTGACGACGCTGCCGGCCGACACCGACTGGCCGGAGGTTTCCGAAGCACAGGGTGGGGTCGGCATGCTCGTCGAGGACGGTGTGGCAACCCAGGGCACCGATGCCTGGAACGCACAGGGCCTGTCCAGCGCGAGCTTCATCGGTCCGAACCCGCGGACGTTCGCGGGCTATCGGGACGATGGCACGCTCGTCGTCGGCACCGCGGACGGACGTCGCCCCAACGCGTTCGGCAAGTCGCTCGACGCTCTCGCGACTTTCACGGGCGATGAGCTCGGCTGCGAAGGCGCGGTGAACTGGGACGGCGGCGGCTCGACGACGATGTGGGTCGCCGACATGACGCCCAACGGCGTGGTCAACTATCCGTCCGACGCAGGCATGGTCGAGGCCATGGACCACGGCGGCTCCCGGTCGGTTGGGGGCGCAGTACTCGTGCACGCCAACCCCTACAACTGGCCGCCTCGGTTCTTCAGCGAGCCTGTGCTCGATGCAGCGGCAGGCGAGGCGTATGCCTACGACGCCGATGCCATCGACCTGAACGTCGAGGACGTCATTGCGTACTCACTCACCAGCGCGCCCGATGGAATGGCAATCGACGAGGCGAGCGGCGAAATCTCCTTCGCCCCAACCGCCGAGTCACCACCCATGGCAGAGGTCATCGTGCTCGCCAGCGATGGCGAGGGCGGCGAAACGGAGCAGAGCTTTGTCGTGACCATCGCCGGCGGTATGGGGCCTGGCGACGACGACGGCCTCGACGAGTCCGACGACGACGGCCCCGGACCAGATGACGGGGACGAGGACGATGACGATGACGATGACGATGGCAACGGCGGCGACGCGAGCGCGGCGGAGTCTTCGGGAGCAGGCGCGAATGCAGCGGACTCGGGCTCCGGCGGCTGCGGATGTGGCCACCACAGCCCGCAGCCCACTGCCTTGCTGCTGCTGACGCTGCTCGGCATGCGGCGTCGTCAGTCCGCGTAGAAAGACAACACCGCGTCGTTGAAGAAGTCGAGGTTGCCGGGGATCACCTCGCCCAACGTCGGCAGCTCGCACGTCACGAGGAACTGCCGAGACGGTCCGTCGCCGGTGTCGAGCTCGAACTCCTGGCCCTCGAAGAGTCGATGCTTGAACGTGGTGTCCGCGTCGTGAGCTCGATACACCGGCTTTGCGACCAGCGGGCTGTCGAGGTCGGGCACCGGCTGCTCGTCGGTACCCTCGAAGGCTTCGGAAAGAAGGTCGACACGGTGCAGCCGGAGGTCGTTCTCCTCGGCTCGCGCCCGAATGAAGCGCGGCGCATCATCGGACACGCGACAGTAGTAGGAGCGCGACACGAGCACCGAGCATTCGATCTCGTCGGTGCGCTCCCACTCGTCGTCTCCGATGAGGTCCTCGTCGCGCTCGAAACACTCGACGTGATCGTCGAGACGGTGCCCCGAGTCGGCAGGGCTCGGCGCCACGCGGTCGCCCAGTCGCATGACAGTCTCGAGATAGATCTTGGTTGCGCCGAACATCTCACCGATCGGGAAGCGTTCGTCCAGGCCGTGGAAGGCACCGAGGAGCTCATCATCGAGGGCGGCCGCCATGAATCCGTACGAGGGAACGCCCGCGGTGCGGAACAAGAACGAGTCGCCGGAGGCGGGGAACAGGTACGGGGTGACGACCGCGTCGGGCGAGGACATCTCGGTGACGTACTCGAGGATCGCGTAGTCCGACGTGTCGTCAGAGAACGGCGATGACGTGAACTCCTGTTTGGTGCAGTCGAAGCAGTCCTCGGCGCCGTTGCGCAGCTCGACGTCGTTCGCCTCCGCCATCGCCTCGACGAGCATCGGCTCGAAGTCTTCGGAGCTGATCTGGTGGATGAGGCGGCAGTCCAGCTTGGTGCGGGCCTCTCCGTCGACCGGAAAGTCGAATGCCGTCCAGCTGCACGTGTTTCGGAATGGCCCCTCGTTGGGGAGCAACGGGCTGACGTGCTCTCCCGCGGCGCCGACGAAGCCGTCGAGCCCGGTCAGCCAGCCGACGAGCGAGCTGGTGACCGGGCCGACGATTCGAGCCGCGGTCTCGATGAGGCGCTGGTTTGCGTCGGATAACGCGAACGCGAAGAAACGGTCCTGCACGTCTTCGTCGACCATGAGCCGGTCGAGCTTCACCTGACCCGTGCTTGCCAGAGCAGCAACGGCGACGTCGAGCGCGGTATCCGACGAAACGTCGAACCCGTGACCGCCGCTGCCCTGCTCGATGGAGATCGTGATGTGGTCTGCGTCGCCGTCGTTTTGCACGTCGACGTCGATGCGTGGCGCGGGGTCGAAGCCGGCATCCAACCCGGCCAACGCAGCCTCGACTTGCTCGGCGCGGCCGCGGTCGCACTCGAGCTCGATCGTCGTCGTCCGTGGCTGGATGTTGGTCTTCTGCTCCTCGTCGGTCTGCATCGCGACGGTACGGCAGGCCTCTCCGAGCTCCGCCTGGGTCTCCGCAGGAGACAAAATCGCTGGGTCGGGCGCGCCTGCAATCGAGGTCCGCACCATCGCCTCGATCAACTGGTCGGGGCTTGGAGCGGCGAGTTGCGTCCACACCAGGCCCTTCTCCTGCACGCCGATCAGGAAGAGATCACGCTCAGGCAAGAACGAGTTGCGCATGGCGGTGCCCCCCTCGTTGAGCACGATACCGGGCTGCAGGCCGAGCGGATCGATGTCGATCGGTCTTCCCGCGGCGTCGCGACCCGTCAGGGCAATGAACTCGGCGCCGCGTCCTCCGATTTCCTCGTCGGCGGTGGCGACGAAGTGGACGTCGCGGTCCAACTCCATCCCCGCCCGCTTGATCATCGACATCGAGACGAGCTGCAAGATCGAGATGATCTTCATGTCGATCGCGCCGCGGCCCCAAACGAACTCGCCGTCGTCGTGCCCGGAGAACGGCGGATGGCTCCACTCCCCGTCGGCTCGCACGACGTCAGTGTGACTGAGCAAAACGATGGAGTCCTCGCGGCTTGCCCCGCGCAGCGTTGCGACGATCGACTGGCGATCGGGATCCGGTTCGCCGGACATGTCCGTGAACTGAAACGGCACGTCCATGCGCTCGAAGACACCGGCGAAGAAGCGAGCGGCGGCGGTCTCGCCGGGCTCACCTTCACGGCGTGGGTTGGACGTGTTGATCTGAATGTAGACCGACAGGCACGTTCGCACCGCGTCGACGACTTCTTGCTCGTGTCGCGGGTCGAGTCTGAGCTCAGAGTGAATGGCCTCCGCCGGGATGGCTTCCAAGGCTTCGGCGCACGCGGTCACGCCAGGCTCATCACCAAACTCGCCGTCGCCCGCCGCGTCGCACTTGCCTCCGATGCACTCGGGCCCTTCGGCGGCCCCCATCGAATCATCTCGACAACCCGCGAGCGAAAGCGCAGCGATCAGCAGCGAAGGAGCCAGTCGACGAACGTCGGTCATGCACGGCAAGTGCGAAGTCGGAGTCGCCGGTTCACCCACCAGCATCAGATATCGACGTTTAATGGGCGATCTGTCGATTTCAGCCGGTCGACATGGCGGCTCGATTTCGGGTACGAAACGGCGGCCCGATCGGATCGAAAACTACCGAGCAACCCGTGCGCGGTAGAGGGCGTGGCGGCCGTCCCGCGGATCGTCGACGGCGTAGACGATGTCCCCGTCGAAGGGGTCGCCGGCGTTGAGCGAGGGGGAGTGGAGGTAACCGTATGGGTCGATCTCGAGCACGCTGCCGTTCTCCGGATCCTCGAGCCGGAGCTGGCCGTGGGCGTTGTTGTCTTCGCCGACGATGCCGAGCAGGCGACCGTCGGGGAGCAGTCGATGGTGAAAGTTGATTCGCTCGCTGAGCACCTCGGCGCCGCCGCCATCGAAGCTGCCGTAGAGCAGCCCGCCTTCGTTCATCGCGGGATGATCGTCCTCGATGTAGACCTTGATGCCGTCGCCGCTCTTGCCGGGATGACCCAACACGTGCTCGACCACGACGCGCGGCTCGCTGCCGACTTCCCAGTAGAGCTCCTGGGTGGTCTCTTCCATCTGGCGGCTGAGCCAGAACCGGTCGGGTCCAAGCACGCCGCGCAAGAAGGTCTCGGGCGGCAGGGGCAGCTCGTCGCCGGCGTGATCGAACAGTCGTCGACCGAGCGCCGAGTCGTCACGCACCACCACCCAGTCGGACTGGAACGGCGAAGCGGTCCACGCGAGATGCGTTTCGACGATGCTGACGCCGGCCGTCGTCTCGCGGTCGTACAGAAACAACGGGCTCACCGGCGTCTGCGGTTCACCCGCCAGCGGAGCGTCGGCCTGCCACAAGATCTTGCTGCCACCACCCGACGCTCGGAAGTCCAACACCCCCTCGAGGAGCACCGTGGTGCTCCCGTCGACGAGATTCACCTCGACCACCTCGCCGGCAGGCGTCATCGCAATCGCGAGCTCGTCGTCTGCCCACAGCGGCGTGGTCTGATAGTCGTCGCCGCCGAAGAAAGGGTTGACGGGAACGCCAACCCCGTCGAGGAGTGTCTCGACGACGGGGCTGTCAGGGTCCCGCACGATGACGAGCCTCCCCACGCTGCCGCTGCCTGGCAGGACAGCGACGAGTCCGACGTTCGTGCGACGCACACCGCATGTGCCGTCGAGAACGAGAACCGGGGGCCGCTCGCCGAGGGGATCCACCCGATAGAGCGCATCTCCGTCGACGGCGCAGGCAAGTACGTGCCCGTCGTACGCGGTCTTGTACTCCATGCCCTCCGCAACCACGGCGGACTCGCCGCCGCACGGAGGCACGGAAACGATCGCGCGGTCAGACGTGTCGGGCTGGGTGCCCAGCGGACCTCCCACCCGGAATACGCCCACCAGCACGCGCTGGCCACTGGGGTCCCAATCCAGCCGAAAGGCGTGTTCGCCCGGGTTCAGGGCAAGAAGCTCGACCGGCTCCTGCTCGCCACAGGTCTGCTCGAAACGCGGCGGATCGAGCATCTCCGCGCCGCCGACGGATGTGATGTCTCCACCACAGCCACCCGACGTGAGCGCAGCGACTAACGCAAGGCGCCGCATCGCGCCCAGGATAGCGCACCGACCCCGAGAGCCGGGTTAGGCTCTCGCCGCATGACCGACGCTCCAGGGAAGTTTCCGCATGTGCCCTATCGGCCGCGGCGCATCCCGGACGAAGAGGCGCTCGAGCGAGGCCGCGAGTTCTTCGAGCAGATGGATGCGCGGCGCAGCGTCCGCCACTTCTCTGATGCTCCGGTGCCGCGCGAGGCGATCGAGCTCGCGATCCGCACGGCATCGACGGCCCCCTCCGGAGCGCATCGTCAGCCGTGGCGCTTCGTGGTGATCGACGAGCCGACCCTCAAGAAGAAGATTCGCGAGGCGGCGGAGGCGGAAGAAAAAGTCAGCTACGAGGGCGGACGTATGCCCCCGGAGTGGCTCGAGGCGCTCGCGCCCCTGGGAACGAACTGGGAAAAGCCCTACCTCGAAACGGTGCCGTACATCGTGGTGCTGTTCGAGGAGATTCACTCGTTCCACGACGACGGGCGCAAGCGCAAGAACTACTACGTGCGCGAGAGCGTCGGCATCGCGGCGGGCATGTTCATCACGGCGCTGCACAACATGGGCCTGTCCACGCTCACGCACACGCCGAGTCCGATGGGCTTTCTGACGGAGCTGCTCGGCCGTCCCAAGAACGAGCGACCGTTCATCCTGTTTCCGGTGGGTTACCCCACCGACGCCGCCACGGTGCCGGATATCGAGCGCAAGCCGCTCGAGCACGTCGTCGCGTGGAACGACGAGGGTGCCGACGACGTGCCCGAGTCGGAGTGACTACGCGGCGGGTCGTTCGACGACGTCGAGCTCGTTGGTGGGCGTGATGCCGTAGGCGTCGCGAAGCTCGGCGACCGAGCGATCCCATCGCTCTTCGATCGGCAGCGTGATCAGCATCGACGCCTGCCGTCCCATCTTGACGCCGCGATAGACGTTGCGCCAAACGGTGATCGCCTGGCGGGGCGAGAACAACGGGTAGAAGAAGCAAGCCGCGAACGCAGCGAGCCAGAACGTCCACCGGTAGCGCTGGCCCGCGACGAAACCCCAGACGCCGGCCTCACCACCCCACGACGTGTCGAAGCCGGTGAGCACGTGATAGACGTCGTGCAGCAGCGAGTACCGAGCGATGAAGATGTTGCGCTCGAGCATCGCGGCATCGATGCGGTCGGTGAGGCGGAACGGCTCGAGCCCGTTGGCGGTGAGCAGCTCTGCATACTCGCGACCGACGGTCCCTCGGGGCAGCTCGAGAAGTGGCTCGAGCTCGACGGTCGGGAAGGTGGACGCGAGACCTTCGAGCTTTGCCTCGACCTCCGCGCTGGCGCCGCCGCCACCGCCAAGCTCCGCCTTGAGGACCGCCGCGTCGCTGAGCCGCTGCTCGCGCATCGCGGCCCGAAACTCGCGAAATATCTCGATTTTCGACATAGCCTGGGTCCTTCCAACAGCATGTGACTGAGCGGTCATGTGACCACCTAGTCATATGGCCGTATGGTGGGCCTGTCAAGAGTGCCCAAGCCGACGTTCTTCAACCTGCCGGAGGACAAACGCGAGCGGATCACCGAGCTCGCGCTGCAGGAGTTCTCCGAGCGACCGTTCCATCGCGCCTCACTGTCACGCATGGTCGCCCGCGCCGGGATCGCCAAGGGCAGCGTCTATCAGTACTTCGAGGACAAGCTCGATCTGTACCGGTGGCTGCTCACCGAGGAGGTACCGCGCCGCAAGGCTGCGTTCATCCAGACGCAGACCCCGAGCAAACCCGTCGACGACTTTCACGGCTTTCTACGGCACGCGGTGTTGTCCGGCGTTCGCTTCATGCTCGCCAACCCGCGCCTGGCTCAGCTCGCCAGCGCCATCACCACGCCCACCGACGACCCCGAGCTGCGCAAGCTCTACGCCGACGCGGTCCGAACCGGTCATGAGGCATTCGTGGGGATGCTGCGAGGCATGGTCGTGGCCGGTCAGCTGCGCAACGACGTCGACACGGTCCTCATCGCCCGCGTCATCTCGGCCGTGCTCGGCACCGGCCTGCGCGACATCCTGCTCGGCCACCTTCGCCTGGACATCTTCGATCTGTTCGAGCAGCCCGAGCTCGCCGATCGGATCGACGGCCCCGCGCTCGAGAAACTCGTCGACGACCTACTCGAGGTTTTGATCGGCGGCCTCGGGCCACGCTGATGCCCCGAACGAGAAAGCCCGCCGGGCAACTGCGCGGCGGGCTTTGTGTCTGGGCCTGCGCCCGGCCTCAGGCGAGCAGGATGTCCTGGATCCCGCCGCTCAGACTCGGATCGCCGAAGTCATCCAGGATGCCCCCGCCGCTGTCGAGGCCAACCGCGGTGCCGATGGTCTGCATCAGCGAGCGGTGGTTGGAGCCACCGCCGTCGGCGAGCCGCACGAACTGGCCCTGCTTGAGGAAGCCACACGCCGAGCCGCCGATCACATAGGGCACGTTGTTGGACGAGTGGCCGGGGCCGTTCCCGTTGTCGTTGTACCAAACGGCCAAGCCGTTATTGAGCGCGCTGTCGCCGTTGGGCATGAGGTAGCGGTCGAGCTCCTCAAGCAGGAAGCGGAACGACTGCGCGAATTGGACGTCGACGTAGTGGTGGAGCATGTCCGAGTTCGGAATGACCGAGCCACTGCTGTCGTGCGACGCACGGCGATGCGAGAGGAAGTGGTAGTTCTCCATCAGGCCGCCGCCGCCGAGGTTCTCGTAGCGGGTGCTGCCGTCGTTGCCACTGCCGACCTGGATGACCGCCGATCGCGTGTAGCCACACGACACGGCCAGCGCCGCGATCCGCATGTGCAGGCGCGCGGCGTTGAGGACCAGGTTGCCGTCGTCGCTGTCGTAGCCCGCGGACATACCCTCGAGCTCCATCACCTCGTCTTCGGCGAGGTTGCACGACAGCGAGTCCTCGAGATCCCGAATCGCGTCACGGTGCAGCTGCAGCCGCGTGCGGTCGAGGTTGGACAGCTTGGACGACGCGAGCAGCGAGTCCATCTGATCGCGGACCAGATCGTTGACGCTCTTCTGACGCGCGACGAGCTCACCGAACTGGTCGGCGTCGACGCCCATCATCGTCTGGTACGCGGTGATCGGATTGTGCAGCGCGGACCGGCGGTCATTGCTGCCGCGGTACGAGATGCACGGCCCGCCGAGCCAGCCGCCGTTTTGACCGGCGTACATGACCAGCGAGTCGCGGCCATCCGGGTTGAGCTCGCGGCCGATGCGGTGGTCGAGCGACTCACCATCGGCTTCCGAACCGCCACCGGCACCGTCGACGACGGGGCCCCGCGCGGTCATGCCCTGCATGGCACCACGGGCATGGCCGTCGCCGTAGTTGAAGCCCTCCATCCGCACGTTGCCGACGACGAGCAAGCGGTCGGCAAAGTCGACCAGCTCACCCAGCGCCCGATCGGCGGGCAAGGTCGCCGCCGTCAGAGCACCCTCGGTGGTTGGCCAGAACTTCTCCGACTCGGAGCCGAGCTCGGTGTTCTGCGCTGCGGCCACGCCGTTGGCCTGGCGGAAGAAGATGGCGAAGGGCGTCTCCACATCAGCTGCATGCGCAGCCTTCGGAGCGAGTCCCTCGAGGAACGGGAGCGTAACGGCAACACCGCCGGCTCCCTTGAGCACCATTCGTCGTGAGACCTTCATCAGTCCACCTCCTCGACGGCACGGGTTCGGAACGGTCTAGAGACCGCTAGCTCGATCAGCGTGTCCTTGACCGTGCTCTCCTCCATCGACAGCCCAGCAAGGCGCTGGACCAGCGGAAGGTCCTCGATTGCAGTGGGTCGCCCGTTGGCGAACTGCACCCAGTTCTCGGCATAGCAAGCGTGCACCTCGTAGGCGCTCGCCATGACGTCCATGAGGTCGATCGCGTTGGCAACCGGGACCATCTGGCCGCCGACGACGACCTCAGCTGCGGAGTCGACCGGGAAGCCGTTGTCTTCGGTCCGCCATGCTCCCGTCGAGTCGTAGTTCTCGAACGGATAGCCCCACGGATTGATGACGGTGGTGTGGCAGCCGGCGCAAACCGAGCCGGGCTGCTCGGTGAGGTCCTCGATCGCCTCACGGTTGGTCTCGCCCTCGACGGCGGGAAGCTCCGGAATGTCGTCGGGCGGAGCAGGAATGTCCGCGCAGCCAACCCGCGAAGCAAGGAAGACCCCGCGGTGAATCGGGTCTGGCTGCACGCCCGTGGCGTTCGCGATCAGGAACCCGAGCTGAGTGAAGATGCCCTTGCGCTGGGTGGGATCGAGCGAGGCCTTGGTGAACTCGGGACCGAAGCCGGCCGGGTCGAGCCCGTACAGCGGCGCCGTATCCTGGTTCACGAAGGTCTCCGTCGACGTCAGCATGTCGATGTAGCTGCCGTTCTGGTCGAAGATGACGTCGCGAACGAAGGCCTCGTGCTCCTCGGCAGCGAGGTACCCGATGTCGGCAGGAGCATCCGGGTACACCGCCGGGTTCGGATCCGCGTCCTCGAAGTGCTTGGTGTTGTGCAGCGCATCGTGGAACTGCAGCACCGCATCGTGGGCCTTGCTGTCATCGAGCATGCGTGCGGCTTGCTCGGCCACACCGTCCCGGTCCTCGAGCATGCCGGCTTCGGCAACGTCGAGCAGCTCGTCGTCGGGCATCGAGTCCCACAGGAAGTACGACAGCCGCGAAGCAACCTCGTAGTTCGACAGCGGAATGACCCCGGACACCTCGTCCTCGCTCGACTCGATGCGATAGACGAAGAACGGCGCCTGAAGCATCGACTCGATCGTGAGTCGGACGCCCGCCTCGAAGCCGGTGCTGTCGGTGTAGTAGTCGGGCGCATCCGGGAAGGCGTCGACGTAGACCTGGACCTCTTCGTCGGTCAGCGGCCGGCGGAAGGCCTTGCGCCCAAACTCCCGAACGAACGTCTCGGCGTCGCCCGGAGTCGAGACGACGCTGTTCATCAACTCCGGCTGGAGCACGACCACGAGCTCGGCAACGTCGTTCGCTGCCCGCTGATAGCCGGCCCACAGCGCTTCGTCGACCTCGGTCGCCTGAGCGTTGTTGGCGTAGATGTACCCACTCTCTTCCGCGTCGGGACGGAACTCGGTCGAGAACCCGGTGATGTCTGCGAGCCCAAACAGGTCGCGCACCGTGTTCTCCCACTGAGCGTGGGTCAGCCGATAAAAACGAGTGTTCGGCGCTGGGACTTCCTCGGGGTTCTCCCCCTCGTCGACCCCGTTGCCGTCGTCGTCATCGTCATCATCATCGTCGTCATCGTCGTCATCGCCGCCCTGACCAGCGTCGCCGCCAGCAGAGCCGGAAATGCCTGAGTCTGTTTTTCCCGCGTAGCACCCAGCCGTCATGACTGCCGCCAGCGCAAGGATCCCCAAAGGTGATCGCCGCACGTTGACCTCCGTCGCCCCTCGATACGCATGCTCGCGTTCGCGGGTGAACCGACGCAACTGATCTTTTCGGGCGTCACGCGTCGGAAACGCGCCGCGCTATTTCACGCGGATCGACGGATCATCGCGTCCGAGTGCTTACGAAACCGACGACTCAACACCGCGATCTCGGTCTCCTACATCTGCGTCCCAGTGCGCGAAAGCAGTGGGGCCGTTGAACCTCAGTTCGGGGCGAGCCGTGGGGGCATGAAAATGCCTACACGCGCGCAGGCAGCTCCAGCTCGCGTCGCCACGGGTGGGGCTCGCGAAATGACATCGCACGTGGGGGCCGTCGACGACTCGTGCGCCGCCGAGAGCTTCGACTCCCACCGCCAAGCATGCGCCGAATCGTCCAGCCCATGACCGAGCCGAAAACAACGGTGGTGGAGCACCAAAAAGCGAGGTCACCAATGAGATTGGCTTGCACGATCGTGGGCACGTCGAGGCGCTGCCCTGCGCTCGCATCCCAAGCCGCACGTGCGTAGGCCAGCGGTGCGCCATACTCGATGGTCGAGTAGCTCGCCGTCGACACGACCGAAGTCAGGCCGAACGTCGCCGCTGTCAGCAGCACGCCGAGCAGGATGAGCTGGGTCGCTCGCTTCCAGCTCAGCGCGCCGGAACCGATGATGAGCGTGGCCAGCGGCGCCGCCACGGTCAGGTAGTGAAGCAGGTAGGCCCCAGAAAAATGCGCCCGTACGAGCTCCACGGCCCGCCGACGCGCCAAAGCAGGCGGCTATTCCCAGAGGATTGCGAAGCATTGCAGGCGGGCGATACGAAGGGGCAACGGTGAGCAGCCCCAACCGCTGGCATGTGTCCGCGCGCGTCGATCTGGCCGCCTACGCCTTCGGCTGGCTTTGGGTGTTCATCCCGCTGTTGTTCGTCGATGGTGATCGGCCGAACTTCGACTACGTCTGGCTGTTCGTCATCACGATCGTCGTCACGGACATTCATCGCCACGCCGCGATCCCGTACGTCTACGGCGACAAGCAGGTGTTCAAGCAGTTCCCGGTGCGTTTCGTGGTCTTCCCGCTGGTGATGCTCACGTCCTTTTGCGGTGCGCTGTTTTTGATCGGCACTCGGACGCGCGTCGATCCGTACTGGCTCGTCCCGATCATCGGGGCCGCCGCCGGCTTGGTGCTGATGCACCGTGCGACATCGGGCAAGCACAGATCTCGGTTCGAGGTGCCGATCGTGTTGGGCGTTGTCGTGATCGGCGCGTGGTTGGGTGCCGACGCGCTCGGCACATCGATGCCCAAGGGGCTGCCGGGCTTGTGGCTCGTGACCGCGGCCGGGGTGATCGTCGCGGTCTGGAACGTGTGGCACGTGCTCATGCAAAAGTACGGGATCCTTCGCCTGTACAGCGCCAAGAGTGGCAACGAGGCGAAGGTACCCGGCTGGGTGGATCGGCTGCTGGTGTTCTCGTGGCTGCCGCTTTGGGTTGCATGGATCACGCCGCGATATCTCGACGTCGCGATCCAGCGGCTTCGCGGCGCGCGAAGCATCCTCGTGCCGGTTGGCAAGGCGGTGGACGTGGTGCTCCCGGTGCTGATGCCGGCAAGCGTGCTGCTCGTGGCGGCGTCGATCGTGTTGTTCGTGGTGCACGAACGGCGAGCGAACGGGCTGCGAAACATCCCGCGCCTGTCGATGGCGACCGGCACCGTTCTGCTGTCGTGCGTGTTCCTGGTGATGCACCCGATCAAGGGATACGTCTGCTGGGGCTTTTCCCACGCGATCGAGTACCTGGTCTTCGTCTGGGCGTTTCAAAGCAAGCGATACGCCGAGCCACTCGAGCACTCGCCACCGCTCGGACGCATGCTCCTGCGCCACCCGATCGCGACCTACGTCGCCTACCTACTCATCACGACTGCCGTCTTCTTCGGCCTACGCCACCTCGGCTACATCGTCTTCAAAGGCTGGCCCAAGG
>JGI12316J15310_10000443_pt3 | contig 13494 bp, 13 predicted proteins | sample MarCyaLeptolynsp_FD_15310 | JGI IMG/M metagenome (IMG submission 15310)
GGCCGCCGTGGTGATGGAACAACCAATCACCAGAGGACCGGTGACACTTTCAAGATCGAGGTTCCGCACCCCGTCAAATATACGATCAAAACCTTCTCTGACCGATTGATATAACTGATCTCCGGCAGCCGTCAGTTGCAGGCGGTTATGGGAGCGGGAAAAAAGCGGCTGCCCCAGATAATCTTCCAGTTTGCGGATCTGGTGACTGATGGCCCCGTGGGTTACCCCCAGCTTTTCCCCGGCCAGTCTGAGGTTTTGATATTTTACGGCTGCTTCGAAAGCCCGTAAAGCAGACAGCGGCAATGTTCGACGATCCAGCATAGCATCATCCTTTATGGTGAATTAATTTCACCATTATAGCGTATAATTCTCGTTTTGTGATGAATAAATTTAGTGATAAAATCACCGCAATGTATGCAAGATAGAGCCAATAAGGCGATAAGGAATAAAGAATAATGAAGTTAAACGACCCGACATTGTTAAAAAATGATGCTTTTATTGATGGCCAGTGGGTTGCAGCCAGTGACGGTGCGGTACTGGAAGTGAAAAACCCTGTTAATCAAGAGGTTGTCGGCCATACAGCATCCTGTGGTGGTGCTGAAACCATCAAGGCCATTGAAGCCGCTGAGCGCGCATTTGCTACCTGGAGCAAAATAACTGCCAAGGAAAAGGCCGTTTATTTACGCCGCTGGTATGATCTGATCATTGAAAATGCCGATGATCTGGCACAAATCCTGACTGCTGAGCAGGGCAAACCGCTGGCCGAAGCCAAAGGCGAGATTATTTACGGGTCGAATTATATCGAATGGTATGCGGAAGAAGCCAAGCGCATCTACGGCGATACCATCCCGCAACCCTCCAATGACAAACGCATTGTCTGTATCAAACAGCCCGTGGGTGTTGTGGCCTGTATCACACCCTGGAATTTCCCCAGTGCCATGCTGACCCGTAAACTGGCTCCGGCTTTGGCGGCGGGCTGTACCGTGGTCTGTAAACCCGCCAATGAAACACCTCTCTCTGCTTATGCCTTATGTGAACTAGCAAACAGAGCGGGTATTCCAAATGGGGTGATTAATGTCCTGAATGGCCGCACTGCGGAAATTGGTCATGAAATGACCGAAAGTCCCGTAGTCAAGAAATTGACCTTCACTGGCTCCACAGCGGTGGGTAAAAAGCTTCAGGCCGATTGTGCCAAAACCATGAAACGCACGTCCATGGAACTGGGCGGCAATGCGCCGTTTATTGTATTTGATGATGCCAATCTGGATGATGCGGTGCAGGGGGCCATTGCATCCAAATACCGTAATGCCGGCCAGACATGTGTCTGTGCCAACCGCATGTTGGTTCAGGAAGGTATCTATGACGAATTTGTAGAAAAACTGACCGCCGCTGTGAATGAGATTCAGGTGGGCGACGGCACGACGGCTGGCGTGACCATGGGGCCACTGATTCATGACCGGGCTGCGGCAGATGTACGTACCATGATTGATGATGCCGTCAGCAGAGGGGCTACTGAGATCGTTGGTCAAAGTGATATGGCTGATGGTGGCGACAGTTGTTTCATCAAACCGACCATTTTGACCAATGTGACCACGGACATGCGGGTTTTCCAGGAAGAGATTTTTGGCCCCGTGGCGCCATTGTTTAAATTTTCCACCGAGGAAGAAGCCATCCAGATGGCCAATGATACGGAATATGGCCTGGCCAGTTATATGTATGCCCGGGATATTGGTCGTATCTGGCGGGTGGGCGAGGCCCTGGAATATGGCATGGTGGCCATTAACGAAGGCATTCTGTCCAATGAGGCCGCGCCCTTTGGTGGCATTAAAGAATCCGGCCATGGCCGCGAAGGCTCCAAATATGGCTTTGATGATTATCTTGAAATTAAATACTTCTGTATGGGAGGGATCGACAAATGAACGTAGATGTAAAAGTAAGTAAAACCGAAAGCAATGCCGCCTGGCAGGACCGTAAAAATGCCGCCATGGCCAACGGTGAAGGCAATCTGGCCCCGGTATTTGTGGACCGGGCGAGAAATTCCGAGATATGGGATGTGGAAGGCAAACGTTATATTGATTTTGCCGCTGGTATTGCTGTGTGTAACACTGGCCATATGCATCCCAAAGTCCATGCCGCCGTGACCAATCAGCTTGAACGTTTCAGCCACACCTGTGTGATGGTTACCCCTTATGACAGTGCGGTGTTGCTGGCTGAACAGCTAAATGAACTGGCCCCGGGGGATAGTCCCAAAAAAACCATGTATGTCACAACCGGAGCCGAAGCTGTTGAAAATACTATCAAACTTGCCCGGTCCCATACGGGACGTCGTGGCGTCATTGCCTTTGATGGCGGTTATCATGGCCGTACCAACATGACCATGGGGCTAACCGGCAAGATCACCCCCTATAAGCATAAGTTCGGACCGTTCCCGGGCGATATCTACCGGGCACCTTTCCCGATTGAGTTCCATGGTATTTCCGAAGAGGTTTCTCTGCGGGCCCTGAAAACCATCTTTAAAACCGATCTGGATCCGTCTGATTGTGCTGCGATTATCATCGAGCCTGTACAGGGCGAGGGCGGTTTCTATCCGGCCCCTGACAGCTTCATGCAGGCCATCCGGGAAATTTGTACCGAACATGGCATTGTCATGATCGCTGATGAAATCCAGACCGGCTTTGGCCGGACCGGCAAGCTGTTCTGTTCAGAATACTCTGGTATTGAACCGGACCTGATGACCTTTGCCAAAGGTGTTGCTGGTGGTTTTCCGTTAGCGGGTGTCGTAGGTAAAGCAGAAATTCTGGACTCTGCGCCTCCCGGCGGGTTGGGCGGAACCTATGCCGGTTCTCCAATCGGCTGTGCCGCTGCTTTGGCGGTGATCGAGGTGATCAAGGAAGAAAACCTTGTTGACCGAGCTTTAAAAATCGCCGCACAATTCAAAACATGTCTGGACGGTCTTCAAAAACGTTATCCCGGATACATTGGTGAAATTCGTACAGACCGTGGTGCCATGATTGCTGTTGAGCTGATGAAGGATGGTCAACCTGATCCTGATCTGACCAAGGCGTTGGTGGGTGAAGGATATAAACAGGGTCTTGTCCTGCTGTCATGCGGTATTTACGGCAATGTCCTGCGTTTCTTGCCACCATTGACCATGAGTGACGAGATATTAAATGAAGGTCTGGGTATCCTGGAAACCTGTTTTGATAATGTACTGTCATAACAGTTATTTAGACAAATGAAGAATGCAGAAAGCCGGCGATATGCCGGCTTTCTTTTTATAAGATTTAGTCTGTTTTGATATCAGGTTTGGCTGCGCCGTTGGTTTTATTTTGAACTGCTTTGACCAAACCGTTCAGGTCATCACCTTTCAAGCCAACTTCTTCCATCAAACTGTCGATCAGCGGGGCCTGGGTGCGATATTTGAGCGCACTGGAGACCACCTGGTCGGCGAGATTGTCGCCACCGGCAGAGGCCGAGACGGCTTCCCCATTGCCGCCCTGTCCGCCGGTAGCGTCCCCCAAACCGTTCAGCTCAACGATCTTGATGCCGTCGATATTTTCAATTGGTTTGACAGATTCGCGAATAATACCCTGAAGGTTATCAATGGTGGCCAGTTTCACACGCATGGCGATGATCTCTTCGGACAGCAGGTTATCTGCTTCGTTGAGGGCCTGCTTACCCAAGGCGTCGACTTCATAACGCAAGCGGGCCGCATCGGCGCGTAATTTTTCCGCATCCGCTTCACCCTGCGCGGCAAGGCGTTGTTTTTCCGCCTCGGCTTCAGCCAGGGTGCGGATGGCTTCCGCTTCATCCAGTGCTGCATCTTTTTCCGCATCAGCGGCAATGGTCACGCGAATGGCTTCACGTTCCGCGGCCTGACGGGCCTGAACCAGATCAACGGCCTTTTGACGTTCGGCCATTTCCGTTTCACGCACGGTTGTTACAGCTTCTTCGGCTTGAACCGCTTCGGCACGGGCACGGTCGGCTTCGGCCTGAGCTTCGGACTGGGCCTTGGATTTTTCCGCGATGGCAATTTCACGGTCCTGATTGGCTAGTTCGATGGATTTATGACGTTCCACATCAGTCACTTCGATCTGACGCTCACGTTCAATATCCTGCTGACGAATCTGACGCTCTTTCTCAATGCGTTTTTCTTCAACGGATTTTTCAGATTGAATTTCCGCCAGTTTTACCTGTTGCAAGGCGATAATTTCCGCTTCCTGTGCATCACGTTGTTGTTCGGCTTCTTCTTTCTGAATTTCTGCCACTTGTGAAGCTTTACGGATCGATACTTCCCGTTCCTGTTGCAGACGGGCATATTCTGTATCCCGGCTGATTTCCAGTTTCAGGCGTTCCGCTTCCAGGTTTTTCTGATCGATGGCCACTTCGGCGTCCTGCTCGATCTCGTTGCGACGACGGCGTTTTTCTTCGATTTCAAAGGTCAGGCGTGTCAGACCGGCGGCGTCAAAGGCGTTATCAGGGTTGAAATAATCTTTGTGGGTCTGATCCAGTCCGGTCAGGGAGACGGTTTCCAGTTCCAAACCGTTTTTCAGCAAATCCTCGGATACGGCGGTTTGCACCTTTTGCACAAAACTCACCCGTTGTTCATGCAGTTCTTCCATGGTCATTTCGGCGGCCACGGCACGAAGGGCATCGACAAATTTACCTTCCACCAGTTCCTTCAATGATTCCGGATACATGGTTTTTTGGCCCAAAGTCTGGGCGGCGTTGGCGATGGACTCGACGGTGGGTTGAACCCGCACATAAAATTCCGCCTGCACGTCGACCCGCATACGGTCATGGGTGATCAGGGCTTGATCATTGGACCTGCGGACTTCCAGCCTGAGGGTATTCATATTCACCGGAATGGTGTCATGCAGTACTGGGAAGACCAATGCACCGCCATTCATGATGACTTTTTGACCGCCAGCACCGGTTCTTACAAAGGAAATTTCCTTGGTTGCCCGGGTATATAGTCGTGATAGGATAATACCGATGATGATGAAGGCGAGTAGAATGGTGCCCGCATAGAATAAAGTATTTAGTGAGTTAGAAAAGTCCATATGATTTCCCCAAAACAGAGTTGACGTAATGATCCAGGTGGATCAGATGATTAATTAACGAGTTTTTCGTTGGTGTTACGGATGCCGATAAAGGCGTTTGTGCCTTTTTTCAGCAACAGGATTTGGTCATTTTGCTGAAACTGTTCACCGGCTTTTTCCGGTTCAACCATCAGATAATGGCTTTGGCCAAACCGGTCCGTAAATTTTGCCTGTGCAGGGTTGCCTTTTTCGGCGGTTCCCAGCGTGATGGTTACCACACGTCCGCGGAATGTTTTGGACGATATGGCGGATGTTTCATCTTTGGGAATGATCCGGCCAATGATTTTTCCAAAAACCCTGACGATTGGCAGACTGGCGAAGAGTACCGGAATACTGGCCAGCCACGTCGGCAGATAAAAGCCCGTAATACCGTTTATCGTATTTTGCAGGGCAATGCCCATTAGGCCAAATGACGCCAGGAAAATAACAAACAGAACCAGGATCGGTACATGGCCAATACATAACCAGCCCAGCAGACGGGAGAGGGCAGAAGGTGAACCAATTTCAGCCAAATCCAGGTCTGTGTCCAGACCTGCATCCATATCAAGGTCCATATCCAGATCAAAATCCAGGTCTGTATCCGGTAAAAGGTTGTCGATAAATTGTGACAGACCAGAGCCTAAAACCATGGCGACGCCTTCCAGGAGACCGATGCCCGACATCAGCAGAAGGGCAACCCCAAATGGAAACATGGCTGGTTCAAAAAGATAGTTCATTATACCCCCTGATTATGATTTGTTTTTGATGGCTTCCAGTCGTTCCTTGATTTTGCTGCTGCGGGCCAGTTTATCCAGTTCGGCCAACTGGGAAGCATCGTTTAAATCATGGCGCTGGCTCATGCCCGCCATATTGATGGATGAATTCATCACCCGGTCAAAGGCTTCTTCCGCTTTGGAAACGGAACTGGCAACGCTGCCTTCTGAAGAACCATTGGTGACTTCCTGGGTAATGCTGTTGGCTTTGGCATCCCGGAAATTTTTCAGTTCTTCCTGCATTTCCCTTTTGCGGGCTTGCAGGGCGTCAATATACCCTTCCAGTTCCACCTGTTGCTCTTTGGCGGCCGTAAGTGTGCTTTCCATCACGGGTAGCTGACTTTCGATGTCCAATATCTTGCCAACGGCGGTTTCTGCCAGGTCTTCGCGCCCTTCTGACAGGGCGATTTCAATATTTGCGCTCAGTTCCTTATGACGTTTGTTTTCATCATCAATACGGGATGTGGTCATATGTTGCTGGGCAACCACTTTGCCCAGTTCTGAACGAATATCGACGATGGCCTGATCCACTTCGCGGATAGCCTGTTCCATGACGATTTCCGGGGCCATATTTTCCACGGCATCTACAAGGCTGTTGACGGTGCCGCTTAAAAGACGGCCTACACGTGAAGCAATATTCTCGCTCATAAGATTTCTCCTGTTTTGTCCTCCCCCAAATCCCCAATAGATTATGACAGGAGGTGTTGTCATGATGTGATGGAAAGAACCTTATCAAGCTTTGGTGTGTTCTGCTACTGGAAAGATCAACTTTGAATCCACTGGTGTGGTTTCGGTATTTGTCTTAGGATTTCTGCTACTTTTATTCGATTAAATTGCGCAAAGGTTCAACGGGGCCGGTTTTTAATTTTCCGTCCTGTAAAATAAATACACCACGCAGTTCGAATCCTTCGACACATAATCTTTCGCCGATAAAACCTTTGTAGGTGATCTTAAAGGTGCGCTCCTTCCATTCTGTGATTGAAAGCTGCATGGATAATGTCTGGCCATACATGGCAGGTGAGCGGAAAGTAGCCCCCGTATCAATCAGGCCGGTGCCTACGGTGGCTATTTTTTCACCTAAAATCTTCTGGCTCAAGCCTTTATTAAGCAACATGCTTTGGAAAGTGGCATCAAACCATCTGTAATAATTTGGATAAAAAACAATGCCCGCCGGATCGCAGTCCCCAAAGGAAATTTCAATTTTCTTTTCAAACATCTTGTGAGCCCTCTGAAGGGTTTGTGGCAACGTTGGATGGGGAGAAATTATTATAGATTTTCAACAGATCCGCTTTGTGAGGTTCCTTGACAAATTTAGAAACGGGATAAGTGAGGAAATCAATTTCAATATGACTTTCGTTCTGAAGTCTGGTGATGATTTCCTGATATTCTTCCACATTTCGGGCAATGACTTTCAGGATATAATCGGTTTTGCCCAGAACGGCCTGACATTCGATAATTTCATTAATATTCTTGATGGTCGTTTCAAATGCATTCGCCCGGGCAAGAGAATAGTTTTTAATGGTTATTTCTACATTGAAATAAGAAATATTCAGTATTTTCTTATAATCCACCTGGGCATGATAGCTGTGAATGAAACCAGTTTTTTCCAGCTTTTTAATTCGTTCCCAGCAAGGGGCAGGTGAAAGGCCAACCTCTTCAGAAAGCTGCAGCTTTGTGATGCGGCCCGATCTTTGCAGAGCTGCCAGTATTTTGATATCAATCTGGTCCAGACCATTCATGTCATATTTTTCTGCCATGAAGCAGACTATAGAGAATAAACATCTTATCTGTCATGCTGGAAATTCAGATTAGTAATTTTTCCGGCTTGATTCATCTCTACCATGGCCAGGTATTTCTGGTCTTTTTCGCCGGTAAAACGACCTGTATAAGTCACGGATTTGTCAGTTTTTCGAATGTCGACCAATTGGAAATTATGGTCTTCAGTGGTTTTGATCTCAATATTGATGCGCTGAACTTGCTGGGATGATGTCAAAATCGAATTTGGTTCTGCGAACAGGGATCGATCGATATTGTCGGCTAAATAATCATCAACAATCTTTTTGATTTTGGCCGCCTCGCTTTGATCCGAAAGGGCTTCAAAGGCCCCATACTGTGGGTTATAAAGGCCCATAATCGCCCGGGCGATTTCACGGGCTTTGCTGTTTTCTGTATTCGTCAGAACAACCACTGTAAATTTGTCTGCTGGGAACCGACCGATATATGTTCTGAAACCTTGCCACAGGCCGCCGTGGCCAACTTTTCTCAAGCCCCGAATCTGATCATTTACCCAACCAAAACCATATTTTGTCACACCTATGGTTTGATCCGGAAAGGTCATGGTTGTGCCAGAATAAAATCTTTCTTTTTCAGCATCGGACAGAAAATCACCACTCGCCAGCATATTTTCCCATTTGATCATGTCTTTAATGGTAAAAACCAGGCTGCCATCCGCTGTTTTACTTAAGGTGTCCGACACATAATAATCATGTAAGAAGCGGCCCTCTTTGACCAGATATCCTTGTGCGCGATTTGGGATGACCTGCCATATATCATTTACCTGTGCGGCGGTCATGCCAAGCGGGGCGAACAGGTGTTCTTTTAGAAAATCACCATAAAACTGACCAGTGGCTTTATGAATGATGATGCCCAGCAGGATATAACCAGGATTGCTATATTCATATTTGGTACCTGGTTCAAAATTCATGGGTAATGAGCCAAATAATTTGACCAGCTGATCATCGGTATAGTCGTTCTGTAATTCAAAACCCTCTACTAATTTTTCTCCATCAAAAATCCGACCGATACCCCCACGGTGAGACAATAAATGCCCTATTGTCACCCGGTTCCAATATTCAGGACCATCGGGCAGAAAGGAAGCGAGGGTATCATCCAGGGATAATTTTCCCTCCCGCTCTAATAACAGAACCCCCAGTGCCGTAAACATTTTACCAACGGAACCGGATTGGAAAACAGTGTCGGGAGTGACAGGCACTTTATTTTCCAGTTCTGCATACCCATAGCTAAGTGTATGCAGCGCTTGGCCATCTTTGAGAATAGCCACGGATACACCCGCATGAGGGATGCTGGACATGAGCTCTTCAACGGTCTTATTGATTTTTTCAACGGTGGGTGAACGCAGGTCATTTGCTGTGGCCACAGAAGCCGTGCACAAAAGCAGCGCGGCAATGGACAAGGTTTTTTTGTAAAAGGACATGTTTATTCTCCCTGTTGATTAAGGCGGATGGCGCGCCCGGAGTTTAGGCCGGTTGGTTTGCCGTTTTCCCAAACGGCCTGTCCATTCACCCATATATGTTTGATGCCTGTTGAATATTGAATGGGGTCTTCGAAAGTGGCGTGGTCTTTGATGTTGACCGCATCCCATAACAGAAGATCAGCATAATAACCGGCTTTAATGCGGCCGCGTTTTTTGATGCCCACAGTCTCTGCAGGCAGACTGGTCATTTTGCGGACCGCATTTTCGATCGTGAAGACTGATTTCTCGTTTACATATTTTCGGATGGCGCGCGGGAAAGACCCTTGACCACGGGGGTGCGAGTCATCAATGCCCCCATCAGAAGAAATTGTTGTGTATGGCCATTGCATAAATACCGCAATGTCATCTTCGCTGATATTGCGACCAATGACACCCACTTTGAAATCATTGTCATGGGATGTTTTGATCATTTTGATCATCATATCCACGGGATCAAGGTTTTCTGTCTCGGCAATTTCTTTCAGGGTTCTGCCATGATATGCCGTGTTGGCCTGATAATTTGTGATAATGATGGTCTCAGGTGCGGCAATTTTGCTGAGGGCAAATTCATAGGAAGCACGATTGTCATAATCCCTTTTCGGCAGCAGGATTTCCATAAAGGACTGCCATCCGTTATAAGGATAGATGTCTGCGGTAATCTTATAATCTTCCGCGCGGGCGGCATCCAGTTTCTCAAGGACTTTTGGCGCAGACCCCCATAAATCAAACATCGCCACTTTGATATGGCTGACATGACCCGGCAGATTGGCAGTCTTGACAATGGTGAGAAATTCTTCGATAGCCGGCCAGAAATAGATATCTTCGCTACGAATGTGACTTGAATATCCGCCACCAGCTTTTCCGGCTATTTTAGCCAGTTCGATGACTTCGTCGGTATCGGCATATAAACCGGGTTCATATTCCAGTCCTGTGGATAACCCCAACGCCCCACCGGCCATATCAGCTGCAACGATCTGTTTCATTTTTTCCAGTTCTTCGGGGGTAGCGGTACGCATATAATCATATCCCATGACCTGGGTACGAAGGCTGTTGTGCGGTGAATAGGCGGCCATATTCATGGCGGCGGGATTTTGGTCATATTCATCCAAGATATCTTTTACAGATTTAAACACACCCGGGGTAAAACTATATACGCCATCAACACCATTGATCATGGTGGTGATCCCCTGACCCAGGGCACTATAGGGTGATGGGTTTTCCGCAAGCCCCTGGTCATGATGATTATGCAGATCAATAAATCCTGGCGAGAGTGCCATGCCTTCGCCAGAAATGGTTTTTTCTCCAGCGTTTGGTTTTAACTGACCAACTTCCAGAATGCGATCACCCTTTACGCGGACATCACCTACAAAAGCATCATCACCACTGCCATCATAGATGGTGGCGTTTTCAATCAGGAATGTTTCTTCTGCGTCTATACAAGCAGACAACAAAACGACTGATAATAAGCAGATTATGAAACGTAAGAACATCAAGTGCTTCCTTATAATGTGATGTCTTCGATTAATGTGCTACCCCCATATGCCGGCCTCAGGGATGCAAATTTTACTGCCCTGGAACACCAGTCCTGGATCACGGTCTTCGGCCAACATCAAGGGGCCGTCCAGATCACAATATTCAGCTTGTGAACCGATAACCATGGCGGGCACCATGGCCCATGATGTGGCTGTCATACAGCCGACCATCAGACGCAACCCTAAAGATTTGGCTTCTCTAGCCAGGGCCAAAGCTTCGGTCAGGCCGCCGGTTTTATCCAGTTTAATGTTGATAAAATCATAACGTTTGGTCACCTCAGGCAGCGAAGAACGGTCCAAACAGGATTCATCGGCGCAGAGGGGTAATTTACCCGTATAATGTTCAAGTTGTTGATCAGCGCCAGCGGGCAGGGGTTGTTCAATCAGACTGACACCTAAATCAGCAAAAGGACCACAGACCTTTTGTAATTCTTCAAAACTAAAGGCTTCATTGGCATCAATCATGATGTCCGCCTCTGGTGCGGCTTTTCGAACCGCAGCAACCCGCTCGATATTGTCACTGGCACCCAATTTCAGTTTCAGCAACGGACGATGACGATTGCGGTAGGCATTGTCAGCCATTTGATCAATGGATTGCAGACTGATGGTATAGGCGGTGGTCAGAGGTTTATCCATCTGAACACCGGCCATCTCCCAAACGCGTTTGCCGGATTTTTTGGCCTCCAGTTCCCATAAAGCACAATCAACGGCGTTACGCGCCGGGCCTGAGGGCAGTATTTTTTGCAACTCTTTCCGGCTAAGACCTGCTTCGATTTGTGGGCGAATGGCTTCGATGATATTTTCCACGACCAGCAACTGACCAGGGTCAAATTCGTGGGCCTCGCATTCGCCTCTGCCGATATGTGGTCCATCCTGAATCTCTACCACAACCACATAACTTTCTGTGATCCTGCCGCGGGAAATGGTGAAATTTCCCGCCAGTTTCCAGGTTTCTTTATGAATACGCAGCTCCATCGGCTTTACTCCGCCAATAAATTATCAACGATGGCGGCAACGCCCGTACGCACAGGGTCACAACACGGAAGAGCATATTTCTCTTCAACGCCCTTCATATAGGCAAGAGCTGCTTCCTCGCTCATGCGGGATGTATTCACGGAAATGCCAGCAAAGGAAATATTTTTATTGGTCAATTTGCCCGCGGCCACATATTCATCCATACAGTCGCCCAATTCTTTCAGGGGATAACCTTCCAAATCGGCGATATGGCTTCTGCTAGCATCATGGCATAGCACCAATTTGTCGGCCTGGCTGCCATGCAAAAGCCCCAGGGTCACAGCGGCATAAGACGGGTGCCCCAAAGCACCCTGACCTTCGATAATGTCCCAATGGTCTTCATCGTTGGCCGGGGCCAGCCATTCGACAGAACCGGATACAAAGTCCGAGACAACCGCATCAACGGAAATACCCCGGCCGGTAATAAAAATACCGGTTTGTCCGGTTGCCCGGAAGCTGGCATTGATACCGCGATTTTTCAGTTCTTTTTCAATGGCGAGGGACGCATACATTTTACCAACAGCACAATCTGTACCGACCGTCAGCAAGCGTTTTCCCGGGCGCGGGGCACCGGTGCCCACGTCAAATTCCTGAGTGGGTTGGCGCACATCGAATAATTGCCGGCCATATTGTTTTGCGGCGGCAGCGATTTCTGGATGATCATTTAGGCGCTGATGTAACCCTGCGGCAATATCATAACCTTTTTCCAGCGCCGCCAGAAAAATTGCCACCCATTCCGGGGCGATATATCCACCGGATGGGGCGATACCAATGATCAAAGTGCGTGCACCATTTGCATAGGCTTCATCCAGATTCATATCCGGAATACCAATAGACACAGTTTCATCAGATTGACGATATTGACCGATACAAATCTCTGGTCGCCAATAAGCAATTCCACTGGCTGTTTTTGCGTTCGCCAGTTCAGTTTCATTTCCAAGAAATAGCAGATAAGGCTGTTTCATTTCAGGTTCCATTATCTATAATATACAAATAACATATTGTTTTTATTGTACATTATCCCAACCAAAAGTTTCTTGGTTTTAGGGGCGTAAAACAGAATTTATCTTGGTTTTAGTCTATTGGTACAAATAAAGATGATGGAATTGGTGATCTGGCGAAGCTCTAATACCCTGAGACCCAGTTTGGCAGGATGACGTTGTTTTGTTTGGCATAATGCTGCCATGCGGTGATGAGGTCGGCTTTGATGTCCGGGTACTGGTCGATGACATTTTCTTTTTCGGCGGGGTCCTTTTCCAGATTGAACAACTGCCAGTCATCTGTGCCATAAGGCACAGGCAGCTTGATCAGTTTCCAATGGCCTCTGCGGACACTGATTTTGCCCATCAGTTCAAAAGCAATTGTGCGCTCCGGGCTGACGAATGCCGGGTCTTTGAGGTTTTGTACCTGGGATAAACCTGTTGGTCTTTCCAGATGTGGTTGATCTGATTGGCTGGGGTGAATCACCCCCAGGAAGTCCAGCAACGTCGGGGTGACATCCTTGACATAAAAAAGATCTCTTTCAATACGACCGGAGGGAAATTCTTTGGGATAATAGATAAAGGCTGGCACACGGGTGCCGCCTTCGGTGGGGAACCCTTTATAAAGACGATGTGCAGGCGCGGAAGTCCTGGCCCAGTCCGGACCGTAAAACACATAAGAATTGGGTTTGCCCATATTGTCATAAGAAAAATCATGGGTGTCATCAATCACCTTGCGGATCGCCGGAAAAAGCTCCGCATCCCAGGTCTGATCAATGTCATGACCTTCGGCCCCATTGTCGGACATGAACATAATGATGGTGTTTTCCATCAGGCCATTGGTTGTGAGATACTCAAACA
>JGI12316J15310_10000328_pt28 | contig 13481 bp, 14 predicted proteins | sample MarCyaLeptolynsp_FD_15310 | JGI IMG/M metagenome (IMG submission 15310)
CGCTTCGAGGGCCGCGATGTCGTCTTCGCCGTACTCGGGGCTGACCCAGCCGTCGAGGCAGGGACACTCGGGGCGGCACTGCTCGTCGGTCAGTCCGGTCCGCTCCGACGGGCGACCATAGAGCGCCACGCACTCGCCTGCACCGCCGGACGAGCCCGCGGTCGTGTCGACTGCGCCCGTCGTTGGGCCGACGCCATCGCCGCCGCTCGATCCGGTCGTTGTCTCGCCAGCACCGGTCGATCCGGCAGCCGACGGATCGGGGTCCGTGTCACCGCACCCCGTCAGCGCGACGACGATCGCAATCGACAATGCCCCCCGCACGTGGCTCAGAGTCGCACGAGCGCGCCCGGATGGTCAGCCCCTTGCGAAACGCTGCGGCGTCTCCCAACCTGCCCCCGTGACCGACAAGACCGCCCTCGTCACCGGAGGCGCCCGGGGTCTCGCTCGCGGCATTGCCCTCGATCTCGCGGCCCAGGGCTGGTCCGTCGCCATCTGCTATCGGACCTCCAAGCAAGAAGCCGAAACCACCTGTCACGACGTCGAGCAAGCGGGCGGGAAGGCGCTCGCGGTTCAGGCCGACATCTCCGATCCGGCCGTGTCCACGGCGCTCGTCAAGCAGGTCGAGACGGAGCTTGGCGGCATCGATGCGCTGGTCAACGGCGCGGGTCCTTACCACCGCGTGCCGTTGCTCGAGGAAACGTCCGAGGGTTGGCGCTCGATGTTCGACAACAACCTGCACCCGGTGTTCGACCTGGCGCAGGCGGTTGCCCCGGGCATGAAGGAGCGCGGTTGGGGTCGGATCCTCAGCTTCGCGATGGCCAACGCCGACCGTGTGCAGGCCAACCCATTCGTCGCCGCGCACTTCATCGCGAAGATGGGCATTCTCGTGCTCACGCGATCGCTGGCGCGCGTCCTGACGCCCCACGGGATCACCGTCAACGCGATTTCGCCCGGATTCATCGACACCCAGAGCGCGCCGGACGAAGAGCTTCAGACGATGCTCGAGCGCATCCCGGCGGGGCGACTCGGCGAGGTCGAGGATGCCGTCGCCGCGGCCCGCTTCCTGCTGTCGGACGACGCGGCTTACGTCTCCGGGGCAAACATCGTCGTCAGTGGCGGCTGGGGTCTCTGATCCTCGAGCGGTTCCGTTTGAACCGCATCGATCGTATGCAGCCCCGCTATCTGTTCATGAGCGCTGCGTCACGGCCCAAAAACTCACGTCGACTTAAACTCAACGCGTGAGCACTCCACTGCCTGGGTGGAGGGTTTTTCGGATGACGACACGCATCAATGGTTGGTTGGTGTTCGCGGCAACGGGATTGGCACTCGGCGCGGGCGGTTGCTACGAGGGCATCGACTACGACAACCCGGAGGGGTTGGAGCAGGACGAGTTGCCCAACGAGCTGGCCGTCGGCGACGAAGGCCCCGCGCCCGAGCCGGACGGGGACATTCCAGACACATCGCAGATCAACTGCGATCCGCAGATGGTCCACTCGCCGCACACGACGGCACACAACATCGGCTACGACAACAAGTCGTGTGGCACCGGCACCTGCGAGATCAGCTGTCCGGATGTCAACGCCAACTCGGATCACCACAACGGCATCGACACCTTTGCGTTTCACGGGGCGGAGCTCGCGGCGGTTGCCGATGGGCAGATCGTGGCGGTGGGCTGGGCCTCGGAGCGGTCCGGTCTACGCGTGCGCCTGCGTGATTCCTGTGGCTGGGAGTACTACTACGGCCACCTCGAGGACTCGTTCGTGAAGAAGGGCGATTGGGTCAAGGCCGGGGAGATCATCGCGACGCTGGGCAACAGCGGCACCCGATCCGATGGCAGCCCATACTCGCCCCATCTGCACTTCAACATGTCGTACGACGGCGGCTACTACGACGGCGAGGGCGGCATCAATGCGACCCCGTGGCTCAAGGCCACGAGTGCAACTGCGTGCGACGGTGGAGCTCCGCCCCCTCCGTCGGGTGACGCTGGTGGAGCCGCCGAGCCCCCACCGCCTCCTCCTCCGCCGGGCTGCGGGATTCTCAAGGCCGGCGACGCACTCGCCCCGAACGACCGGCTTCTGTCGTGCGACGGGCGCTTTCAGCTCCAGATGCAGACCGACGGCAACCTGGTGCTTCGCGTCGTCGACTACGTCGGGCTTTGGGACAGCAAGACCCACGGCAACCCGCCCAGCGGTCTGGTGATGCAGGACGACGGCAACCTCGTGGTCTACGCCACCGACGGCTCACCGCTGTGGCATGCCCAGACGCACGGCAATCCCGGTGCCTACCTGCACCTGCAGGATGACGGCAATCTCGTCATCTATCGGGACGGCGTCCCGCTGTGGAATACCGGCACCCACCAGTAGCGAGCCGCTGAGCTCACCGTCGACGGCCTTGGGCGACCGAACGCCCGAGGCCGTCGCGTAGTTGGGCCGCCCATGACGCGAGCGTGCTCGGAACGTCCGCGCCCTGCTCCATGGCCACGTTGCTCGCCATCGCCTCGCCCAGCAGCTTCTTGGCCTTGCGCAGTCGGCTCTTGATCGTACCGATCGGAAGCTCGAGCACCTCGGCGAGCTCCTGGTCCGACAACGCCTCCCAGTACGCAAGCTCGAGCAGGGTCTGGCTGTCGATCGGGAGCGTTCGAAGCCCGCGCAGGAGCTCGGCCTGCTCCTCGACCTCGGCGACCCGCTCGGCCGGGGTTGGTCCGGGCGAAAAACCAGCCGCCGTCGACGTCAGCGGGTCGAAGGCGGCTCCGCGGTCGCGATAGTGGGCAAAGAGCACGTGCCGCGCGATGCCGAACAGGTAGGAACGAAAGCTCGATCGCCCCGCGAAACTGGTCTTGGACTCGACGCAGCCCAGGAAGGTCTGCTGCACGAGGTCGTTGATCCCGGCCCGGGTCTTGTTCGAAAAGAAGCGATGAACCGCCTCGAGGTGGCGCTCGATCAGGCGCTCGCCGGCCGAGCCGTCGCCGGCCTGCCATGCCTGCATGAGCTGGATGTCTTCGCCCTGGGTCATCGCCTCACCTGTGCTTCGAGCTCTGCGATTGATTGCTCGAGGGCGGCGACCTCGGGCGAGTCGCCTCGCCCTCCCCCCTCGAAGCTGGCTACGGCGCGGCGACAATCCGTGAGCGCCGCCTCTAGATGCCCAGCGTCCTCGAAAACCGCCGCCCGATGCCAATACGCCGCAGCGACGGTGGGGTGCTCAGCACCGAGAAGCTGCTCGAAAATCTCCACCGCCGCCGTGTCGTGCTCGAGCGCGCGGTCGAACCGACCGAGCGCGTGGAGGGCCCATGCAATGTTTCCGTGCGAGTAGCCGAGCTCGATGTGCGCGCCGGTGTACGCCGCCTCGCGTAACTCCAGCGCCCGCAGTGACAGCGCGAGCGCCTCTTCGGTACGTCCGAGCTCTCGCAGGCTGTTGGCCCGGTTGTCCATCATCTGCGCGCGCGGGACGGATTGCTCGCCGTAGTACGCGGCACTGTACTGCTCGCACTCTTCGTAGACCGGCAGCGACTCTGCGAACCGCGCCTGACGTGCGAGTGCTGCGCCCAAGAACCCGAGCATCGCGATGTGGCCGTCCTCGCCGACGCGCGCCTTGTTGATCTCGAGCTCGATTCCCTTGCGGGCCAGCCGCTCGAGCTCGTCGTAGTCGCCGCTGTGGAAGGCAAGGTAGGCCAGCCCTTGAATGTACGTCCGGTGCTCGAGCGGAGACTCGCCCGCGCGCGCATACGCGGCCGCCGCAAACTCGGCCCAACGACGCCCTTCGTCGGGCTGGTTGAGATCCCGACCGACCAGACCGATGAGGTGCGTGGCCGCTCCACCGGCTCGTTCAAGCAGCCCGGCGTCGCGGGCCGTGAAGTACGCCTCCTCGAGCGCATCGCGGGCGGCTTGGTAGTCGGAGGCCAGCAGCGCGAAGCGGCCGCGGATCGTGGCCGCCTCGACGTGCAACGGGGCATAGCCCAGCGCACGCGCGCGTTCGAGAACAGGCCCGGACAGCGCACGCCCCTGCTCGGTCTGAGCCGCATGCATCATCGCCCGCAGCCGCGAGACGTCGGACTGGAGCGCCGCGACGCCCTCGACGAGCTCGGGGGGAACCGGCGCCTCGCCGCTTGCCTCGCCATCGGCACATTCCATCGGCGACGCGAGACCAGCCAACGCCGCGACGATCTTGCCGTGATCGCCCCCATCGAGATCGCGCGAGACTTCGGCCAGCGCGGCCGCATCCATCGCGCGCGCCTGCAGACACTGCGTCGAAGGACCCCCGTGTTCGCGCTCCGAACCGGCGCAGATCCGACGTCCCGCTTCTTGCAGCTCTTCGGCGTACTTGCCCAGCCTCGCTGCGACCTCGGCGTGCAGTCCGTCGATCCCCGGCATCGAGTCCGCGTACGCATCGGCGCGGCACGGCGCTTCTTGCTCCCTCGTGAGCGCCGGAACGACCGCAAGCACCCCCACCACCGCCACGCACGCCGCGTAGCTGGGCCATCTCGGCGGTCGACGTGCCCGCTCGATAGCGGCCAGGAGCTTGGGAAGGTCTGGGTAGCGAGCCCACTGCTGGCGACGCAGGCCGCGTTCGATCACCCGGGCAAGGGCGCGAGGCACCCCCGCCGACCGCGGGACGGAGACGGGTTTGGTCCGCAGCAACTCGACCATGCCGCTCACGGTCGGGGCCATCACGGGCCGGCGCCCCACGAGCCCCTCGTACAGCACGGCGCACAGCGAGTACTGGTCCGAGGCACGCGTCGGCTTTCCGGTGAAGGCCTCGGGGGCCATGTACGCCGGCGTTCCAACCGCGAGCGACTCCGCCGTGGAGCCGTCCTCCGCCAACGGGCCGGTCGCAGGTCCCTCGGTGCGCTCGGCTCCCAGCTCACGAGCGAGCCCAAAGTCGGCGACGCGCGCCTTGCCATCGTTGGAGACGAGCACGTTGGCCGGCTTGAAGTCGCGGTGTAGCAACCCGGCTTCGTGGGCCGCGTGCAGTCCCCGCGCCGCCTGTACGACAATGTCGAGCACCTCCGCCGGCGAGAGCTCGCCGCGCTCGAACAGCTGACGCAAGCTGACGCCCTCGACGAGCTCCATCACCACGAACGGCGAGCGAGCGTCGTCCTCGGTGAGACCAACCTCGAAGACCTCGACGATGTTGGGATGCGACACGGCGGCGAGCATCTGCGCCTCGCGCAGCGCATCGCGGACGATCATCTTCGATGAACGACTGAGAACCTTGATCGCCACCGACCGATCGAGCCGACGATCGTGGGCGCGATAAACGACGCCGTACGAGCCGGTCCCGAGCACTCCAGTGACGCGATACCGGGCGTTGATCCGGCGCTCGGCCCCCGCGGTCGCAACCGCCACGCGTCGCTGCAGCTCACCCAGCCCCGAACCGAAATCCGGACGTCCGCCACGAAGGCACCATCCGAGGCTGTCCGCACTTTCCCCCCCGTCGCCCGACCTCATCCCCACTGCGATCATGCGTCATGGGGACGGGTCCGTCCGGAAAAAGTCGGGCGAAAACGCCAAGGATCTCGGTAATCAGGAAAAGAAAGCGGACAGGTTAAACCGAAGGCTCGCTCGCACCACTGCCCCCCACAGCGGATCGATCTGCGCTCGGGCTCAGGCCGCTCGTTTGCGCTCGAGCAGAGCCGCCCACGCCTCGAGGTACTCGACGACGTGGTCTCGCTCGTTGCGCTCGAGGTAGCGCGGACCGTCGGGGAGCGCGGCGAGGACCTCCGGGTCCGCTAGCTGTTCGAGATCGACGAGCTCGCTGGGAGAAAAGCCGAACTGCATCATCGATGTGGCCACGTCATCCAAGCGTTCGCCGGTGATGCGGCAGCGGTCCACGAGGTACTCGCTCCACTCGCCGCCGACGTCACGGTAGATCTCCGCACGCTGCAGACCGGTCACGGTCTGCGCGAGGTGCCCGCAGTTGCACGACCCCGCATGGCCCCACTGATAGTCGGCGCCCTGCCGCAGTCGAGCCGCCGTCGCACGCAGCGCCCCAATCACCTTCGAGCTCGCGATCGCCACGATTCAACGATACCAGCGGCGCACCTGGCCGCTCGTCGAAACGACCAGGCCGGCCGAAACCGGGCGCGCACGACCCACGCCGGAAAGTCGTTGGCATTCGCGGGACCGCTGCAAGACAAGACAGCTTGGCTGCGTGCGATCGAGGGTCGTGCCCACCTCCATCGCAGCAGCCATGTGCGACTCTCGAAAATGCGCGTCCGAACCAGACGGCGCCTCCGACGATCGCGAGGTCGCCGTTACGGCATTTCCTGCCCGATCGGCGCGATCGACGTTCAATACCGCTTGATGGTTGTCCTAGAACCGTCAACCTGAGGTTGAGGGTCGATGATCGCTTCATTCGTATTCCAGACGATGGTTTTTGCGATCGTCGGGGGCCAACCCGTGCCCATGTGCGGGTGGCCGACGACTGTCTACAGCAACGGATGCACGGCCACCCTCGTGCACCCCAAGGCGATCTCGACCGCGCAGCACTGCGGTCAACCGACATCGATCCAGTTCGGTGAGCAGGCAGGCTCGGGTCCGAGCGTGGGCGTGCTCGGCTGCGTCGGCGACGGAAGCCAGGACGCGATGCTGTGCGAGCTCGCCGAAGAGGTGACCAACGTGCCGGTCACACCCGTGCTGTTCGGGTGCGAAGTCGACACGTACCTCACCATCGGCACACCCGTGGTGATCGCCGGCTTCGGTCAGACCTCGTACGGAGTCGGCGGAGGCACCAAGCTGTGGGCCAACCAGAGCATCGCCGCGGTGGAGCCCGGACGCGTGATCGTGGGTGAGCCCGGCGACGGAACCTCGCCCTGTCCGGGCGACTCGGGTGGCCCCGCGTTCGTCCAGGTCGACGACGGAAGCTGGCGGGTCATCGGCACCGTGCTCAGCGGCACAACCGGCATTCCGTGCAACTCGGCCGCGGACTTTCAGCGCATCGATACCGTCGTCGCCAACTTCGAAGCCGCGAGCGGGCTCGACATCACGCCGTGCTTCGACGGAGTCACCGGCGTCTGGGATCCGGGCCCCGAGTGCGGAGGCTTCTTCGCGGGCAACGAGCTCGGCAGCGGAACTTGGAACGACTGGTGCGAGGGCACGCCCGCCAGCGTGCCATCCGACGAGTGCGGGCCGGCCTTCGGAGACGGTGGGGACGACGGCGGGGGCAGCGAGTCCGACGGCGGCATGGACGACGCGGCCGACGACGGAGGCACCGGCGACGGCGGAACCGGCGGGGCCCAGGACGATGGCAACGACGGGGCAGACCCCGGCGATGACGATGACGACGACGACACTGGCGGCGCCAACGAAACCGACGGGGACGATGCATCCGCGCTGCCCCCCTACGACGACAAAGACTCGGGCTGCCGCATTGGCGCTGCGTCGGGCGGCGGGGCGACCTGGGCCTTCGCGCTGATCGTACTCGGTGCGGTTCGCCGGCGACGATGACCGCCTCGCTCGTCCTCCCGCTCGCGTACCTGCTCGGCGGGCCATCCGATCCGGCCGCGGGCGAGGCGTGGCTGTCGGACTTTCGCACCTACGAGGAGATCGACGACCGCCTCGATGCGCTGGCCGAGAGCTCGGACGTCGCAAGCATCATCGACGTCGGCGCCTCGGTTGAGGGTCGGGCGATCCGTGGAGTATCGCTGTCGTACGCCGAGCAGCGCCCGACCCTCCTCGTCATCGGCACGCAGCACGCGCGGGAGTGGATCTCGCCGATGGTGACGGCATGCATCGCCGAACGCCTCGTGCAAGACGCCGACGCCGACCCGCAGGTGGCGGACATCCTTTCGCGGCTCGAGGTCGTGGTCGTGCCCGTCGTCAATCCGGACGGCTACGTCTACTCCTGGGAGGTCGACCGACTGTGGCGCAAGAATCGACGGCCGGGTGGCGGCGTCGATCTCAACCGCAACTGGGGACAGATGTGGGGCGTGGGCACGCAGGGCGCCGGGCCCGGGACGGAGATCTACCCCGGCAGCGCCGCGTTCTCGGAGCCCGAGACGATGGCGATCGCACAGCTCGCGCAGTCACGGGACGTGGTCGCCTTCGTCGACTATCACTCGCCGGTCAACCTGGTGCTGATTCCGTTCGCGTACACGTCCGATCCCTCTCCGCACGAAGCGGTGCAAGTCGAGTGGGCGGAGTCGATGGCCGGCGCGATCACCAACGTGCACGGAGTCCCGCACGGCGTCAGCAAGCCGGGCGTCGGCAACCCCAGCGGAGGGCTGGCGCAGGACTGGTTCGCGGTCGAGCACGACGCGATCGCGTTCACCGTGGAGCTTCGGGGCGGCGGAGGCGGCAGCGGCTTCATCTTGCCGGCCGCGGAAATCGAGCTCGCGTGCGAGGAGAACTGGGTGGGCTTTCTCGATCTGGCGAGCCGCGTCTCGGAGGTCTACGGGGAAGACGACCCAGGGGGAGACGATGGCGCGGGTGGCGAGACCACCTCCGACGACGGTCTGGATGACAGCAGCGAGGGTACTGGCGAAGCGCCGCCGACCCCGACGGGAGCGACGGACACGACCGGAGACGTGCCCGCCGAAGGCGACAGCGATGGCACGGGAGAGGCGCCCCAGGCCGAGCCATCCGCGGCCAGCGGATGCACGTGTCGACACGCGGGGCCGCGGCGTGGCGCATGGCTCGGCGCGATGCTGGTCTTGCTCGCGATCCGCCGCAAGCGCTAGCGGCGACGGCGGACCAACGCGACCAGCGCGAGCAGGGCCAAAGCGACCGGCGCCGGCTGGCCGCCCACGCGACAGCCTCCCGCCGCCTCGTCAGCCTCGTCACCGCCGTCGGCGTTGTCTTCCTTGGCCTCAGCGGCCCCAACGGTCACCGCGTCACCACAGGCATCGTTGCCCGCGATGTCGGTCGCGCACACGCGATACTCGGCGCCCTCGGGCAGCGCCACGTCGGCGCGCCACATCATCTCGCCCATCCAGGTCATCGGGTGGGTCGAGGGCTCGCCCTCGATCGAGACCTCGAGCGTCACGCTCTTCCAGTCGTGCGGGCGGCTCGGGCTCTTGTTGTCGTGCACGCGGGCCAAGACACCGACGACCTCATCCTCGTTGGCCATCGCCTTGGTCGCGTGAACGATCGGGGCCGCGGTGTCCGGCGCGATCTCGTCGCCGAGATAGACGCGCTCCGGATCGCCGAGCTCCCCCTGGCTCTGCACGACGTCGAGCTTGCCGTCCCCGTTGAGGTCCGCCAGCGCGATGCCCAGCGTGCCCGGCGTGTTGGTCAGCCCGGTCGACAGTCCCGCGTTGGCATCGAGCACGAACTGGCCCTCGTCCTCGAGCTCGTTGACGTGCAGGCGGTCCGGGTTGCCTCCCAGAGCGCCGATCAGAAAGTCAGGATCGCCGTCGGAGTCGAAGTCGAGCACGACGACCATGTTGTCGTCCTCGCCCTTGTTGTCCTCGTCCGGCCAGATGTCGGCAGTCGCGTCGCGGAAGGCCCCGTCGGCGTCGGCGACGAAGATGCGCTCGCGGAGGTCGAACTTGTGGCTGACTTGGACGCCGTCGTTGATCGTCACTACGGCCAGCGACGGCTCGTCCGCCCCCGGCATCGTGATGAACATCGGCTCGAAGTCGTAGTTGTTGGTGAACTGGGGCAGCTCGTCCGAGGAGCGGAACTTGCCGCCCTCGTTGAGGTAGAGGTTGCTGCCCGCGCCGACCTTGGACGAGGCCATGATGTCGAGATCGAAGTCGCCATCGACGTCGATGAGCTCGATTTCCCAGGCCCACGCCGTCGGGACGCCGTCCACGAGGTCGTCGGTCGCATCGACGAAGCCACCACCCTTGACGTTGCCGTCTTCGTCGACCTCGAGCTCGTTGAGCCAGACCAACGGCGGCGCTCCCTCGGCCGTGAACGGGTTGAGCAGCTCGCCATCGACCGGGTCGAGACCCCAGTCCGCAAGCACGATGTCGAGGTCACCGTCGCCGTCGACGTCGCCGACCTCGAGGTCGCCTACGCTGGCGTTCATTTGCGGAAGCAGGTCGGTACGCTCTTCGAACTCGCCGCCGCCGAGCCCGACGAACAGTCGGCTCTGCGTCTCGTAGGTGTTGCCGACGAGCAGGTCGACGATGCCGTCGCCCGTCACGTCGCGGCCCTTGATCACGCGGCTGAAGTCGCCGTCATCGCCGAGGACCTCGGCGCTGACGTCGGTGAAGCGGGCGTTGCCGTCGTTGAGCCACACGCCGTTGAGCTGGCGCTCGCCGGGCACGTCGTAGGCGCTGCCGTTGGCGAACAGCAGGTCGACGTCACCGTCTCCATCGACGTCGGCGAGGTCGGTCTTGTTGGACCACTCGCCAGTCTCGACCCCGAGTGCGTCCGCGGTGACCTCGGTCCACAGGTCGGCCCGGGCGACGTCGGGGACGAGGAGCGAAGCGAGGGTCGCAAGCGAAGCGGCGCCGAGGCGGAGAGGAGTGGCCATGGTGCGCACAATGTAGCCCAAGGTGCGACACGGTTCATCCCCGGCGTAGAGCGGTGTTCAGGGGCCGAATTCGAGGTTCGGGAGCGCGCCAGGCCCGCAGCCAGCGCAACGCGCAAGATCCGCGCAGGCACTCACGAGGATCCGGGCGGCTCGAAGTCGAGCGGGATGCGCTCGATCAGCCGGCCGGGCTCGGCCGTCGGGTGGACCTGCAGCTCGATCCAATCCGTCCCGTCCCAGACGTAGACGAAGGCCCCGGCCACGATCGTCATTGCGGCCTCGCTGGTCTGAATCGTCATCGCCGCCTCGGTGGCGAACTTCGGCACGACGGGCGCTCAGTTGCTGATCGCGGGCGTGCGAACCGCGAACCGCGGCGCGACAACGAGATCGGCGAGGTGCTCCGCGACGGACTGAGTGGTGATGCTCAGCGCGATCCGCTGGCCATCGGGGCTGACTCGCACCGGACGCGCTTCGCCGTCGACGATGTTGGGACACCGCACCGCCACCCAGTCGAGGTCCGTCTGCGCGAGCTGGTGCTCCATCTTCTGCTTGTCCTCGATGATCGGGAGCAGCCAGCGCAGGAACAATGGAACCACGATCTTGTTGACCAGGAACGGCCCGCTGCCGTCGACGCCCACGTTGGACATGCAGACGATGCGGCGCAGCCCCAGCGCGCTCATCTGGTCGGCAACGATCCGCACCGAATCGGAAACCAAAGAGTTGGGTTTGCCATCCCCCTTGCCCCCGACGCCGAGGCAGTGAACGACCACGTCGACCCCCTGCAGCAACTCGCAGACCTTCGCGTCGTCCAGTGCATTCCCGGCGACGATCGTCAGGCCGGGTCTGCCCTGGAGATGCTCGAGCGCCTCGGGCTTGCGCACCAGCGCGCGGACATCGTGTCCTCGATCCAGCAGCTCGACGAGCACGGCCGCCCCCGAAAACCCGGTCGCGCCGAACAACGCAATGCGAGGCAAGCAGTCCCCCCGCGAAGCCATGGTGTGATTGTCAGTCATCTTGTCCTCCGAATCTTTCGATCACCGCGTCGCGGGTGAGCGGGCCGAAGTGACCGACGAAGAACACCTCGGCTTCGCTCGCCTCTCGACGGAGCACCGAGGCGATGTCGCGGTCGTTGTCCGCTTGGTCGCACATGTAGAAGTGGCGCTCGGCAGACCGGCCCGCGATGCTGCCGCGGAACAGGTCACCGACGACTGCGTACGCCCCCGACACGACGACCACCGACCCGCGGGTGTGGCCGGGGACGGGCGTGACGACGGCCGGAAACCCAAACTCCGCGGTCAGGTCGAGTGGCTCCGTCACGAGCACGTCCGCCTCGTAGGGATCGAAGCGCGCCTGCTTGTTGTCTTCGAGGCGCTTGCGTCCCTGCCGATCGGTGGGGCACAGCTCGTCGTTACGCCCTCGTGCGAGAAGCTCGGCGTCGTCGGCACCGGCGACGATCGGCGTGCCGTAGTGGTCCCGAAACCACTTGGCTCCGCCCGCGTGGTCGACGTGCCCATGCGTCAGGACCACCGCGACAATCGTCTCGGGATCGATCCCCTGCTTGGCGAGATCCCGGTCGAGGGCCTGCGCGTCTTGCTGTGTGCCGGCGTCCACCAGCAGCGCGCGGCCTCCCGCCACCAGGACGTGGGCGTTGTTGTAGTGATGCCGGACGCTGACGACCTCGAGGTCGTCACCCACCGTGCGGCTCGTGCCGTGTGCACACCCACCGGTGGCAACCGCACAAAGCGCGGCAATGGCTGCTGCTCTCCTCATTGGGGCCTCTCGTGTCAACACCGTTGACATCAGAGAGCGTGCGATCTGACTTGCCGAATGTCAACGGTGTAGACATAATATTCGTCGTGCCGCGCACAAGCCGCGAGACGTACCACCACGGGGACCTGGCCGCTGCGCTCAGCACCAGCGCGCGGGCGCTCGTCCGGCACCACGGGGGCGGCGGTTTTTCGCTGCGCGCCGCCGCCAAGGAAGCCGGCGTCGACCCGGCTGCCGTGTACCGCCACTACAAAGACAAGCAGGCCCTGCTCGAACGGGTCTGCGTCGACGGTTTCATCGAGCTGGCCAACGAGATGGAGGACGCCTACGCGAGCAAGCGTCGGCCACACCTTCGCTTCATGGCCGTCGGTGAGGCCTACGTTCGCTTTGCCGTGCGCGAGCCCGAGCTGTTCCGCCTCATGCTCGGCCCGCAGCGCACCGACGTCGCGACCGTTGCGTCCGCGACCGCCGGAGGACGCTCGCCCTATCAGATCCTCGTGGGCGCGCTCGAGGAGCTACGCGAGGCTGAACAGTGTGCGCTCCCGATCCGCCGATCCGCCCTGACCGCCTGGTCGGCCGTACACGGTCTGGCGTACCTCGCGATCGACAGCCGCGTCGACGACCTCGACGTGGCGCTGCGCGACGTCACGCAGACGGTCCTGCGCGGGCTCGAGCGACGCTGACCTTCAGAGCGTCTCGAGGTACGCGACGACGTCGGCCAGCTCGTCGTCGGGCGGGAGCGGCCGGTTGGTCTGCTCGAGCATGTCGACGACCGCGTCGCGCAGCGTGGCCGCTCGGCCGTCGTGCATGAACGGGCCGCGGGTTGCAACGCCGAGCAGCATCGGCACCTGGATCGCCTCGAACCCGGCAAACGCGATCGAGTCCGGCCGAGTCGTACTCGCGCCGCGATGACACTCCGCGCAGCCGAGGGCTTCGAACGACGCAGCGCCGCGAACGGCCGCGGCATCGTCTGTGGCGCGAATCGGGTTGACGTCGGGAATGGACATCACCCAGCTCTCGAATGCATCGGCCCGCTCGGGACTCTGCGGCCGGCCCCCCATGCGACCGACCAACGTCTCCTCGACGAGCGCCGCGAAATCGACCTCCTCCCCGCTCCAGTGAAACGGCGCCGTGCCAGCCAGGCCCGCGTCGAGCGGCTGCGTCCGGCGGGGCCCGGCGTCCGTCAGCCATACGCGCCCGTCGTCGCCTCCTTCGGGGTGGCACGAGGCGCACGCGAGACCCGGCCCGGTATCGACGTGAAAGAGCTCGTGGCCGGTATCCGCGAGGCTGTCGGAGTG
>JGI12316J15310_10000061_pt20 | contig 13471 bp, 14 predicted proteins | sample MarCyaLeptolynsp_FD_15310 | JGI IMG/M metagenome (IMG submission 15310)
CCCTCAGCGAATCTCAATACTGCGCGCCGTGCTGAGCAGCAGCGTCTTGCGGTCGGCGCATCCTCTTCGCACAGAAAGTCTGGTTTGCTGCTTTGAGATCTGGCGCGGCCGCGGAACATCGACGCCTGCCCGCGCGAGCGCCCGTTCCCGGCGCCGGTCCTGTCGTGTCATAGCGCCCCCCATAAGGCCGCAAGCCGTTTTTTCTATAGCTTAGCCCTATCGCGCTGTGGTTGTTGGTGTCGGATGGCACTCTTCCACGAATAATTGCACCGGTGCGGCGTCCCTGCGCGTCAGAAAGTGATAGTTGATCAAGAGTGTCCGGGACCGCCGCGTCACCAGTTCACGCGCATGCCGGCTCTATTCTTACGCTACCGCGCTTCGCGCTACTTGAGCGCAGGCCGTCTGCACGTCACCAGTTGACGCGCATACCGGCCTTGCCGCCAACGCCTGTGATGTCGTCGCCGACGGTGACGTCGACCTTGGCGAACACGGCGGTGGTCTGGCTGAAATTGAAGAAATTCACCCCGCCGGAGATTTCGCCCCAAACGTCTTCCAGGTCGTCCTGGAAGCTGAACGTTCGGCCATTGGAGACCAGGGTCGCCGAATTGTCGTCGCTTAAATTCCCCCAGACGCTGCCTATGACGAAGGGTTCCATCAGCGTTCCTTCCCAGGCCTCCATGGTGGTGCCGGCACGCAGGCCGAGGCGTCCTCTGACATTGGCGTCGTCGTCGAAGCTGACGCGGTTGCCGCCGAGGGAGAACCCGTCGATGTCCGCCCAGAGCACTTCGATAGTCGCTAACGGTTCGAGGAACGCGCCGCCGGTGAACGCGCCGAAGCGGTAGCCGGCATCGGTGCGGAGGCCCACCGTGTTGGCATCGAGCGAGCTGGGGAAACCGCGGGTGGCGGTGCTCAGCTCATAAAGATGCACATTGAGCAGTGTGTCGACGAAGAGCCCACCGTTCATGTAGGTGGCATAGGCTCCGACTTGTCCGCCGGAGAAATCGAAGCTGCGCGGAATGGCGTCGTAGTCGAGACCACCATACACAAAGCCGCCGAGCATGCCGAAGACCAGCGCGTCGCCGTCGCTCATGACATCGCGCTTGCCGAGGTCCAAGCCGACTTGGAAATCGAGCGTCGTCAGCTCCCGGTCGAGATCGAAGGTGTAGTTGCGGCCATAGGCGCGCGTCTTGGCGCTGTCGTCCCGGTCCAGCCAGCCGCCGGAGCCGCGCGCCCACACCGCGGGCGTCAAAGGATAGGGGCCTGAGGCTTCTAGAGATTTGCCACTGAGTTGCTTGCCGCCCGGATCATACGCGGTGGGCGCCGCACCGCCCGCGAGCAGCACGCGCAAGTCGGCGGTGCGGTCGAACCAGGTGTTCGAGACTTGATGCCAGATGTCCTGGGCGGCGGTCACCAGCTGCGGCAGCAAGAACGCGCCCGCGCCGGTGAAGCTTCGCAGCTCCCAGAAGCCGCTATTGGTCGGCACGAAGAACAGATCGTAATCGAAGAAACCGGTATCGACCGGCTGCGCCAGCTGGAAGTTCGACTCGCTCGGCGTCGCGCCGTCCACGAAGATGACCGGGATGCCGGTGGGATTAAAGGTGCCGGGTCCGAAATTGGTGTTGTTGATGACGACCGTGGTCGTCCCCGACACATTGCCTTGGATGGTGAAGGTGTCGGCGGGGGACGCCGGCCCGTCCAGGAACACGTCGAGCGCCAGCATCGAGCCGGAGCCCCCCACGAAGCTGAGGTTCGTACCGCCCAGCGTGTTGGAGATGGCGAAGAGATCGCCGGCCTTGCCGTCCACCAACGAGATCAGTCCGCGGTTGTGGAACGTCTCCAGCCCCACGAACGAGCTCCGCTCGGCCACGGATGGGTCCGTCGCGGCTTGCACCGTGCCACCCACCTCGTTGAAGAAGACATCGGTGCCGCCGCCGAAATCACTGGTGTCCTTCGTTTCGAACACGCCGCCAGCTTTATTGTTGAAGCGGTCGGTGCCGGTTCCCAGATCGACGCTCCCGGTGATGAGGCCGTAATTGTCGATGATCTCGTTGCCCGCGTCGCCCTCGACCGCCTCACCGCCGCCGAGCGTTGAGAGCGAACCGAAATTGACCAGTCTGTTGGTCAAGCCGTTATTGAAGTCGACGCCATCGCCATCCTGCGGGCCGCCGATGACGGTGCTTCCGGCCGTAATCGTGACCAGGCTGTAGCCGATGCCAGCGTCATTGGAGACTAAAATGGCGTCGGAGATGTTCCCCAATGTCCGGATTTCGCCATTGACGGTCACTGTGGCCCGACTGCCGACATTCACCATCCTTATGCCATCGGCGGCGGGGCCACGGGTGACGATCGAGCCACTCAGCACAATCGTGGACGTGCCCCCCGTCTCGTTGATGATCTCGATGCCATCCGCTCCTTCACCGGTCGTGGTGATCGTACCGGTCTTGATCAGGGTGACATTGCCAGGCGTGCCGCCGTAGTTCCTGAGCTGGATGGCTTGAGCGCTATTGCCGGCGGTCGTGACGCTGCCGGACTGGCGCACATGGATGTTGCCGCCATTGCCAGAGACGTCGATGCCTTGGGCGCCGTTGCCGGACGTGGAGATGTTGCCGGTGGCGTGGACGGTTGCATTGCCGGTATATGGCCTGACCCGGATAGCTTCGTTTCCGCCGGCACCCCCCGTCCTGATATCGCCGACGGTCGTAATGGCGATATCACCGTCGCCATCAGTATCGGCATCGATAGCCTCATTGTTCTGGGCGGTGATATCGCCAATCACCGAGATCGTGATGTCGCCTTCGCCATTGGCGTCGACTTCAATAGCCTCTTGATCATTTCCGGTCCTGATGTCGCCGACCACCGAGACTGAAATGTTGCCATCGCCGTAGGCGTCGGCGTCGATACCCTCTCCAGTGCCATAGCTGAAGATGTCTCCGATCACATTGATCCCAAGGTTAGAGCCGACACCCCCATTGACTTCGGCAAGGATCACCTCGTCGCCGCCCGGAACAACTCTCAAGTCTCCTATCGAGTTGATAGTGAGACTGCCCTCACCGCCGATACTCGCCAGAATGCTCTCGTTACTCGCTGTGATGTTCCCGACAGAGGTGATTGAGATGTTTCCGTTGGTGGCGACATTCGCGTAGATTCCGGCCGCGTTCGTGGCGTTTATCGAGAACGCGCCCAGATTGCTGTCGATGACGATGTCGCCGTTGTTCTTTTGAAACCGGATGCCCGGAACGCCGGCGGCAGGCGCAACGTTCTGCGTGACATTGTTCACATTGAGCGTGGTCCGCACCGCAACCGTGTCGATCTCGATGCCGGTCGACACATCTCCGGCGCAGGTCACGGTCGCACCCGCGACGAAGCACGGCCCCAAGGGGCCGTTCGGCGTGCCGTCGTTGACGACCGTTTGCGCGCGAGGCGCGGCCGGATTGGCGATCGCTAGAGCGCCGGCCAGCGCCGTGCTGAGCAACAGAGCTTTGCGGTCGGCGAAGCTAACTAAGCCGTGCGATTGTCGCGCGACCGCCCGCGGGCGCGTTGGCACGGCAGCCCCCGACCGGATAAGAGCACGCGCACGGCGCCGATCTCGTCGTGTCATGAGCCCCCCGGCTCCGCTGGACCGTCAATAGGACTCCTGCGATCCTTGGACGATTAGGCTAATGGGGGCGCCATTGCCTCACTAGTGCAGAAATGCACCAGAAGCCCGCAAAACGGGAAAACGCCGCTCTTTCCCTGGCAATTCGGAAGGAAAAAGTCCCCCCTCCACCACTAACAGGCCTCGTGCCCAAGCCGGCGGCAAGGCGCTCAAGTAGGCCAAAGACGCCTGGAACCATCCGGCGCCGCTCTCCTTTAGAAGACTGTCGCAAAAAGCGGGTTTATCTTCGGCCGAGACGAGGAGACGACAAGGGAGGGCAACCCATGCTGTTCTTATGTTACGTGACCATCGATCCGGATGCCCGCGACGAGAGCGTCGCGCGCTTCAAGGAGTACGGCATCGTCGAGCCGAGAGGCGCCACGCTGAAAGGTGCCTGGATCTCCACCTCTCAGCAGGAGACCTGGAGCGTGATCGAGGCCGACAGCGCCGAGGCGATCATGAAGCTGTTCGAGCCTTGGACGGACCTCAACGTCCACCAGATCACGCCGGTGATGGACTTCGCCGACTACAAGCGGTTCGTCGACGCCAACACGTAGGCTTATGAGCCTAGACTCGCGGCGCGCCGGCCAGCGCAAAGTGCTCCCTGATCTGGGCGAAGAGCCGGTCCCGCACCTCGCGATAGGCGTCGAGGATCTGATCGCGGGACCCGTGCGCCAAGGCCGGATCGGGCGTCGGCCAATAGTCCACGTCGAGGGCGTAGCTATGCGCAAGGTCCAGCGCCTTGTGTTGCGCCTCCGGTGCCAACGCCACGATCAGATCGAAGCTGAGATCGTGCAGATCATCGATCGACACCGGCACGTGCCGCGAGATGTCGATGCCAATCTCGTCCATGACGGCAATGGCGAAGGGGTCGGGCTCGCCAGGGCGCACGCCTGCGGACTCCACGTAGATGTTGTGCCCCGCCAAGTGCTTGAGGAGCGCCGCCGCCATGGGCGAGCGAACGGCATTGCGGCTACAGGCGAAGAGAACCGCGCCTGGCTGGTCGCCGCGTCCCCCCACCGGCCGTCACCCTTTCCAATGAAGCGCGCAAAGCAGGGTGAATAGGCGCCGCGCCGTTGCGATGTCGACAGCGATCTTGCCTTTCAACCGCTCCATCAGGAGCTGGCTGCCTTCGTCGTGGAGCCCGCGCCGGCCCATGTCGATGGCCTCGATCTTGGAGGCGGGCTGCGTCTTGATCGCTTCGTAGTAGCTGTCGCAAATGAGGAAGTAGTCTTTCACGATGCGGCGGAAAGGCGACAGCGACAGCATGACGTGTTGCAGGGGCGCGCTGTCCGCATTGCTCACCGAGAAGACCAGACGGTTGTCGGCGAGGGAGAGGCGCAGCGTGTAAGGACCGCCTTCTTCGTGACCTTCCAGGGCGAACTGGTTCTTCTCCAGAAGATCGAAGATCGCCACCTTACGCTCATGCTCAACCTCGACGCTGTCGCGGCCGAGCGAGGCTTCGTCGAGTGTCACCTCGATGAGCCGCGCGTTGTCCGCCCAGGTCCGCTCTTCTGTGTCTTCCGCCATGTCTAGTCCGGCAAGTTCAAGCGAATGGCGACGGAGCGGCGATGGGCATCGAGCCCTTCGGCCCGGGCGAGCGTCATGGCCGCAGGCCCCAGCGCCTTCAAGCTCTCCGCGTCGAGCTTCAAGAGTGACGTCCGCTTCATGAAGTCGAGCACGCCGAGCCCGGAGGCGAAGCGCGCACTGCGGGCGGTCGGGAGCACGTGATTGCTGCCAGCCACGTAGTCGCCGATCACCTCAGGCGTATAGCGGCCCACGAAGATGGCCCCTGCGTCCTTGACCCGGCTCGCGAGCGCGTCCGGATCCTCGGTCGCGATCTCCAAGTGCTCCGGCGCCAGGCGGTCGGCGATGGCGGGCGCCTGATCCAGGCTCTCCACCAAGATCACCGCTCCGAACTCGTCCCAGCTCGCCTGCGCCGTCGCTGCGCGCGGCAGGGTGGCAAGCTGCGCCTCCACCGCCTGCACCACGGCCTCGGCGAAGTCCGCGTCGTCGGTGATGAGGATCGACTGCGCCGCCGTGTCGTGCTCGGCCTGGGCGAGGAGGTCTGCTGCGATCCATGCCGGGTCGTTGTCTTTGTCGGCAATGACCACGACCTCCGACGGCCCGGCCACCATGTCGATACCGACCTGGCCGAACACCTGACGCTTGGCGGCGGCGACATAGGCATTACCGGGACCGACGATCTTGGCGACGGGACGGATGGTCTCGGTGCCATAGGCGAGCGCGGCGATGGCTTGAGCCCCGCCGACGCGGTAAATCTCGTCGACGCCGGCAAGGGCTGCCGCTACCAGCACCAACGGGTTCAGCTCCCCGCGCGGTGTCGGCACCACCATCACCAGCCGCTCCACGCCTGCAACCTTGGCAGGCACCGCGTTCATCAAGACCGAGCTCGGATAGCTCGCTGTGCCGCCCGGCACATAGAGCCCGGCAGAAGTGACCGGCGTCCAGCGCTGCCCCAGCTCCACGCCGGTGGCATCCTTGTAAGTGTCGTCTTGGGGCATCTGGCGGCGGTGATGGTCGAGAATGCGGCTATGGGCCAGTTCAAGCGCGGCTCTTGTCTCCGCGTCGACTTGCCGGGACGCCCCCGCGATCTCCTCAGCGGAGACGGCGATACCGGTCTTGGCGAGGTCGACATGATCGAACTCTTCGGTGAAGGCGATCAGCGCCGCGTCACCTTGCGCGCGGACGCGGGCGATGATCTCGGCCACAGCGGCATTCACGTCGGCCGACGATTCCCGCTTCATGCCGAGCAAGGCCTCGAAGCGCGCTTCGAAGGCTCCGTCTCGCGTATCAAGACTCTGCGCCATTTCTCTTAGCTCTCACCCACCCGACGCGCCCGAACTTTCGGGATCGGCGACGCCCTCGCCCGGATGCTCCGGTTTCTTCTGGGTCGCCCATGACGGGCCCAAGTCTCGCAGCTCCGCCTCGACGCACTCGACTTCGAGCCGGATGGTGACGTCGCCTGAGAAGGTCAAGGTGACCGTGCCGCTTGGAGCGTCGCCGGCGTCGAACTGAATGGCCAGCAAGGAGAGCACCCGGTCGGGCTGCTCCGGTTTCAAGCCCTTGTGCTTGGCGGCCAGCACCCGCTCGAAGCGAAGCGCAGTGCGGCGGCGTTCGTAATCCTTGGCGTCCTTGGCCGCCGTGGCGGCCGCGCTCTCCCAATCGAAGCGGTTGAGGATCGCGGCGAAACGCTTCTGCGACGGCAGGTAGGCCATGTCGCCCGCGCGCAGCACGGCATCTTGGAGGTGCGACGACACCACCTGGAGGTCTTCTTGGTCGAGGGCGAGCAGCTTCAACAAGGGCATGGCAATTGGCGGAGCTTCTTTGGCGGAGGGACGTAGCACGCTTTTCCGGTCGGTGCGGAAGGAATAGCGCAAGAAGCGCCTAGCCGGAAAGCCGGTCGATCTGGGCGCCGCATCGGCGCAACTTCTCCTCCAGCCGGTCGAATCCCCGGTCCAGGTGATAGACGCGGCCAATTGTGGTTTCCCCCTGTGCTGCAAGACCGGCGATAATGAGCGACACGGAGGCCCGCAGATCCGTTGCCATGACTTGCGCGCCGCGCAAGCCGTTGACCCCGTGGACCAGAGCGGTGTCGCCCCTCAGATCGATGCGCGCGCCGAGCCGCGCCAGCTCCTGCACATGCATGAACCGGTTCTCGAAGATGGTCTCCCGCACCTCGGACACGCCCCGCGCGGTGCACATCAGCGCCATGAGCTGCGCCTGCAAGTCCGTTGGGAAGCCAGGGAACGGCTGGGTCTCGACCGAGACGGCATCGAGTCCGTGGCCGTTCCGCGCCACGCGGATGCCGCCTTTCTCCGGCCGGACGTCCACCCCGGTGGTCTGCAAGGTCTGAAGGGCCTCTTGCAGCAGCTCGGGCCTTGCGCCTTCGAGGAGCACATCGCCGCCGGTGATGGCCGCGGCCATGGCGTAGGTACCCGTCTCGATCCGGTCCGGAAGCACGGCGTGCTCGGCGGCGTGAAGCGCCGGCACACCTTGAATATGCAAGGTGGAGGTGCCGATGCCCTCGATCTTGGCCCCCATCTCCTGAAGGCAGGTGGCAAGGTCGCCCACTTCGGGCTCGCGCGCGGCGTTCTCTATAACTGTCTCGCCCTTGGCCAGCACGGCGGCCATCAGCGCGTTGTGGGTCGCGCCCACCGAGACCTTGGTCAAGGGAATGCGATTGCCGACCAGCCCCTTGGGCGCTTTGGCGATGACATACCCGCCGTCGAGCTGGATGTCGGCGCCCAGGGCTTCAAGCGCCAAGAGGTGCAGGTCAACGGGCCGCGTGCCGATGGCGCAGCCCCCCGGCAGCGACACCCGGGCCTCGCCGCACCGCGCGAGGATCGGCGCCAGCACCCAGAAGCTGGCCCGCATACGGGCCACCATCTCGTAAGGCGCGGTGGTATCGACGATCTCCGCCGCCGTGAGCTTGAAGGTCTGGCCGTCGCTGGTGCTTTGGCCGGCGCGCTTGCCCGCGATGGTGATGTCCACGCCGTGATTGCCGAGAATCTGGATCAGCCGCTCGACATCGGCGAGGCGCGGCACGCCATGCAGCGTCAGCGTCTCGCGGGTCAGGAGACTGGCAATCATCAGGGGCAGCGCCGCGTTCTTGGCACCGCTGATCGGAATAGTGCCCTTGAGCGGCTCACCGCCGACAATACGAATACGGTCCATGCTCGACGTTTAGCTCCCTCAAGCAACGCTCTGACGAACGCCTGCGGCCTCATCTTCGGGTCTGGATCTTCCGGTCCGACCGCCCCCGGTCTGGACGGCAAGCGGGCAGTCTACCCTGCCCGTGTCAGGTCTGTCGCCCCTCTTGGCGCGGCGGGGGCCGATCGTCGCGGTCGCGGGTCTTCTCTTTCCGTTTCAGCAGGTTGGCCCGCAGCGCCCGGGCCAGCCGGGCCTCGCGGTCCGCCGCTCCGGCCGAGGGCCGGGCGCCCCGCTTCTCGTCGTTGTTGTCCGTCATCAGCGCCACCCTAACAGCAAGGACGGCATGGGGTTAAGCGTGGGCGCGATCCTTGCGCGCCCTCGCCCGCTATGGCAGTTTGCGCGCCGCACGGGCCAGGCGCCGCACTCGGTATGCGCCGCCCCGACCACCGGTCACAATTCGCCGCCGTAGCTCAGTGGTAGAGCGCGTCATTGGTAATGACGAGGTCGAGTGTTCGATCCACTCCGGCGGCACCAGTCTCTTTCCGAACGAACGACTCCTTTGACCACCATCCGGCGCATGGATGCCGACCACTCTGGCCTTCGTATCCGAGGCAAGGAACGACCTAAGCCAGGCCGCCTCTAGCGGTGCCAGGCTCGCCTTTTGGTTGTTGCTAGGGTAACATGCTCCGCATGGGTGTTGTTGGTGTGGGGTTGGCTGATGAGGGGAAAGCTGGCGGCGTGTTTTGGCCTAGCGTGCATTCTTGCAGCTGGTTGCTCGACAAATAAGACGCTGACTCCAACCGGCGGCAGCCGTGCCGATGGCACGGTGGAGATGAGCTACGAGGTGAGTTCTCTCCAGAGAGCTGAGGTCAACTTGGAGCAGGGTCGCACGGCAGCCCGCGAGCGCTGTCGGGCGTGGGGCTACACCGACGCGCAGCCGTTTGGCGGAGAAAAGCGTACGTGCCAGGAAATGAGCGGTTACGGTTGCGTTCGCTACTTTGTTAGCGTGACATATCAGTGCCTCGGAGGCGCTCGGCCAAGCTGACCGACTTACTCTATCGTGATGGCGCTTGCAGGCTGACGCTGCGCAATCGAACCCCTGACATCCATCTCGCGGAGGCGCTACCCAGCGTGAGGCTTCGCTCTGGCGTGGCGACGACGAGCCTGCGGCAGACGCCACCAGGGCACATTCGGCTCCAGATGATGCTCGTGGTGATAGCCGAAGTGGAAGCACGTCAGCAGAGACAGTAGCCACGAGTATTCGTTGCTGCGTGTGCGATGCCGGTCGGAGAACGGCAGACGCTCTGGTCGGTGGGGCAAATAGGTCCCGAACGTGAAGAGCTGCAAGGCCGAGAGGAGCGCCGGGACCCACCAAAGCAGCAATGCGTTCTCGACGCTTGCTCCCAGGACGAGAACATAGACCAGGATCCGGACGGTCATGTGGGCGAACTGCCGCCAGCTGAAATACTCCGCAAGGAAGTTTCCAAACCAGCGCCAATAGCCGTAGGGCGGCCGATCATGAAAGTCGGGGTCGTCATGGGTGCCGGCATGACGGTGATGAACATGAAAGTCGGGGTCGTCATGGGTGCCGGCATGACGGTGATGAAGATGGTGCTTGCGATTGAGTTCGTCGAAGGAAAACCCCGCATAGAGGATGAGGCAGATGCGCCCCACCGCGCGGTTGATGGATGGGTGGAACGGCACGAGCGAGCCGTGCATGCAGTCATGAGCGACGATGAAGAGACCGACGCTCAGCCACGTGTTGATCAGCACGAGCCCCACTGCCCAAGGCCAAGACTCCAGGGTGAACTGGAAAAAGAAGACACTGTAGATATGCGCCGCCAGCCAGCCGCCGATGATCGCCACAGCCAGGGCGAGGCCCTTCAGAGTGCTTGGATCTTCGTCATCGGTGGGCGTGTTGATTGTGGTCATCTCAAAACGTCAGTTGGGCTCGGCTCGGGAACTTCCGTTGTGCGGTCGTTCGCCGTGTTCGCAGCGGCTCAAGCGCGGTGATTGCGCCGGATCATATCTGGCGATCTGCGATCAGAAACTGAAAAGAACTCAGCTTGCTTGCGCCCCTGCGTAGAGCCTGTGCGCGGCCAAGCCAAATGTACTGGCTTCCCCTCGCGAATTGGCCAATGCGCGTCGTCGACCGTCGACAGATTAAATCGCCGCAAGGTTGGGCATGGCTCCCGCCATCAGCCGGCTAAGTCCCTGAAAATGCTGCGTCAACCATAAGCGGCGGTTTCGCTGGCCTGCGCGAATCTCGCCACAAATACATTGAAAGTTGCGTGACAGACCCAATCTGGTTGGGACGGGGGACTTTGGCGTGGAGGACGTTGAAATGTCGAGTGAAAAGTCCCTGTACCGCGGTTACGAGATCCGGCTGCGGCAAGAATGGTCGAACTGGTGCGCGAGCATCCATCCCACCCGCGACGACCTCCCGATGCTGGCTCTCTCGCCTTTGCGCACCTTGTCGTTCAGCCGAGGCGAAGCGCTTGCCGCCGCCCAACGCAGCGTCGACGAGGCGCTCGGTGGTATCGAACAAGACGTGGCCTAGCCGGCCGTCTCGTTTCGGACGCGGACGCGAGCGTTACTTGGAAAAGAGCGCGTACGCGGCGTAGCACAGGGTGAGCGCGAGCAGCGGCCGGAGGAGCCAGTCCGGCGCGACCCCGGCGAGCCGCGAGCCGAACAAGATGCCGGGGATCGAGCCGCACAGAAGCGCGAGCAGGATCATAAAGTCCACATGGCCGAGGCCGAGATGGCCGACCCCCGCCACCAGGGTGAGCGGCACGGCATGCGCGATATCCGTCCCCACGATGCGCTTGGCGGCAAGCCAGGGAAACAGGGTCGCCAAGACCACGACGCCAATGGCCCCGGCCCCGACCGAGGTCAGCGTGACCAGGACGCCGAGCGCCGCGCCGAACAGGATCGTGATTGCCACGCGCTGGGGCTGCTTGCCCTCGACCGTGTCTTTGTGACCCCTCATCATGATGGGATAGAGAACGATGGCTAGTCCGCTCACCGGCAGCGCGAAGGCCAGGCCGTAGCGAATCCACTGCGCCACCAGATCGGTGTTCATCGGCACCAACGCGATCACGCCCAGAACGACAATCGCCGCCGGAATGCTGCCAAGAGCAAGCCGGCCGACGATCGGCCAATCGACGTTCTCAGCGACGTGATGCCGCCAGCCGCCGACCGTCTTCGTTACGGCGGCGTAGAGCAGATCAGTGCCGACCGCCACCGCGGGCGCCACACCGAAGGTGGAGATCAGCAGCGGCGTCATCAGCGCGCCGCCGCCCACACCGGTCAGGCCGACGAGAAAGCCAACGCCAAAGCCAGCAGCAGCCAAGGGCAGCAGGGCTGCCGCCCAGCTGAGGTCAATCATCGATGTCGGTCCCCCTCCGCTACGCCAACGGCGCGCCCGGCCCTGTTCGGGCTCGCATTTTTAGCGGTCCGTCTCGATCAGCACCGGAACGCCGGCCGAGCGTAGCAGAATTGCCACCTCCTGGGCACGCCGCTGGAATTCGGCCCGATCCTCCGGCGTGTCACCCAAGTCGGCGCACACCCCAGCAAGCCGCTCCCGGTCGAGAACGAGGACATGGTCGCCGACCGCGGCTGCCCCAGGCTGCACCCAGGTGATGACCCCGCCGGCGACGGTCGCGCCGTCGATGGCGTTGATCAGGACGAAGTTCCCGGTGAGCGGCAAGTCGCGGAAGAGGTCCAGCGCGGTGGCCCGGCCAAGCAGGATGCGGCAGTCCGCGATGTCGTTCATGCCGCAATCATGCGCCTGGTTGGAGGCAAGGGTCTCAAAATCGATCAGCGCCGAAACGCTCATCGAGGTCACGGGCGTTAGGTCGGTGGCGGTGCGCAGCAGGTAGCCCGCCTCCGGATCGAACGGCTTCTCCGACAGCCAGACCAGCCGCGCCTCGATGACGTCGGCATTGACCGGCCGGCGCGCCATCTCCGACAGCACGGCACCGCGGGAGATGTCGATATCCGAATCCAGCACGAGGGTGACGGCATCGCCCTTCTTGGCGCTGTCCAAGTCGCCGGTCATGGTGGAAATCCGCAGCAGGTTGGCGCTAAGGCCACTGCGGGCGTCGACCACCCGGTCGCCGACACTGATCCGGCCCGAGGTCACCGTGCCTGCATAGCCTCGGAAATCGTCCGCTGCTCGCAAAACAAGCTGCACGGGCATGCGGAAAGGTGCATCGTCGCTCGCCGCTTGCGGATCCACGCGCTCCAGATAATCGAGGAGCGTGGGGCCGCTATACCAGGGCATCTCGGATGCGCGGACCGCCACGTTGGCGCCGGTGATGGCGGCGACAGGGATCACCGTTTTTTCGCTGAAGGCGAAATTCGCCGCCAGGTCCAAGAAGTCCTTTTCGATGGCGCGGTAGCGCTCCTCGGACCAGTCGACCAAGTCCATCTTGTTGATGGCGACGATGACCTTCTTGATGCCAACCAAATCGCAAATGGCGGCGTGACGGCGCGTCTGCCGCTTCACGCCATGACGGGCATCCACCAGCAAGATTGCAACGTCGGCGTGGCTCGCGCCGGTCGCCATGTTGCGGGTGTATTGCTCATGGCCGGGAGAGTCGATGATGACGAAGCGGCGGTCATCGGTCTCGAAATAGCGCCACGCGATGTCGATGGTGATGCCCTGCTCGCGCTCGGCCTGGAGGCCGTCGAGCAACAGAGAGAAGTCGATCCGCTCCCCATTCACCGCGCGCTTGTGGGAGGCATGCATGATAGCGGCGCGCTGATCATCGGTCACACCAGCCGCGTCCCACAACAGCCGACCGATCAACGTGGACTTGCCGTCATCCACGGAGCCGCAGGTCAGCAGCCGCACCATGGCTTCCGACTTGCCGTCGGGGCTTGTTGCGGATGCGACGGACTTTCCTTCCTCAATTGCGGCCATAGTCATCAGAAGTAACCCTCACGCTTCTTCATCTCCATGGCGCCGTCCTGATCGTGGTCGATCAGGCGTCCGGCCCGTTCCGAAACGCGCGCGTCCAAGGTCTCGGCGATGACCGATTCAAGGTCCGTGGCTTCCGACTCGATTCCCGCCGACAGCGGATAGCAGCCAAGCGTGCGGAACCGCACCTTGCGCATCTGCGGCGTCTCTCCAGGCTTCATGGGCATACGCTCGTCGTC
>JGI12316J15310_10000099_pt90 | contig 13464 bp, 9 predicted proteins | sample MarCyaLeptolynsp_FD_15310 | JGI IMG/M metagenome (IMG submission 15310)
CAATGAAAGGTAAGGGATGGCTGCTTGCCAATGCGCGCCAAAGATGATTGGGACATAGATCGGCGCGAGCAGAACTTGCGCCGCGACCAGTGGAGTTGCCACGCCCGCGCTGATCAAAAACGCGCGACGGAATTCCAGTTCAAATTCTTCTGCACCGACGTTGGCAAGGTGTGGGAGCAAGACCAGGTTGCAAGCGGTGACGAACGCTTGCGTGATGCCCAATCCAGCATTGAAGGCGAAGTAATAGAGTCCGAGCGCTTCGGTGCCGAGCAACGCACCGACCAGCAGCTTGTCGGCGTGCAGTCGAGCAGCGGCCAGCATCTCGGAGATCAATATGGCCGGGCCAAAACTGGCGAAGGCGACGACCGCTGCTGGAGCAACGGATCGGTCGGCCGTCCAGGCAAACGTCCGGCGTGCGAGCACTAACCAGATTGGCGCGGTCAGGAGCTTAGGCAGGACGATGGCCCAGGCGCTCGGCCAGACAATGACCAGCAAAACGGTGAGCAGACTGTCGGATACATTCTGGGCGGCAGCGACCCGCGCAGTCGCGACCATGCGTTGCGCGCGCAGCGCCAGGAAGATTTGCACCAAGCCTGCCGGCATGAACAGATAGACAAGCGACAGAACCGCAAGCATTGTTGCGGCATCGCCATTCTCAAAGATCAGCCCAACCGCGCCTGCCACCCCGAGTTGCAGCGCGCATACAATCGCGCAGACGATCCAGAACAGCCGGGCAGCCATCCGGCAGATCGCTTCCAATTCGCCTTCGGTGGCTGTGATGATGCGCTGGCCAATTCCAACCTGTGTCAAAACCCGGATCAATTCGAACAGGCTGAGTGCAAGCGCGGCCGTGCCCAGCATTTCGGGCGAGGTTTGCCTCGCGACAACCAGAATGGCACCCAAACGCACGAGCCGAGTGACGGCTTCGGCCGAACCATAGGCCAACATACCTCTGGCAAAGGCGGGCCAACGGTGTGGGGTCGAGAATAGGCGGAGTGCAGCGGTCATTGGGTCCTCGCAATGGGTTCGGGACAACGCATTTCAACAACCATGCCAATCGTGAAAATGGCGGATTTCGGGGATTTCTAGAGTTAAGATCCACTCTATTTTGCAATCGGGCAAGCGCTGCCCGCAGATTGCGAAAATCTCTCTCGCAATTTGCGAAACCTCTGGCTTCCCAACCGAAGCAATACCGCAGAGTGCGAGGGTTTACGTTATAATTCAGTTGCTTAGGAATTTGGCACGGCGATTGCCAGTGGGGTGGCGAGACCAATCAAGGAACTTGTCCGATGAAGTATACTCCCACACACGAATTCCACATTGTCGCCGGCGCTGAGCTGTCAGACCGCATCGAAGCCCGCCGCGTATGGCCAACCAGCCAGTTGTTCGACCTTCCGTTGGTTTGCGCTACCCGCCGAGACATGGCGCGTCACATCCTGGCGCGTGTTGGCGCCCGGAAATCCACCACGGTCAGTTTCATCAACGCGCATTGCATCAACCAGCAGCGCCAAGACCGCGACTATCGCGATGCACTGCAGTTAAGCGATCTGCTTCTGCCCGACGGTGTTGGGATGGAGATCGCTGCAAGGTTATTTAGAACCGAACTCGGCGAGAATCTCAACGGCACCGATCTGTTCCCTGAATTGTGCCGCGAGGCTCAAGAGGAGGGGGTTGGGATCTTCTTGTTAGGCGGACAGTCCGGTGTGGCCAACGGGGCCGCTGACTGGGCGACAACGAATTTCCCCGCGCTTCGGATCGCGGGCACTGAGTCAGGGTTCTTTGCAGCCGAAGACGAAGACGACCTTATCGAGCGTATCAATTGTTCGCACGCGGGCATCGTTCTCGTCGGGCTGGGAGTGCCGTTGCAAGAGAAATGGATTGCACGCAATCGCCACCGTATCAACGCACCTGTTGTTATGGGTGTGGGCGGCTTGTTTGACTATTACTCAGGACGAATTCCGCGCGCCCCCAAGCTGATCCGTGCTTGCAAAAGCGAGTGGGTCTGGAGGCTGGCTATGGAGCCGCGACGAATGGCCACGCGCTACATTTGGGGGAACGCACAATTCTTGGCGCATGCCGTTCGTGGAAGTGCCAGCGCAACCGGAACCTTGGATCGTTTGAATGCGATTGGGAAGCGCTTGATCGACGTGGTCGTGGCATGCCTAGCAGTTCTTGCCTTGCTGCCGATCTTTCTTGCTACAGCGCTTTCGATCCGTCTTGAAGACAAGGGTCCCGTGCTGTTTCGGCAGACACGGATCGGAAGCGACGGCACGCCGTTTAGCATGATAAAGTTCCGCTCGATGTACACCGATGCCGAAGCTCGAAGGGCTGCTTTGCTGGAGCAGTCGGAACGGGACGGGACCTGTTTCAAGATGCGCAACGATCCTCGGATTACGCGAACCGGTCGCTTCATTCGGCGGTTCTCGATCGATGAGCTGCCGCAATTGTTCAACGTGCTTGGCGGCAGCATGTCATTGGTGGGGCCGCGCCCAGCTCTGCCAAGCGAAGTCACGACCTATCGCGGCAGTCAATGGGAGCGGCTAGGCGGCAAGCCCGGGATTACTTGTACATGGCAGGTTCGGGGCCGGGCAGAGATCCCTTTCGAACGCCAAGCGATCATGGATCGAGCTTATCTCAAACGGACCAATCTTTGGGTCGATCTCAAATTGTTGCTTTGCACTCCTGGCGCGGTACTCGGTGGGCGCGGCGCCTATTAGGAGTCGCTCACCAATGCGCTGTAGAGATCGTCGAAGGCCAGCAGGCTCGCGGCGATCTCCTTGCGCAAGGCAGCACTCGAGAACTCGGGGTCTTGCGCGAGTGTTTCACGATAGCGGCTGAGTTCTTCGACGACACCAATCGCGCCGACATTCAGCGCCACCCCCTTGAGGCTGTGCGCCGCGCGCGAGAGCGCTTCGGTATCTTCCGATTTGGCCGCCTTCAAAACCTCCTGGCCGTACTCAGTGATGTCCTTCTTCGCCGCCTCGCGCATGCGATCGCGATAGGATTCTGGCAAGTCAAAGAACGCGCGCTGGAACAGCTCGTGATCGAATCGGGCGTTAAGCGGTTGGACAGCCTCGCGTCCGATCATCGCGGTTCGAATGGCGGTTTCCAATTCTTCGCGTCGGACCGGCTTGGCCAAACACGCGGTCATGCCGGCCGACAACAGCCGCTCGCGCTCCGCCTGCAAGCTGTGGGCGGTGACCCCAATGATCGGTGTTCTCGATGCGGGGCCGGACATTCCACGAATGGCTTGAGTGGCCTGCTCGCCATCCATGATCGGCATCATCACATCCATGAGTATGACATCGAACGAGGCGCTGCGGACGGCTTCGATTGCCTCAACCCCATTGGTGACGATGGTGGATTTGCATCCGATCGATTCCAGCAGGCGTTCGATAACGTAGCGATTGCTCTCTGTGTCCTCGGCCAGCAGCACTTTTGGCGCCGACTGCGCTGGATCTGCGGCGGCGCGATCTTTCAACGAAAATCCCGATGTCAGCGAAGCGGTTGGTAAGTCGCCGGCTCCGGCCTGCTCGATCAGCTTCGACGCGATCTCGACCAGCTGGTCAGCCGCGTCCCTCACGACCGCAAAGTCCTTGGAATGGCCCGACACGTCATCGGCCAACAGCTCGAGTCCGCCATTGAGAGAATTCAACGGCGTGCGGATCGCGTGTGCCATTTCGCTCAGGAATTCCGTGCGAGCAAGCAGGGTTTCCTTCGTTTTCTCCTGCTCGGCAGACAATTGTTGGCTCAGCGCATTGAGCTCGCGCACGCGCCTTTCAGCCCGCAATTGCAGCGCGCGAACAGCCCGTTCGTTGGCGCGACTCAGGGTGATGTCGCGCACCGTTCCATAGACCCGTGAACTGGAGTCGTTTCGTCCCGGTTCGCGTCGGATCACCCAACTCAGCCAGTGGGTCGCTTTGGTGTCGAAACGGACAATGCGGTGCTCAAAGCGGTGCTCGATGCCTGGCTGCAGCTCGGTGAAAAAGGCAATCCCATCGCGCATGATCCGGTCGCGGTCGAGCGGATGGATTGCAGCGATCAGCTTCTCCAACGAGCCTTCCTCTCCTGCGGGAAGACCCAGCAAGGCACCGGTCCCTTGTGAGGCAGTGAACGGCTTGCCCTTTTCGCCATAGATTGTCGCCATTTGCGCCGTGGTCTGCGCCGCCAACAGCTTACGACTCTCGACGTCGAGCTTCTCGACCAGTTCGCTTTCTCGCCGGCTGAGCGCCTGATTGGCGTCGTCGAGCTCTTTCATTCGCCCTTCCAGAGCGGTTTCCGTCTCTTCCAGTGCAAGTTGCGCACGCTTGAGACGGAGCTTCAGGATCCGCGCCTGTTCTTCGATCGGAAGGTCTTCAAGCGGCGTCATCGAGCGTCCTTTGAAGCAGCCCAGGTAGCGTGTGTGCAAGATTGCCAAGTGGAATCGCTACAGCTTTCTCATTCCACTCCGGAAATGCGATTTCGCGATCGTCCAAGACAACAATCCTCGCGCTGCGCTCCAACATCGATTGCGGCAGTTCCCCGAGCTTCTCTGGGTCGGCGATCACGAGCAAATCCGCGCTAGTTTCCGCAGCGTCGGAGGAACTGGTCTCGGCGCCAATGACGCTCCACCCCAGCTGGCTAACAATTGCTTCGACTTGAATCTGCTCGGTCGCTTTTTCCAAAGCGACACGTACAAAGCCCTTGGCGGCAGCGTCGATGTCGAGATTGTCATTCTCGTCAATTTGGCCCAGCGGAATGCAAATTGTGAAGGAGCTGCCTTCCCCAACCTCACTTTCAACCTCTATCCGACCGCCCATTGCGTCAATAAGGTCGCGGGTGATCGAAAGCCCCAAGCCGGCCCCGACAGCCTTACCCAAAGAGTCCTTGCCCGAGGTATCGAATGGCTCAAAAATGCGCTCAATGCGGCTTTGATCCATTCCGGAGCCAGTGTCGGAGACGACAAAAGTCCAAGCTGCCTCCGGCGTGCTTGGTTGCTGGACATAAATCGTCACGGCACCGGACTGCGTGAACTTCACAGCGTTCGAAACGAAGTTTGCGAGAATTTGTTGGATCCGTCCAGGGTTTCCCATCGCCTCGGCATCCGACGTGCAATTAACCTCGATCTGAATTGCCTTGCGCCGGGCCAATGGACGGAACAGTTCCGCCACGCGCTGAGCAACGGCGCTGGGGCGAAATCGTTTGATTTGCTGTCCGCCAGGTTCTTGTGCCAGCCGGGCCTGCTGCAAGATCGCGTCAAGTGTATCGAGCAAGACCTGGCACGAATCCTCCATCAGCGACAGTGCCCGCTCGCGTTCCGTGGCTGACGACTCTCGCTTGAGTTGGTCAATGATCCCGAGAATGCCCCCAAGCGGGGTCCGTATCTCATGTGAGACTGCCGCTAGAATATTGGTCCGGGCATCCAGTTCGGATTGGGCTTTGTCACGCGCCGCCACCAGCTCGTGTTGGGCCTCCTTTTCGGAGGTGATCTCTTGGAGGATGCCGTAGAAACCGATCAGGCCTTGCTTGGACCGTTGATCTTCGAACACAGGGATTCCGCTGACTCGCTGAGTGCGTTCGACGCCCTTCGCGGTGACCACCGTTGTCTCAAACGCAAACTCCTCTTCGCGCTCAATAATCTCCGCGACAGTCGCGACAAACTGCTCTCGCTCACGTTCTGGAATGATCTCGGGCAAGCGGTTGATCGGGATCGGCATGTCGTTGAGGCCGATATTTTTGCGTACCCAAGATGAGAATTCGATCGTTCGACGCTTCGGATCGAGCACAAAATGCCCCATCCGGGCTGCCGCATGCGCCCGCTCGAGGAACAGCATTTGCTGCTTGAGTTCAAATATGGCGTCCAATCGCAGTCCGTCGCTAGCGTGTTTCTCTTCCAGAATGCCCTATACGAATTTCCTAAACAACTTGAGTGCAGAAGCAAAAGTCAAGTGGCGTTGAGAAATCTGACCCCTGTAGCCAATGCCACTGGGCTATCTCGCTCTCCAAGTCTTCGTGGCGGGGTGTGAGACTCGTGCCAGAAGCACGTAGGGCATCCATGCCCTGACAATGAACGTGGTTTCGCTCAGTTATCGGAAATTGTCGGATCTATCAAAGTCATGCGAGCGGAGCGGTAACTCGATCATCTCTTCGATGTGAGTCTGAAGGAATTCCGCGGTTTAGAAGACCGCAAATAGACCCAGATTCCCGCCAACATAATCAAAGTTCGGACCTGCTTGCAGCGAGGTGTTTGAATACGTAATTGACCCTTCTACCTTTATACCGCTGTCAATGTCAGGGCTTTGAAACCAAAACTGCGCGTAGCGCAGATCTTGCCAGTCGGTTTCGGTCGCCCGCTGGACTCCATAACCGCCTTCGATATTGTATGACCAATTACTGCTGTAGCGCGTGAGTGCCAGAATTGGCATGATTTCGACCCGGTTCTCTGGAGCATAGTAGTCGAATTCGTCTGGAAAGGTGGAGTGTTCATAACGCATCTGCAATTGGGCGTTCAGACCGAGCTTACGATCGAACTGGTGCGTAAACCCCGACTCAACATAGAAGGTCATATTCTTGCCGACATATTCAGTCAGCCCGAAGCCATAGTTGAGCGTATTTTTGCTATCCAGATAGGTCCGAAACTCCGCCCCAATCAATGTGGCATAGATCCCAAGATCGACCCCATCGAATGTTTCAACTATGTCTCGATCGAAAAAGAAGCGCTTGCTCCAATCGTGATTGTGGATGCTTGCCGCTCCGACAACCGTGCTACCATCGGTTCCAATTCTAGCGTCGAAATCCCACTCACCAAGATTGTCCGCCACCTCGATGTACACTCGTCGCGAAAAGTCGGTTTCGCCGCCAAACGGGGTTATCCAAGCACCTTCGAAGGTTACTCCGAGATACTCCCAAGGATGTACGTATCTTAGCATGCTCTGATAACGAATGCGCAGAACATCGGTAGTCGAAGAGTCGGTTGAAGCGATAACTTGAGCACCCGCAGCTACACGAGCGGGCAGCTCGAACTCCCGTTCTAGGAGTTGACCTGCGTCTTCGACCTTGATCCTATCACCAACCGTCTCAATGAATGGGGCGACAACACCGGCGGAATGCACGCCGAAGGGAAGCTGATTGCTGCCCGAGGATTGCTCCCCAGCGGGCTCGGCAATGAGCCCATCCATGCGATAGGCAATCTGTGGCGCATTTATGATCGCCACGGCCTCGACCTCATTTGCATGACCATTGGCTCCGGCCTTTGCCGCAGTGGAAGCTTGCATCGCGAACACCGCGACCACTAGGAAGCGCCCAACCGTTCGTTCGATCCGAACATCTTTTGCAAAGCTGGTCATGACATCGGGACCCCGACATCAGGCAGTAGCGCGCTCCACCGATCGCTGTTCACCTCCCTTAGAAACCCGCGGACCGGTGGGCCTTTTGCGCGCCACCTTTCGAGCAATGCTGCAAAGGCCTGGTTCACAGATAAGAGCCAGCCAGATCGTCAAAAATTGCATCAAGGTCGTATTGCGGTTGCCAGTCAGGATAGTGACCTTGGAACTTGCGCAGATCGGAGATCCACCAAATATGATCGCCGCTCCGCATGGATTCGTCGATCGAGAACTGCATGGGCCTTCCCGTAAGCGCCTCAAGCCTGGAAATGGCTTCAAGAACCGAAACATTCGCTCGCCTACCACCTCCCATGTTGTAGACCTCACCTCGCCGGGGTCTGGCCACAAAGGCTGCGCAGGCCGACGCCAGATCGGCGGCATGCAAATTGTCTCGGACTTGTTTGCCAGCATGTCCGATCACGACATAAGGCTTGTCGTTGACCGCGCAATTGGTGAGATAGGCCAAAAAGCCGTGAAGTTCGGCGCCAGAATGCTGCGCCCCCGTGATACACCCGCACCGGAAGCACGCTGTTGGAATGTCAAAATAGCGGCCGTACTCTTGAACCATCAGGTCGGCCGCACACTTTGAAACACCGAAAACGGAGTGCTTAGTTGCGTCTATTGAAGCGCTCTCGGGCACACCATGTGCGTACCAATCGTGATCTTCGACAATTTCCCATCGGGACGCGAACTCGTCAAAGCCTTGCTGATTGATCGTGTCGCCATAGACCTTATTCGTGGAGATGAAGGCAAAGGGAGCGTCAGGGCAATATTCCCTCACCAACTCAAGCAACATCAAGGTAGCAGTCGCATTAATCGCGAAGTCCGTTTCCGGGGCTCGCGCCGCCCAGTCATGTGAGGGTTGTGCTGCCGTGTGGATCACCCCCGAAATTGCACCAGCGAAATCCGCAAAAACCCTTTCGAGCTGCGGACGATCGCGGATGTCGCAATTGATATGACGGTAGGACGCATACTGGTCGACGAGAGCCTGCCCATTCGAAGCTGTACTTGCGCTTGGTCCAAAGAAAACTGCCCGTTGATCGTTGTCGACTCCGATCACGTTGGCGCCTTGCTCACAATAATGCCGCACTACGGCAGAGCCTACGAGTCCGCTCGAGCCCGTGACGATAAAGAGTGACACAGCTCGTTCCTTCAGCCTTGCTGCATCAATGCGAGGAACTGCCTGTTTTGATTTGTCACTGCGTGCCTCATCCTTTCAGCATTCTCCTGCAACCTCGCCATGTCGTCTGCAGCTGCAATCACCGCAGATGCGATAGCTTTGGCTGTGTATTCGTCGAATGAGAAAGACGCACCACCGGTTATTGTCTTGTGCGAAAAGGAGACACCCGCAGGTACCACCTGCGGCAGACCGAGAGCTTCGGCTTCGTCACAGATCGATGATCCGCGAAGGACGTATATTTCTGGATCGTATGGCAAAAGGATCAAATCGCACTCAGCCAAAAAGCGCTGGAACCGTGTCGGGGAAAGGCTGCCAGTTTTGAACGAGACGCGTGAGCCAGCCCCAGTCAAGGCATCAATCTCTGCTTTGTGTGTTTCGGGTTCGTCGATCGCAACTCGAATATCGAACCGCAGGCCTGAGCGAGCCTCGAGCACGGCCTCCACAACACCCGGCAGCAATTCAAACCCTTTGCCAACGCGGACATCGCCGCCGTACCCTATCGTGATGCTTGAGCGTTCTTGCTGAAGCGATTGATCCTTCAGCAAATGCACCATCGAGGGAAGCCGGATTGTCGCTATTTCCAATTTGGTCAGGCGCTGCCATTCTTCATGCAAGCCAGCAGTTTCGACAATCGGATGGATACGCGCACCAAACTCCGCCGCTCTTTCCAATTGCGCGAATCCCTCGCGATACCATTCCCTTACGATCTTAACCTGATCCTCTGATCTGACCAGAAACTCGGGCCCAAAGACCAACCAGAAATAGACTGTTAGCCGCTCTGGCCTTGGATGGGCAGCGATCCATTCTGCGATGGCGGGAAGCTCCATAAACGTGAGCGTCGGAAAGATAACCGTGGTCTCGCGACAATCCGAAAGTGCATGATCGAGCTCGATCGAGAACTTATCGACCAGAGCATCGTATCGGCTCGGCTTTTCGAGCACTGATGAGACCGCATCATAGCAGCGGTTTAGAAATACTGGACTGGCGTTTAAATCGGGATGGGCCTCAACGTCGAACTGACGAAAGGCCAGCGTCCTTGTTTCATATCCAGCGTCGTTAAGGGTATTCACAAGCGCGGAGGTCACATTGAGGTGGTGCCCCGCTTCGTCCGCTAGAGACGGGTCAACAATGAGGGCCTTCTTTTTGGCAAATAGCTCTGAGAGGGACCAATTCACCGCACGAAATTCCCACCAGGAACGCGACCCTGGCACCCGATCCAAAGGTTGGGGCTTAGGAGCCGCCGATCTTAGTAGTCGCCACCATTATGCTTGTTCCCGCGCCGTTTCTTATGCTTGCGGTCGCGGTAATCCTTGACAGATTCGCGAAATTTCTTCCGAGCTTCACGGATGTAAGCACGGCGCTCCGCGCGTCTGGCCTTTCGCTTCGCTTTTCGATTGGTGCGTTTTGCCTTTTTGCCAGGTGTCGCCTCCTCGGCAGCTCCTGCATAGCCCGTTGCATCATAAGCGACATCGACACTGGAGATCACTGGTGCAAACTTGCCAGACCGCAATTCAGCGCGGATTCCGGTGCTCAACATTGCGCTGATTTCATCGGCATAGGCCGACTCCGGAAAACTCTGAAGAAAGACTTCGGCTGCTTCTATTGTGCCTTGTTCGAGGGTCTTTTCGTAAAGCTCTTCTTCGAACGATTGCGCCGCGCTTGCTTGAGTCGAGACCAAGCCTGCAATGCTCGCTACAACCAGCTTAAAAACGTTGTTCACGGCCAACCCCCGGAAATCTAGCCACCCTGTATACAAAGGTTAGATAACGTTATTGGTCTAATCAAGGTGATTGCGGATTTTGCTCCGTCAGTGATGGAAATTGACCCGAATCTGTCTCAATACGGGACAAAGTGAGGGGCTTGCGTGGATCTTCCGACCACCAGCCCGAGATTGTGAGCCGTTTTTGTCCGCCAGTTGGCACGATGCACGCGCCATCGGCGGAGAGCTCGCGCTCCCATACTTCTCCGTTCACGCTTATCCCTATCGCAGCTGGTGTCCGATCCTGTAGGTTGCGATCTGAGCCTTCGACCGTCCGTTTGAACGTCAGCGCGACTTCTGCCGGTATTGGCTCTTGAAGCACCACATTTATTTCGGCGTCAGCGTTCCTTCTTTTGTCATGAGGACTTGGCAAAATTCCCTCTGCATAAGGTTCCCACTTTGGTCCGACAGCCGCACTGGCAATCGAACCGTAGTGAAAACGCATGGCATTAGCCCCAATCATAAAAAGCGTATCGATCGGGGCAATGAACAGCCGCATTGTGCGGATCAGAATGTCGCTTCCCCCCTCAGGTTCCGCCAGGCAGGCAAAAGTCACTTCCGGAGGGGAATCGCTGAACATTTGGAACCCGATTGCGACCGGGACTTGGATGGTCTCCTGAGCTGGGATTCTGACGATCTCACTAATCCCCAGCTGCTTGCGGTCGCCTGCGAACTCGGTTGTGACGCTGATGGCCATCGGGTGATCAGTTGTATTGGCGAGTTCGAATTCCAACCATTCCTGACCATCCTGGCAGAATGGCAGGGACATGCTGAAACTCGTGAGTTTGCGCGACAGTCGCACAGAGCCACTATCACTCAGAATGGCGGCGCGATCAGTCTTCAAATGCCTTAGCAAGGATAGAAATTCGCCCGGCTTAGCGCATTTCTCAAGCGGCATAGGCTTATAGAAATGGCTTGCTGCTGGCGCCGCAAAACGTGCGCGCAGCAGATAGGCTCCGGTCATGCTGAGGTCATATGAGGAAAAAACAGCAGTTTGCGGAATTTGCATTCTCTCAAAGACAAAATGAAATGCCAAACACCCTTCGTCGACCCAGTCGCACGGTATATCTGCGATCAAGACACCATCGTCATAGGTTACGACTTCGGCCACGCGGCCATCATGATTGACCAGCCGCAGATCACCACCGAGCGACTCCGCAACAATCTCGAAGGTGGCCCGGATGAACCCTGAAAGCGCGTTCATCTGCGCGGAGAATTTGCAGGCTTGGCTCAGACTGTAAGTCTGCCGCTCGCTATCCTCGTGCCATACAATGAATCCCCCTTCGAGATGGCCTTCCAAGTCCTCAAAATCTAGCCACTCGTTGAATGGCAATTGCGGCGTGGGTGTATCGACTGACTCTGATAAAATCAGCGCATGGCCTGGCTTGTTGTGGAAGGCCTCTAGATGTTGAGGTTGGATGTTATCGCCACGAAGAGCCCCAGTGGCATTCTGCCAGTAGCTTAGAGACTGTGACGAAAATAGCTTCTCAAGCGCTGCTTCAATGTCGCTTCTATGGGTTTCCGTGAGCATTCCATAGTCGCGAATGTTCTCTCCGTAAGCGATCCAATTTCCTAAAACGGCGGCGCAGGCGGAGACGTTTTCAACGCGCATCAATGCGTCGCAACCTGCAACAAAGAAATTTCGAAAATGCGTGCTGTTCTTGAAGTGATATCGGTCTTCGTAGATGTGCCCTTCGAGCAGACTCAGATTGTCAGAAAAGTACAGATTCTCTCCGTGGAGCCGATAGTTGTTAATCGTTTCCTTTGACCCGAAATAGTCAGCATAAGCCGATCCGATCGCGAGCAGGACTTGATCTGCACAAACTCGCCAACTGGCTTCAGGCAGTGGCATCACTTGAGAAAGAAGCTCGCGCGAAAAAACGTTGCAAGACATCGGGTAGAGCCACGCAGACCCTTTGCCGAAATACTGGGACCAAAGGTCAGACTTGGGCTTCGCCCGTGCGCTGTTGTAATAAGAGACAACACCAAGCTGTTGGTCGAGTACGGTGCTGGCGAAGTGAACCATATGCTTGCCAGGCATTGTTCGACGGATAACGTTGAGCGCGTCGGGTACGAGCAAGTCATCAGAATCGAGAAAATGGACATAACGGCCGCGCGCTGCGGCAAAGCCGGCGTTGAGCGCGCTCGCCTGTCCCCCATTCTCTTTCGCAACAAGGTGTAGCCCCTCATACTCGCTGATGATCGCAAGCGATTCATCCTTCGAGCCGTCGTCAACCACAATGATCTCGCAGTCGTCTTCGACAATCGCCAAAGCGCTTTCGATAGCCTCGCTGACGAACTGTCCGTAGTTGTAATTGTTGATGATTATGGAGAGAAATATCTCCTTCTCGAAACTCTCTGCCATGATGTCTGTCAGGCGAAAATCTTCGAGACCTGATGGTCGTGTGCGGTTGCGAATTCCTGAAAATGATCGCGATAGTACGAGGCTGTCAGCTCAAGACCTTGCTCGAACGCAACTTTTGGTGTCCATCCCAATTTCTGTTCGGCAAGCCTTATGTCCGGTCGGCGCTGCTGCGGATCGTCTTGGAGCCCCTCTACATACACAATCGCAGACTCGGAATTGAACTGCTTGATCACGAGAGACGCCAAATCATTGATGGTGAGTTCGCAGGGGTTGCCTAGGTTGACGGGGCCAATAAACTCGTCACCGTCCATCAGTCTTATGAAGCCTTCGATCAGATCATCAACATAACAGAACGAGCGTGTCTGCTGGCCAGTCCCTTGGATTTCAAGTGGTTTACCGGCGAGCGCAGCCGTGATGAAATTTGACACCACACGGCCATCGCTAGGATCCATGCGCGGGCCATAAGTGTTGAAGATGCGAGCGATCCGAATGTCGACGCCGCGGCTGCGGTGATAGTCGATGCAAAGTGTTTCCGCCGCTCGCTTTCCCTCGTCATAGCACGCACGAGGGCCAGTGGTCTTGACGGCTCCCACATAGTCTTCTGGTTGCGGGTGCACTTTGGGATCGCCGTACACCTCACTGGTCGAGGCTTGAAAGAACAAAGCGTTGTTTTGCCGGGACAGTTCCATCAGGTTCCGGGTGCCCAAGACACTGGTCATCAGTGTCTTGATTGGATCAATTTGATATTTTGGCGGAGATGCTGGGCAAGCAAGGTTCCAGACCTGATCGACCTCTAAGC
>JGI12316J15310_10000165_pt33 | contig 13407 bp, 10 predicted proteins | sample MarCyaLeptolynsp_FD_15310 | JGI IMG/M metagenome (IMG submission 15310)
TCGAAGCTGCTTACGAAAGCAGCGCTGCACCCGCCACGCCGATTGCGAGGAAGCCGCGATGAACATTCAGGAAATCTACTACGAAGACTATGAAATCGGGCATGTGCGCGAGACGTTCGGCAGGACAATCACAGAAACGGACTTTGTCGTGCACGCCGGGCATACGGGCGATTTCTTTCCCCACCACATGGATGCCGAGTGGTGTGCCAAGCAGGATTTCGGGCAGCGCATCGCCCACGGCACGATGGTGTTTTCCATCGGCATCGGATTGACGGCGAGCGCCATCAATCCGGTCGCTTTTTCCTATGGTTATGACCGGCTGCGCTTCATCAGGCCGGTTCACATCAACGACACCATACGCACACGTCTGACGATTGACCGCAAGTTCCCGGACCCGAAACGGGAGGGCATGGGGCAGGTTTTCGAAAAATGCGAGGTCCTGAACCAGCGGGACGAAACCGTCCTGTTCGCCGAACACATCTACCTTGTGCAGATGCGCGGTGACGGGTGATGCGCGCGCTCGCGCCATCGCCCTAAAGGCAAACGTGAGAGATAACCCGCCAACTCTGGAGGAATAAGAGCCATGAGTGACCTGCGCTACGACGACGAGCACGACGACGCAAAGCTGTTCAACGTGGAAACCTGGCTTTACGAGGATTTCGAGGTTGGCGACAAATGGCGCTCCATTCGCCGGACAATTTCCGAAGGCGAGGCGATGCTGTTCAACAGCCTTGTCATGGACAATCACCCTTACGTGGCGGACGAGATCTTCGCGTCCGAGGACGGGGTCTTCAACCGTCGTCTGGTCGCCGGAGCCATGGTGTTCAGCTATGGCCTCGGTCTGATGGCGCACAACAACATCAACACCTTCTCCTACGGCTATGACAAGCTGCGTTTCATCAAGCCGGTTTTCATCGGAGACACGATCTATACTGTGCGGACCAATCTTGAAAAACGCCCGAAATACGAAGAGATGGGCCTCGTGAAGGTGTCCTATCAGGTCTACAAGAACAAGGGTGAACTGGCGCTCTATGCCGAGCACCTGCAGACGGTGAAGTATCGCCACCCCGAGAATTTCACCCCGGAAAAGAGGGCCGACCCTTCCCGAATGGGCGTCGCCTAGTCCAGATAAGACCCGGTATCCGCACCGAGGGCGGGGCCGCCCGCATCTGATGTCATCACCTGCCCGTCCATGCGGATCGGGCAGCGGGTTGTTCTGATTGCGGTGCCGTCGGGTGCCTTGACGGTCTGAACGGCATCAAGGGCCGCAAATCCTTCCGTTTCGATCAGCTCCGGCCAGTCCAGAACGCGGGAACACCAGATATCGGCGGGTTCCAGTTTGTCCAGCCAATGGCCGACCTTGCCCCTAAGCAGAAAGCCGCGTAGCACGTCCTTGATTTCATCCCTTTTTGAGAAGGTGAGACCGGGATCGGAGAAGGGCAACAGGTCCGGGCAGTCCAGGAGTTCCGCCAGTTTTGCGATGGGGGCCATGGCAATGGCGATATAGCCGTCCCTGCAGGCGTAGATCCCGTAAGGCGCGCCGACGGACGCGTTTGCATTGCTGACAGCGCTGCGCTCCGACATGGCACCGTCACCATTCAGGAACGCCGTGAAAAGCTCGAACTGCATGTCGATCGCCGAGGACATCAGGTCGACTTCGACATGGCCGCCTTGACCGGTTTTTTCGCGCCGGAGCAGGGTCGCCAGAATGCCCTGGACCAGATGATTGCCGCAGGTGATGTCGAGAACCGCGAACCCGGCTGGAATCGGCGGGTCGTCCCGATCCCCGGAAAGGAAGGTCATGCCGCTCAGGGACTGCACGAGAAGATCCTGTCCCGGTTTTTTGACCCAGGGACCGGTCGTGCCGTAGCCGGTGACGGCACCATAGACAAGTCCGGGATTGATTTTGCGGACGTCGTCCCAGCCAAGTCCGATCCGTTCCATCACACCCGGCCGGAAGTTGTGGATCATGACGTCTGCGGATCTCAGGAGATTTTTGATCCTGTCCAGATCTTCGGCGTCTTTCAGGTCGGCGGCAACGCTCGCCTTGTTCCTGTTGATCGTATGAAACAGAAGACTGTCGGATCCGACCTTCTGATCGGAAATTACCAGCGATCTGCACAGGTCACCGACCCCGGGCCGCTCAACCTTGATCACCTCCGCTCCAAGATCCGCGAGCCGGAGCGCAGCCATCGGACCTGCCAGGAACTGTGCAAAATCGAGGACGCGCAACCCTTCGAGCGGTTTCATGATGTTTCGCTCCCAACTATCCGTATATAAAACTTCATTTTATATACTAATATAGCAGCCAGAACACCTCTTCAAGCGCAGGGCCTGATGAAACCGCGTGGCTATCGGGCTGCGGGTGTCGTTGTCCCGGATTGCCGCGTGAGCGCTTGCGGTTGCGGGCGGTGCCAAGACCTGTGCAAAATACCGGAGAGTCAGGCACAGACCGGTTCGTTCAATCCGGGTCCGGTCACCTGGCTCCCGCTTATCCATCTGTCTCGAGTGAGTTATGTGAAAGAATGTCAAACGACAACAATCAGGGTGATGGCTGGACGCCGTCAACGCGCTATCCCGATCCCTCCGTCATTTCGCTTGATCCGAGGTTCGATGCGCTGAAACTGCCGCTCGCCGGTGTCGAGAGGCTGGCCACGGGTTGCCGCTGGAACGAGGGCCCTGTCTGGTTCGGCGATGGCCGCTATTTGTTGTGGAGCGACATTCCCAACAACAGGATCATGCGCTGGGACGAGGTTACCGGCGCCGTGTCCGCCTACCGCGAACCGTCGACATTTGCCAACGGCCAGACGCGGGACCGCCAGGGGCGCCTGGTTACGTGCGAACATGGCGGCCGGCGGGTCACGCGAACCGAGTATGACGGCAGCATCACGGTGCTGATCGACAGGTTCGACGGCAAGCGCCTGAACTCTCCCAACGATGTCGTTGTGAAGTCGGACGGAACGGTCTGGTTCTCCGATCCGCCCTTCGGCATTCTGGGCAACTATGAAGGCCAACGGTCGAAGCCCGAGCTTGGCCAGAACGTTTACCGGCTCGATCCGGAGACGGGGGAGGCGTCGATTGTTGCCGACGATATTCTCGGTCCTAACGGGCTGGCCTTTTCGCCAGATGAGAGCAAGCTCTACATCGTGGAATCCCGCGGTGTCCCGAGCCGGAAAATCCTCGAATATGATGTCGCGGCGGATGGGAAATCGATCTCAGGCAAGCGTATCCTGATCGACGCCGGACCCGGCACACCCGACGGGTTCCGCGTCGATGTGGAAGGCAACCTTTGGTGCGGCTGGGGCATGGGATCGGCCGATCTGGACGGGGTCATGATCTTTGCGCCGGATGGCACGCCGATTGGCCGGATTGTACTGCCGGAGCGCTGCGCAAATCTGTGTTTCGGAGGCCGCGCCAACAGCCGCCTCTTCATGGCCGCAAGCCATTCGGTCTACGCGCTTTACGTCAATGTTGCCGGTGTGAAAGGCGGCTGACAGAGACGGGTTCCAGGGCTTGAGGGGGCAACTCAGGGAGAGGGGAAATGCGTGTTTCAGACACTCTGCGGGCCGCGATTGCGGGTTGGTTCCTTGCAGCCACGGTTCTGGCCAGTGCCGGCACCGGCGTATTTGCCGGAGCTGGAGACAAGAATCCCGACGGCGCCCAGGACGCGCTTCGCAATTTCGACCGGGCCATGCTCTCGATCCTGCGCCGCGGTCAGGCCGAGCTGACCGCGCGGACGCGCCCGGTCATGCTCATTGCGCGCGATGTGACTGTTGTCACGAAGGACGGTGAAAAAAGCTATCCCAGAGACGGGCGGGGCTATGACGAGCTCAAGACCGTTTCCCATGTCCTGCTCGGGATCATCGGGGCGGTTACACCATGGCCGACGGACGCTGCTGGAAAAGCGCGCGTGAAGACGGAATTTACAGTTATCAAAACCGAAATCGGGACGTTTCTCTCCGCGATCGATGATCTGGATCTTCCCGCCGAGACGATCGCGAGGCAACGCGGGATGTTGCGCATGGCAGACATGTTCGTCGACCGGGCGCTCTCCGCTGAAAATCTGACCCGGGCGGACGTCTCAAAGGCGATCAATGACATGCGCCCGGTCTGGGCGGCGAACATGCGCGATGCGGCCCGCACGGAACTGGAGGCGCTTCATCGTGCTGTCTCTTCGGCCCGCGATGATCTTTCCGAAGACGAATGGCGCCGGATCTACGTGGTCAGTCACGGCGGTCCTGATGTGCGCGCGGTCAATGTCGTCCGGCTTTACCTCCAACGGGTGATGCCTGGAAAGATGGACGCCGGCCAGGTGCTGTTTGCGGTCGATACGCACGGCAAGGACAACATGATCGGCTATGCCGGATATGTGCGCATGCAGAGGATTGTCGGTGCTTGGGCATTTGGCGATCCGAAACGGATGGAAGTGGATCTTCTTGGGTATGAGGCCGGTGCGATCCTGGACGAGATCATACCTGCGCCTGAACCGGAAGAAGCCTATCTGGAATGATCCAATCGGCCGCGACTGGCCAGGCCATGCGCGAGACCACGCAAGCCGCACTCGAAACATGGACTTGCCAGTGGCCTTCTTGAATCTGCAGTTCGTTCGAAGTCCGCTGTAAAATGAGTCAAAGGTCAGAATCAGGCGATAAGAGGCGCTCGTTGCCTGCTACCCCGAAGCGGCGCCGTTGACACGGTGTTTCCGCCAGGTTCCCGGGGGGCTGCCGAACTCGCGTTTGAAGGCGGTTGAAAACGATGGTTCGGAATCATAGCCGACTGCGAGGGCGATCGAGCCGATTGCAAGGTTGGGTTCCATCTCCAACTGATTGGCGGCCATGATCAAGCGCCAACGGGTGAGGTAACGCACCGGGGTGACGCCTGTGACTTCGGAAAAGCGTGCCGCGAAGTTGGAGCGCGACATTCCAACCTCTGCCGCAAGGTCCGTCACTTGCCAGTCTTTGCTGGGATCTGCATGGATCAGGTGTAGCGCCCTCGCGATTTTTGGGTCTTTCAGACCGGCAATCCAGCCAGACTTTTCCGGAGCGTAATCCTTCAGCCAGCCACGCATGAAGGACATGTACAGCAGATTGACGAGCCCATCCAGCTGGGCCAGGGCTCCCGGATCATCCGAATGCGCTTCGGCAGCGACGGCACGCAAGACCGGTTCCAGGGCCGTGAAGCTGGAGTGCTTCGGATCCTGCAGCACGACCTGCTCCGAGAAGTGATCCACAAGGCCCTTGGCGGTCTCACTGCTGAAATTGAACCGCGCGCAAATGATGGAGGTTTCCTCGCCTTCCGCATTCTTGACGATTTCACATACCTCACCGGCATGCACGTCATGCATGCGAACGCGGGTGTCGTTCTCCGCAAACGTGACCATCGGCGCGTTTGGCGCGCTGCTGAGAACGTGGCCGTGGCCTTTCGTAAACATCACCATGTCACCCGGTTTCAGGAGAATGGTCTCGTCCCGGAAGGTGACGCAAGCCGACCCCTTGAAAACGCAATGGAACACGGCTTCATCCGCTTCGGGAGACTCAAACGCCCAGTCGCCGCGCAAGCTTAACAGGCCAGTGACCCGGTTTTTGACGGTGATGTGCTCCAGGATGTTGCTGATCAGGTCCAACGTTCATCCTCCACGATGAAATTTGTAACAGTGTAACTTAATACTCTCGCAAATTTACGAATGATTTCACGAACTGATAGTGACCCAGCTCACGGCTTACCGTGTTTTGGACGCTCGAAAAAGAGATTGGGCGTTTTAAAAAAATAAGCTGGATTAAATTAAGTAATAAATGCAACTATTCATCGCGAAATTTGTTTTTTTCCACCAGATGCAGCCGGATTGTCCGAATCCAAGGCTGTCCGGCTTACACCGAAAGCGCTCCAGTGAGGCGATTTTGAGCCAAGCATCTTGCCATTCCAGCTGAAGCGAAGCGGGCTGCCGGTGCCAGGTAACCCACTGTTTTCCTGCACTGAATTCGTTTTCGGTTCTCTGAAATCGTTGCGCGCTTTTGAATGACATGGCCTCAAAGGGCCGCCGTGACATTCCAAAGGCCCCCGGGGGCCTGGTCTTGCCGTTTGCGCAACAGAATGGACGCCAAATCCGGGACTCTAACTCGCATCCCGGCTTTGCGGCGGTCTGAAGTTTTTGCGTCCCCTTTTCCGAAAGAAACATCTGTACGATAACAAATTGGACAGCCTTGGGCCTGATCCGGCGGGGCCGACCAACAGCTCCTTGAGAGATCGGGATTGTGTGGACGGAATGCGAAGCCGCGCTCCAGCGCGTGTCGGTAATTTCCCAATCGGATTTTCAGGAAATAAATCAACGCCCCCAAGGGGTGCCTGCGCACCAAATCCCTTGCGCGCCAACAACCATGCCGGCTGGTCTGCAGGATGAGGTAAAACCGGCAATCTTGGAGCCGGGACAGCATCACATTGATGTTGGGACTGGCCCGCGCTGCCAGACCGGGCTCCGCGCTGACAGGGCCTGATACCAGAGAGCGCGCAGGTCGATCAGTGGCGACGGCGCCTGAAGGCGGACGCAAAATCCGGTGACTGGTGATGGATCATCGCCTTCTTGCGGGTTTGTGAGGGCTGTTCTCCAAAATGCTTTCGATAGTAGAGCGCAAACCGGCTGCAGTCCCAGAATCCTTCCTGCGCGGCAATGTTGCCGACGGATTCCCCGGCATAGCGCTTGTCCCGCAGTCTTTGCCGCGTGTTGTGCAGGCGAATGGCGCGCGCATAGGAATGCGGCCCCATTTTCACATGACTGGAGAACGCCTGCTCGACGGACCGTGCCGAGCCCAACCTGGAAAGAGCGTCATTCAAACCATCGCCATTTGTGAAATCATGCGCGCAGATCAGGTGCCGGGCCCGGAAATACCGATCCGTGGCTGTCGCGCGGCGGTCGACTTCAATTCCGTCATGCACAAGCCACTCCAGCGAAAAGGCAGACATGATGCTGGACAGCATTGCCTGACAGACAGACTGGTCTGATTTCTGATTTCCGGGTGCCGCACCATTTTCCGCGCCCCAAAACGCCAGCGTGATATCCTCTCTCACCCGGGACGCGAGATGCTTCGAGCGGAGAAAAATGCCCTCCGGCCGTATCTTGCTGAACCAGGCCCGTATGTCCGGACCCAGAAATTCACTTTCGAGTATGGCTTTGCTGGCAATGCTCAGGGTGACAAGCGTGCAGTTTTCCGGCGCGGGCATCGCCGCGCATCCTCCGGGCGGCAACAGGAAAAGCCACGAGCCCGGGTCGCGTGCTCCGAAAACCATGTCGTCGCTGTCTTCGCAAAGGCAGACACAAACCAGAAACCTGTCCGGATTGACCCTCATGCGCATTTCGATTGCGTGCACACTCTGTGAAATGTGGATCGAGGCGTCTTCCATCGGTGCAAGAACCACGCTGCCGTCGAACTTGCCCGGACTGAGCTGAATACCTTCCAGTTGCAGGCCGTCGAACAGGTTCGAAAACTGCGCAAGATCGCTGCATTTGTAATGCGTCGCAGCTGACGACTTCGAGATGAAACTTTCCAGCTCGTCGCGTCGGTCTATCGGGCAATGAATGTTCATCGCACCGCCCCCGGGAAGGCCCGGCGGGAACGGACGTCAGAAGACTTGCACAACGGTCTCACACGGTTCGCGGGAACCTCCCTGACGGGGCCGGGTCGGCAAACTGAAGCGTCGGAAAATCTCATGAGAAGGCGTGCTTTCCTATCGATGCAGTAAAACCATTCAGACACAACGCTACCCCGTGGCTTTCGCCAAGCCTGCGCGCAGTCACGGCGCTCTGTTCCGGGACCGGCTTGCTCTGTCTGCGAAGCTTTGATTCCGGCCTTCAAGGTACCATTCCGGGTTTGCGCACGTTTTTTCACGCCTCCTGAATTCTTGCGCCATGCTCCAGAATTCACGGGCGGTTCTGGTTCGCGCCGGAGAGGCGCGCCATATGAGTCCTCCGCATCAGAGGCTTTGTTCTGCTCTTTTTCACACCTTGCGCCGAGGGGCCGTTCCTCTCTTCGCCCCTGAAAATCGCCCGAACAGTCTGGCGTTCCGGCGCCCGGCGGTCTTCATCCCGTCTGCGTGCGGAGCGTGTCTCCGGACACACTAGCTTTGGTCGATTTGGAGCTTTGAATAAGGAAATCGGATTTTGGAAAATGGCCGGTTTCCCAAGGTAATGAGATGACTTCTTCCGGAGCTGGAACGGCTGGGATTCGGCTGCGGTATCGGGTTTAGCGGCCCGATCCCATGCCCGAACACAGCCCAGTTTAGGGATGGGTCCGGGTTGACAAGGGTAATAGGAATTTCACGCACAACATTTGTTGTCGCATTTGCGCAACCGGGCAGACGCGAGGCGGGTCGATGGGGAGCCCGGCCTTGTCTCATCTGTGCCGATGCGTCCGGTTCTCGAACCGCGCCCGTAACCCTTCCAATCGCTGCCAGACGCTTTGTTCCCGCCAATTCGAGCATGTCCACCAGACCGAAAAGATCAGCACGGCCAGCCCTGTTGACCCGGTCAGGTGCGCGCGCCGCAATCCAACCTAGCCTTCAAGTAGCCGGCGCGCAGACCGCGCAGCACAAGGAATAAAAACGATGAAAAGTCCCCTCGCAAACCAGGCTGCCCGGAAGACGGTCTCAACCTTCAGGCGCACAAGTTCGCTTGGCACGCTGTTCGGCCAGCGGATTTGCCCGCTCTTTCTCGCTGGTGCGCTCTTGGTTGCGCCAGGAGCCGCGCAGGCTGACGATGTGATTCTCGATTTCGATACTTTCCTGTCCAACGGCGGTTTGACATTTGGTCCCGGTGACACGTTCATCATCAATGAGGGTGTCACGGTTGAAACAACGGATCTCGAGGGTGTTTTTGCCTGGGGACTGGACGGTGTAACCGTGATCAACAACGGCACGATCAGAACGTTCGGCGACTACATTTACAATGCCGCGACAGGAGTGAACGGGTATGGCGATGGCATCTTCATCGCTGAATCGGCATATGCAACAGCCATTAACAACGGCTGGATCAGCATATCCGATAACTTCTCGAACGGAATCTACGCCTACAACATAGGCGATGGCTTTACCGGGATAAACAACGGCACCATTGTCATTGAGCGTGAGGCGGGTCAGGAAAACCTGGAAGGCAGTGGCGGCACGACGGTACTGCTGGATCCTAATGGAGATGCGTACATCACCTCCAACGCCAGTGCCGGTATTCGCGTGGATGCCTATGACGCGTTGAGCAATCCATCAACAGGGCACCTCGTTGTCAACAACGGAGTGATCCGCTCCTACGTTCTCCAGAGCCGTGGCATGTTCTTAGACGGCTCCGATGGGGGCACTTACCTAAGTATCGATTCAACGATGATCAACAACGGTCTCATCGAGATGCTCAGCGAAGACCCGAGTAGCGGGATTTTCGACGTGGATGGTATGAGGATCGAGGGCCACAATGGCACGCAGATCAACAATGGCGTCATAAGGGTTCTACCGCGCGGTTTTGGGATACAAAATAACGGCGCAGGCGGCACGGTTCTAAACTTTGGTGAGATCTACATCGATGGTGAGAACATCGCAGGTGCTCCTTCCTATGGCATTGAGAACTACAGGAATGGCGGCGGTATCTCCGATGCCGAAACAAACCTCACGGTGAATGCAGGCAAGATCCACGCAACGGGTCCAACCACCCACGGCGTGATGGTGAGCGGGCATGCCAATCACCATGTGGTGAATTACGGAAGCATCATCTCAGAACAGGGGTTTTCGATCGTGTTCAGACCCCCAGTGAATGATGTCGATGGCACCACAAGTCCAAACATGTTGTCGCTGCTGGACGGCTCGGTCCTTTATGGCGACGTTTTCGTTGGAAGTGCTGCGCATCCCAACACGAGTTTGCGTCTGGGCGATGGTCTCAATGCTGCCGTCAGGTTCGCGTCGGAAAACCATGTGTTTGACGTGTTCAGTGACGAAACAGGCACCTTGAATACAAACACATGGACACCGGGAGGAATTCCGGACGACATTCTCGCAAAAAACGGCTACGTCATCGTCGATAACACGCTCTATGTGGTCGATCTTGACAGTTACGTGCAGCAGGATCAGGTGTCCTGGTCAATGTTCTCCGCGATCCAGGATGCGGTTGATGACGGGACGACATTGAACCGTCCGTCCGGCAGTTTCGCCTTCCACGACCATGACAAGGACGACGGCTTCGAGATGTGGGCGACCATGTTCGCGGACTTTGTCTATGATCCGGGCGATGACGTGGACTACGCCGACCCGACCGGGGATCATACGGCCGGTTACACCGGCTATTCCGCCGGTACCATTGTCGGCGTGAACACGGATCTTCTCAGCCTCTATCTCGGCGCTGCCTATAGCGACGTCGACAGCGACGAAGACGTCAATTACGAAACCTATTCGGGCACGGTGTTCGGTGGTGTCGCCGCCACGCTCGCGGAAAGGTTCAAGGTCTCGGTGACGGCGGGGGCGTCCTATAACCGCACCGAAAGGGACATGGCCGACAACACGGTCTCCGGCGGGATCGACACGGCCAGCGCAGACTACACGTCGGTGTTCCTGTCGCCGTCTCTCCTGGTCCGGGGCCCGATCGGCAGCTCGCTCCGGCTGAACTATCTCGGCGGCTGGCACCAGGCGCATGATTTCGACTTCTCCGGCGGTACTCAGCTTGACGTCGACAGCCGCTACAGCAGCGTTTTCGGGGCACAGTTGCAGATGATGCATAACCTGCCGGTCACCACGCTGCCCTTCACCGAGACAACGCTGCGGACCCGGTTCCGCTACGGCGTTGAAGCCAGCTACGCGACGGGCGATGCCATCGGCTACAACCTGATGGGTACGGATTTCGATATGTCCTACGACGACGGCTTCGAAGCAGGCGGCTATGCCGCGCTCGAACTCGGTCCGACCTACTTCAAGGCGGGTTTCAACTCCGAAGAACAGGTCAGCCTGAACGCGGGTCTGACACTGAGATTCTGACAAGACCTTTATGCCAATAACCGGCCCCACCCGCGCGTGGCCGCCCGAAGCTGGCCGCCGGCGGACCTCCAGGCGGTCAGTTTCTTATGTTTGATGGAAGATTTTATTTGGTGCTGGAGGCGCTGCCCGGAACGGCGTCATCCCGGACCTGATCCGGGATCCAATCCACAGTGCCATTCGGGTAGCTTTTCCGTGCAGAGAGCAATCGGACTGGATTGCAGGTTCAAACCCACTTCTGTCCGGTTTGGAATTTGCTGTCGAACTTATGTTATTGAGAAAGAAGCAGTTTTCCGTTCAGCGTCAAGTTGGGACAAGGACTGTTTCCCGGATTTGTCCTCCCGGTTTGGCGCGTAAGCGGCAAGACCGGGATCTAGTACGCCGTGTGGCCTCAGGTTAGAAGAAGAAGGCGAAACAAGGGGTTACTGGTTCCCTGCCTTCCGCTGCGCTTCAGCAGGGATGACAAGTCAGCATACGCAAGCGCGCCCAAAGGGACCCATTTCGTCTTAAACCGGACAGCAGTGGGTCAAGCCCTGCAATGCCGGATGTGGTGGATGGTACGTTGGGGGAAAGCGCTTTCCCTGTTGCTCAGACTGGAAGTGGCTGAGAAACCTTGTAGGCAACACCTCATCCTGAGGAAGGCCGGAGGCCTGTCTCGAAGAATGGGGCCCGCACGCGTGCGCCTGCCGCATATCCTTCGAGACGGACCCTGCGGTTCTCCTCAGGATGAAGGTGTGGGTGAGGCCAGACCTCGGCGAAGCGCTTCAACGGAACGCGCCATCGCCACCGACGTCATCCCGGACCTGATCCGGGATCCATTCCACGGTGCTATTCGGGTAGCTTTTCCGTGCAGAGAGCAATCGCACTGGATTGCAGGGTCAAGCCCTGCAATGACGGATGTGGTGGATGGTGCGTTGGGGGAAATCGCTTTCACTGTTGCTCAGACGGGACGTGGCCGACAGACCTTGCGAACAAGATGTCCTGTGTCGGTCATGCCATGGCGTGACCATGGCATCCATGCCGTTCCGCTTGCGCCGCGTGAGGGCGTGAACAGGCAAAGCAACACCTCATCCTGAGGAAGGCCGGAGGCCTGTCTCGAAGGATGGGCCCGTACGCCTGCGCCTGCCGCATATCCTTCGAGACGGACCCTACGGTTCTCCTCAGGATGAGGACGTGGGTGAGGGCAGACCTCGGCGAAGCGCTTCTACGGAACGCGCCATCGCCACCGACGTCATCCCGGACCTGATCCGGGATCCATTCCACGGTGCCATTCGGGGAGCTCTCCCGAGTAGAGAGCAATCGGAATGGCATTCGGAAGGCTGGCTGCACCTAATAAAATCCGGAAAATATGGTGACCCCGACAGGATTCGAACCTGTGACCCTCAGATTAGGAATCTGATGCTCTATCCTGCTGAGCTACGGGGCCGATAGAGGGTCGATTAGCATGATTTGGTGGACTTTGCGAGCCCCGAGATTGTCCGGGATAAATGTCAGCTCCCTTTCGCGTCTGGACCCCTGACTGCCCGGCCGGGCGTCGTTTCACGGCTTTGTCTCGGGCTTGCCTTATTCAGTGCTTATCAGCGGAGGTCGGGCGCTCGGGAAGAGGCAAAGCGCTGACTTTTAAAGGGGGTTGCCGCCAATCGCGTTTCATCAGCAAGTCCGGCGCAAGTGCGTTTTCCAACCGGTACGGCCGGCAGGGAACAAGACGTCTGGCGCGGTGAAGGCAGACAGAGAAAGCAGTCTGCGGAACCGGCTGCGCAACACATTGAAGGAGATCCTGTGCCAGGCCGGATTTCGGTTCATTGCGGCTTGCGTCGCAGGTGTTGGCGGAGCGAGCCCTCTTCTCGCGCAGACCGTTTTACCTTCCTCCGGCCCCGAAGTTCCTGGCAATCCGGTTCTCATAGCGTGCGCCGGACCTGTCGCAGGGGGTGTTCCGCTTGTGGCCAGCTTGGGCGAGTGGACGTTCGAAGGCATTGACGGAGCGCGCTTTTTTGCCACCGACCTGCGTCCGTTTGCCTCTGAAGAAAGAAACGGCCCTGCCAGCGCCGACTTGATGACAGGTGCGGCAAACCTCTCGGCGCTGCCTGTTGCAGGGCCTAATCGCTGGGGACTTGTTCCCGCCTGGATCGTACGTCAAGACCGAGATGAAACCCGGCTTCTTCAGGCGGAGGTCCTGGAGAGCGGAGAAGCCCTGTTTGCGCCGGATGCCGCGGCTGGAGCGTGCGCCGACCGATTGCATGCAGCCGAACGTGCTGCACGACGCGCCCGGTCCGGCTACTGGAGGGCTGCTGCTGGTAATACACTGTTTGCCGCTTGGGAGCCGGACACGTTTGCCGGTCATGACGGACACTATGTCATTGCCAGGGGACGCGTGGTTTCACTTGGAAAAACAGCCAGCACCCGCTATCTCAACTT
>JGI12316J15310_10000088_pt2 | contig 13405 bp, 13 predicted proteins | sample MarCyaLeptolynsp_FD_15310 | JGI IMG/M metagenome (IMG submission 15310)
ACCGACGCGGAAGAAACCTTGCGCCCGCCTGGGGTCGAGACTTCATAGCCGGCGCGGTCGAGATAACTCGGGTCCTTCGCAAGCTTCGGGATCATCTCGTTGACGATGATCGAGTAAGGGACTCCCCAATAAGGGTTGTACTCAACAACCTCGATCTTGTCGTAGAAGAAGTTGGTTTGATTGGATTTCTTGCCAACAACGACCCGCATGGAAAGAGGCTCTTCCCCGGGGGCAGTGTAGGTTGCGGTAAAGGCAGCCTGGTTGATAAACACCTTGCGGTCACCGAGTTGTTCGGGGATCCAGCGGCTGCGTTCCATCGCCAGTTCTACCTTGGCGATCTTGGCCGCGTTGGTTTCTCCGACAAGCGCCTTGATCGTGTTTTTGCCGACAATCCCATCTGCCGTGAGATCCGCTTCCTTCTGGAAGGCCTTGACCAGGGCGACCAGTTCAGGTGCGTAAAGGTCGGAACCGTCATACGCTTGAAGCGTATCGGCATGAGCTGTCTTCAGCTCGGGCGAACCGTTCTTCTGGATCGCAGCGACGATATTCTTCATTTCGGGGCTGGATTTGCCCGATTTGAGGAAGGTGCCGGGTGCGATGACAATCTGATCGACGGCTTCGTCTTCCGCCTTGAGGCGCTCCAACTCCGCTGTGAGTTGCCGGAAATGGTCGTTTTGAGGCTGATGCTCTTCCAGGGCAGTTGCGACATCGGAAGTCGCCTCAATATCAGACAGCGCTGCGACAAGGTCGACGTCGTGCCTTGGCAGATCGTGATATTGGGAAATCCGGTTCGGATCAACGCGCCCCCGCGACGCGTCCAGAACATATGTCAGAACGGCTGCACTCAGCTCCATTTCGAACTGCATCATTGCTGCAGTTCTTTCGCTCTCGTCGAGGCCCGATGTCGATGGGAGCGAAACAAAATAGTCTTGCGGAACCAGCGCGTATTTGTCAGCGCCAGCCAGGGCCTTGCGCATCTGCGCGGCCTTAAGCGTTACGCGGCTGTCTTCGATCCAGACAAAATCGGGATGCTCGCGATAATAAGCGAGCAACGCATCGCCGACCTCGGGCAGAACAGTTAGCGAAAGGTCCTTCAAGGACGAGCGGGATTTGTCGAACTCGGTCAGAACCGGTGTCTCCGTAAGACCGATGTCGTTTTCGACAGAAAGAGTTTCTGTTGTTTCCAGAACATCCGCCGAAGGAGCGACCTCCGCGGTTTTCTTTTCGGAAAGCGCTGTCAACGAAACCCGCTTCAAGGCATCCGGGGAATAGTTGAGGTACCGCGGCGCGGCAACTTTTACCGTTGCCACTTTCTGGCGCAGTTGCTGTTGCCGCTGCCGTTCCTGTTGTTTGCGGTGATGTTCAGGGTTGAACATGCGCTGGAAAAATCCCTGCGCGGCAACAGGTTCACTCATGACCATGCTGACCCCGGAAGCCAGGACGGTCGCCATCAGACATGCCTTCAGAGAATTTGACGCTGTCGCGCGAAGCGATGCGCGGTCAGTCCTCAGCACCTTTTTGGCGTGTTGCTTATTTTCAAGTTGCATTGCTTAAACCCACAAATCCCACAATCTAAGCCACGTTCGGTCTTTCGCCCTTCAACCGAACCCCCGTCCCCGCCAAGAAACAGAAACTGCACTATCAAAAACGAATCGCGCAGTTCAGCTCCGTGTCTCTTAGTCTCTCTCGGGCGCAGTAATCCGCCATCCAGCCGGTTCGAAACACGGAGAACAAACTGGTTAATACTATAACAGGCTTGATTAGAGGGTTAAGGGCAACAGGTATTTGCACCGTTTAAAATCAAATCAGTGTGACGAATTTGCCGCTGTTCCATTGTCGGAATTGCAAGACGCCGGCTCAGTGTGGCATCCGCCGTTCAGTCTTGTCATGCCCTCTCGGCGCTTGGCGCAAACCGCTGCAGCCAAAAAGCTTTACCGCGTGATCCTCGTCACGGCCAACCCATCGAGACTTTTCTAGGAACAACGCGACAGAAACGGTAACGGCTACCTGGAGCGCGGAGAATGCCATTTCAATTCAATATCGGGGATCACATTTCCCTGCAGGCGGGCTTCACCAATTTCGATTCCGCGCAATACAGCCAGCTGAAATGGTCACGCAACAAGCTGTTCAAAATGGTCGAAAACAATCCAAGCTGCGATGCCTATTTCCGCTCGCTGCCGAACAGTCGCACGCTCACCAGCATGATCAATGACGACAGCATCTGGATAAATTACGGGCCCGGCATCGAGGCGCCCTTTTACGGAAAAGCGTATTTCGACAACGGCGAGATCGGGATTGCAGACCGTGCTTTCAGAATGGGACGTTGGACCGTGCTCGCCACCATTATCCACGAGTTGGCCCACCTCAACGGCGCTCCGGGCCACGGCGGTGATACGCGCGCCGAGGAAGCCGTCTATCATTGTGGGCTTGGGACCGACAAAGAATATTTCGACCTCGTCGACGATCCGCGTACGCCATATAACCCCAACTACGGCGACTAGGGTACGGACCCAAAGGAAAATGCCGGGACTGTTTCCTATTGGAACGGCTTCCCGGCACTTAAATTCATCAGAACGGGATCTCGTCGTCCATCGGGCCGGCGCCACCGCCGCCACCCTGGCCACCAAAGCCGCCCCCGCTGGAGCCGCCACCGTAACCGCCGGAACCACCGCCGCCAAAGCCGCCTCCGCCCTGGGAGTCATTGCCGTAGTCCGGCAGGCCTCCGGACTGACCGCCTTCACCGCGACCATCAAGCATTGTCAGGTTCGAGTTAAAGCCCTGCAAAACAACTTCCGTCGAATATCTGTCCTGACCGGACTGATCCTGCCATTTGCGGGTCTGAAGTTGCCCTTCCAGGTAGACCTTTGATCCTTTGCGCAGGTATTGCTCTGCCACCTTGCATAGACCCTCGTTGAAGATGACCACGCGGTGCCACTCGGTCTTTTCGCGGCGCTCGCCGGAATTTCGGTCCCGCCAGCTTTCCGATGTGGCGATGCGCAGATTAGCGATCGGCCGACCATCCTGTGTCCGCCGGATCTCCGGATCGGCACCCAAATTGCCGACCAAAATGACTTTATTGACGCTGCCCGCCATCCTGCACTCCTGTTTGTTCCAAGCGGATATCCGATTGCCCGGGTCTGTTTCTCACATATTCTTGAGCCGGGCGGCTCCGCCTGACCTGCAGCTAGAAAACAGAACCGTAGCGGCAGGCCAACCGTTTCGCCCTCTTTTTCACAAATCCACACCCATTTTCCACAAGCCAACGGTGACACAATCTACGTTCAGAATGTCCAACCATCACCTTGAAACGCCGTGCGGATTGAGGTTATGAAGCCAACTTTCCGCATCGGTTCAACGCGGTAACGTCACGACTGCCGTCAAGAACAGGTGCAAATGTACTTGTTTTGTTCTTATCACTTTTGTAATACTGTTTCAATGGAACATCATGGGCGGAAGACCTTTCTTTCAGGCCGCCAACTCGCCTCACTGGATGTTCCGGATTTAACTGCTATATCGGGAGCAGAACACACACATTGAGTTCTGCCGATCCGAACTGCCGGTGGCCGTTTGCTGCCCCGGTCTCGCCATGGATGTGGGCAGGACAACAAGAATGACGACGTCGAAGGGTGATCGGGTGGACGACAACTGGAAAAACGATCCGACGCGGATGATCAGTATCCGGGGCGCCAGAGAACACAACCTCAAAGGCGTAGACCTGGATCTGCCGCGCAACAAGCTGATCGTCATGACGGGGCTGTCCGGTTCGGGCAAGTCTTCGCTTGCCTTCGACACGATCTATGCTGAGGGCCAGCGGCGATACGTTGAAAGCTTGTCCGCCTATGCGCGTCAGTTCCTGGAAATGATGCAGAAGCCGGATGTCGACCAGATCGACGGTCTCTCACCTGCCATTTCGATCGAACAGAAGACAACGTCCAGGAACCCACGCTCGACCGTGGGGACTGTGACCGAAATCTACGATTACATGCGCCTTTTGTTTGCCAGGGTGGGTATTCCCTACTCGCCTGCAACCGGGCTTCCGATCGAGAGCCAGACGGTCAGCCAGATGGTCGATCGGGTCATGGATCTGGAAGACGGCGCGCGTCTCTACCTTCTCGCCCCGATGGTGCGCGGGCGCAAGGGAGAGTATCGCAAGGAACTTGCCGAGCTGATGAAAAAGGGCTTTCAGCGCGTCAAGATCGACGGCACGTTTTACGAGATTTCGGAAGCCCCTGCCCTGGACAAGAAATTCAAGCACGACATCGATGTTGTCGTGGACCGTCTTGTCGTGCGCGATGATATCGCGGGCCGCCTTGCCGACTCTCTTGAAACAGCCCTGAAATTGGCGGATGGCATCGCGATTGCCGAATTTGCCGACAAAACGGACGACAAGGGCGATCCGGAACGGCTGATCTTTTCGGAAAAGTTTGCCTGTCCCGTTTCCGGCTTCACCATTCCGGAAATCGAACCGAGATTGTTCTCTTTCAACAATCCGTTCGGCGCCTGCCCGACATGCGACGGCCTCGGGACGACACTTGCGTTTGAAGAAGATCTTGTTGTCCCCGACCATTCGCTCTCGTTGCGCGAAGGAGCGGTCCTGCCCTGGGCCAAGACAGGTTCCACGTCCCCCTACTACGCGCAAACGCTTGAAGCGCTTTGCAATCATTTCAAGGTCACGATGTCGACGCCCTGGAAGGACCTTCCGGAAAACGTGCAGGACGCCATCCTGCACGGTACCGGTAAGACGGAGGTCGAGTTCGTCTATGACGACGGAGTTCGCAGTTACCGGACGGAAAAGACCTTCGAAGGCGTCATCGGAAATATCGAGCGTCGCTGGCGCGAAACTGAATCCTCATGGGTCAGAGAAGAACTTGCGCGGTTTCAGTCGGACCATGCCTGCCCTGCCTGCAGTGGCTACCGGTTGAAGCCGGAAGCGCTCGCGGTCAAGATCGCGGGCAAACATATCGGCGAGGTCACGGAATTTTCTATCCGCCAGGCGCGCGACTGGTTCGACGCCCTTCCCGACAAGCTGAACGCCAAACAGTCCGAAATTGCGGGCCGCATCCTGAAAGAGATCCGGGAAAGACTGAAGTTTCTGAATGATGTCGGACTGGAGTACCTGACCCTGTCCCGATCGTCAGGGACGCTCTCGGGCGGCGAAAGCCAGCGCATCCGCTTGGCGTCGCAGATCGGCTCCGGCTTGACGGGCGTTTTGTACGTGCTGGACGAACCGTCCATCGGCCTGCACCAGCGGGACAATGCACGTCTCCTGGAGACCCTGAAGCACCTGCGCGACCTCGGCAACACGGTGATTGTCGTGGAGCACGATGAAGACGCGGTCCTGACAGCAGACTACGTGGTTGATGTCGGTCCAGGCGCCGGCGTACACGGCGGAGATGTCGTGGCGAAGGGAAGTCCCGCCGAAGTGATGGCAAATCCAAAGTCGCTAACGGGCGAATATCTGTCCGGGGCACGGATGATCACACGCGCGGATGGACAGCGGAAGATCAACAAGAAGCGAAAGCTATCCGTTAAGGGTGCGCGCGGTAACAATCTGAAGGATATCGATGTCGATGTACCTCTCGGCGCCTTTACCTGCGTTACAGGTGTGTCTGGCGGCGGCAAATCTACGTTTCTGATCGATACGCTTTACAAGGCTGCGGCGCGCCGTCTTAATGGCGCACGGGACAACCCTGCTCCCCATGACCGTATCGAAGGCCTGGAAATGCTGGACAAGGTCATCGACATCGACCAGTCCCCGATCGGACGCACACCAAGGTCCAATCCGGCCACTTACACTGGCGCCTTTACGCCGATCAGGGAATGGTTTGCGGGAATGCCGGAGGCCAAGGCCCGTGGTTACCAGCCCGGCCGGTTCTCGTTTAACGTCAAGGGCGGCCGCTGCGAGGCCTGCCAGGGCGACGGAGTTATCAAGATTGAAATGCACTTCCTGCCGGACGTTTATGTGACCTGCGACGTCTGCAAGGGAAAACGCTACAATCGCGAAACGCTTGAGGTGGAATTCAAGGGAAAATCCATCGCTGACGTGCTCGATATGACAGTCGAAGAAGCTGCTGAGTTCTTTTCTGCTGTTCCAGCGGTGCGCGACAAGATGGAAACACTTGCGAGGGTCGGCCTCGGTTACATCAAGGTCGGTCAACAGGCGACGACGCTTTCGGGCGGCGAGGCACAGCGCGTCAAGCTGGCAAAGGAACTCTCAAAACGTTCGACAGGCCGAACACTCTATATTCTGGACGAACCCACAACGGGTTTGCATTTCCATGACGTTGCCAAACTGCTTGACGTTCTTCACGAGCTGGTCGATCAGGGCAACACCGTTCTTGTGATCGAACACAATCTCGAAGTCATCAAGACGGCGGACTGGATCATCGATCTCGGCCCGGAAGGCGGAGACGGTGGCGGTACCGTGGTTGCAACCGGACGGCCAGAGGACGTTGCCGAGATTTCTGGAAGCTATACGGGCCAGTTTCTCGGCGAACTTTTGCAACGCCGCCCGCAAAGAGCGCCAGACGCTGCCGAGTAGCGGATACCAACCATACTCTTGATTTTATATGCGCTGCACTTACATGTGCAGCGCACTGTTTTTTCGTACCTTTCGGTTATTTTAAAAGCCTTCATCACATAAAGTTTATTGCATTGCACCAATTGCATGTCTGTCATGCGCTTCTGGCACTTCTTTTATTTCAGATGGTGAATTATATAAGAAATCAACAACGACGCGGATGGCGAAAAACGCTGCCGCATAAGGAAGAAGAAGATGTTTGACACTGCGCGTAAAAAATACAGCGCCTGGGTAAATTACCGCCGTGCGGTTGACGAATTGTCCCGTCTGTCGGCGCGTGAACTCCAGGACCTTGGCATTAGCCCCAGCGACATCAAGTTCGTCGCTCGCCGTGGATTGAACGGCTAAGAAATTCAGAGATCGCGTCCAAGGGCAACCTCCTCCCAGCCTAAGGACGTGTGACACGCAGGGCATCCTCCTCCCAGCCCTGCCACGTCGAAACGACGCCCGCCAGTACCTCCTCCCACTGGCGGGCGTTCGTTTGTTCAGCCCTTGGCTCCCCCATCTCCTTTACAATTCGAACCTCGACAGCGCCTATCTCGCACGTGCGAGATAGTGATGTTTCATTTCGCATTTCTGATATGCATTCAATGCAGATACATCCATTAACTATCTGGTGAATTGCGCTTTTTGCATATCTGCCTCGCAATTTTCTCACTACCTCGCAGCGCACAATTTTCCTATATTCCGTTTGTAAGAAACGAACGGGCCAGACGCCGATCCGCGGTGCCATGGCCATGAGATAGCGAAAGGCCTAAACCATGATCGATAACGTTGTACGCAAATTCAACAACTGGAAACGCTTCCGTCAGACTTATGACGAGCTGTCCAACCTGAGCAACCGCGAACTGGACGACCTGGGCATCGCCCGCTCCGACATCGCTCGGTACGCACGTCAGTCTGTGAAGTAACTCAAAGCTTGGTGGTCTGAAGGCGTTCTCCTCCCAGCCTTCTGACTGCATATACTCTGCCAGACTTTGGCAGAGCCCCAAAAAACGCTTGCCGGTACCTCCTCCCACCGGCAGGCGTTTTTTTTTGACCTGTCGCTGGACAGGGAAACCGAGATCGATGGCTCAAACCTGCAAGCACCTTCTGCCATGGCACGGCTTATCGCTCTACCTGCCCGGTTTTTGTCAAACACAGCTTATTGTTGCCGTCTGACGCCTTGGATTTCTTCCCGGATTGCGGGGCTCCCGAGGTGCTGCAGGCACCGAAAACATTGCGGACACTAGCCGGAGCCTGTAATCAGGGCATCAGAAACTGACGGGACTATCTGGAGCCTGCCGTTCCGAGGTGGTCCGCATCAATTCCAGGGAATATGCATGACCCCCATCCACGTTATTGGCGGCGGCTTGGCCGGATCCGAAGCCGCGTGGCAGATGGCCCAGGCAGGACTGACGGTCGTTCTTCACGAAATGCGTCCGGTTCGCAAAACCGACGCTCATCAGACTGATGGTCTGGCCGAACTGGTCTGTTCCAACTCCTTCCGCTCCGACGACTCCGAGCAAAATGCTGTCGGTCTCATCCACCACGAATTGCGGCAACTCGGGTCTCTGATAATGGCGTGCGCCGATGCGCACCAGGTTCCGGCCGGTAGCGCTCTAGCCGTCGACCGCGACGGATTTTCCGACGCAGTGACGGAGGCCCTGACACAGCATCCCAATATCACGCTGGAGCGTGGAGAGATTGCGGGGCTTCCACCGAGCGAGTGGGACAAGGTGATCATCGCGACCGGTCCGCTCACGTCGCCGGCCCTGTCAAATGCCGTTCTGGAAAAGAGCGGAGAAGATGCCCTTGCTTTTTTCGATGCGATTGCACCAATCGTCCATTTCGAGTCCATTGACCTGAACAAGGCCTGGTTTCAGTCCCGTTACGACAAGGTCGGTCCCGGCGGCACTGGCAAGGACTACCTCAATTGTCCGATGAACCGCGATCAATATGAGGCCTTTATCGACGCTTTGCTCGCCGGCGATACCGCCGATTTCAAGGAATGGGAAGCCAATACGCCTTATTTCGATGGCTGCCTGCCGATTGAAATCATGGCGTCCAGGGGCCGCGAAACCCTCCGCCACGGACCGATGAAGCCGATGGGACTGACCAATGCGCACGAACCGGACATAAAGCCCTATGCCGTTGTCCAGCTTCGACAGGACAATGCGCTTGGAACGCTCTACAACATGGTCGGCTTTCAGACGAAGCTGAAATATGGCGCACAGGCGGATATTTTCCGCATGATCCCTGGCCTCGAAAGTGCCCAGTTCGCACGTCTTGGCGGCTTGCACCGCAACACTTTCCTGAACTCACCAAAAGTGCTGGACGGTTCGCTTCGGCTGAAAGCAGATCCCAGACTACGCTTTGCGGGCCAGATCACAGGATGCGAAGGCTACGTTGAATCAGCCAGTGTCGGGTGTCTTGCCGGGATCTTCACCGTCATGGAAACGTCCGGCCGGGAGATCATTGCGCCACCGGAAACAACGGCCATGGGGGCCCTCCTGGGGCACATTACCGGCGGCCATATTTCACGCAATGACGGGGCCGGCAAACCGGGTTCCTTTCAACCGATGAACGTGAATTTCGGTTTGTTTCCGCCGGTCGAGGCCCCCAAAACGGGCGAAGACGGCAAACGTTTGAAAGGCAAAGAGAAGGCAAAGGCGAAGAAACGCGCCATGACCGACCGGGCGAAGGTGGATTTTGCTGCCTGGATGTCCGATCTCGGCCTGCAAAAACTTGCCGCTGAATAGGCTTGTAGTGGCCGTCAGAGGCTCTTGAATATCTGTCCCGATGCGCGCCAGAGCAACCATTGGCGGCGCAATTGGGATATCTCAGCCGCCTGACGTAAGGGATCGAACCCCTCAGCTTCGAGTTTCGTCAAGAATGGTTTCACCAGGACAAGCGGCAGAAATGCGTTTTGACATTTCTCGGGCACCTGATTTGCGAAATCGCCGACGCGCCCGAGGTGATGGCGTACATGCTCACGCATTTCCTTGAGCACGGCCTTCAACTGCGGGGTGGTTTCGCCCCTAAACAGACTTTCCGGATCAAGACCATGCCGCTCGATCACGTCACGGGGCAAAAACAGTTGCCGCCTGGAGGCGTGCCAAGGCAATGCGCGCATCAGTCCAGTCAGGCAGTAGGCAACCCCTGCGTGACCTGCTGCCGTGGCCGTCCCGGCATCCTTGCCTTCGTTCAGGACAAGGCAGGCCAGCTGGATTAGCCCGGAAACGGTTTCCCCGGCATAGCCTTCCAGATCGTTCAAACTGGGCATCGGATCGTCGTAGAGATCGAAGATCCGGGCTTCAGCCATGGCAACGAGCGCCCGACGCGGCAACTTGTAAGTCTCAATGCTTTGCAGCAGCGCACTTGCGACAGGATTTCCAGCAGCCGTGCCGTGTTCGGTGCCTTCCAGCAGATCTCGCCACCACTGAAGACGGACCTCACCCGGCAGCGGCTCGGACACAATCTCCCGGACCCGGGCAATCTCGGTGTTATATGCATAAAGCGCGAGCAACGCCGGACGATGCGTCTGCGGCGCCAGCAACGCACTCAGATACCGGTCCTTGTCATATTGGCGCACAACGTCGGCGGCATGATCAAAATCAGTGGTCATGATCGCCCATATGGTTCGCTTTCCGGATCAGTCCACCGCCAAAAGAGCTGCAGCGACCGCCCTGTCTTCGGACAAGAGCACATTGAAGGTGCGCACTGCAGCTCCGGTAGACATCGGGTCCGCCAAGATATTCGCTTCCCGGAAACGGTCTTTCAGATCCGCCGCAAGCGGATGCAAATCCGTGCCCGTTCCAACCAGTAGAACTTCAATGTCCGGCTGCTCTTCAAAAACACGCTGAAAGGCCAATTCGCTAAACTCGGCAGGACCAGATATGTTCCAACCGTAGATGCCGCTTGGAACGCACAGAATCGATCCGCGGTGGGACATGTTCGCGAAGCGGAAGCCGCCATTGCCATAGGCATCCAGCGGCGCCCGCCCCGGAAAATGCGCGTCCCGGATTTCCATCCCGACCTATCCTTCAGACCGTGGCGTTCGCCTTGGCACCCTTTTCATCGTCTCCGTCCTTGGAAGACAGGGCGTCCGGACGAAGCTTGAGCAGAATCAGGAAAGGTGCAGCCAGGAAAATCGAGGAATAGGTACCGATGATAATCCCGAAGATCATGGCGAGCGTGAAGGACTGAATGACTTCACCACCGAAGACATAAAGCGCAATCAGCGCCAGCAACGTGGTGACAGAGGTCATTGTCGTCCGGGACAGGGTTTCGTTGATCGACTGATCCAGGATGTCTGTCAGCGGTCGTTTCTTGTATTTTCGCAGGTTTTCGCGGATCCGGTCATACACCACCACGGTATCATTGAGTGAATACCCGATAATCGTCAGGACGGCCGCGATGCTCGAAAGGGAAAAATCGAGTTGAAGCAGGACGAACAATCCGATCGTTATGACAACGTCGTTTGCCGTTGTCAGGATCGCACCAATCGCGAATTGCCACTCGAAGCGGAACCAGATGTAGATCAGGATCGCAAACAGCGAGGCGGCAACGGCAAGCGCCCCTGCCCGCGCCAACTCCCCGGACACGCGCGGCCCGACCACTTCGACTCGGCGGAAATCGACATTGTCATCGGCGAAAATCGTTCTCACTTTGGCAACGACCGACTGTTGCGCCGTCTCTCCGCCCGGCTGTTCCTCGACACGAATGAGGATATCGTCAGACGCGCCGAATTCCTGGACCTGGACATCGCCCAGATTGAGAGTGGAAAGCTCAGATCTGATGGCGCCGATATCAGCCGGGCCATCGGTCTTGATTTCGATGATGGTACCGCCCTTGAAGTCGATGCCGTAGTTCAAACCAACGGTGAAGAAACCGGCCAGGGACGCAATCACGAGCACGATGGACAGCGGAAAGCTGGCCTTGCGCAGCCACATGAATTTGATCTTGGTGTTGTCCGGAACAAGTCTTAGCAGCATTTTTTTCTCCCGGATCAGATCGGCAGTTCGGACGGGCGGCGGTGTCGTATCCATAGCGACACCAGCAACCGGCTGAACGTGAAGGCCGAGAAAACGGTGGTGAAGATACCGATCGCCAGCGTGACGGCAAAGCCTTTCACGGGTCCGGATCCGAGTTGGAACAGAATGACAGCCGCAATCAGCGTCGTGATGTTGGCGTCAAGAATTGTGCCGAGCGCGCGGCTGTAACCGGCATCAATGGCCGAAATCACGGATCGGCCCGCACGCGATTCTTCCCGTATTCGCTCAAAAATCAGAACGTTGGCATCAACCGCCATACCGATCGTGAGCACAATGCCCGCAATCCCCGGCAGGGTCAGCGTCGCCTGCAGAACCGTCAGAGCGCCAAATATGAGGAAGATGTTGGCCGTTAGCGCAAGGTCGGCGATGATACCGAACCTGCCGTAGGCAAGGATCATGAAAACGATCACGGCAGCGCCTGCGATGATGGAGGCAAGTTGTCCGGCCTCGATGGAATCGGCTCCAAGACCCGGCCCGATCGAGCGTTCTTCAATAACCGTCAACTTCGCAGGCAACGCACCGGCCCGCAGGAGAACTGCAAGATCGTTTGCGCCTTCAACGGTAAAGTCTCCCGAAATCTGACCCGAACCACCGGTGATCGGCTCCCGAATAACAGGCGCAGAAATAACTTCGTCATCGAGTACGATCGCGAACGGCCGGTTTACGTTTTGCGTTGTGATTTGCGCAAATTTACGCGCGCCCGACTGGTTGAAGCGGAAATTGACCACCGGTTCATTGGTGCGCTGATCAAAACTCACCTGGGCGTCGACAAGATCAGAGCCCTCAAGGAGCGGAACTTCTTCCAGCAGGTATGGGAACGGCGGATCATCCTGCGACATAACCACCACGGTGCCAATAGGTGGACGGCTCTGCAGGGCCTGCTCACCGGTCATGGAGGTGTCGACCATGTGGAACGTCAGCTTCGCCGTTCTGCCGATCACCGCTTTGAGACGTTCAGGATCGTCTTCGCCCGGCGCTTCCACAAGAATTCTTTCAGCACCCTGGCGCTGAATGCTCGGTTCCGTCGTGCCGAGTTCATCGACGCGGCGCCGGATCACCTCAATTGACTGCTGGACGATATTGGTCATCCGGTCTTCAAGGCCCTGTTCGGTGTAGGTGAACCGAATGAGCCCGTCGTCATTGACCGTCATTTCGAATTCGTTGACCTGTTGGCCGCCGAAAATGCTGGACACCAGCGGATTGACCAGGGGCTCAAGCCGCTCTTCTGCCTCGGCCAGGCGCGTCAGGTCACGAATGCGAACCTGTGCGCCGTCACCTTGCTCACCCAGTCCGGTATATCCGATCCTCGGGTCTTCCCGGAGCGTGGTCCGGATATCGCTCACCAGCGCTTTCATGCGGTTGGTGATGTAATCCTGCTTGTCGATCTCGTAGAGCAGATAGGCACCACCCCTCAGATCGAGACCCAGAACCATCTGGTTTTTCGGCAGGAAGTCCGGCCAGCTTTCAAGTTGCTTGGCGGAAAAGAAATTCGGCAGGGTCGTGATGATGCCTGCAGCGACCACAAGCACGATCAGCACGATTTTCCAGCGGGCGAAATGAAGCATAACAGAGCCTTAAAAGCAGCCAGGCCGATGGCAAACCGGCCCGGCGGATAGATCGATGCGGTTCAGGTGCCCCGTCAGGAATTGTCTTTGGCCGGCTCGGACTTCGAACGCACTTCCTGAACCATGGACCGTACCAGGCGTACTTTGACGCCTTCGGACAATTCCACCTGTAGTTCGCTATCGTCTACCACCTTCGATACTTTGCCGATAATCCCACCAGTGGT
>JGI12316J15310_10000919_pt22 | contig 13379 bp, 24 predicted proteins | sample MarCyaLeptolynsp_FD_15310 | JGI IMG/M metagenome (IMG submission 15310)
CTTGTTGGTCGCCCTGGCACGCACTGGCGCCGATTCCGTCTTTTCGTCGGACAAGGCGTCTCGCATCAGCCTCGCCGGTCGTGCATAGATCTCCAGACGCTCTCGCAGTTCAGCCCATGCCGGCCACCACATCGAGTGATCGGCCTGCGTCTCCAGGACGTGGCGGACCGCAGCCGCTGGGAAGGTGCACAGCTTGTCGGCGTAGATCCCGATCTGAGCCATGACGTCGTCGTCGTGCATGTCCTTCGCCTTGGTCGTCAGCTTCAACGCTCCCAGCAAGGCTTCCACCTCGTCGGGATGGGCAGGCGCCAAGTACTCCTCGACCTGGGCCAAGGCGCGATGACGCTGTGCCGAGGTAGGACTGCCCTGGATCCGATAGCCGACCAGATCGCGGTCAAGCGTCGCCTCGCTGCCCCCGAACGTCTCGACCAGCGCGAAGCCGTCGAACCGCGCCGGTAACACTGCCGGCTTTTGCGCTGGCTCCGCGATTTTGAGCTGCTGCTGCATCACGCACTCCTTCCACGTTCTCCGCCGACCACTCGGCGACAATGTTGCGCAGGGCATCGGCCTGCATTCTGCTGGGTTGGTTCATGGCGGCACTTGCCGCATCGACGATCACACCCAGAGGCACACCGGTCGCGATCCAGTTATCGACCAGGATCGGCGCATCATCGGCTTTGTGAATGAACGCCACACTGCCCACGGCCTTGACCACGCTGTCGCGAGTAAGCTTTCGCTTGTCGAGAAATGTTGGGGTGATCAGCGCTCCACCGATTTCGGCTTTGACGGGTCTCGTGCAGGCGTCTCGGTCGACCACGTCTCCCGCATCGGCGGATCCAGCAGTATGCGTTTTTTGCATATTGCTTTCGTCAACTGGGACCAATTCGCGTGCGGAGGTGTTTACTTTTTCGGGTTCGGTATCGTCGTCTTGCTGATCGGTACGTTTAAGATTTTCGCCATCCGATGAGGGGTCAGAAGTTAAACGCTGGTCGTCCCCCAATTCGTCGTCGCGCGCGCCCGCGCTTATCTCAGTAGTAAGAGAGTCTATACTGGTGTTATCTGGTGTTATATATTGTCCCGCATCTGTCCCGGACCCGTCCCGCATCTGTCCCAAATTTTCGTTATTTGCTGTCCCGGAACCTGTCCCATCAGGCGTCCCGCGATCTGTCCCACGATATCTTTCGAAATCCTGATAAATGTTATAATTTCTGATACTTATGACGATTTGACCTGTCCCGCTTTCCGTTTCAATTCGCGTTTCGATCATCGTTTCAGATTTCAGCAAATCGATGTACCGTTTGACCGAGGATTTGCTCCAATTCCAGACATCGGCCATACCGCGAATTGCAGACGACAATTCACCCCGTTTCAGCGTCACTAAGGCACGAGATTTTGACGTGACGCGATATCGCCCGTCGCGCCATTTCGCCTCGGAAAGAAGCCACAACCAGGCCTCCAACTCCGTGTAAGGTTTCCCATTATCGAAGAGCGGATGTTTGAACACCCCTCGATCGACGGTAAAAAGGCCCTCACGATTGTTCATGCTGCCCTCCGATGACGCAGGTCTTCCCCCGCGTCCGATATCCGTTTAGGTTGCGGATGATGCGACTTCCAACCGCGATACTGGCGCTGCTGATCGCCTGCCTGTGTGCGTTTCCGGCCTCTGCCCAGGACGAGGCATCGCCGACCGTTCTGGCCGGCACAGCCCGCGTCGTCGACGGCGACACGCTGGAACTGCAGGCAGACGGCGGAACCGGCGCGCGGATACGCCTGTTCGGCGTTAATGCGGCGGAACTGGATGACTTCCCGAATGGGCCGATTGCCCGGGCAACCCTGCTGCGCATCGTGGGTGACAGCGCATTGACCTGCGAAGTGCGCGGCGAAAGCTATGGGCGCATTGTCGCTCTGTGCCGCCTGCCGGACGGGACGGACATTGGCGAAGCGCTGATCCGTGCCGGTCACGGCCTTTCCGCACGCACCTTCCTGCGCGGGACGGACGAAGGGGACGTTTACGAAGCTGCGGAAGTCGACGCGATCGACGCTGGGCGCGGCCTCTGGCGGGAACACGTAGAACCGGACTGGTGGGAAAGCGAGTGGGGATTCTGGCTCAAGCTCTTCATTTCGGCCGCCGTCCCCTTCGCGACGATCTTCCTCGCCGTCCGCTGGGGATATCGCAATGCGAGGCGCCTTTATGAAGACGCGCAGAAGGACCACCGCGACCGAATTACCGCTGCCGTCTTGGCGGAGTTGTGGGTGAATCTTGAGACTCTTCTGCGGTGGTACCGCGAAACATTCCGTGTGATTTCGAAAGATCTCAATACAAAGGGTATGTACAACAAGTTTTTGCTGCTTCAAACGGGCCCTATCCCCGCCACTTCGATTTACGATGGATCCGGTGGGGAGATAGGTCGATTGGACCCAAAATTGGCTGGTGCAATTATTGCTCTGACCGGTATCGTGCGCTACGAACCACGTGCGATCGAAAGACGCGTCCAAGAACTCAACGCATCGAAACACGTGACTATTGACGAGTTGGTCAATGTATTTGTCGATGGATCTCAACTCATGGACAAGGTTACCACCCGAGGAGAGGTCTTGTTGGTCGGTCTGGAACGTGCCGACGCAGACAGCCGTGAAATAGAAGGTTGGAAGAAACTCCTCGCAGACTGGCGAAACGAGCGCGTCCATCTCTCCCATTTCATCGCGGCAGTGAGGGTACCGAAGTTCTCCGACCAGATTCCTCCAGAATGGAAAGATAGTTAAGCCTCTCACGCCGCATCTCCCCCATCTGACGGTTGACCGTATGGACCACGCCGCAGCGCCTCATGGTGGGCGCGGTGTTCCTGGGCGATGGCGTCAAAGTCGATGCCGGCGACCGTTGCGGGTTCTCCCCGGCTTCGCAGGTCGAGCTGATAGCGCAGACAGGCCATGCCCTCTTTCGTTCGGGGTATGCGAAAGACGTTGTCGCTCATGTGTTTCCTCCTGCTGCGGACAGGCTAGCCGAGCTACCGATCCGGCTCGGGCAGATCGCACCGGTGTGGACGTCTGGCACTTCGTTTCCGATTGCGGTCCATCCGTTGCGCGCCTCTCTGGCGAACAGCTCGCAGTACGGACCGTCGAACAGCGTTTCGATCCGTTGATACTGTTCCTCTGGCTTCTGGCTATGGGCGCGGCGTGGCGCGCGGATCTCCTCCAGCGGGTTGGACTCCATCCAGTCGCGGACAGATCGCACCCCCTCCGGCACTGTGCTCACCTCGCGCAGTAAGTCGTCCGGCGGTGCTTTCCTCAGGGATGGGTTGCCGCGAGTACACAGCAGGCAGGGTTCCAGGTTCTTCCGTGTGCCGTAACCGGGGCCGAACGCATACCTGCCCGTCTCCGGATTGTATTTCCGCCATTCCCAGGCGAGGCCAGCGAACTCGAACCCCCAGGCCTTATAGACCTCTGCCCAACGCTCCATGAGCGGCCACGTCACCCAAAGGAAGAGCGCGCAATCGTCGGCCGCCAAATCGTCGACCGGAATAGCGGCGATCTCTTCAACGGCCATTGTGTCGTAGTGAGCCTCGGGGCTCTTCTCCATGCCCTTTTCGGATCGTGCCTTCCACGACCACGCGGGGTCAGCCATGATGACAGGAAACCCGCCATGCACGCGCATCGCCACCATCTCCGCGTGGGTCAGCGTCCGGAAATCGACGCGGTAGACCGTCATACCCGCACCTCTGCATTTCCGGTACGAACCGCCTCCAATGCTGCGTCGAGTTCATCGGGGAAGAGATCCGCGACGGCTTTTCGCGCATGACGCGTCGCGAAGTTGTTGGCGCGATGGATTCCTGCGTCGAACGTCAGATGGCAGCGCTGACACATTGCCGCCAGGTTGTCGTCATCACAGTTCTCCGGAGTTGGATCGAGATGCGCTGTCGTAAGCACCACTATGGACCCGGTAATGGGATGCGGATTGCCATGCTCCGCTATCTGGCAAAACTCACAGACGCCCTTTGCCCGCTCGAACCGGATACGGTTGGAAATCTCCTTCCAATTCGGCGGATAGCGATGCTTGTTCTCGGGGCGGATCGGCATCAGCTCCCCTCCCCCTCGGGCAGAGGAACCGCTCCGATTTCTCCCCATCCGTAGCCGGCGGCAAGGATACACAGCAGTCCATCACCTTGGTCTACTACCAGCGTCCAAGAGCCAGCCTGAAGGTTCTGGTAAAGGAACATGCCGGCGCCATTCACTACGACAGCTCTGTGTGTGAGGCTTTCGTGCCAAGCCGTGCGCAGATAGTTCTCGACAGACTGGGACTCGGCACAGTTTGCGTTGATGGTCAGCCGCAGGACCGGAACAGGCGGCTGGGGCCTCGCGTCTTGCTCCGGATACCCCTGCGCGGATGCGCCTTTCGCAAGTAGGATCACGCACGCCATGCTCACGACAAAGACAGCCAGTAACATCAAGGCCCACAGGCGCTCTCTCCGCTCACGGTCTCGTTTGGTCTCGCGTTTCATGATGCTGTTCCTTTCCGTGCGTCGCGCTGTAGGATTTCCAGGCGCATCATCCGCAGCGTCCGGCGCTTCAGCAGGCCGCGCAGGCGATGCGTCTCTCTGGTGTCCTGCCTCGTTATGGCGTCCTGAAGAGCACGGCGGTCCTTTCGGTTCCGGCGATCCATGTCCTTCAACTGCGCCGTGATGTCGGGATGCGTCGTCATGCGGCTCTGCCCCGGTTCTGATCCGCCAACAGCACCATAGCCGCCTCGATCTGGGACAGCGCGTCCCCTGGCGTGCGTGCACGCACGAGGCAGTATCGATGCCCTAGGCCGCCAAGCGTCGCCGCGACTTCCTTCTGCGCATCGGACCGGCGCCCATTCTCTGCCTTCATTTCGATGGCTAGGACGCCGTGGCGCGTGAACAGGATCAGATCAGGCGCACCGGGGCGCATGCCAAGCCGCAGCTTCTTCTTCTGCGCGTTGCGCGCCTTTTCCCCCCCTGCCCCGGCCTCGTTCGGAACGTGCATGACGTAGACGTCTCGGGCGATCCGCTCCCGTTGGATCAGGTGATCAACCACGGTGGCCTGCAGCTCGTCTTCGCTGAGCGCCGGCAGGATGTCGTCGAAGGCGTTCATGATCGCCTCACGTGCGCGTGCGCGACGGAGACATCCCGATCGCGTGCATATACGTGTCCAACAGCGCGTCTTCCTCGGCCCGGTCGTCTGGGTCCTTCTGACGCAGCTTGATGATCTTCTTGATGGTAGGAACGTCGAACCCCTGCCCTTTTGCCTCGGCAAAGACAGCGGATTTGTCGGCGTTAAGGTCCTTGATATCCTCGTTCAGGCGCTCAGCGCGTTGAACGAAGGAAAGTATCCTGTTGCCGGTGTTTGACTCGGCATCGGAACTACTGGCCTCGGGATTGGCATCGCCCGAAATCGCATTCATTTTCTTTCGCTCCGTCGTTTTCTGTTGACCCGATGTGCCGAATCAGACGACACAACATCTTGTCGAGACGGAACGAAACAGCACTAGGGATGGTGTTCTACGTTTTGTCCTGGCTTTACGAAGAGAGACCCGGTGTTGGCGCACCGGGTTTTCTTGTTTGTGGTTTCAGAAAAAACGGCGGCCGGTACGGACGGGGTCATGGGTATTGGCCCGGTTCTTCCAGGCACCGAACATCCGGCACCGACCGCCACAGGACGCACGGGCGGGAGGAATGACTGGCGCGGAGATCCAACGCCTTTTTGTTCCCGTGCGTGTCTCATGAGTTCTCTTTCCTCAATTGCCGCATGCGGCGGCTGACATAGCGTTCGCCCAGCTGAAGGCCTGTGATACGGGCGATCCGGTTCGCGACCGTCTGCGGCCCCTCCCCGTCTTCGATCCCCTCACGAATCATCACGTCCAGGCTGACCCAATGAGCGATCAGGAGGGGCGCTGTCTGTTCCACTGCGTCAGATCGTGAGGTTTGCGGGTTTCGGTAATCCACTGCATGCAGCCGCTGTGCTCCGACAGTTCACTTTGCAGTAGCTCTGTCATCTCCAACTGCTGCCGCGCCTCATCAGGGTCGATCACGAAGTCCTGGCAATGCTGACTGGTAAGCGTTAGCGCAGCCGCAAGACTCTCCATCGTCGTCATTGTGTTCGATGGCTTTGCACCGGGGATGTCGCGAATTTCCTTCCCGAAGACCCTCAGAACCTCGTTCACCCACGCTGGTGGTGCGGAAACAAGCCACTTGATCACCGTGACAAAGCTCATTGCCTTGTACTGCGTGCTTTCACCGTCCGAGAGTTTGGTGATCAGGGATTCCGAGCATCCCAGTTCATCCGCGATAAGGCCTTTGGAGTAGCGCTTTCCATGCCCGACCCAGCGCGAAAAGCTTGTGCCGACAACGATTCGGATACTCTCCTCTGTGCGGTCTTTCTCAACCACACCGAATTTAGAGAATGCTTTAGGACCGATCCCGCTGATATCAGGGGTGTTACGCGGTTTCTCAAACGGATAACTCATGCTCTTGTCTCCTGGTTTACGAAAAGAAAAACCGCCCTGCCCTGTTTCGATCAGGGCAACGGGCGGGTTAAGCGGCGGCTTTGATGCCGGTCAAATGTTCGGAGGTGACTGTGATACCAAGCTTTCTGCCCGCGCTGACGATGTCCGGATATCGGGGCGAAGGGATGATCTCCTTCTTCTTCCACTCAGCAACAGCGCTTTGGCTTACGCCCGCTGCGTCAGCCAGAGCTTGCTGGCCGCCGAACATCGCGCAGAGGATGTCGACGTGGTTCCCTGGACGTTTGGGCTTTTTGGGCATCACAACACCTCACAAATATCAGTTTTGCTTGTTTTCTATCAATCTAAATATTGTTTTTACCGATTTTTGTCAACGGAGAGTATCGGTGTTTCCCTTAAGCATTGGCGAGAATCCACCGATAGAGTGGTGCTATGAAACTCGCACAGCGTATAAAGACAGCCCGGAAAGCCGCCGGCATATCGCAAGGTCAACTCGCGGAGAGTCTCAATGTCTCTCAGGGAACGATATCGGGGTGGGAGAACGAAGATAACGAACCCCCTCGTACACGTATTCCGAAACTTGCTGAGGCGTTGAACAAGCACCCTATATGGATTGAGTTCGGAGACTTGTATCCCATCCCCGGCGATTTCGACTATCCGAAAGGCTTGTCGGATAGTGCTTCACAAGCTGTCACAAAGACGATCGAAAAGGGCGGCGACTTGGCAAACAGCTCTACTGTTCGCTCTACTGTATACGCCCTGCTTAGGGAGATTGCAGACAGCCCTTACCGCGAGGTTCACCGCCTCAATCATACTGACCTGTCGGATATCGCGGACTTGGCGGTAAAGGCTTCTTGTGCGGCTTTTGAAGCGGACGACCCGGAACAAGTAATTTCAGCGATAACCCGGCACGAGTTTAAGGAGTTCCTGCGCGCTAGGAAAATCAGGTTCTAGATGCTCGGCTTCATAAAGCGACTGAACCGCGGATTTGAACAACGAGATCTGCAGAAAGTCCTCGATGGGTGCACAGCTGCGGAGCTTGCAGAGTTCTTGATCTACGCCCTTGCCACACGGCTTACGATGGTTCGTCAGTTCGGATACGAGGATCCCGCGCTATATGCGCTTCATGGAAAATCTGACCCGCGATTTGCGGACTTGCTGCGAGAGATGTCCGGCGAACAGCGTGCGATGCCGCGAACGGTAGATACCGAAAACGTCATTATTGGCCTCCAGATCTGGGAAACGACCGTACATTGTTGCGATCGCAAACGGTTTGAAGCTGGCGAGTTACTATGGAGCCAGCTAACGCGCGGAATCGACATCGCTTCTGTGACGCTCAAGCCTCAATACACTATTAGCTTTCAACATCACTTTTTGCTCGAACCGGGGGTCGCGAGCGACCTTCACGAGCACTTTCGTTATCGTGGCAGGCCGCCCGATCCCAACGGGCCTCGTGGCGCCGAACTTCTCTCAAAGCTTCCTTAGGCGGCAGCGTCTTCTTCGTCCAATGCAACCAGCTCCGCGGCTGTCGGCCGGTATGGCATTGGGTCCCGGATCGGAAACTCTAAAGGGATATACCCATGCCCACGGAAGTAGACGGTCGGCTCACCGGTTTCCCGGCACCCTCGCCTCTTCCAGAAGCCGAGCAACCGCTCGTCTTCCACGATACCCCAAGCCCGGTGAAAACCCAGGCTGCGCGTGTAGTCGTGGGCATAGTCGGCTAACCGGAACAGCGTCTTGATGTTCCGTGGCCAGGTCGCAAACCTCTCCCACATCATTATCCCGCCGTCACTGACGGTAGCCAAGCGCAGCCGCATACATCCAACAAGTTCCCCATCCGAGAAGGCGCCTATGTGTGTGCATAGAGGTAAATCATTCCCATCAAACTGCTCAAGTTCGGTTTCCCCTCCCTCTTCCATAAAGACTTTGCGCCTCAACTCGAGAGTTTTCTCGTAATCCGCGAGTCCTGTAATTATCTGAATTTTAACGTTTTCTGGCATATCCTGACTCCTTAATGTAAGCCCGATTTGTGGGGCGAAAGGTGTGTGATGAAAGACCGCTGGGCCGCCGAGGAAGACACCCCGCCCATTGAGGCGCGGCTCGTGCACATGGCTTATTACGGCGAGCAGTGGAGTATTCTTCGCGAGCACGGGATCAGCCCCCGCGACGAGTTTCTGCTTTACGCGATCACGCAGCATTTTGTTGAAACCGGCGTGGGTGTTCAGAGGGCCGGTCTGCACCGCTTCACCAGTCTCGGCCGGACGGTGATTGAAAACAGCCTCAAACGTCTGATAGGCTACGGCGGCGTTGTGGAGGACGGTCGCAAGCTCTTGTATCCGTCCTCTAAGTTTCTCAGGGGCTCTAAAACCTCTGCGGCGGCAACGCGGTCCTTCGTGAGCCATGCGGCCGAAGTCAGCCGTATCGTCGAGGACAAGAGGAGGAATAACGCAGCCCATCAGACACGAGCTGCGCGATTAAGGGAACGTCTAGAGGCGTTACGCGACATAGAGAACCCTCCCAGCTCCTCCTAGTCGATTCGCGTAATGCCTGTATTTTAAGGGAAATTTGGAAACTTGAACACCGATGCACGAAACGTGCACGTACCCTATTGCGCGCAAAAAGAGTGTTGTTACAGTCTATGTACTGATTTGCGCCTTGAAAGTTAACAGCGAGCCGGGGAGCGAGCACAAATGACCAGCGAAACTGATCGATCACCACAACTGGAACCGCGTCGAACCCACCTCTTAGACATTCACCTCTCTGACTGGGCGCATATTGCCTCAAGGCTGGCAGTCGGGGCGATGGTTTGTCTCGCCTTATGGCTCCTGTTTGCCTGAGATTTGATATTAGAGAAATTAGCTCTGCTGATTTTTTTATCAGTTATACTATTGCTTTTATAAGTGATACTGATTACCTTCTCCCTACCAACACGGGAGAAGACAGATGGCTTTGACGCCTCACACCACCTATTGCACGCAGGACGACGGCGGCGCGCGAACCTTCACCTTTGATCTGGTAATCGCAGGGCGCATTGTTGCGCCGGACATTGAGGCTCTAGCCGTCTGCGACTACCAGGGTGACCTTTCCTTTCACATTCAGGACTACGGTCCGGAAGGTGGTCCGATCCCGGAGGCCCAGCATGTCGGTCACGTCTGCTGGACCCCTGCCCCGGCTGAATGGGCGGAAGCGATGTCTTCCCAGCTGCTCCAGCAAAAGGGCCAAGACGCGATCGCGGACATGTATGCGGAGGCCCGTCGAGGCGCGGGGTTAGCGGCATGACCGACGAAGATATTGCCCTCTATACCAAGCTCATTCTTTTGAATCCGAGCGAAACGGTAATTCGAAACGCGATGCGCTTCGCTTTCTTCAAGGGATGGCAGTCCCACCTGAACGGCGAAGATCTTCCGGACTTCAAGCCGGGAGAGGCCGCATGATTCAACCCTCCATCCACCGCTTTGACAGCCGCAAAGACCGCATCATCGATCGCCGCTGGCGCCTGTTCTTTAACGGCGTGATCTTCCTGGGCGTCTTGATCGTCGCCTCGGCCCCATTCGTCGCGAAGGTGCTGCCATGACCGAACCGACCTACCCCATCACCGAACCCGGTGTCTATGACATCCCAGAGGCAAGGTATCACCTGCACCATGGCGAGATAACACCCGAACCGTCCCTTTCCTGCGGCGACACCAAGAAACTGGCTGGCCCTGGCGCTACCTGTCCGGCCCGCGTCTTGTACGACCGTCAGAACCCGGACACTGAGACGACCCCGGCAAAACTCTTCGGCACGCTGGTGCACGAGCTGCTGCTGCAAGGCGGGCCAAAGACCATTGCGGTGATGCCAGAAGACCTGTCTGCGATGAATGGTAACAAGAAGGAAGTCAAATCCTGGCTCGCTGAGCGCCATGAAGAAGGCTTCGAAACGGTCAAGCACGAGGTCTTTCTGAAAGCTAAGGCCATGGTTGATGCTCTGCACGAGAACCAGATCGCCGCCGCGGCCTACGCCAACGGTCAGCCCGAACAGTCTTTGATCTGGCGGGACCCGTCCTTCGGTATCTGGTGCCGTGCGCGCCTCGATTGGATGCCCAATCCCGGCGGTATGTTCTATGTCGACTACAAGACACAAGCCGCTGTCGATACCGACAGCATCAGCCGCGCCATGTTCAACTATGGCTATTTCCAGCAGGCGGCTTGGTACACGGACGGCATCAAGGAACTTGGTCTCTGCGAACGCCCGGCATTCCTGTTCTGCTTTCAAGAGAAGGAACCGCCCTTCCTCTGTCGGATCATCCAGCCCGCACCGAACGATGTCGAATGGGGTCGGGTCGTGAATAGTAAAGCGAAACGGATCTTCGCGGATTGTCTCCAGCAGGACCGCTGGCCCGGCTATGCCGACGACATCGACGAAATCACCATGCCCGCCTGGGCGGAGCGACAGCTTGAGCAACAGCACGAAGCCGGCGCGTTTGACGCATGGAACGAATACCAGACCCCGGCTGCGGCCGAATAACGAAAGGAAGCACCCATGGCACAAGAGAACCAATCCAGAGCGGTCGCGACGGCCGAAGACAATCCGCCAGCGTCGAAGCCCGCACTTCAGGCCGGCGGCAATCTGACGGCCATTATCCCGCAGGATGCAGAGCAGGCATTTCGTATGGCTCAGATGATTCATCAGTCAAGAATGGCGCCCAGGGACATGAACCAACCGGAACAAATCGTCGCGGCTATCTTCCACGGCGCCGAGATTGGCCTCCCTCCGATGCAGGCAGTCCAGTCAATCGCTGTGGTGAATGGTCGCCCGACCGTGTGGGGGGATGCCGCAATTGGCCTCGTCGAAGCCTCGGGCTTGCTTGAGGATTTCGAGGAAACAACCGAGGGAGAAGGCGAGAGGATGATCGCCAGATGCCGGGCCAAGCGAAAGGGTCGTGCCTCGGAGATCACCCGAACCTTCTCCGTCGAGGACGCGAAGGCGGCCGGTCTCTGGGGTAAGCAAGGTCCTTGGAAACAGTACCCGAAGCGGATGCTGCAGATGCGCGCCCGGTCTTGGGTGCTGCGCGACGGGTTTGCCGATGTGCTGAAAGGCCTGAGCGTCCGAGAAGAAGTCCAAGATTTCGGCCGTGGCGTTGTGATCGATGCCCAGGAACCGGAAACGCCGAAGGCCACCGCCAAGGCGCTGCTGCAGCAGGCGGGTCAAGGCGCAGCCGCTGAGCCTGAAAAGCCGGAGACCCCCTGCCTGCCAGAGAACTTCGACCCGGACGAATGGGTGAAGCGGATGTTCGGCATCCTCGATCGAGGCAAAAAAGATCCTGACGGCCTCGTGACCTTTATGTCGAACGAGAGCGAGCGCGTGACTGTCCGCGCCATGATGGATCAAGGCCATTCTGGCTACGTCATGGAAGTTGACGACCGGTTCTATGCGCTGACGGGCAAGTCCCTGCCGGACGCACCCCCCCGGGACCCAGAGCCCGCCGAATCTGCGTTAGACGACGGCGACGACGTCCCGTCCTACCTGGACGAAGGCGCCGACCTGCTCGGAGATCAACAGTGACTGACGAACCCAACAACCCAAGGGCATTCCCTGTTCCGATTCGCGGTCAATTGGGTATGACGCTCCGCGATTACTTCGCCGGAGAGGCGATGGTGGGGATGCTTTCTAACGGCCAGGGGCCGGATGCCCATTGGGGACACGATTTCCGACAGGTCGCTGGCTTTGCCTATGAAGTAGCCGACGCCATGTTAGAGGCTCGCAATGGCTGACGACGCAGAAGAGGACTTCTACGACAGCAACGATGCCTGTCGCGAGAACAGCAACATGTGGCGGAACATTGCGAGTGAATGCCAAGCCCGCGCGTATGAGCGTCTGGAGTGCAGCAGCGCTGAACATCTAGACATTGCATTGAGATATGCCCGTGCGGCCGAAGCGGCGCGCTGGCAGGCAACCGGCGAAAGCGAGACTTTCGACTTTGCACATCACAAGATCAATTGAACAGGGAGGAAACCATTATGCCAAATCCAGTAGATGCCCATGTCGGCCGCCGTGTGCGGGAAGCACGCGCCGCCCGCGGGTTGAGCCAGGAGAAGCTGGGCAACATCCTGGGCATCAGCTTCCAGCAGGTCCAGAAATACGAGAAGGGTACGAACCGCATCGGGTCGTCACGCCTCTGGGCCATCGCCAATGCTCTCGAAGTGCCGATCACCTTCTTCTTCGATGGCATGGAATACGCGGCAGAAGTCGACGAAAAGTTCCTGCCGCGGAGCACGATCCGCACGGCGCAGATGATCGACGCGATCGAGGACGACAATGTCCGGCGCCAGGTCCTGAACCTTATCAAGGCTTGTCCTAAGAAGGAACAGGGATCGCGTCCCTTCCTGCGGGCCGTGTAGGATAAGACAGTGGGCGAATCAGCCGACATTCTCGAACAGCTCAAGACCGCCCCGGAAGTCGCGGATATCTTGCGCATCTCCGAGAGAGAAGTCGGCCGTTTGGCCAAAAGTGGCGAATTGCCTTACATCTTGATCGGCAAGACCAGGAAGTTCGATCCGAACGACATTCGACAATTCATCAGCGCCAAGAGGATGAAGGCATGTCCGTCTACCCCCCAACCAAAAACACCCCCTACTGGCAATACGACTTCACTAGTTCCGGCCAGCGATTTCGAGGCTCTACGAAAGAAACGACACGCCGAAAGGCAGAAGCCGCAGAACGGAACATCCGGCTCGAAGTCGAAACCCGGATCGCAAGAGGACTGACCGGCGCCAGGCTGAATGAGGTCTTTGGACGCTATTGGATTGAACATGCTCAGCACCATGCCAACGCCGACACAGAATGGTACCAGCTCGAAAACCTCAAGGACGGGCTGGGCGACATCTTGGTCAAGGATATCCCCGACGCCTTGGTCTCGCGG